>Ga0068830_1017677_pt1 | contig 29588 bp, 28 predicted proteins | sample Hof3ISUMetaT_23_FD_68490 | JGI IMG/M metagenome (GOLD analysis project Ga0068830, IMG submission 68490) | Enriched soil aggregate microbial communities from Iowa State university to study microbial drivers of carbon cycling -... | ecosystem: Environmental > Terrestrial > Soil > Agricultural land... | reverse complement strand
CATAAAAAAACGCCAGCGTTCGCTGGCGTTTTTTGTATCACAGAAGCGCTCTGCGACAAGGGTTGCGGCTTAGCCCAGCAGGGTAGCCCAGCCTTCAACCACGTCACCGCCCCACTTGGCTTTCCACTCTTTCAGAGTTTTGTGGTTGCCACCTTTGGTTTCGATGACTTCGCCGTTGTGCGGGTTCTTGTATTGCTTAACTTTGCGAGCACGCTTGGTGCCGGTAGTTTTGGCTGCGCCGCCACGTGGAGCCTTGGTTTTGGACTCTGGATCCAGCAGCGCGATGATGTCGCGCAGGGATTTGGAATATTCGCCCATCAGTGTGCGCAGTTTGCCTTCGAATTCCAGCTCGGCTTGCAGTTTGTCGTCTTGCGACAGGTTCTTCAAACGGGCTTGCAGCTCTTTGATAGCTTCTTCGGTGGCACGATATTCGTTGATCAAGGACATGATTACTACCTTATGTGGGAGTGCGCGATGGCAGGGGACAGTGCGGCAATAATAGTCAGGCTGTTTCATCAAGTAAACATTTAACCGGGGTTTTTATTTGAATTAGTTACGTTGAAAAGCCCTGAATTGAATGTTCAGTTAAATATTGTGATGGAGTCTTCACAGATATTCACACAGCTCTGTTCAAGCATGGCTATTGCAACGCCATCATTCTGGCGTTTACGCGCGTCAAAAAAGCTGCGACGGGCTGCGGTGAGGCTCCTTGGGTCATCAATACTGCAGTTTTCCCGCGCAGTCGCTAGAATGGCGGCCTTTGCGAAGTTCTGGAGTTTCCCCCTCATGCGCACTTTTCGGTTGGTGATTTCTTGCCCGGACCGCGTTGGCATCGTTGCCAAAGTCAGTAACTTTCTGGCGGCCCACAATGGCTGGATCACTGAAGCGAGCCACCACTCGGATAACCAGGTCGGCTGGTTCTTCATGCGTCACGAAATCCGTGCCGATTCCCTGCCTTTCGGTATCGAGGTGTTGCGCGAGAAGTTTGCACCGATCGCCGAAGAGTTCTCGATGGATTGGCGCATCACCGACACCGAGCAGAAAAAACGCGTGGTGCTGATGGCCAGCCGCGAATCCCACTGCCTGGCTGATCTGCTGCACCGCTGGCACAGCGACGAGCTGGATTGCGAGATCTCCTGCGTGATTTCCAACCACGACGACCTGCGCAGCATGGTCGAGTGGCATGGCATTCCTTATTACCACGTGCCGGTCAATCCGCAGGACAAGCAACCGGCCTTCGATGAAGTGTCGCGTCTGGTCAAGCAGCACGACGCCGAAGTGGTGGTGCTGGCGCGCTACATGCAGATCCTGCCGCCGGACATGTGCCGCGAATACGCGCACAAGGTCATCAACATTCACCACAGCTTCCTGCCGTCGTTCGTCGGTGCCAAGCCGTACCATCAGGCTTCGATGCGCGGCGTGAAGCTGATCGGTGCGACCTGCCACTACGTGACCGAAGAGCTGGATGCCGGCCCGATCATCGAGCAGGACGTGGTGCGTGTCAGCCACAGCGACAGTATCGAAGACATGGTGCGTTTCGGCCGTGACGTCGAGAAGATGGTGCTGGCCCGTGGCCTGCGTTATCACCTGGAAGACCGCGTGCTGGTGCACGGCAACAAGACCGTGGTGTTCTGATTCAGGTTCGCTCCCACGCAGAGCGTGGGAGCGATCCATGGACCGTGAGGAATGACCGATGAGCGATCCACTGGACAAAGCCACTTCCAAGGCACCCGCCACCCTGGGCGAAGGCTGCCTGAGTCGTTATGACCCGGATGACCTGAGCCCGGAGGACGGCACGGAGTTTCCCGGTGCTGCCGAACTGTGGGAACAGCTCAAGGACGAAGAGGATGACCTCAAGAAGCCTGTCTGACGCTCAGCAGCTTTTTCAGCAACGGCCGGCCCAGCATCAATAGAAACACCGGGCCACCCACCAGCAGATAGAAGTAATACGTCACCACCCGCCAGATCAGGATCGCCGCCGCCGCGGTGGACTTGCCTACCATCGGCGCCAGCAGCGCCGCCGAGGTCAATTCCGCTGCACCGGCACCGCCCGGCAACAGGCTGAATTGCCCCGCTCCCAGCGAAAGCATCTGGATCAGAAAGGTCCAGGCCCACTGCACATCCGTCCCCAGCCCGCGCAACGCCAGATACAGCACGCTGTATCGCAGCGACCAATGCACGCAGGTCAGGACGAACACCTTGATCAATGTCGCCCAGGGCAACTTCAGCGCATCGGTGAAAGCTGCCAGAAAGTGCAGTAACTGCCGCGCCCAGCGCCGTCGAGTTCGCGGTTCGATGTTCATCCCGGCCAGCAGTCGTCCGCTCAGGCGGATCAAACGGCGGTGATAGCGCGCAACCAATATGCAGCTCAGCAAGCCCCCGGACAATGACACGGCGCTGACAATCAGCAGCCATTCCATACGATCACTCAGATGCTGGAACAGCGCGTAGATCAGAATTCCGCTCAGGGCGCAGAGAAAAAACAGCAGATCGCTCAACTGATCCATCGCAAACACGGCGCTGCCCCGGGCCGGACGCACGCCGCTGCGGGCCAGCAACGCCATGATCGTCAACGGCCCGCCGCTGCCGCCGGGCGTGGCGCACCAGGCAAATTCGGCGGCCATCACCACCCCGAGGCTTTTGATGGGTGTGACCCGGTCACGCTGATCGCCGAGCAGCAGCCGCAGGCGCAGGGTGTTGATGCCCCAGCACAGCAGCACCATGGCGAACATGATCAACAGCCAATTCAGCGGGAAAGCCTGCAGGCGCTCCCAGGTCTCGCCGCCGCCGAGCAGGACAGGAACCGCCACGGCCACCAGCAGGCCGATCAGCAGCAGAATGCCGCGACTCAAGCGGCACGCTCGGCTTGAGTGCGCTGGCGTGTCAGCCAGTCGATTTTGGTCATGGGTACGCGTCCGCCCGCCAGCAGTCGTTCAAGGGTGCGCCACCAGTAAGCCCGGGAAAAGCGGTGACGCATGTCCACCGGGTGCAATCCTAGACGAATCACCGGCGCCTGACGCCAGCGCTGCTCACGCTGTTCGCTGACGATCTTCGACACCCCGCGACGCCAGGCACTGCGCGCGCTCCACACCAGTCCGGGGGCCTCGACCGCCGCGAAATCCGGCAAGTGATAAAGATGCTGCGGATCGCTGGTGTAGCGCAGCGGCAATTCGCGCAGTGCTTCGCGCGTGCCGGCGCTCATCAACCAGGCCGGAGCCACGAAACCGTGGAGTGGCCAGCCGTGGCGTCGAAACAGATCGATGCCCGGGCGCAGGCGGGCGAGGGCGGCTTCACGGGACAACTGATAGAACTCGCCTTCATGGGTGTAGACCCGGCGCATGAACCAGTCGCGAGCAGTACGCGGGCCGGGCTCGGTGTCCTCATGAAAGTGGCCGTGCAGCGCCAGTTCATCGCCGCGGGCGACACGCTCGTCGAGCATGCGACAGAACTCCGGGTGGGCCTCAAGGGCATCGTGGCGATGGAAGTCCGGGACCACCAGCCACGTCATCGGGACGTTGTCCAACCGGTCAACGGCTTTGACGAACCCTCGATAATCGGCCCACGTGGAGGGTGCCACGTCATGCAGCACCAGCATTACCGCCGGGCGCTCGTGAGATTCAGCCATTGGCCACCCGAGGAACCGAATCGCCGAGAACCGCGTGGTAATGGCTCAGCAGGCTGTCGACCACCGTGTCCCAGGCGTAATGCCGTTCGACATGTTGGCGTGCCTGTCGACCGATTACGTCAGTCCCGCGACTGAACAGTTCGCGCACGGCATTGGCCATGGCTTGCGCATTGTTCGGCGCGCAGAGCAGGCCGCAGGATTCGCTGACGATTTCTTCGAACGCCCCGGCCGCCACCGCCACCACCGGAATGCCACAAGCCATGGCCTCCAGGATCACCAGGCCGAAGGTTTCCTGATCGCCGGCATGGATCAGCGCGTCGGCACTGGCCATCAACCGCGCGACCTGTACGGCAGGGCAGAACCGGTCGATCACGCTGACGTTGTCCGGGACGGACGCCGGCATCGACGAGCCGACCAGCAGCAGGTGATAACGCGGCCCCAGGCGTTTCATGCAATCGAGCAGCACCGGCAGGTTTTTCTCCTTGGAACCGCGACCGGCAAAGATCAGCAGGCGTGTGTCCTCGGCGATCCCCAGTTCGGCACGTAACCCGCCGTCGCGGGCATCCGGATGGAAGGTCTGAAGGTCAACGCCCAGTGGCTGCACATATACGTTGCGTACCCCAAGCCTGCTGAGCTTGTCGGCCATGACCTGGCTGGGTGCCAGCACCCGGTCGAAATTGCCGTACAACTTGCGCACATACGCATCGACATTTGGCGTGACCCAATGGCCCATGCGGTTGCCCACCAGCAGCGGCAGGTCCGAGTGGTAGAAACCGATCACCGGCACATCCAGTTGTCGCCGTGCATCGAGCGCGGCCCAGGCGGTGAGGTACGGGTCGCCGACTTCGATCAGATCGGGTTGCAGATCCTGCAGGACGTTTCGCCAAGGGGCCAGGCGCAGGGGAAAACGATAGCCCTTGCCGAAGGGCAGGGCAGGGGCGGGAACCGTATAAACGCCGTCAGACTCACCAAAATCCGCCCCGGGGATCAGCAGGCTGTGGCGGATGCCGGGCTTGCCCCCCAGCCGACGGTGCTTGGCATCCAGATAGGTGCGCACGCCGCCGCTGGCCGGGGCGTAGAACATGGTGATGTCAGCGATATGCACGGTGAACGTCCCTCCGCAGTGATCTCCCTTGGTTGACCTTTATCAAGAATAGATGTTCGGTCGGGGTTTCGCGGTGGGGGGCGGCAGGGGGATTTGTGCTGGGGTTGAGGGCGTCAGGCCCTCACCCTAACCCTCTCCCAGGGGGAGAGGGGACTGACCGAGGTGTTTGGTCGTGATACATCGACCTGAAAGTTTCGCGCCGAGCTCAGGACCTGAAAACCCTGAAGATCTGCTCCCTTTCCCCCTCGCCCCCTTGGGGGAGAGGGTTGGGGGTGAGGGGGTAGGCTTTTGATCTTGATCTTAGATCCGGAAACTACCCACCAACTGCTTCAGTCTCGAAGCCTGCTGCTCCAGATCCGAGCAGGCACGCAACGTCGCCTGCAAGTTCTCGACACCTTCCTGGTTCAGCGTATTGATCTCGGTAATATCCACGTTGATCGACTCGACCACGGCAGTCTGTTCCTCGGTCGCGGTCGCCACCGACTGGTTCATCCCGTCGATTTCACCAATGCGCTGGGTCACGCTGTTCAGGCGCTCGCCGGCGAGGTTGGCGATGTCCACGCTGTCCTGGCTGTGTCGCTGGCTGTCGCTCATGGTGCTGACGGATTCGCGGGCGCCGACTTGCAGCTCCTCGATCATGGTCTGTACCTGTTGCGCCGATTCCTGGGTGCGGTGGGCGAGGTTGCGCACCTCGTCCGCCACCACCGCAAATCCGCGACCGGCTTCCCCGGCACGCGCTGCTTCAATGGCCGCGTTGAGCGCCAGCAGGTTGGTCTGCTGGGAAATGCTGGTGATCACTTCCAGGATCTGGCCGATGTTCACGGTCTTGCTGTTCAGCGATTCGATATTGCTGCTGGATGCGCTGAGCATGCTCGACAGTTGGTTCATTGCCTTGATGCTGCGCTCCACCACTTGCTGGCCGTCTTCAGCCAGGCCACGGGCGTCGCTGGCCTGGGTCGAGGCTTGTGCGGCGTTGCGGGCGATTTCCTGGGCGGCGGCGCCGAGCTGGTTGATCGCCGCCGCTACGCTGTTGGTGCGCGAGGCTTGCTGGTCGGAGTTGTACATCGAAGAGTTCGAGGCCGCGACTACCCGCAGGGCGACTTCGTTGACCTGGCCGGTGGCCGACGACACTTCGCGGATCGAACCGTGGATACGCTCGACGAAACGGTTGAACGCGGTACCGAGCACGCCGAATTCGTCCTGGTTCTGGATGGTCAGGCGCTTGGTCAGGTCGCCTTCGCCGTCGGCGATGTCTTCCATGGCGCGGGTCATCACGTGCAGCGGCTGGATCAGAATGCGGATCAGCATGCCGAGCAGGGCGATGATGATCGCCACCGCAATCACGGTGGCGATCACCGCCGAGGTGCGGAATTCGCTGAGCATCGAGAAGGCTTTGTCTTTGTCCACCGACAGGCCGATGTACCAGTTCACCGTCGGCAGGCCTTTGATCGGGGTGAAGTTGACGATGCGGGTCTTGCCGTCGACGGTGACTTCAGTGAAGTCGCTGGTGATGCGCGGCGTGTCCTGCGGATAGGCATCCTTCAGTGATTTCATCACCAGGGCCTTGTCCGGGTGCACCAGGATCTTGCCGTCGGCGCTGACCAGGAACGCGTAGCCCATGCCGGAGAAGTCCCGGGCGCTGAGGGTGTTGATCAGGGTTTGCAGGCTCAGATCGCCGCCCACCACGCCCACGCTCTGGCCCGCCTTTTTCGCGGCGGTGGCGATGGAAATAATGGTCTGGCCGGTGGCGGCGTCGATGTACGGTTCGGTCAGGGTCGAGGTGCTGCTGCTTTCCGCACCTTTATACCAAGGGCGAACGCGCGGATCGAAACCGTCCGGCATCTTCGCATCCGGGCGGATGGTGAAGTGCCCGGTGGCATCGCCCAGGTAGGACGCCATGAAAGTCGAAGTCAGGGCTTTCTGTTCCAGCAGGCTGGCGACGGCAGCAGGCTCGGGATTGATGGCGATGTTCTGTGCCGCGTTCTCGATCAGGAGGATGCGCCCGCTGAGCCAGGTCTGAATGTTGTCGGCTGTGACCTCGCCCATCTCGTTGAGGTAATTGTCCAGGTCCTCGCGGATCGCATTGCGTTGCAACCAGTCGTTGTACAGCGTGAACGAGGCGAAGGCGGCAATGACGATGAGGGCGGCGGCAAGCAAAATTTTATGGCTGAAACGCAGATTTTTGTTCATGGCTTGGGGTTCCGCTAAGGTCTTATTATTCAGGGCGTGCTTCTATAGATGCTCGCTAGGTGGGCTTGATGAGTACAAGCAGGTATTTCCGCTTCTCCTTAGGGAAATCTCCGATGCGGATGTCAGTCGCATCTGTCACCTTTAGCTATCGGCCATGCTCGACAAAGATTAACCATTGGGTGACCAAATGCCTGACTCCTTGCAACTCGTAATCGGCGCCGACCTCGCCGGGCAACCGATCGCCCAGGCCATGCGCCTGGCCAATCGTCACGGACTGGTAGCCGGCGCAACCGGTACCGGCAAGACCGTCACTTTGCAGCGTCTGGCCGAGGCGTTCAGCGACGCCGGCGTCGCGGTGTTCGCCGCCGACGTCAAGGGCGACCTGTGCGGCCTCGGTGCTGCCGGCAATCCCCAGGGCAAGATTGCCGAGCGCATCGCCGGCATGCCGTGGCTCAATCACAAGCCTCAGGCGTATCCCGTGACCTTGTGGGACATTCACGGTCAGTCCGGTCATCCGTTGCGCACCACGCTGAGCGAAATGGGCCCGCTGCTGATCGGCGCCCTGCTGGAGCTGACCGACAGCCAGCAGTCGGCACTGTATGCAGCGTTCAAGGTGGCGGATCGCGAAGGCCTGTTGCTGCTGGATCTCAAAGACCTGAAAGCGCTGCTCAATCACCTCAAGGACAATCCGCAGCTGCTGGGCGAAGACGCGGCGCTGTTCACCACCGGTTCCAGCCAGGCGCTGTTGCGGCGTCTGGCCACGCTGGAGCAGCAGGGCGCCGAGGCGTTGTTCGGCGAGCCGGCGCTGCAACTGGAGGACATTCTGCAGCCGACCGCTGACGGTCGCGGGCGCATCCATTTGCTCGACGCCAGTCGTCTGGTGCATGAAGCGCCGAAGGTCTACGCGACCTTCCTGCTGTGGCTGCTGGCCGAGCTGTTCGAGCAATTACCGGAACGCGGCGATGCCGATAAACCGTTGCTGGCGCTGTTCTTCGATGAGGCGCATTTGTTGTTTGGCGATACGCCGAAGGCGTTGCAGGAGCGGCTGGAGCAAGTGGTGCGGCTGATCCGTTCCAAAGGTGTGGGCGTGTATTTCGTCACCCAGTCGCCGGGCGATCTGCCGGACGATGTGCTGGCGCAACTGGGGCTGCGGATCCAGCATGGCCTGCGCGCGTTCACCGCCAAGGAACAGAAATCCCTGCGGGCGGTAGCGGATGGCTTCCGGCCGAATCCGGCGTTCGACACGTTGTCGGTGCTCACCGAGCTCGGGATTGGCGAGGCTTTGGTCGGCACGCTGCAAGAGAAGGGCACGCCGGAAATGGTGCAGCGGGTGCTGGTGGCACCGCCGCAATCGCGGATCGGGCCGTTGACCGAGACCGAACGCACGATGCTGATCGCCGGTTCGCCGTTCAAGGGGCGTTATGACAAGCCGATCGATCGCGAGTCGGCCTATGAAATTCTGATGGGCCGCAAGGGGCTGGGACCGGAGGCGGAAGCGGCGCCGGGCAAACCGGCGATTGAGGAGCCGAGCCTGGCGGACAAGGCTGGGGAGTTCCTTGGTACGGCCGCGGGGCAGGCGCTCAAGTCTGCGATGCGCCAGGCAGCGAATTCGCTGGGTAAACAGTTGGTGCGCGGTCTGATGGGGTCATTGCTCGGGGGCAGCAAACGCCGCTGATCAACCAAGGCTCAGGGTTTAGGTTTGGCGTGGGCGGCCAGTCGTTCCAGTGCCGCTCGCAGATTCGGATCGCTGATCCCGTCGGCGGTGGCCTGGATGGTCGCCGCCGCATCCGTTGACAGGTCGATCGTCGGCCCGCTCGCTTCGCGTTGGATGGTCGGTGGCCGCACGGCGAATTTTATCCGTGTCAGATTGGCGAACTCGTCGAACATCTGCAGTTGCCGTTGCAGGCGCTTCTGTTGATAGCGCAGGCGCGTGGCCCAATGGCCGTCGGTGACGATCAGCAACAGTTCGCCTTCGCGCCACTTGGCTACGTGGCAGTGTTCACGGGCGGCAGGTTGCAGCTGGCTTTCGAGCAGACGTTGCAGATGGGCCAGGCGCTGGGCATGACCGAGGATGGCTTTCAGCGGTCTGGCTTCGCGTAGCAGAACGGCGGGCGCTCTGGCTGTGAGAGGGCGAAATGCCATGATCTAGGACCTGAAGTGACAGAGGCGCCATGGTAGCAGATGGCACCCATTTCACTCGCCCATTGCTTTTGTCCCTGCTTTGCCCATTAAATCAACGACTAACTTCTTCGCTGTACGGCTTGAAGTTGAGCAAAACGCCCCTATTTTAAGTGAGCCCCGTCAAAGCGCAGTGCCAGCATCGTGGAATATCCCCACTTTCCTCACCACCGTTTCCGGGTAGAATGCTCGTTCGCATGCGGCCATGAGGGCTGCACGGGCGACTCACGGGGCCGCCCTCCATCCCTTTAGTGTGGAAGATCCTGCCGATATGTTTGCGCCTTTGTTAAAGAAACTTTTTGGAAGCAAGAACGAGCGTGAAATCAAACGCATGCTCAAGACGGTGCAGCTCGTCAATGCCTTCGAAGAGAAGATGGTCGCCCTCTCGGACGATCAACTGCGCGCCAAGACCGCAGAGTTCAAGGACCGCATTGCCAAGGGGGAGACCCTCGACAAGCTGTTGCCCGAAGCCTTCGCGGTCGCCCGTGAAGCCGGCAAGCGTGTCATGGGCATGCGCCACTTTGACGTCCAGCTGATCGGTGGCATGACCCTGCACGAAGGCAAGATCGCCGAAATGCGCACCGGTGAGGGCAAGACGCTGGTGGGTACTCTGGGTGTTTACCTCAACGCGCTGTCCGGCAAGGGCGTGCACGTTGTGACCGTGAACGATTACCTGGCCCGCCGCGACGCCAACTGGATGCGTCCGCTGTATGAATTCCTCGGTCTGAGCGTCGGCATCGTGACGCCGTTCCAGCCGCCGGAAGAGAAGCGCGCCGCCTATGCCGCCGACATCACCTACGGCACCAACAACGAATTCGGGTTCGACTACCTGCGCGACAACATGGCGTTCAGCATGGAAGAGAAATTCCAGCGCGAACTCAACTTTGCCGTGATCGACGAAGTCGACTCCATCCTCATTGACGAAGCGCGTACCCCGCTGATCATTTCCGGTCAGGCCGAGGACAGCTCCAAGCTGTACATCGAGATCAACAAGCTGATCCCGAAACTCAAGCTGCACGTCGAAGAAGTCGAAGGCGAAGTCACCCAGGAAGGCCATTTCACCGTCGACGAGAAGACCCGTCAGGTCGAACTCAACGAAGCCGGTCACCAGTTCATCGAAGAGCAACTCGCCAGTGTTGGCCTGCTGGCTGAAGGCGAGAGCCTGTACTCGGCGCATAATCTGGGTCTGCTGACTCACGTTTACGCCGGCCTGCGTGCGCACAAGCTGTTCAACCGCAATGTCGAATACATCGTGCAAGACGGCCAGGTCGTGCTGGTTGACGAGCACACCGGTCGCACCATGCCGGGTCGTCGTCTGTCCGAAGGCTTGCACCAGGCCATCGAGGCCAAGGAAAACCTGAATATCCAGGCCGAAAGCCAGACTTTGGCATCGACCACGTTCCAGAACTACTTCCGTCTATACACCAAGCTGTCCGGCATGACCGGTACCGCTGATACCGAAGCATTCGAATTCCACCAGATCTATGGTCTGGACGTTATGGTCATTCCGCCGAACAAACCGTTGGCCCGTAAGGACTACAACGACCTGGTGTTCCTGACCGCCGAAGAGAAATATGCGGCGATCGTCAACGACATCAAGGAAAGCATGGCTGCCGGTCGTCCGGTGCTGGTGGGTACTGCGACCATCGAAACCTCCGAGCACATGTCCGCATTGCTCGTGAAGGAAGGCATCGAACACAAGGTTCTGAACGCCAAGTTCCACGAAAAAGAAGCTGAAATCATCGCGCAGGCCGGTCGTCCGGGCGCACTGACCATCGCTACCAACATGGCCGGTCGTGGTACCGACATCCTGTTGGGCGGCAACTGGGAAGTTGAAGTCGCGTCGCTGGAAAACCCGACCCCTGAGCAGATTGCCCAGATCAAGGCCGACTGGCAGAAGCGTCACCAGCAAGTGCTGGAGTCCGGCGGTCTGCAGGTGATCGCGTCCGAGCGTCACGAATCCCGTCGTATCGACAACCAGCTGCGTGGCCGTGCCGGCCGTCAGGGTGACGCCGGTTCCAGCCGCTTCTACCTGTCGCTGGAAGACAGCCTGATGCGTATCTTCGCCTCCGACCGGGTGAAGAACTTCATGAAAGCCCTGGGCATGCAGCCTGGCGAAGCGATCGAACACCGCATGGTGACCAACGCCATCGAGAAGGCACAGCGCAAGGTTGAAGGCCGCAACTTCGACATTCGCAAGCAACTGCTCGAGTTCGACGACGTCAACAACGAACAGCGTAAAGTGATCTATCACATGCGTAACACGTTGCTGGCTGCGGACAACATCGGCGAAACCATCGCTGACTTCCGCCAGGACGTGCTGAACGCCACCGTCAGCGCGCACATTCCGCCGCAATCGCTGCCAGAGCAGTGGGACGTGGCCGGTCTGGAAGCGTCGATCGCCAGCGACTTCGGCGTGAAGCTGCCGATCCAGCAATGGCTCGACGAAGACGATCACCTGTACGAAGAAACCCTGCGCGAAAAGCTGATGAACGAGCTGATCGCCGCGTACAACGAAAAAGAAGACCAGGCTGGCGCCGAAGCCCTGCGCTCGTTCGAGAAGCAGATCGTGCTGCGCGTTCTGGACGACCTGTGGAAAGACCACCTGTCGACCATGGATCACCTGCGTCACGGTATCCACCTGCGTGGTTATGCGCAGAAAAACCCGAAACAGGAATACAAGCGCGAGTCCTTCACGCTGTTCTCCGAGCTGCTGGATTCGATCAAGCGCGACTCGATCCGTGTGTTGTCGCACGTTCAGGTTCGCCGCGAAGATCCGGCCGAGGAAGAGCAACGCCTGCGTCAGGAAGCCGAAGCACTGGCCGCCCGCATGCAGTTCGAACACGCTGAAGCGCCAGGTCTGGATCAACCGGAAGCACTGGTCGGTGAAGAGGTCGATGTGGCCCTCGCCACCGCCCCGGTGCGCAACGAGCAGAAGCTGGGCCGCAACGAACTGTGCTACTGCGGTTCGGGCAAGAAATTCAAGCATTGCCACGGGCAGATCCAGTAAAACCCGTTTCAATCGCTGAAATACCCGCGCCGCGACCGGCACCAGCCGTCGCGGCGTTTTGCCATTTACACCACCGTCACTACGCTTGGCGGTGCTGACATCATTGAGTAAGGAGCGCATTCATGGCTGTTGGTCTTGGTCCTTTGCCAACGTTGCACCCGGTTGCCGGTTTTGAACTCGGTATCGCTTCGGCCGGCATCAAGCGCCCGGGGCGCAAGGATGTCGTCGTGATGCGTTGCGCCGAAGGTTCCACCGTGGCGGGCGTGTTTACGTTGAACGCTTTCTGTGCAGCGCCGGTGATCCTGGCCAAGAAACGCGTGCAGAACGCTGTGCGCTACCTGTTGACCAACACCGGCAATGCCAACGCCGGCACCGGCGAACCGGGCCTGGCTGCTGCCGAGCGCACCACCGCCAAACTGGCTGAACTGACCGGCGTGGATGCCAGCCAGATCCTGCCGTATTCCACTGGCGTGATCGGCGAGCCGCTGCCGGTCGAGAAGATCGAAGGCGCCCTGCAGGCCGCGCTGGACGACCTGTCGGAAAACAACTGGGAAGCCGCCGCCACCGGCATCATGACCACCGACACGCTGCCAAAAGGCGCCAGCCGCCAGTTCCAGCATGACGGCGTGACCATCACCGTCACCGGCATCAGCAAGGGCGCGGGCATGATCCGTCCGAACATGGCGACCATGCTCGGTTACATCGCCACCGACGCCAAAGTCTCCCGCGACGTGCTGCACAACCTGATCCTGGACGGCGCCAACAAGTCGTTCAACCGCATCACCATCGACGGCGACACCTCGACCAACGACTGCTGCATGCTGATCGCCACCGGCAAGGCTGCGCTGCCGGAAATCACCCGTGCCGAAGGCGAGCTGTTCACCAAGCTGAAACAAGCCGTGTTCGAGGTGTGCATGGACGTGGCCCAGGCCATCGTGCGTGACGGCGAAGGCGCGACCAAGTTCGTGACCGTTGAAGTCAACGGCGGCGGCAATCACCAGGAATGCCTGGACGTCGGCTACACCGTCGCCCACTCGCCGCTGATCAAGACGGCACTGTTTGCGTCCGACCCGAACTGGGGCCGGATCCTCGCCGCCGTTGGCCGTGCCGGTGTGCCGGACCTGGACGTGAGCAAGATCGACGTATTCCTTGGCGAGGTGTGCATCGCCAGCCGTGGCGCCCGCGCCGCGACCTACACCGAAGCCCAGGGCTCGGCGGTGATGCAACAGGAAGAAATCACCATCCGTATCGAACTGGGTCGCGGCGATTGCAGCGAAACCATCTGGACCACCGACCTGTCCCACGAGTACGTGAAGATCAACGCCGAATACCGCACCTGATCCCTGCCGAAGAAGGAGGTCTGCGGACCTCCTTTTCTTCTGTCCCATGAAAGGACCCGAACATGAGCCTTCACCTGATCATCGGCGACAAACTGCTTTCCTCCTGGTCCCTGCGCGCGGCACTGGCGCTTGAACTGACCGGCGCGCCCTACACCGAAGAACTGGTCAAACTCGGCAAGCCCGACACCCGCGAGCGGTTGCTTAACCATTCGCCGACCGCCAAGGTGCCGCTGCTGAAAACCGCCCGCGGCACCGTCGCCGACTCTCTGGCGATTGCCGAATACCTGGCCGAACAGTTTCCTTCCGAGCAACTCTGGCCGACCGATATCTTCGCCCGAGCCCAGGCGCGATCCGCCTGCGCGCAGATGCACAGCGGCTTTTTCGCCATGCGCAACCACATGCCGTTCAACCTGAGCCACGACGCACCGCTCAATCCGGTGCCGCCGGAAGTGAAGGTCGATGTCGAGCGCATGCTCGCGCTGTGGGCCGAATGCCGTGCTGTCGCGACCGAACCGGGGCCTTACCTGTTTGGTCGGGTGTCGCTGGCCGATGCGTTCTTCGCCCCGATTGCCGTGCGTCTGCGCACCTATCAGGTCAAGCTGCCGGCCGACGATCAAGCCTATGTTGAAACCGTCTACCAATGGCCAGCCTTCAAGGCCTGGCAAAAGGCTGGACTGGAGGAATTGCAGTCGTGAAACGTGTACACGTCGCCGCCGCCGTCATTCGTGATGGCAGCGGCAAGATTCTGATCGCCCGGCGTGCCGATACCCAGCATCAGGGCGGCCTCTGGGAATTTCCCGGTGGCAAGGTCGAAGCCGACGAGTCGGTGCAAACCGCGCTGGCCCGCGAGCTGCAAGAAGAGTTGGGCATTGTCGTTGGTGCCGCTCGGCCGCTGATCAAGGTGCGTCATGACTACCCGGACAAGCAGGTGTTGCTGGATGTCTGGGAAGTGTCGAGCTTCACCGGCGAACCTCATGGCGCCGAAGGCCAGCCTTTGGCCTGGGTTTCAGCCAGAGAGCTGACGGATTACGAATTCCCGGCAGCCAACCAGCCGATCGTCGCGGCGGCGCGTTTGCCCGCTGAATACCTGATCACCCCGGAAGACCTGGAAACCCCGGCCCTGCTGCGCGGTATCCAGAAGGCAATTGCCGGTGGCATCAAACTGATCCAGCTGCGTGCGCCGAATGGCTATGACCCGAAGTACCGCGACCTCGCGGTAGACGCGGTCGGCCTGTGCGCCGGCAAGGCGCAGTTGATGATCAAGGGCCCGTTCGAGTGGCTGGGCGATTTCCCGGCCGCTGGTTGGCACATCACCTCGGCGCAGCTGCGCAAGTACGCGGCGGCAGGGCGTCCGCTGCCGGCGGAGCGCTGGCTGGCGGCGTCCTGCCACAACGCGGAAGAGCTGGCGCTGGCCGAGCAGATGGGTGTGGATTTCGTGACCCTGTCGCCGGTGCAACCGACCCTGACTCACCCGGATGCGCAGCCGTTGGGCTGGGAGCAGGCGTCGACGCTGATCGAAGGTTTCAGCAAGCCGGTGTTTCTGCTGGGCGGAGTCGGACCGGCGGAGCGTGAAAAAGCGTGGAATGCCGGGGCTCAGGGTGTGGCGGGGATTCGAGCGTTCTGGCCTGAGGCCTGATTCTTTATTGAGGCTGATGTCCCTTCGCGAGCAAGCCCGCTCCCACGGTTGATTGCATTGCCGCAGGAGGAACTCGATCAACTGTGGGAGCGGGCTTGCTCCGGGCGGCGTTCCGACGAAGGCGTCCTGACAGTCGCTACTGATCTGAAGGTTTCGCCGCCGGTTGCCACAGAATCTCGGCAATGCCCTGACGCCGGGCAATCAACCTCGCCGCCACAAACAACAGATCCGACAAGCGATTGATATACGCCAGGCCAACCCCGGCCAACGGTTCGGTCGCATTCAAATGCTGGCAACGCCGCTCGGCACTGCGCGCCAGGCTGCGACAGACATGGGCCTGGGCAATCAGCATCGAACCGCCCGGCAGAATGAAATTCTCCAGCGGCCCCAATTCTTCATTCCAGACATCGATGGCGGCTTCCAGCCGTTCGATTTCCGCTGTGTTCAGCGCCTGATATTCCGGCATCGCCAGCTCACCGCCAAGGTCGAACAACCGGTGCTGGCAGGGCGCCAACACGTCGATCAGTTCATTCAGACCGGGGCAGGTTTCGCGCTCGGCGATCAATCCGGCCAGCAGCACGCCGACCTGACTGTTCAGCGTATCGACCTCGCCAATGGCCTCGATGCGCGGGTGATCCTTGGGTACCCGGCGGCCGTCGCCCAGTCCGGTTTCGCCCTTGTCGCCAGTGCGGGTGTAGATCTTCGACAAGCGAAAGCCCATGGTTTACCTCGGTAGTTGATTGGTTTCGGCGGCGATGGGCGCCGGTTGCGCCAGCGGCAGACGCAGGGTGAAGCAGGTGCCTTGCCCTGGCGCCGACTGCACTTCCATCTGCCCTTTGTGGTTGTTGGTGATGATGAAGTACGACACCGACAGCCCGAGGCCCGTGCCCTGGCCGATTTCCTTGGTGGTGAAGAACGGCTCGAAGGTGCGCTTGCGCACGTTCTCGCTCATGCCGATGCCGTTGTCCTCGACCTGAATCTCGGCCCAGGGCGGATTGAGCCGGGTGCGCAGGGTGATTCGCCCTGGCTCGCTGTCATCTTCGCGCTGGTGGATCGCCTGCGCGGCGTTTTTCAGCAGGTTCAGCAGCACCTGTTCGAGTTCGTTGGCCGTGCCGGGCACCGGGCCCAGCGCCGGGTCGAACTGGCGAATGATCGCCTGACCCTTGAAGTCGAAGCCGATGGCCAGGTCAAAGTCGTTGCCGGCGATCTCCACGGCTTGATCGATCAGCGCCGGCAGGTCGCACGGCGCCATCTGGCGGTTGCTGCGGCGACTGAAACTGAGCATGTGCGTGACAATTTTCGCCGCCCGCGCGCCGGCCTGCTGGATGCCGTCGAGCAGTTGCGGGACTTCCCGGCCTTGCAGGTAGCGGTTCACGGTATCGAGTGCGATGCCCAGTTGCTCGGCCTGCTCGAGGTTCTTCGGCAGGTCTGGCGACAGGCGTCGGCGGATGTTCTGCACGTTGTGCAGGATCGCCCCCAGCGGGTTGTTGATTTCGTGGGCCATGCCGGCGGCGAGGCCGCCGACCGACAGCATTTTCTCCGACTGCACCATCATTTCTTCCAGTGACAGGCGCTGGGTGATGTCGTCGATGCGGATCACCACGCCGCGCCCGGCGCCGCCCATCAACGGATAGAAGGTCAGGGCGTAGTGCTTGGGCTCGTCGTCCTTGAACCACGTCACTCGCTCGATCTTCGCCACCGTGTGCTGTTCGACGGTCTGCTTGAGTTGCGGCAGGAACGGCTTGAGCGGCTCGAACGCGAGGAAGATCGGCTGGTTCAGCGCTTCGTCCAGCCGGGTACCGGAAAGGGCGCTGGCCTCCTGGTTCCATTGGGTGACGTAGAGCTGTTCGTCGAGGGCGATCAGCGCCGAAGGCATGGAGTCGATGATGCTGTTGAGGTAGTTCTGGAACCCGGTGAGTTTTTTCTCGATCTTGCTGCGCACCTGGACTTCCAGTTCCAGCTTGCGGTTGGTGTGGCGGGTTTCTTCAGCCAGACCCTGGGCCTGATCGTAGGCGGCTTGCGAGTCATCGCGGGCGCGCTTGAGTTGCTGCTCCCGGGCCTCGATGCGCGAGAGCATGGTGTTGAACGCTTCGGCCAGACTGCCGATTTCGTCATGGTTGCCCCGGGAGGCGCGCAGGGCGTAGTTCTCTTCGCGGGTGACCTGGCGGGACAGTTCTTCGAGCTGATGGATCGGCCGGGTGATCAGGCGCTTGATCTGCCGGGCGATGACCAGCCACAGCAGCACACTGAAAATCAGAATCCCCAGACTGGCGGTGAGCGTGCCGGTGTAGAACGCCACCGGCAGTTCACTGCTGGCCACCAGCAACAGGTGGCCCGGTGCGGTGCCGGGGCGGGGCAGGGTGATGAGTTGGTTGCTGCGAAACTCGGTCAGTTGCCAGGCTTCGATGTGCCGGTAGCGTTCCGGCAGGTTGAGTTTGTCGCCGTGCTGCAACTGTGCCAGGCGTTCACCTTTGCCGTCGTACAGAGCCGCGGCACGCAGCGGGGAATAGCTGTCGAGCTCCTTGAGCAAACGCTCGGCGCTTTGTGGCGACTGCAAGGCGTCGGCCACCAGGCTCGGGTTCGACACCAGCCGGCCGATGGTCTGCAACGCCTGGGGCGCCATGCTTTCCTGGGAAATGTAATAGGCGGCGCTGATAAAGGTCAGGTTGGCGACCAGCAACACAGTGGTCAACAGCACCAGCAGAGCGGCCAGCAGTTTCTGGCCGACCGGCAGGTTTTCAAGACGCTGGCGCAATGGCATCAGGTTTATCGCAGCAAAGGAACAAGTGGCCAGCGTAGCCGCTGCTCAGTCGACGGGCAATCCGAGACTGTGCAGATGAGCGCTCAGGCGCTCTTGCAATTGCTTGAGATGAGGCAGGTTCAACTGATGACGCTCTGCAACCTTGCAGGCATGGCCGAGCAGATAGCTGATCTCGGTGCGGCGTTTACTGGCCACATCCTGATACATGGACGAGAAATTCGCCGCCGTGGCCTGGATCACCCGCTCGACTTCCTGTTGCAGGTTGTCCGCCGCGGCCGGTTGACCGCAGCGTTCGAGCAGTTCGGTCAGTTCGCCGCACAGGGTGGCGACTTCGCAGTGATGTTGCTGCAAGCCGCCGTTGCGGCAGTCGTGCAGCACCGTCAGCGGATTGATCGCACAGTTGAGTGCCAGTTTGCGCCACAGGCGGGTGAGGATGTCGGCGCTCCATTCATGGGGGATTTTTGCCGCCTCGAGATCGTCCAGCCAGATCGGTGCTACCGGATGACCGGCGTCCCCTAGCCAGGTGTAGCCATGGCCGGCGAACACCACGCGCCAGTCGCCGTCGCGAAATGCGCCTTCGGTGCTGGAGGCGCTGATACAGCGGGCTTGCGGGACTCGCGCGGCGACCGCTTCCTGGCTGCCGAGGCCGTTCTGCAAAAGGATCAGTTCGGCGTCCGCTGCCAGACGGTGGGCAAGTCCGGCCACAGCCGCTTCGGCGTCGTAGGCCTTGCAGGCCACCAGCAGGCGGCGGATGGGGTCGGGGCTGTCCGGGGTTTCGCCAGGGATGGCGTAGCTGCTGGCCACGCCTTGCTCGACGAGGGTCAGGCCGCCCGCCGTCGCATAGTCGTGCAAGCGGTCAATGTCGCGCAGGATCAACCGAACCGGCAGGCCGGCCCGGGCCAGGCGTGTGGCCCAGAGCGTGCCGAGACTTCCGGCGCCGAGGACGTGCCAGGGGGTGGACATCAGTTTTTCACTCGGTAAGGTACTGGCATGCAAGGCTCGCCGTGTCGGTGGGAAAAGACCCGTTATAATGAGCCCGATTTTAACCGCAAGCCAAGCGCGCCGCGTCCCGTACGAGCGCGCCTTTTTATTGGAGAACTTACATGCCGTCGTTCGACGTGGTATCCGAACTGGACAAACACGAACTCACCAACGCGGTCGAGAACGCCGTGAAGGAACTCGATCGTCGTTATGACCTGAAAGGCAAGGGCAGCTTCGAATACAAGGAAAAGGACCTGACCGTCCACCTGACCGCTGAAGCCGATTTCCAGCTGGAAGCGATGATCGAGATCCTCAAGCTGGCCCTGGTCAAGCGCAAGATCGACGTGCAGTGCCTGGAAGTCAAAGACTCCTTCGCCTCGGGCAAGCTGATGAAGCAGGACGCCGTCCTCAAGGAAGGCATCGACAAGGAACTGGCGAAGAAAATCGTCGGCCACATCAAGGAAGCCAAGCTCAAGGTGCAGGCCGCCATCCAGGGCGAGCAGGTGCGTGTGACCGGCAAGAAGCGTGACGACCTGCAGGAAGCCATCGCGGCCCTGCGTGCCAAGGAATTTGGCATGCCACTGCAGTTCAACAACTTCCGCGACTAAGCTTTTCGGTCGGGAACCTCTCGGCGTTTAATGCGTCCGAGGCCCAAGCGACGGCAGAAACGATTGAGCCCTGTTCGGTTCGGTCTTTCTGCCGCTGGTTTTTTACAGCCCGGGAAGCCGGCAATCAGGAGATAAAACATGGATTTGAATGCTGAGGTGGACAACCTGGTCAAGGCATCCCAGGCGTGGATTCCGATGATCATGGAATACGGCAGCCGTGTGTTGCTGGCGGTGATTACCCTGGCCATCGGCTGGTGGCTGATCAACAAGGTCACGCAAAAGCTCGGCGGCCTGCTGGCCCTGCGCAATGCCGACCTGGCGCTGCAAGGTTTCATCAGCAGCCTGGCCAACATCATTCTCAAGGTGCTGCTGATCGTCAGCGTGGCGTCGATGATCGGCGTCGAGACTACCTCGTTCGTCGCGGCAATCGGTGCGGCCGGCCTGGCCATCGGTCTGGCGTTGCAGGGCAGCCTGGCGAACTTCGCCGGCGGCGTGCTGATTCTGCTGTTCCGTCCGTTCCGCATCGGTGACTGGATCGAAGCTCAGGGTGTGGCGGGTACCGTCGACAGCATCCAGATTTTCCACACCGTGCTGCGCACTGGCGACAACAAGACCATCATCGTCCCGAACGGCAACCTGTCGAACGGCATCATCACCAACACCAACCGTCAGCCGACCCGCAAGGTTGTGTTCGACGTAGGTGTGGATTACGAAGCCGATCTGCAAAAGGCCCGTCAGGTGCTGCTGGATCTGGCCAAGGATGAGCGCGTTCTGCAGGATCCGGCACCTCAGGCCGTTATTTCGACACTGGGTGACAGTTCGATCACTGTTTCCCTGCGGGTATGGGTTAAAACTGCGGATTACTGGGATGTGATGTTCATGTTTAACGAACAGTCGCGTGATCGTTTAAAGACTGCAGGCATTGATATTCCTTTTCCACAACGAGTGATTCGTGTGGTTCAGGAATCGGCAGTGTAATGATAGGTTGCTAATTAATTGCCTGACTTATCGGTCAGGCATCTATTACAAGTGACAGGCAATAAAAAAGGCCCATCCGAAGATGGGCCTTTTTGTTTTGTTACCGCAACTAACTCGGTGCGATTACAAAAGCGACAGCGGGTAGTCGACGATCAGACGGAACTCTTTCACGTCGCCTTCACCTTCGTCGGCGTTAGCGAAGTGCCAGGCTTGACGAAGACGGAAGGACAGGTCTTTGGCCGGGCCAGACTGAACTACGTATTTGGCTTCGAAGTTGGTTTCGTTGTGTTTGCCATCTTCGCCATACAGACCAGCGTAGGCACTGCCTGCTGGAGTGTGGGTGCCGTCGATGTCCCAGCCTTTGACGTAACGGGTCATGAAGCTCAGACCTGGAACGCCGTACTCAGCCATTTTCAGATCGTAACGGATCTGGGCAGACTTCTCGTTCGGGGCGTTGAAGTCAGAGTACTGGATGGAGTTGGCGAGGAAGATCGAGTCGCCGCCACGGTTGTTCTTGCCGATACCGATGTAGTCGAACGGAGTGTCACCGTTCACTTTCTGGAAGGCCAGGGTGATTGTGTGCGCTTTCAGGAACGACAACGCGGTGGCCAGGGAGAACGTGGTGTTGCTGATGTCACCGGCTTTCGCGTCACCGGTGTCGGTGGTGCGGTAGATGTTGAAGTCGGTGTTCAGCGAGGTGTCACCGCCGAATGGGGTGGTGAGGTTCACGTTGGCGTAGTACTGGTTCCAGATGTCTTCCAGTTTGGCGCCGTAGAGCGATGCGCTCAGGTTTTCGGTGATGCCGTACTTGCCACCGAAGTAGTCGATGGAGTTGGCTGCAACGCCGGCATAGTTGGCGAAAAGATCGCCATCACGTGCGTTCTTGTCCTGGCTGGTACCCGAGTAGAAGTGACCGGCCTCGAGGTCGAGGTCTTTGACTTCGCTGCTCTGCAGTTGGAAACCGCTGGCAGTTTGCGGGAGGATACGGGAACCGCCAATTGCGAACACTGGCGCGGTGCTTGGCTGCATGTCACCGATTTTCAGCTCGGTCTTGGAGACGCGGAACTTGATGGCTGCGCCTGCTTTACCCTGGCTGTCGTTCACGTCACGAGCGCCGTTGTTCGGGTTGACCACGTCGCTACGGCTCATGTTGCCCGAACCGGAAGTACCGTCACCACCGTCTAGTTTGATGGCCAGGTAGCCGAACGCATCAACGCCGACGCCAACAGTACCTTGGGTGTAACCGGAGCTGAAGTTGCCCCAGATACCCTGGGTCCAGTCTTTAACGTCACGGGCACCGTCTTTGTTGTCACGGTTGAAGTAATAGTTGCGAATCAGCAAGTCAGCTTTCGCGTCTTCAACGAAGCCTTTCGCTTCAGCCTGGTCACTTACAAACGGGGCGGCCGTAGCCATTTGAGTACTGGCTGCTGCAGCAACTGCCAGTGCGATCATGCTCCACTTCATCACGCGCATCGTGATTTGCTCCTTTGGTTTTAGAAGAGTACTGCCGTCCCACCTGTTTTATTATCTGGGCGGCTCTTTCTTTTTGTGTCGGCGCAAACTTATATCACGCCGACCATGTTGGCGATACTTGCGAATCCAACCTTTCAGCTTCTTTACGAGCGTGTCGCAAACGGCTTGGTAGATGTCGCAAATTTACAGTCCAAATGCAATGGGACTGACAACTTCAGCGCTGTTTTACAGAGCTTGAGCATCGGTAAAAAAGAGTCCCTTGGCAAAACGCTTGAATCTCCATCGGGCAACCCTGCCACTGTTTTTATGGGGCTCAAGGCATCCACTTCTTGTGGTGCGCTTATAGTCCATATGGGTATGAATGCAACAAGCGTGCACAAACCGCTGAATTGTTCCGGTTTTTTTCAACGTGCTCGTCTGATGCTGTAAAAACCTCATAAAACCGGGGGCTTCGAGGGCCTTTCGAACAGGCTTGACGCCATCCTTCGCATGGTGTTGCTCCCTGAAAGTCGCAGCGCGACAACCAAAAACGTTACCGGTTCACCCCGTCAGTGAGTATTCGGCGGATGCCCGACGCACTGAGCGTAGACGTGCTGTGCGGTTTTGGTGCAAAAAATTTCAATGGCTGTACTGAATTCATACAGTTGAGCGGTTGAAGGGCCGTAAACGCCACGATATGACCCGGTCCTTGCGCCGTGTTCATTGGCAGGTTCCGTACTGGTGCGCTCGTGCTGCAAATGGCTCATTCCGGGGCGCTGGAAATCCTTGCAGTAGCGCATTCGCCGTGAAGGACTCCACAATCGCAGGTATGCTGCCGTCCAGTCGTTTGGCGCGCTGCTTTCGTAGTGGGGCGCTAAGCTGAAAACAGGTCAACCGCCGGGAGTGCGCGCAGTGTTTGCTTTAGATTCACGACTTCAACAGGACACCCTGACCATCGGCGATTTCCCGCTGTGCCGACTGCTGTTGTCCAACGATGCCAACTACCCGTGGTTCATCCTGGTGCCACGCCGCGACGATATCAGCGAGTTGTTTCAGTTGGATGTCGCCGACCAGCAGCGCTTGTGGCAGGAAACCACAGCCCTGGCCGAGGTACTCAAGGACTCCTTCGACGCCGACAAGATGAATGTCGCGACCCTGGGTAATGTTGTCAGCCAACTGCATATGCATGTCATCGTGCGTAAACGGGACGATGCCGCCTGGCCGGCGCCGGTCTGGGGTAAGCACCCTGCCAAGCCTTACAGTGCCGAGCAAGTGGCCGCGATCCGCGAGCGCCTGCGTCTGGTGCTGGACGACGATTTCAACTTTCTGGAGGGCTGATTCATGAGCCTCGAACAACGTGTTACCGAGCTGGAAAGCCGCCTGGCGTTTCAGGACGACACCATTCAGGCATTGAACGATGTGCTGGTGGAGCAGCAGCGGGTGGTTGAGCGTCTGCAATTGCAGATGGCAGCTGTACTCAAGCGTCAGGAAGAGATGGTCGGCCAGATCGGATCCTTTGAGGAAGACGCGCCGCCGCCACACTATTGAGAGGCGTGCGGGCATGCTCCCGTGAAAAAAAACGCGCATTAAAAAACCGCGAACAGCCAGGCTGTTCGCGGTTTTTTATTGCCGGGAGGCGTGAATCAGCGACGCGGCAGGGCGGCGATCACGTCTTCGGCCTGCAGGCCCTTGTCACGGTTCATCACCGAGAACTCCACGCGCTGGCCTTCGACCAGAACGCGGTGGCCTTCGCCACGGATGGCGCGAAAGTGCACGAAAATATCATCGCCGGAATCCCGGGAGATAAAGCCGAAGCCCTTGGAGGTGTTGAACCACTTGACGGTGCCGGTATCGCGGTTGCTCATGTCGTAGCTTTGCGTAGCGGCGGCCGGTGAGGATTTATAAAAGCTGACGGCCAGGTGCAGGACCACGGCAATCAGTGCAATCACCAGGCTGAACAGTACGGCTGGCTGGCCGGCGATGACAGGCATCGGCGCGATCAGGGTCAGGGTTTGCAGGACGACGGTCAGGACCAGCAAGGCGCTGACCAGGTTTTGCAGATGCTGGCGCGGACCTTTGTTCCAGTAAGGGATGACTGGCGCAAGGATCAGGTTCAGCAGGCCGAAAAAGGCCAGGTAAAGTGCATCGGGTTGTTGCAGGTAAGGTACCGCTTCGGACTTCAGGCTAGGTATGAAGGACAGCAGCAAGGCTGCTGCGCCCATTAGCAGGTGGACGATTTTCAACATTTTTATTGACTCACGTTATGACGGCTCACAAGGAAGAGCTGAAGGCGCACGGTTCGCTTCGGAACAATAAAGAGGCGTTGGACACGTACCCGGCATCAGCCTATGCGCAGGCCCGGAAAACGGGGCGTAGCGACACACTGCCTATTTAACAGCAAAGCCTGCGGGTACTCAAATTACGCCGGCCAGCGGCAGGCGTCGGACGATTTGTCGCGTCTATCGGGGTCATGCGGGGGCTGCGGGGCGGGGATGGCCTTGCTACAGTGCAGCGGCACCTGTTGGATGAATTCAATCGCCTTTAGGGGGTAAACATGGCAATCGATATCGGTATCAGTGAAGAAGACCGCAAATCCATCGTCGAAGGGCTCTCGCGCCTTCTGTCGGACACCTACGTGCTGTATCTGAAGACCCACAACTTCCACTGGAACGTCACCGGGCCGATGTTCCGGACCCTGCATCTGATGTTCGAGGAGCAATACAACGAACTGGCCCTGGCGGTGGATTCGATTGCCGAACGTATCAGGGCCCTGGGTTTTCCCGCCCCGGGCGCGTACGCGACCTATGCGCGGCTGTCTTCCATTAAAGAGGAAGAGGGGGTGCCGAGTGCCGAGGACATGATCAAACAATTGGTCGAGGGTCAGGAGGCAGTCACTCGCACGGCGCGGGGGATATTCCCCCTGCTGGATAAAGTCAGCGATGAGCCGACCGCCGACCTGCTGACTCAGCGTATGCAGGTTCACGAGAAAACCGCGTGGATGTTGCGCGCACTGCTCGAGGCCTGACGGCGGAAGGCGCACGGACTCACTTCATTCGTGCGCTGTTCTCTTTTTTGCCCGGAAAAGTCATTCGCGAATGTAGGAAGCAAGGAAGACGCCCCACCGCTCCATGATCCTCCGTATCGCGTTGGCTTATCCTACGCGGATGGTCAAAAAGTCATCTGGATCTGCCTTTGCGCCTGCGCTTTTAATGAGGTCACAGGATGTTGCCTTGAAAACAAGCGCAGAAATGGCAAAGGAGTGTCAACGATATGGAAGGTGGAGACAGGCGAATAGAGATCGCTGACGGTTCGCAGCAACAGAAAATCGTGGAGCCCTTTCTCGGCGGATTCGACATGGAGTTGATCCGGCCGTCGTCCCGATCGGTACGTTTGAACGGGTTCGCGACCTGCATGCGGCTGGAGCAGGTTTACTGGAACATTCTGGGCCGGATGGCCGAGGACAATTGCTGTTCGGTCGGCACGCTGTTGTCCCGCGTTGATCGTGAAGTGCACCTGCGCCATGGCGGGGTGAAAAACTTCAGCGGTCTGGTGCGGGTGGTGTGTGTGGTGCACGGCCTGCGGGATTCTCCCGGGATCAATAACGGGGGGTGTCACTGACGAGACGGCCTGTGCAGTCTTCCGGCTGCACAGGCCGCATTTAATGGCTATAATCCCGCCCTTTCGCCGCACAGCCCTGCGCGTGCTGGCAATCTGATTGCCGAGACAACCCCATGCCGATGTACGATTACCAATGTGCTTCCTGTGGTCATCAGTTGGAAGCCATTCAAAAGATCAGCGACGCACCACTGGTCGATTGCCCTGCCTGCCAGGCGCCGGAACTCAAGAAGCAGCTGTCCATGCCGGGCTTTCGCCTCAGCGGCAGTGGCTGGTACGAAACCGATTTCAAGACCGGCGCGAAGAAGAACCTGGCCGGTGGCGACAAATCTGACTAGGGTTCAGACCCAGGTCGAACGACACGCGCGAGTTTCCACAAGTTGCACAGTGCTTGAGTGCAGCGGGATCTCCACCGAATTTCGAATTACGAGAAGCGAACCACTACCATGATGCGCAGCCATTATTGCGGCCAACTGAACGAAAGCCTGGAAGGCCAGGAAATTACCCTTTGCGGATGGGTTCACCGTCGTCGCGACCACGGCGGGGTGATTTTCCTCGATATCCGTGATCGTGACGGTCTGGCCCAGGTAGTGTTCGATCCGGATCGCGCCGAGAGCTTCGCCGCCGCCGATCGCGTGCGCAGCGAATACGTCGTGAAGATCACCGGCAAGGTGCGTCTGCGTCCGGCCGGTGCCACCAACGCCAACATGGCGTCGGGCATGATCGAAGTGCTGGGCTACGAGCTGGAAGTGCTGAACGAGTCGGAAACCCCGCCGTTCCCGCTGAACGAGTTCTCCGACGTCGGCGAAGAAACCCGTCTGCGTTATCGCTTCCTGGACCTGCGTCGTCCGGAAATGGCCGAGAAGCTGCGTCTGCGTTCGCGCATGACCACCAGCATCCGTCGCTACCTCGACGAAAACGGCTTCCTCGACGTCGAAACGCCGATCCTGACCCGTGCCACGCCAGAAGGCGCGCGCGACTACCTCGTACCGAGCCGTACCCACGCCGGTTCGTTCTTCGCGTTGCCGCAATCGCCGCAGCTGTTCAAGCAACTGCTGATGGTCGCCGGCTTCGACCGTTACTACCAGATCGCCAAATGCTTCCGCGACGAAGACCTGCGTGCCGACCGTCAGCCTGAGTTCACTCAGATCGACATCGAAACCAGCTTCCTCGACGAAAAAGACATCATGGGCCTGACCGAAGGCATGATCCGCAACCTGTTCAAGGAAGTGCTGGGTCTGGAATTCGGCGAATTCCCGCACATGACGTTCGAAGAAGCCATGCGCCGTTACGGTTCCGACAAGCCGGACCTGCGTAACCCGCTGGAGCTGGTCGACGTGGCCGATCAACTGAAAGAAGTGGATTTCAAGGTCTTCAGCGGCCCTGCCAACGATCCGAAATGCCGTATCGCCGCACTGCGCGTTCCGGGCGGGGCGAGCATGCCGCGCAAGCAGATCGATGACTACACCAAGTTCGTCGGCATCTACGGTGCCAAGGGCCTGGCGTACATCAAGGTCAACGAGCGTGCTGCCGGTGTTGATGGTCTGCAATCGCCGATCGTGAAAAACATCCCGGAAGCCAACTTGAACGTGATCCTCGATCGCGTCGGTGCAGTCGACGGCGATATCGTGTTCTTCGGCGCCGACAAGGCCAAGATCGTCAGCGAAGCCCTGGGCGCGCTGCGTATCAAGCTCGGTCACGACCTCAAGTTGCTGACCTGCGAGTGGGCACCGATGTGGGTCGTCGACTTCCCGATGTTCGAAGAGAACGATGACGGCAGCTTCTCGGCGCTGCACCACCCGTTCACCGCGCCGAAGTGCTCGCCGGAAGAGCTGGAAGCCAACCCGGCGGGCGCTCTGTCCCGTGCCTACGACATGGTGCTGAACGGCACCGAGCTGGGTGGCGGTTCGATCCGTATCCACCGCAAGGAGATGCAACAGGCGGTGTTCCGTCTGCTGGGCATCAACGAAGCGGAACAGGAAGAGAAGTTCGGCTTCCTGCTCGACGCCCTGAAATACGGCGCGCCGCCGCACGGTGGTCTGGCCTTCGGTCTGGACCGTCTGGTAATGCTGATGACCGGCGCCCAGTCGATCCGTGAAGTAATCGCCTTCCCGAAAACCCAGAGTGCTGCCGACGTGATGACGCAGGCGCCGGGTGTAGTGGATGCCAAGGCATTGCGCGAATTGCACATTCGTTTGCGCGAAACGCCAAAGGCCGAGTAAGACGGGCCTGAAGGCGCATCTTCGGATGCGCCTTTTTTCTTTTTGCAGTGATTGAAAACAAGTTTTTTTTGCTGGCCGATGCGAATGCATGGCGGGCATTGGTTCAAGAGAATTCGGAGCGAGTTATGGCAGGTCATTCCAAGTGGGCGAACATCAAGCACCGCAAAGAACGCCAGGATGCCAAGAGAGGCAAGATCTTCACCAAGTGGATCCGCGAACTGACCGTGGCGGCCCGTCAGGGCGGCGGCGATCCGGGCTCCAACCCGCGTCTGCGTCTGGCGCTGGACAAGGCGCTGGGCGCCAACATGAGCCGAGACATCATCGACCGTGCCGTGGCCCGTGGCGCCGGCGCGACCGAGGCCGACAACGTTGAAGAACTGACCTACGAAGGTTACGGCCCGGGTGGCGTGGCGGTGATGGTCGAGTGCATGACCGACAACCGCAACCGTACCGCAGCGGCAGTGCGCCACGCGTTCAGCAAGTGTGGCGGCAACCTCGGTACCGACGGTTCGGTGGCGTATCTGTTCGAACGCAAGGGCCAGATCAGCTTTGCACCGGGTGTCGACGAAGACGCACTGACAGAAGCGGCACTTGAAGCCGATGCCGACGACGTGGTCAGCCACGAAGACGGCTCGATCGACGTGTTCACCTCGTTCACCAGTTTCTACGCAGTGCGCAATGCCCTGGAAGCTGCTGGCTTCAAGGGTGATGACGCGGAAATCGTCATGCAGCCGACCACCAGCGCCGAACTGGACCTGGAGGGCGCCGAGAAGGTGCTCAAGCTCATCGATATGCTTGAGGATCTGGATGACGTGCAAAACGTCTATTCCAATGCGGACATTCCGGAAGACGTGGCCGCTCAGTTAGGCTAAGAGCGGCTAGGCTTCACGGTGGGAGCGGGCTTGCTCGCGAAGGCGGGGTGTCTCCAGCATTGATGCTTGCTGATACGCCGCCTTCGCGAGCAAGCCCGCTCCCGCATTGGTTATTTGATGTTTTGATTTTTGTGTTTTTACCGAACCCGCAGGCGTTATGACTTTAATTCTAGGTATCGACCCCGGCTCGCGTATCACCGGTTACGGGATTGTTCGCGATACCGGACGCGGCGGCTGCATCTACGTGGCATCGGGCTGCATTCGTACCGGCGCTGGCGAGTTGCATGAACGTCTGCAGATCGTTTATCGCGGCGTGCGCGAAATCATCCAGACCTACGGTCCGGTCACCATGGGCATCGAAAAGGTGTTCATGGCGAAAAACGCCGATTCGGCGCTGAAGCTCGGGCAGGCCCGGGGGGCCGCTATCGTTGCCGGCGCCGAAGAATGCCTGGAAATCGCCGAGTACACGGCCACCCAGGTCAAGCAGGCCGTGGTCGGCACGGGTGCCGCTAATAAAGAGCAGGTGCAGATGATGGTCATGCACATGCTCAAGCTGACCAGCAAACCGCAAATCGATGCATCGGATGCCCTGGCCATTGCCATTTGTCATGCCCACACACGCTCCAGTCTGTTACCGCACGGCTTGGGAACGGCACGCAGTCGTGGCGGGCGCCTGCGTCTCTGATAGCATCAGCAGTCATTTTTACGGAGTGTGGATTTCGTGCCTGGGTTGTCGGCCGTGAATCCATGCTCTGTCGGTCGCCAGCCCACGGCTGGCCAACGCTCAAGGATCTGAAACGTGATTGGACGCTTGCGCGGCACTCTGGCTGAGAAACAGCCGCCGCACCTGATTCTGGATGTAAACGGCCTCGGGTATGAGCTGGAAGTGCCCATGACCACCCTTTATCGTCTGCCGTCGGTCGGTGAACCGCTGACCTTGCACACCCATTTGGTCGTACGCGAAGACGCGCAGTTACTCTATGGTTTTGCCGGCAAACGTGAGCGAGACTTTTTT
>Ga0068830_1019344_pt1 | contig 31895 bp, 17 predicted proteins | sample Hof3ISUMetaT_23_FD_68490 | JGI IMG/M metagenome (GOLD analysis project Ga0068830, IMG submission 68490) | Enriched soil aggregate microbial communities from Iowa State university to study microbial drivers of carbon cycling -... | ecosystem: Environmental > Terrestrial > Soil > Agricultural land... | reverse complement strand
GCAGGCCAAAGGTTTGCCGGCGGATTTTGAAGAGCACTTTTTTGATGTTCCGCTGGCGGTACGGGTCGAACTCGACCAACAGCCTCTGGGCGAGGCCATGGTGGTGCTGTCCCGTGACGATCGCCTGACGCTGCTGGAATTCACCGACACCAGCGACAGCCGTTTCAGCGCCTTCGAGCGGGACGTCTGGGCCGACTATCTCAAGCCCGGCGTCGCGCTGGGTGCCTGTAGCGGACGATGCCCCGAGCAGATGCTTGCGCTGCACTACAACCTGGAAAGCTCGCTGGTGTCGATCGTGACGGCCAATGCCGAACGTGACACCGAGGCCAAGCGTTTCCATGAGCAACCCGAGGGGGGCAGCAGCGGCCTGATCGTGCGTAACCAGCTCAACCTCAATGGTGGCCAGGATCAGGATCTGGGCGGGCGCTTCGGCCTGGCGGCCAGCGGCAGCCTGGGCAACTGGACCCAGACATTCAACATGCAGCTGGCCCGCCTCGGCGGCCCGGACGACAAGCTTTATCACGCCGTCCATGAGCTGCACACCCAGCGCGAACTGCAGGGCAGTTTCCTGCGTCTGGGGTATTTCACGCCGGCCTCCGAAGGCCTGATGCGCCAGCCTCGTTCCTTCGGTGCCAGCCCCGACACCACGGTCGGGGTGATGTATGGCAGCTCCGACAGTCTGGCGATCAATTCGCCTCAGCCCAGCGTGTACCCGATTTACGTCACGGCCAACCGTCAGGCGTCGGTAGAGATCCTGCGTGACGGTTTGTTGATCAACACCCAGTCGGTGCCCGCGGGCCTGCAGACCCTCGACACGCGTCCCTTGCCGGGCGGTATCTATGACGTGGAGGTGCGGTTGATCGAGGACGGCCAGATCACCTCGACCACCCAGGAGTTGGTCTACAAGCCGAACAACTGGCGCAATCTCGATGACCGCTGGCGCTACAACCTGTTTGCCGGTGAGGAAAGCAAACTGCTGAGCAACTGGGACAACCAGGTCACCGGCGATCCCACGGCCGGGGCTTCGATCAACTATCTGCTGCATCCGCGCATGATTCTCGGCCTGTCGGCACGCCAGATACGCGACACCTTGCAGTACGGCACGTCCATCGACTGGACGCTGGCCAACAGCGTCAGCCTGTTCGCCAACATCTATGAAACCCAGGACCATGGCACCGGCCTCGACCTGCAAGGGCTGTACAACTACGGCGCCGGCAGTCTGGTGGTCAGCCATAACCGCAGCTGGCTCGACACCACCGATCTCTACGAAACCCTGCCGGATGGCACACGGATTCGCCAGCGCAATGTGTTCGTCGGGCAGACCAGCAACTCATCGCTGGCACTCAACCATCGACTCGACAGCCGCAATTCGCTCAACGCCCGGGTTTCCCACAGCGATGGCAACACCGAAGGCATCGGCGTGGATCTTGGCTGGACCCAGCGCACGACGCTGTTGGGCAGCGACGCCAACTGGCGTCTGTCGCTGTTTGACCGACCGGGCACTTTCAGCAGCGGCGACGAGCGTAATCGCGGGGTCGATCTGAGTATCAATCTGGCTCTGGGGCCGCCCGGGCAACAGATCACCGGCAGCATCGGCTCGCGTACCGCCCGTGAAGGCGGGCGTGACAACAATGCGTCCCTGGGCTGGCGCAAGGACTTCAAGGATCACGTACTGCAGAACGTGTCGGTCACCGCGCTGAGCGACACCTATGGCGTGGGCCTGTCGAGCCTGGCGAGTTTCCACACGGATGTCGTTTATGGCGACGGATTCGTGCAGCGTTCCTCCTACAACGGCAACTTTACCGGTGGCCTGAACCTCGACAGCACGCTGGTCATGGGCGCCGACCAGATGATCCTGACCAGTCAGAGCGAAACCCGCGGCGCGGGGATGATCGTCGACGTCGAGTCGGATATCGATGGCATCGCCCTGCGCGCCGACGATTACAGCGGCGGCAGTGCGGCGTTGAAACCGGGGCGCAATTTCATCCCGATCACCGCGTACCAGAACAGTTCGGTGAGCTTTGACTTCCAGGGCAATCACGCCCCGGCCGCGACCATTGAGCCGGCACGAACCCGTTACCACATGAACAAGGGCGGGGTGGAGTACCGCAAGGTCCGGGTGATGAGAACCCTGACTGTGCTGGGTCGGTTGGTCGATGCCCAGGGCCGGCCGCTCAAGGGCCATCACGTGATCAACCACGCGAGCCGGGGGGTGACGGAAGTCGATGGCTTCTTCTCGATGGAAATGAACGCCGGGGCGCCAACCCTGGAAGTGCGTCAGGGCAACCAGTTGCTGTGTCAGTTCCGCCTCGATGCGAACAGCCATCGCAGTGAAAACAACGTGTTGATGATCGGTGATCTGCGGTGCACCCCGGACACCCTGGCCGATGTCACTTCTACCGAGCAGAAGGCGGGTTGAAACCATGAAAAAAACGACGTGTTGGCTGGGGTTGCTGGCGGCGCTGAGCGCCTCGCCGGCAGGGGCGGTGAATCAGGAAATCCGTGCCTTGTTCCAGCCTGATCCTGCGCATCCGAACAAAAATGTATTCATCAACCAGACGCCCAACAGCGGTTATTGCGCGGTATGGCCGGATCAATGCGTCGACAACCAGATGTTCAGTATCGAGTTGCCGATTCGTTTCACTTCCAGTCGCTTCATGACAGCCGGTTTTCCGCTTTCACTGAAGGTGCCAGCCAACTGGAGGCAATTGACAGTCACCAACCGGGACACCCAGGAAACCGAAACCGTTGAAGTGCGGGTCATCGGCATCGGCTCCGATTTTGTGCTGAGCGATACGGCCGCCAATCTGGTCGGAGTATCGGACATCCTCGAAGGTCATCAAAAACTCTGGACCACCAGCAGTTGGGTTTACGCGCCGGCGCCCTGTCAGTACAGCGGCGTGGGTTCCTACACGCCTTCGACGTATCGGTTTTTCTGGAAAACGCCGGTGGAAGCAAGCTGTACCAAGGTAACGGCTTTCCTGATTCCGGGGATGGCTTTCAGAACGATGGATTTCGCTTACGAACTGCGCACGCCCAATCCGCTGGGCATGTCGTCGGGGCTCTATACCGGCTCGTTGTCCTACACCCTTGGTCCCGGTGGTGATTTCGATCTCGGCATGCAGATGTACCCGGACGACAGCAACCTGACTCTGGATTTCGTACTGGATGTACAACACACCCTGAAGGTCGATCTGCCACCGGGAGGCAACAAGGTCACCCTTGAACCGGCCGGGGGCTGGCAGAGCTGGCTCGACAGCGGCCGCAAGCCGACCAAAATCTTCCGCGATCAGCCTTATTTCCTCTCGGCGTCGTCACGCTTCAAGGTCCGGATGACGTGCGACTCGCTGGGTGGTGAGGAGTGCAATTTGCGCAGTCCGACAGGCCGATCCACCAAAGCGACCGTCAAGCTCAGTGTGCCGGGGGGAATCGTCGGCCCGGGTGGTGGCGATGGCTGGTCGGGCACGCTGCCCCACAACTTGTGGATAGGCCCTTTCCAGCCCACCCACTATGTGGATCGCAAGCCCGGCAACCTGCATTTTTCGATTTCTCAGCGGGACATCGAGTTTCTATTGCAACCCGGCGTCAACGACACACTCACGGGGCGCATCACCATTATCTGGGACTCGGAAGTCTGACCCTCCGGATCAACCCCTTACATCTTTCAAAAGGTTGAAGACGATGACACGCCTGTTTCTGCTTTCACTGCTCGGCCTGCTTGGCGGACCCGCACTGGCCGGGCCGCAGATCAATGTCGGCACGGTGTACGACTATCTGGATGGCGACAAGAGCACCTACCTCAAACGTGTATTCAACAGCGGCGACAGCACGGCCTTCGTCAAGGTCAACGTGCTGGAAATCGTCTATGACGATCAGGGCAAGCCGCAGGAAGTCCCGATCGAGACGGCCACCGACGGCGCGTCGCGCAATGGCCTCATGGCCAGCCCGGCGCGGTTGATCGTGCCGATCAAAGGCATGCAGGGCACACGCCTGCTGTACATGGGCGAGCGGGATCGCGAGCGGTATTTCCGGGTGCGTTTCGTGCCGGTGGTGCCTGAAAAGGAGGATGAATTCGTGGTGAGCGAGCAGGAGCGTGACGCGTACAAGGAGGGGTTGTCGGCCGGGGTCAACCTGATGACCGGTTTCGGCACGATCTTTTTCGTACGGCCCAGGGACGCCCGGTTCGAGACCGTCGTCAATGAAACGGGCGATCGCTATGAACTGCGCAACAGCGGCAACACCGTGGTCATCGTCGATGAGTTCAAGAGCTGTTCCCTGAGTAACGAAACCGACTGCGGCGCGACCACCAAGCACCATATCCTGGCCGGCAAGACGTTTGCCTTCGACAAGGAGAAGGGCCGCGAGTACCGCTTCAAGTTGATCGAAGGCGACAGCAAAAAAGACTTGAAGGTGACGAGCCGCTGACGGCGGTTTCCATTGACGCGCCAGGTAAAGAACATGAACAAGCAATGTGCCGTCCTTGCATTGATGGCAATCACCGCACTGACCAGTCACCTGACATGGGGGGCCCGCGAGGAACACGTTTTCGAGGTGTCCCTGACGATTCCAAGTCGGCCGTTCTATATCGTGCCCGCCGAACCGGACTGGATCCACCGGGTCCAGCGCCTGGTCTGGAATCCCGGCAGCGAGACGCTGAGCACGCTGAGCAAGCACTTCGATGTGCGGCATGACTCCAGCGCTATAGAGGCACGTCTGGACAGCCCTGCGCATCTGTCGAACGGCAGGTCGAGCGAGGACATCTGGCTGAAGGTCACTTTCAATGGCGTAGTGCTCGGGCCTGAAGTGCCTTCCCGACTCGTGCTGTCACAGGAGGAGGCGGCGGTGGGCAAGCGAGTGCTGCTGGAGATAGAACCGTTGAAACCGACCGGAGGATTCCGGCCGGGGGATTACAGCGGCACCGTGATGCTGCTGTTCAATGCCAGGGCACCGGGAGCGTGATCCCGGGCCTGGCATGGCTTTGCGAAGGGTGTTGCGCGCTTGCCTCACGTACACCGGTCGAAGATCAGATCCCGGCCCGGGCCATGGCTTCGCGGGTCAGGCGTCTGCTCAGTCCCTTTTCCTCGTAACCGATGTCGCGTTGCAGGCTCTCGTAGACGGCATCGGTCAATGGCTCCTCCGTCAGGACCTGGTCCAGCGGGATGGACAGTTTGTCCGCCAGTCTCACCAGGCTTTTCAACAGGGTCTGCTGCTCGCTTTGGCTGGGTGCCTGTTGCCATTCCCGGCGCAATGACAACAGTTCCAGTCGGTCATGAAACAGCGCGGTGTTGCGGGCGAAATCGCTCGGGTAAGTCTGGCGCAGATAACGGTCCCAGAACGGTTGCTCGATCATTTGATTGACCAGCCCGTCGCCGACTTCGGCTGCAATGATCTTCCCGTAGGCTTTGTCGATCGCCTCGTCAGTGACGCCTGCCACCGGGCGAAACCTCATGGCCTCGGACTGCCAGGGCAGATCCAGACGCCTGGCCAGCCCGGTTTCATACGCCAGATGCACCTCGACCTGATCGGGGTTGCTGTCCGGCCCACGTGCCTTGATATCGGCACGGGCAATTTCACCCACTTGCTCAAGGCGCGCCGACCCTTTGGCCAGCGTCACCAGTCGGGCTTCGGTTTCGGCGAGGGTAGTGGAGAAGCTCAAGGCTTCCGTGGCCAGCACTTTTACCCCCATGTTGTTGAACAGTTGGGCGCCGGCGTCCTCACAGCCCTCCGGTTCGGTGGACATGAGCAACAGTTCTTCGCGCAGCATCGGGTCGAGCGTCATGGCGTCCACCATGCGCCATACGCGGTCGGTCAGTTGTGCGCGAGCGCGTCCCCCCTGGCGGTAGTCGGCGGAACGGGTCAGGTCCTGGATGACCGTGAAAAAACCTTCGGAATCCGGCTCGTTAATCAGTTCATGCCAATCCTCTGCGCGGTGGATACCGATGCCGGGTGATTCGCTGTACAGCGATGCATCTTCGTCGGGCGTCCATTTCTCCAGCAGATCTGCGGCAGGCGACCTATACCTGACGGCTGGCATCAACCCCACGGACTCTCGGTATTGTTCGTAAGTCATGCGAAGGTCGGGCGGCAGTTTTTCCCGGTCGACCCGGGTACGGGCGATGAGAAGGGCCTTGTCCGAGCCTGGGGCGACGTCGGGTATGGAACGCAGCCGGTTTCTGCGCAGATCGAGGAAAAACCCTTTCGGTCGGGCAAGGCTGAACACCCCCGGCGGCCAGGCCTTGAGATCGGTATTGGACAGGTTCAGGACCTTGAGCCAGGGCATGCGCTGCACGGGCGGCGGGTCGCCCAGTGGATTGTTGTCCAGTCGCAGGATTTCCAGGCGTTCGAGTCTCTGCATCTGCTCGATGGCGGACGGCGTCAGCTCGATCATGTTGTCACTGAGTCGCAGGGTTCTGAGCTGCGTCATATTGCCGATGTTGTCGGGCAGGCTTCGCAAGCCACAGTTCCTGGCACTGAGTTGCTGCAGATTGGGAAAGTTCTTGAGCAGACCCCCTGACCCGGACGAGAACTGTTGGGCATCGAGGCTCAGCGTCGTGATTTGCTCAAGATACGGTTTGAGTTCCGGCAAGGGTGGCCACCAGCGTTCGAGATTGTGCGGCAGTAGCTGTGAGGACAGGTCCAGGGTGTAACCGTCCTCCAGACGGGTGCCGCGTTCGCCGAACACCTCGCCAATCCTGTCGAAGCAATCCACCAGACGCTCCATGATCAGCCGACCGCCCTTGCGCTCGAACTCCCAGTAGGCGTCGGGCAGGCGGCCGGCGTCGTCCGGCTCGAATCCGCTCAGATAGCGTTGGCGCCAGTTCTCCAGGGTGTTCCTCAGGTTTGTCCGCTCAAGCTTCAGCCGTTCGATTTCCTGGTGGGGATCGCCCTTGGCCTGCAACGAACGGGTGAAGGCAGCCACCTCGCCCCGGTCAAAGTGCGGATAGAGTTCCTGCACCTTGGTTTCGACGGTTTTCTCGGTGAACGGCCAGCGTACCTTGGACAGCCCTTTGCCCTGCACCAGCAGCTCGGTCTGCCGGGGCACGAACGCCCGCAGGGGTGGCCGGGCAAGCAGTGTCCGGCGCTCGGCGGGTGTATGCGCCTTGGCCATCACCCATTGCCTGAACATTTCCCCTTGCCCCGGGCGATAGCCCAGTGCGTTGCGTTTTGTCACCGGCAGGGCTGACAGGACGGCTTCATAGAGACTGTCGGCTCCGTGGAGCAGCCTGTTCTCGCCATCGTGCACCTCATAGCGACCATGCTCGTCCCTGACCAGGATTCGCACGCTGGTCGCGTCTTCGGCCCCGGCACGGCAACGCAGCGGTCCTTCAGTGGTGCCGTCGCGTACTTCGATGCGCAAGTCGGCGAAAGCGTCGACATGCAGTCGCAGGGCATTGAGGGCCAGGCGCTCGGTATCGGGCACCAGTAATGCCGGTTCGTAGAGGCCTTCGACGGCACGGGCCGCCCGCGCTTCGAAGGCACTTTCACGGGCCAGGTTCTTCAGGCGCAGGGGAATGCGCTGCTGTTCGGACATGAGCTGTCGTTCCGCAGGCGTCGCTTGCTTCAGCAGGGGCTGAGCGACCGCCGATGGCAGTTGCGGGAGTCGGCGCTGCAGCAGATTCACCTGCGGATTGCCGGAGCGGTTCCTGAGTCGGTACTCGTAATCGAAAATCTCGGGGGTTCGCGCCTCGACGGCTTGCGCCATCCGATTGCGCAGCGCCTGGACCTGCAAGTCCTGGGGGTAATGTCTGCCCAGCACGGCGGTCATGTCGGATTCACTCAGAAAACCGGGCAGACGCTCCGGCAGCCGGCCAGCCATCAGGTCGGCAAGACTGATGTCCAGCATCTTGTCGGAGGGCGCTGCGGCGTTGCCGTACTGGCGGTGGCTGCCGGTCAGGTCGGCTTGCTCGAAGACTCTCAGCCCTTTATCCGCCGGCCATCCCGGCAGGTTCGCCGCGATGGTTTCAAACCAGTAGGAGTCGGCGGGCAAGGGTTGCCCGTGACGCACGAGCTGGCTCGCACCGCGGGTTCGATCCCAGGTATCGAAACGGGCGACGGTGTCGGCCAGCAGCGGTGGCGGAGCGGCGTTGTCGACATGCATCCGGCGTAATGAGTCATCCGGCGTGCCGCTGATGCGGCGCAGTGTTTCCAGCTCGGCGGGCGTGTAGTCATCGACGGAATGCCCGATCCGTCGCATCAGGGTTGATCCTTCCCAGTCCTGGGGCCGTTCGCCTTCGTGGACCCAGGCACCCAGGCCGTTGTGGCGCAATTGGGGAGCGTAGGCTTGTGAGCGCGTCGGGTGCAGGATTCGATATTGGTCGCTGGAGATGTCGTACAGCACCTGGTAATGCTTGCCCTCCAGGGGCAGGACGGTTTTGCCCGCGACCTGGTGCAGACCGAGGGTGTCGGGTTTCGATGTCGGGTTCGGTGCCAGTGTCGGTTGCTCATAGGGTGTGAGATCCGGGTGCCAGAGGCGGGTCTTGCCGTCGAACGAGCGCACGGGCCTCATCCCTTCGATCAGCGGTGACAGCTTCAGGCGAAAGGTGTTGCCGATCGTCACGCCGGCGCCGAATGCCGCCAGTTGCAGGACGTCGGTCACCACCCCCAGCACATGTTCGCCCACTTCGGCGAAATGCCCCTCGGCCAGGTCCACCATGCCTTCGACCGCTTCGTTCGTAAGCTGGTACGCGGTATAGGCGAGCATGAGTTCGCCCAGAAACGGTACGAAAGGTGTCATCACCAGCAGCGCTGCATTGAAGATATCCGAAGCGATTTTCTTGAAGTTTTCCCACCAGGCCCAGCGCGCCTGACTGTCCGCGTCGGCAGTGGGCACCGCGATGCCCCGGGCGTCATTGAGAATCTTGTTCAGTCGTTGCTGGTAAAGGTGAGTCCACAGCGGCTGGTTGATCGGCGGGGCGCTGAACTGCAACTGGGGATTGCTCACCGGAGTTTCGCGCCAGGACGGCCGCGGATCGCCCGGCTCCCTCGGGTACCACTTGACGTACGTGAGACGTTGCTCGAGGTCGGCGAAAAAATGTCCACGTTGTTCGTGATCGACAAACTGACTGAAGAACTGGCGGTAGCTCATGCCGGTCGATGGCAGGACGTTGTTGTCGCGCAGTTGCCGGCTCAGTTCGTTCATGAAATCCGGGATGGACGGGTATTCCTTGAGCGGGTGCTCGGGGTCGTGAGGCACATAGGCGATCATTTTCTGTGAGCGCTGCGGTGTATCGGGATCGGGCCTGATGATCAGGATCCCGGTGAGCGTGAGGTCCATCATGCCCAGATCGCAGAGCTGCATGGATTGCTGATCGAGCTTCAATTGCTGCCGACCTTCGAGCAGTTCGCGGACCAGTGCGTGCCCCTGACGGCTGATGTCGTTTTTCGCCAGCGCGATGTGCGCGGCAGCCTTGAGCGCCGATTGCTGGCTGCGCTGGACCTGGAGTTTCAGATAGGCAACAGAGACCGGGTCCCGCTCGAGCAGGAACGTTTCGAGGTGGGCCTTGTACTGCGCGCCGATGTCCAGTTCGCGGCACAGCGCCTGAAACTGGCTGACACTGATCCGGCTATTGATCGGTGATACATCGAACAGGTCGCGCGCAGGATCGGTCTTGACGACGAAAGCCGAGTCTTTTGCGAATGTTTCGTCATAGGCGAAGTTATGAAGGGCCGCATCGAGGAGTGACACGGTTCTTGCGGTATATCCTTTTGAAACTTGAATCACCCACCAACTGCTTTCCTTGGGGACATACAGTCGCAAACAGGTGTTTTCGACGTCGACATTGATTTTGTATTGCTCAAACAACTTTGCCCGCAACAATGGCTCGGCGAATGCACGAATGTCCTGCAAACGCCACAGTATCCGGTCAACCTTGTTCTGCGTGCTCCAGGCCTTCTTGTTGGCGCTGTCCAGGCGTTCGGCATGGTTGGCCGGCAAATCGGTCATCCACATATGACGATGCAGCGGAACATGTCGCAATGCATTGTTTCGATGCCAGCGCATATCAAGATAAACAGCGTCGATCCGCGATTTTATCAATTCGTAATGTTGCCCTTTGTATTCATTTATTGCAGTCATTGGTGAAGCCTTGAATAAGTCGTGAGTTTTCAGACTAACGTTCAAGACTCGGAATGATTAGTTCAAAAGCCTGTTTGGGAATGCTGGGGTTTGTCGCGGATCCATTGAATATTGATATGTATAAAACATATAAATAACACCCCGGCTTTGAATCCGTTTCAAGTGCCCGTACTCAGTGCCGCCACCGCTGTGTTTGCAGGGGGCAGGCACTGCGAGTCGCTGCCCGGTTGCAGGTACGGCATCAGGATCGGTGCCATGCCCTTGAGCACTTGCACCGGCAGGGCCGAGGTGAATTTGAAGTTCTCGGCCGAGCGCCCCGGCACGAACGCTGTGAGCGTGCCGAAATGGTGGTCGCCGATGTAGAACACGAAGGTCGCCGTGCGGTTGATCGATTTCGAACTGAGAATCCGTCCTCCGGAGCCAATCGCTTCGATCCGGTTGTCGCCTGTGCCGGTCTTGCCGCCCATGGTCAGCGGTGTTCCATCGGCCAGTTTGAAACTGCCGGAAACACGTTTGGCGGTTCCCGAGTCCACCACTTGCGACAGCGCTTCACGCATCGCCGTGGCGACTTCGGACGGCATCACCCGTTTGCCCACATGAGGATCATTGACCAGTTTCGTTTCGTAAGGCGTGCCAGCGGCAAAGTGCAGGCTGTCGATGCGCAGGGTCGGCATGCGCACACCGTCGTTGAGGATGGTGCCGATCAGTTCGGCCAATGCGGCGGGGCGATCCCCGGAGCTGCCGATGGCGGTGGCCAGCGACGGCACCAGATGATCGAACGGGTAGCCGACTTTCTGCCAGCGCTGATGAATGTCGAGGAACGCTTCGATCTCCAGCATGGTGCGGATGCGGCTGTCACGTGCGCCCTTGTGCCGGCTTTTGAACAGCCAGCTGTAGACTTCCTGGCGCTCGAACTGGCTGGCCTTGACGATGTCCTTGAAGGTCGCATCGGGGTGGTTGAGCAGGTAGCCGATCATCCACAGGTCCAGCGGGTGAACCTTGGCGATGAAGCCCTGATCCGGCAGGTCGTAGGTGCCGGGGCCGTAGGCCAGATAGAGCCGCTCCAGGCGTTCGTCGGTGAGTTTCTCGGTAATTTTTACGCCCTTGAGGTGCGAGCGCACAAAGGTGTTGAAGTCCTCCTGGCTGGCGTTGGGCAGCAGGTAACGGTGCACGGCGGCCATGCGGATCGGGGTCGGGCGCATGCTGTCGAGGAAGGTATCGAGCCGGGCCTGGGTGTCCTTGTTGCGGTACTTCTTCCAGAACTTGAGCAGGAACGAGGTGCCCTCGCGATCGGCGAACGAGGCGAGGTATTCCTGACGTCTTGGGTCGCGGTCGTCCTTGAGCAGCTCGGCGCTGTTGTTGGGGCCTGAGTAGGTGGTGTAGCGCACCAGATCGCGCATCAGGCGAATGAACGGCAGGTTGATCGATTCGCGCAGGGCATCGCGCAGGGTCGGCAGGCGGCCGTTGTCTTCCTTGCGAAAGTTATGAAACGTGTGCAGCCCGCCACCGGTAAAAAAAGCTTCGCCGGGACTGGCCGAGTATTTGCGATCAAGGGCTGCGCCGAGCAATTTCGACAGATCGCGATCCTTGTTCTGGATCAGGTAATCGACCACCCACCGGCTCAGGCGATCCTGTTCAGGGACCTCGACTTTCTTCAGCTCCGGCACGCTCATGGCGGCGTATTTGTCATGCAGCTCGGCGATGATTTGCAGGTAGGTGGTCAGCACCCGCATTTTCGCCGTGGAGCCCAGCTCCAGTTTGCTGCCTTCGTTGATGTCGAACGGCTGATCGGTGCTGTCGGTCTGCACCCGCACACGTGAACCGTCCGGGGTCAGCTCGAACAGGGTGAAGCTGTAACGCACCTGAGTAGTGCTGGTGGGCGTCAGCAGGCGTTCGCCCATCAGGCCGACTTCGGTCGCATAGGCCGGGTCAGCCAGTCGTTTCAGATAGGCGGTGGCCTGGGTTTGCAGCTCGCCTTGCAGGGTGCTGGTGGCGGAGAGGTCGAGGCGGTCAAGGTCGTACAGCGGACGGTTGAGCATCGACGCCAACCGGCTGCGGGCGACACTGATGCCCTTGTTGGTCTCGATCGGCTGGATGGTCGGCTGGGTCTGCCAGTCGCGATAGCTGATGGTGCTTGCCAGTGCCGCATCGGCCAGGGCGGCGTCGATCACACCGTTCTGTTTGAGCAGGCGCAGGTGGCTGTTGGTCAGTTCGACCAGTTCCTCGCGGCCCTTGGTCAGGTAATGCGAAGGACGGCGCTGAGCGATCATCAGCGAGAGCATTTCGCGCAGGGCCAGGCCCTTGTCCGCCATGGACTGCGGATCGGTCGCCGAGCTGGAGAGTTTGCGGTTGGCCTCGTTGAAATCGGCGCCGTACCAGACCCGCAGGCCCTCGGCCATGCCGTGCACTTCGCCATGTCCCGGCACCGCCGACAGCGGCACGCTGTTGAGGTAATCGCGAATGATGTTCTGCCGCGCCGGCAAGGTGTCCGGGCCGCCCTGATAGGCGCGCACGCTGGCGGAAATCATCTGGCGAATCTTCTCCGCGCCGGACACCGTCAGGCCGTCAGGCGAGTGGCGGTATTTCTCAAGCTGGGTGGCCAAAGTACTGCCGCCGGCCGACTGCCCTGGCAAGTGCAGCAACTTGGCGACCTGCGACCACGCGGCCATGCCGAAGCGCGGCCAGTCCACCGCCGGGTTGGCCAGCGGTTGCTTTGGATCGAGCAGAAAACGGTTTTCGATGAACAGCAGGCTGTTGACCACCACCGGTGGAATCGAATCGAAACTCGCGTAAAGCTGCTGCGGATAGTTGTACTGATACAACGGCGCGGCGCGGCAATCGGTGATCGACAGCCCGGCCTGGATCTTTTCGGAATAGGGCACGAACAGGCCCTTGTCGGTGTAGTTGAGCAGGGCCGGGGAGAAGCGCGTCTGCTCGGTGATCACGTAGTTGCGCTTGAGCAGCCGTGGCAGGAATTCGTCCAGCGAGCTGTAGCCCAGGCGCAGGTCGAACGGCCCGTTGCCCGGATAGCGGATCGCTTCGCTGGGCCCCGGTTGCAATTCGTACTTGAGTTTGGCGGCGTACTGGCTGACCTCGCGGGACTGAAAGCGCGAGGTGCGCATTTCCTTCATCGCGGCCAGGCCCACGACAATCGCGATGATCACCACCAGGAGCCAGAAAGCCTTCCACCCGTGCCGGTTGCGGCGGGGTTTTTCAGGTAAAGGCGCTTCATCCACACGTTCAGTCGGAACCACTTTTTCACTCGAATCGGTTTGCCACAAAGCGCCCATAGTCGATTGATCCATTCACGCAGATTGATCGGACTTGTCTGAAGCTTAGTCGGTGGTTGGCGCGGGTGAAAAAATTGTGAAGGAGTGACCCTGAACAAATCTGCACATCCGGCTGCAACTCTCCGGCAAGTGATCGCAGGCCTGAAAAGTCCGGAACAGAGAGGTCCTGAGGCAGCTGCGACTTTGGTCGCGGCATGACGTTGCACCATTGCTGTGCAATACTCGGCGCCCATTTGCGCCGTGAATAATCCTCGAAATGCAGGATGGTTTATCTCGTAAACCTGTTAATAGACGAGGTTTACGTCTGAATCAGATGCCTTATAGAGTGAAAAAACCTGTCGCAAGCTTTTTATACTGCACGCCCCGCTGATCCCGCAGGTTGCTTCTGCGGGACGGTCCTGCCCACGAAGCAGGGCCGGTTTTACCCAGGCGCAGGCTTATCGGCCGACGCTTGAACACTCGGTGGTCACATCCAATAACAAGACGAGGAACTCCCCCATGCCAGTCGGCAATCACCCGCCCCATGGCGAAACCGCTCAAGGCGGTCCGCTCAAACGCGAACTTGGTGAACGGCATATTCGCCTGATGGCGCTCGGCGCCTGTATCGGTGTCGGTCTGTTTCTCGGTTCGGCCAAGGCCATCGAAATGGCCGGCCCGGCGATCATGCTCTCGTACATCATCGGCGGTCTGGCGATCCTGGTGATCATGCGCGCCCTCGGCGAAATGGCCGTGCACAACCCGGTTGCCGGCTCTTTCAGTCGCTATGCACAGGATTACCTCGGCCCGCTGGCGGGCTTTCTCACCGGCTGGAACTACTGGTTCCTGTGGCTGGTAACCTGCGTCGCCGAAATCACCGCGGTGGCGGTATACATGGGCATCTGGTTCCCCGATGTCCCGCGCTGGATCTGGGCGCTGGCGGCGCTGGTCAGCATGGGCTCGATCAACCTGATCGCGGTGAAGGCCTTCGGTGAATTCGAGTTCTGGTTCGCCCTGATCAAGATCGTCACCATCATCGCCATGGTGCTCGGCGGCATCGGCATCATCGCCTTCGGTTTCGGCAACGACGGTGTGGCGCTGGGAATTTCCAACCTGTGGGCCCACGGCGGCTTCATGCCCAACGGCGTGACGGGCGTGCTGATGTCCCTGCAGATGGTGATGTTCGCCTACCTCGGTGTGGAAATGATCGGCCTGACCGCCGGTGAAGCGAAGAACCCGCAGAAGACCATCCCGAATGCAATCGGCTCGGTGTTCTGGCGGATCCTGCTGTTCTACGTCGGCGCGCTGTTCGTGATCCTGTCGATCTACCCGTGGAATGAAATCGGCACCCAGGGCAGTCCGTTCGTGATGACCTTCGAGCGTCTGGGCATCAAGACCGCCGCCGGCATCATCAACTTCGTGGTGATTACCGCTGCACTGTCGTCGTGCAACGGCGGCATTTTCAGCACCGGGCGCATGCTCTACAGCCTGGCGCAGAACGGCCAGGCGCCGGCCGGATTCGCTCGCACCTCGAGCAACGGCGTACCGCGTCGGGCGTTGCTGCTGTCGATCTTCGCCTTGCTGCTGGGCGTGCTGCTCAACTATCTGGTGCCGGAAAAAGTCTTCGTCTGGGTGACCTCGATTGCCACCTTCGGCGCGATCTGGACCTGGGTGATGATCCTGCTGGCCCAGCTCAAATTCCGCAAAGGCCTGAGCGCCAGCGAACGTGCGGGCCTGAAGTACAAGATGTGGCTGTTCCCGGTCAGCTCGTATCTGGCGCTGGCGTTCCTGGTGCTGGTGGTCGGCTTGATGGCGTACTTCCCGGATACTCGTGTGGCGCTGTATGTAGGCCCGGCGTTCCTGGTGCTGCTGACCGTGTTGTTCTACGTGTTCAAGCTGCAACCGAAGGATTCGGTACAGGGCGCGATGCGTTCGGCTTCGTAATTCGTTGTCGCTGAAACCTGAAAGCCCCGGTCGAAAGTCCGGGGCTTTTTCATGGGGGTGAGTTGATGCCGCTGGTCTGAAATCAGCGCAAAAAACGACCTCTGATTCAGAGTCATGTTCGAAGGTTTATCTACGTTGTTTCCCGCGCAGCCGTGAACAGAGGCGCAGGTATGAGGATCAGCGATTTTCTCGTACGAGAACTTGGCCGCCGTCAGGTCGTACTGTTCTTCCTGCTCGCCACGCTGCTGTACATCCTGCCGCTGATCCTCGCCGATTTCCCCTACATCGACGACAACTGGCGCACCCTCGCTGCCGGCAACGCCTGGGCGGGGCAGGGGCGGTTGTTCATGGATTGGCTGTATCAGGCGCTGAGCTTCACCGGCGCTGCGCCGAATATTTTTCCACTGCCGCTGTTGCTCGCCACCGTAGCGATGTCGTTCGCTCTGACCCGGCTGACCTTCCACTATTTTCCCGAACCGACGCTGGCCTGTTGTCTGGTGCCGTTGCCGCTCTGGTACAACCCGTTCCTGTTGCAGAACCTGTCCTATCAATACGACGGCGCCGGCATGGCCCTGAGCCTGGTCGCGGTGATTTATGCAATCACCTTTTGCGGCGCTTCACGCATTCAGCGATGGCTGGTGCCATCGGTGTTGCTGGCGCTGGCGATCGGGTTCTATCAGATCAGCCTGAATGTGTTTCTCGGGTTGTGCTGCCTGGAATTGCTCAGGAATGTTCACCGGCGAGTGCCGTGGGATGAACTCTGGCACCGGTCGGGCTGGCGGCTGGCGCAACTGCTGCTGGCAGTGTCGATCTACAGCGTCACGGCCTATCCATTCACTGACGCCGGACGCACGCAATTGCTGAATCCGAGCGCTGACCCGTTGCTGCAGATCGGCGTCAATATCGGTCGGGTGATGGAGAAGGTTGCGCTGCTGTTTCACGGCGGCTACACGGTGGTTTGTATTGTGTTGGTGCTGTGCGCCGTCTTCGGCGCCGTGCAGTTGGGGCGCCAAGTGCGCGAGCGCGAAATGCCGCGCGCCAAGGGTTTGCTCCTGAGCTTCAGTTGCCTGCTGGCATGGTCGCTGATTGTGCTGCTGGTGCCGGGCTTTACCCTGCTGTTTCGCGACTTCAACGAAGGCGCGCGCACCTTGATGGGGTTCGGCGTATTGCTGATGTCGCTGTTCTATCTGGCCCATCTGGGGTTGGCACCGTTACATCAGCGATTACCCCTGATGCTGGCGATTCCGCTTCTGGCCACGCTGTCGCTGTCCTTCGCTTATGGCCGGGTGCTGACGATGGAAAAAACCTTCGCCAGCAGTGCGCTCTACAGCCTCAGCCACGACATCTCGTCCCATCGAGAACTGCGCGAAGCCAAACGGATTTATCTCTCGGTGACGTACTCCGACCGCTGGCTCGCGGGGGCGGAAGGGACGTTCAAACAACTGCCGGTGCTGCGTTACTTGCTGAACATCGACTACTTCATGCTCGCCGAAACCCTGCCATCGGCGGGCATCACCAATGTGGTTGCAGAACGCGAACGACGCAACGCGACCCACGCCGGTCTGATGGGCTATCCACCCTTGGTGGACAGCCTTTATTACCGCCTCTACCTGATCGGCGACTACGGCTTCATCGTCATGAAAGAGCCGCCCCACGGGCGGTTATTGCAATGGTGACCGTTGGTCAGAAACCAGCGCCTACCTGTAATTTCTGACAGTAGACCGCACCCGTACCTTGCCCTAGCGTGAAAGCTCCGCCCGTTGCAGTGACAGCAAGGATTCACGATGAGGATCTTGTGGAAAGGATTTCCCGCCCAAACGGCAATCGGCCTCGCCGCAACGCTGGTCCATTGGCAGGTTTTTTTCGTACTGACCAGTGCGGTTCAGCTAGACCAGGCGGCCAGCAACTTCGCCGCGTTTTGCGTCGCCGCATCCTTCGCGTTTTACATGAACGCGCTCTACACGTTCGAGACCGGAACGTCGGTGCTGGCGTACCTGATGTTTATCGGAGTAATGGGGGCGTTGAGCTATGGCACAGGCGTGATCGCCGATGCATGGAGTCTGCCGGGACTGGTGACGGTGTCGGTGTTTTCACTGCTGGATCTGTTGCTGGGGTACTGCTTTTTCCGGTTTGTATTGTTTCGTGGGCGTCAGGCATGAAAAGCCTTGCGAGTGTTGCCGCCTCCGCCGGGTTCACTTCCTTGAGGATCGACAGACTGGCCCTTCTGGCGGTTGTATCCCTCGCCCTGTTCGTCCGGTTCTACGCCATTGATGTGCCGAGTATCTGGTATGACGAGGCCTACAGTCTGTTACTGGCCCGAGAAACACCGACACGCATCTGGGCATTGACGGCGCTGGATGTGCATCCGCCGCCTTATTACGTCCTGCTGCATTACTGGGTGCTGCTGTGGGGCGAAGGAGCGCTGCCGGCCCGTGCGCTGAGTGCACTGGCGGATGTCGGGACGTTGCTGCTGAGTATCAAGTTGATGAGCCTGATTGCCACACGCCGGGCGGTGTGGATGGCTGCATTGCTGTTGGCTTTATCGCCGGTTTCAGTTCGTTACAGTCAGGAAGTGCGGATGTATACCTTGCTGGGGTTCTGGTTGATGGGCGCTACGGTGGCGTTGGTGTGTTGGGCCAGGAGGCCGGAGCAAACCAGGTTCGCGGCTTTGTATGTGTTGTTGATGACTACAGCGTTTTATACCCACTACTTCGCGGGTTTGTGCATGTTGGTGCATTGGCTGTTTTGGTGGCAAAGCGGAGTGCAGCGCTACGCAACGAGAATGGCGGGAGAGCAATGGTTAGTCGCGAATGTCGCCATCGTTTTTCTATATTTGCCCTGGATACCTCACCTCTTGTCGCAGCTTGCGCTCACCGAGGGCTTGGGATGGATCGAGCCTGTGACCTTACAGGGGGCAATGACATTAGTCTGGCAGTTCACCGTAATGGGGGACGGCATCTCCCAACCGAGTCTATGGCACCTGATGCCCCTTGCTCTGGTGGTGTTGTGTGCCGCGACAGCCATTATCAATAACGAGGGTGAGCGACGATACAGTGTTCTGTTGGTGGGCTATTTCTTTATCCCGCTGGTTGCTGTTTACCTGATCTCTTTGTTTCTACCGTTGCTTGTACCCCGATATCTGGTTTTTACCGCGCCAGCTCTGCCGATGATTGCGGCGCTCGCTTTGGACATCTGGTGGCCGCGTCGTTTTATGTTGGCGAGTGCGGCATTGCCGCTTTTCGTCTTTGCGCAATTGCATGGGCTGAGTACGGTGTATTGGCAAACAGATGGGTTGAATGGAACCGAGAGACGCAGAGACACCCAGTTTTCTCAGTTGATGGCGCAATTGAATCAAAAAGCTCGCCCGGGAGACGAAATCGTAGTAACCAACGCTTTTTGGTACCCGACATTTGCTTATTTCAACGTCACCGGCATCGCTCCCAGGTTTGAGATCTCATCGATGGATGGCTTCTTGAAACTCACCCGTCGCAACGCCTTGAGCCTGATTCAGGATCCAGTAATGAATACCTATCTCGACGGCGTAACGATTCTGGATTGTCATAGCCAAAGGATCTGGTGGATCACAGACGCCGATTTACATGCTGACAGGCCGCTTTTCGCCAAGGGATGCACGCCCTCTATCACGATCCACGGCGCTCCCATTTCGGCTTATTTGTTTGCCCCGGATTCTGTGCCGGCATCCATGGACGCCGACATGCAATAAGCACTCAGGCAGCCACCCCATCCTGCGGCTCAAAACTGTCCGCCCGCGCCATCTGCCACATCCGCGAATAGAACTCGCCGTTCACTTCCCCGGTGAGCAATTCCCCTGGCTTCAGGAACACGTGCAACTGTGAGAACAGTTTGATTTCGGTCGCTGACATGCGCCGCACCAGATGCTTGGCCGACAGTTGCGAAGGATGATCGAGGCCGGCGGCGGCGAGCATTTCCGCCAGTGCCTTGAGTGTATTGCGGTGGAAGTTGTAGACCCGCTGAGCCTTGTCCGGCACTACCAGCGCGCGCTGGCGCAGGGTGTCCTGGGTGGCGACGCCGGTCGGGCACTTGTTGGTGTGGCAGCTTTGCGACTGGATGCAGCCGATGGCGAACATGAAGCCGCGCGCCGAGTTGGCCCAGTCGGCACCGATGGCCAGCACGCTGGCGATGTCGAAGGCGCTGACGATCTTGCCGCTGGCGCCGAGTTTGATCTTGTCCCGCAGATTCAGGCCGACCAGCGTGTTGTGTACGAACAGCAGACCTTCGCGCATCGGTACGCCGATGTGGTCGGTGAACTCCACCGGTGCGGCGCCGGTCCCGCCTTCCTTGCCGTCGACCACGATGAAGTCCGGCAGTATGCCGGTTTCCAGCATGGCCTTGGCGATGCCCATGAACTCCCACGGATGACCGAGGCAGAACTTGAAGCCCACCGGTTTGCCGCCGGACAGTTCACGCAGTTGCTGGATGAAATGCATCATTTCGATCGGCGTGGAGAACGCGCTGTGGCGCGACGGCGAAATGCAGTCTTCGCCCATCAGGATGCCGCGGGTGTCGGCGATTTCCTGGGTCACTTTGTGCTTGGGCAGAATCCCGCCGTGACCGGGTTTGGCGCCCTGGCTCATCTTGATTTCGATCATCCGCACTTGCGGGGTCTGCGCCTGGGCGGCGAAGCGTTCCGGGTCGAAGCGGCCGTCGCTGGTGCGGCAGCCGAAATAGCCGCTGCCCAGTTCCCAGGTCAGGTCACCGCCGTGTTCGCGGTGATAGGGGCTGATGCTGCCTTCGCCGGTGTCGTGGGCGAAGTTGCCGAGTTTCGCACCCTGGTTCAGCGCACGGATCGCGTTGGCGCTGAGGGAGCCGAAACTCATGGCCGAGATGTTGAACACCGACGCCGAGTACGGCTGGGTGCACTGCGGGCCACCGACGGTGACGCGGAAACTGCTCGGGTCGCTCAACGGCGCCGGACGCATCGAGTGGCCGATGAATTCGAAGCCGGACTGATAGACGTCGATCAGGGTGCCGAACGGCTTGTCGGCGGTTTCATTCTTGGCCCGCGAGTACACCAGCGAACGCTGGGCGCGGGAGAAGGGCAGGGCGTCGCTGTCGGATTCCAGCAGGTACTGGCGGATCTCCGGGCGGATGCCTTCGACCAGATAACGGATGTTGCCCAGGATCGGATAGTTGCGGCGCACCGCGTGTGGGCTTTGCAGCAGGTCGAACAGACCGATCAGGCTCAATACGCCGGTGACGGCGGTGATCGGCCACAGCCAGTCGTGTTCGAGAAAGGGCAGGCTGGCGAGGGTGAACATCACGCAGACGGCAAAGAAGGCGTAGCGGCTCAGGAGTGACAGGCTCATACGGTTTCCTTGGTTCGGACGGTTTTTTTTTGCAGCAGTCAGGCGTTCTGCGCCTGCAGAAAGATCGAAAACAGCTCCGACTGGGATTTGATCCCCAGCTTGCTGTACATGTGTTTCTTATGGACTTTCACGGTTTCAACAGAGATTTCCAGCTTACGGGCGATTTCTTTACTGGAGCAACCGCTGAGCATCAGGCGCCCGACGTCCAGTTCCCGGGCGGTCAGTTGCGCGCCCTTGAGCTGCTGCACCGACGCTTCGAGCTGCACCCGCCAGTCCGGTTGCGCAGGCGCCGGAGCCAATGCCACGGTTTCGTTGATTTCATAGGGCAGGCGCTGGCGCAACAGGCCGAGCACCCACGGCTGGATCAATGACAACAGGGCAATCTGCTCGCCGGTGAAGCGCTGCTGTCTGCCCAGCGACAGGCACAACGTACGGTCGCCCTCGAGCTGGCAATTGAACTGGATTTCGTCGGCCACCACATTCAGACGAAAGTATCGCTGGTAATACTCGGTCAGTTCGAAGTGCTCCGGCGCGACCTCCGACAGGCGATACAACCCGGTGCGCGACTGCTCGCGGCAGGCGATGTAGAACGGGTCGAGCAGGTACAGACCGCGCAGGTAATCCTGAAACAGCTGATCGGGACTGCCGTCGGCACCGGGGCATTCGGCGAACACCTGCGGGTGGCGGTCGGCGCTGAACAGCAGCGCCACCCAGCTATCGAACGGCACGTACTGGTCGAGCAGGCGCACCAGTTGCGCCCAGAAATTCGGCTTGTCGAGGGCGTCGATCAACTGTCCGACGGCGCGGTGCCAGGTGATGTCGTCAAACGAAAGAGTCATGCCTCTACCCCTATCGGGTTACCCCGGCCGCGTAATTCCCTGGCCGGTCGAATGCGAAGCATACTGGCCCACAGACAGCCGCCGGGCAATCTTTCGGCACCCGGCGCCCATAACAAGGACTGCCCATGAAAGTCGAACTCGCCCAACTGGCGGGCCGTGACAAAGACACGGCGTACAACCTCGAACGCGCCCTCGCGGCGATTGCTGCATGCCCGGCCGACACGCAATTGATCGTGTTCCCCGAGACCCACCTGATGGGGTTCCCGACCGCCGCCACCGTGGCGCAGATCGCCGAGCCGGTAGACGGCCCGACCGTCAGCGCCGTGCAGGCTGCCGCCCGCGAACGCAACCTCGCCGTGGTGATCGGCATGGCCGAGAACGACAACGGCCGCTTCTACAACACCACGCTGCTGATCACCCCTGAAGGCATCGACCTGAAATACCGCAAGACCCATCTCTGGGCCTCGGATCGCGGTGTGTTCGAGGCAGGCGACCGTTACGCCACCTGCCTGTGGAACGGTGTGCGGGTCGGTCTGCTGATCTGCTACGACATCGAGTTCCCGGAATCGGCCCGGGCCCTGGCGCAACTGGGCGCGGAGTTGTTGATCGTGACCAACGGCAACATGGACCCGTACGGCCCGACCCACCGCACCGCGATCATGGCTAGGGCCCAGGAAAACCAGGCGTTTGCGCTGATGGTCAATCGGGTGGAAGCCGGGGATGACGGGTTGATGTTTGCCGGCGGCAGTGCGCTGGTGGATCCGCTGGGCACGCTGCTGTTCGAGGCCGGGCGTGAGGAGGGGCGGTTCAGTGTCGAGCTGGATTTCGCTCAGCTGGAGCTGGCGCGCAAGGATTATCGGTATCTGGATGATCAGCGGTTGAGGTTGCCGGGGGAGGTGGTGGAGCGGGATGGCGGTGTTCGGGAGCTTTTGATTCCTGCCCGTTGAACTGCTGCCCTCACCCTAACCCTCTCCCGGAGGGAGAGGGGACTGACCGAGTTGTTCATTCGAAGTACATCGACCTGAGGGATCGAGTCGAACTCAGGATCTGAAAAGCATGGAGATCTGCTCCCTCTCCCCCTTGGGGAGAGGGCTGGGGTGAGGGGTGGATTTTGACGTTGACGCACCTTTAAGCCTTACCAAAAAACAACAACGCAACGCCCGAAACATTCGCCGAACTCGGCCTCTGCCATAAATCCAATAAAATCCGGAGTAAGTCGCCCATGGCTCGTTTGCAACGCACCCTTTCGCTAGGGTCGGTGGTGCTGTTCGGCATCGCCTACATGACGCCGATCATTGTTCTCGGCACGTTCGGCATCCTCGCCCAGTCCACCGCCGGCATGGTGCCCGCCGCGTATCTGGCGGCGCTGGTGGCGATGTTCTTCACCGCCATGAGCTACGGGCGCATGGCCGCCGCATTCCCGGTGGCCGGCTCGGCCTACAGCTATGTGCGCAAGGCCATCAGCCCGAAACTCGGCTTCATCGCCGGTTGGGCGGTGCTGCTCGATTATCTGTTTCTGCCGATGGCGATCTGGCTGATCGGCGCCGCGTATCTGGCTTCGGCCTTCCCGTCGATCCCGCAGTGGGTCTGGGTTCTGGCGTTCATCGGCATCACCAGCGCGATCAACATCATCGGCCTGAAACTGGCCAACGGCATCAACGCCTTGCTGATGCTGGTGCAATTCCTGGTGCTGATCGCCTTCGTCGCGCTGTGCGTGCATTACGTCGGTGGTGATGCCAGCGCGCCGCTGTGGTCGATCAAACCGTTCTTCAACGGCGACATGCAGATGCCGCTGATCATGAGCGGCGCCGCGATTGCCTGCTACTCGTTCCTCGGCTTCGATGCAGTCAGCACGCTCACCGAAGAAACCCGCGATCCGCGCCGCACCATCCCTCGGGCAATCATGTTGATCACCCTCATCGGCGGGCTGATCTTCGTCGGTGTCTCTTATTTTGTGCAGATCGCCCATCCGTCGTTCCAGTTCGACAGCGTCGACTCGGCGGCCTACGAAATTGCGCGCAACATCGGCGGCGATCTGTTCGTGTCGATCTTCCTGATTGGTCTGATCGTCGGTCAGTTCGCATCGGGCCTGTCGGCGCAGGCCAGCGGTTCGCGACTGTTGTTTGCGATGGGCCGTGACGGCGTGTTGCCGAAGTCGTTTTTCGGCACCTTGCACGAGCGCTTCGGTACGCCGGTCAACAGCATCCTGCTGTGTGCGGTGGTGGCTTTGCTGGCGCTGAAACTCGACGTGACCACCTCGACCTCGTTCATCAACTTCGGCGCGTTCCTGGCGTTCAGTCTGGTCAATCTTTCGGTGATTTTTCACTACTGGATCGGCGGCGAGAAAAAAGGCCTGCGCGAACTGGTTCTGTTCCTGGTCTTCCCGTTCATCGGTCTGCTGGCGGACTTGTGGCTGATGGTCAGCCTCGATCACCTGGCGGTGTATCTGGGCCTGAGTTGGCTGGCGATTGGTGTGCTGTATCTGGCGGTGCTGACCGGTGGCTTCCGTCGCCAACCACCGGAGATGGACTTTCAGGAAGCGGCCTGATCAGGCATCAGGCCGCCGGCCGGGTTTGGCGCAACGGCAGTTGCACGCGGAACGTCGTACCGAATCCCGGTTTGCTGCTGACGGAAATGTCACCGCCGTGTTTTTTTACAATGCCATACGACAGGGACAGGCCCAGGCCCGTCCCCTGGCCGACCGGTTTGGTGGTGAAGAACGGGTCGAAGATTTTTTGCAGGGTCTCGGGTGCAATGCCCGAGCCGGTGTCGGCCACTTCGATGATCGCTGTTTCACCCTGCACGCCAGTGCGCAGAGTGATGGTGCCGCGCTCCGGGCCCATTGCCTGCGCCGCGTTGACCACCAGGTTCATGATGACCTGATTGATTTGCGAGGGCAGGCATTCGATGTCCGGCAGCTCCTGATATTCCTTGATCACATCGGCCTTGTACTTGAGCTCGCTGGCGACAATGTTCAGGGTCGATTCGATGCCCTGTTGCAGATTGGCCCACTGCCATTCCTGATGGCTGTCGACCCGGGAGAAATCCTTCAGGTCCCTGACGATCTGGCCGACCCGAGCGATGCCTTCCTTGGATTCCCTGATCAGCACCGGAATGTCTTCGAGCAGAAAATCCAGTTCGAGGTCCTCGCGCAATTGCTGCAACTGCCCAGCCAGTTCGGCGGGCAGAGTTTGCCCAGCGGTGTGATAGGCGCCGAGCATGGCCAGCAGTTGCTGGAAATAGCCGTCGAGCGTGCCGAGGTTGGAGGAAATGAAACCGATCGGATTGTTGATTTCATGGGCGACGCCAGCGGCCAGTTGCCCCAGCGAAGCGAGCTTCTCCGATTGCACCAACTGGCCTTCCAGCTGTTTGCGTTCGTCGATTTCCCGCTGCAAGGCTTCGCTGGCCTGCTTGAACTGGGCGGTACGCTGATCCACCAGATGTTCCAGGTGATGCATTTGCAGCGACGCGCGCTCGGTCATCTGCCATTTGGTCAGAAGGGTATTGGCCATCTGCTGGACTTCGATGTTGTCGAAGGGTTTTTTCAGAATCAGCAGCCGGTCATGGGCGTGCAGACGATCCAGCAATTCGTCCCAGGAATAGTCGGAATAGGCGGTACAGACCACCACCTGCAATTGCGGATCCTGCTGCCACAGCGCTTCGATGGTTTGCGCCCCATCCCAGCCGTCGGGCATGCGCATGTCGACGAACGCCAGGGCGTAGGGACATTGTTCCTGCAAGGCCAGGTTGAGTTTGGCCAGGCCTTCTTCCCCTCCGTAGGCCGAGTCCAGTTCGAAAACCGCTCGCCGGGGTCTGGCGGTTTCGCCGAACAGCGCGGCTTCCATTTCGTCCATCTCTGCCGACTGCGCTGAAGCCGGGGCGAGGATCTTGCGAAAGTCTTCGTGGATCGACGGCATGTCATCGATCAGCAGAATGCGGCGGTTCGACAATTCGCTCATGCGTTCTCCGTTACCGCGATCAGCGGAATCTGCAAGGTGAACAGGGCGCCCTGGCCAGGTCCGTCGCTGTGGGCCGTGAGGTGGCCGTTCATCTCGATGGCCGCCAGGGCGCAACTGTGCAGGCCGAAGCCGTGGCCCTCTTTGCGGGTGGTGAAACCGTGGGCAAAGATCCGCGTCATGTTTTCCGGGGCGATACCTTCGCCATCGTCCTTGACGCTGATTTCCAGATAGTTCCCGTCGACGATTTTTACGCCCAGGGTGATGGTACGCGGGCGGTTGCTGAGGTCGGACATCGCGTATTTGGCGTTGCTGATCAGGTTGATCAGGATCAGCAGCAAACGGTGTTTGTCACCCATCACCTGCGGCACTTCGGCGTAGTCCTTGACCACTGTGACGTGGTGCCGGGTCAGGGCTCCGGCGTTCATGCGCAGGGCGTCTTCGAGCAGTTCGCTGATGTACAGCGGCTCGGTCAGGCTGCTGGCCCCGGCATAGGATTGCTGGGTGGCGACGATGTCCTTGATGTGATCGACACTTTTGTTCATCTGGTTCAGTTCGTCGACCATTTCCTGCTGTTCCTGGGCGATGGCAACGACCAGTTGATTGAGATAACCGGGCAGCAATTTGCCCTTGGGGTCTTCGCTGAGGAACTGGCCGAGGTCGTCGGGGTGTTCGTTGATCAGCTGCATGGCCTTGCCCAGCCCCAGGGTCTTGCTGTTGCGTAACTTGCGCGCGATCAGGTCGGAGGAAATGTTCACGCTGTTGAGCACGTTGCCGACGTTGTGCAGCACGTTGGTCGCGATCTCGGCCATGCCGGCCTGGCGTGCGGCGTCGAGCAGTTCGCTCTGGGCGTTCTTGAGCTCCCGGGTGCGCTCGTCGACCCGTTGCTCCAGCACATCGTTGGCGGTTTGCAGGGCTGCGTTGACCCGGTTGATCTCGGCGAAACTGCGGATCAGACGGATGGCCAGCCACAGCAGCGACAGCATCAGCAGGACCGAGAACAGCAGCAGATAGAAGTGATATTTCCTGTCGATTTTTTCGACCCGCTGCTGATCCCGGTTGAGCATGTTGGTGATGTTGTCCAGGCGCTCGGCCACCGGAACCGCCTCAATCTCCTCGAGCAAGCGGTTGACGATCGGCTGCTCGCGCAGGATCAGGCTGATGTGATTGCTCAGGATCCTGATCGGGGCTTGAAAGTCCTGGGGCAGGCGTTGCGCGTTCACCGCCAGTTTGTTCAGGCCCAGGACGATATCGGCGGCCTTGTCGTCGGAGGTGACCTGAGAGAACTCCAGTGCGCTGAGCAGCAGGTCATAGGTATCGGTGGCGATGTTCTGCACCTGAATCTTGTCGAGATCGGACAGGCCGGCCAGTTGTGCCTGAATGTCATCTTCGGCGGTCGGCAGGAACGCCAGAGAGTTGCGCAGCAAGGCGTTGTGCGACTTGAACTGCTCCACCAGCCGGGTCTTTTCCTGCATCGCCTTGAGAAAACTCTCGTGGGCTTCGTCCCATTGTGTCGAGTCGTTGCGCCCGTGGCCGGACTCCATGGTGTCGAAGCGTTCCCACAGGCGGTTCATCTCGCTCATCGGCGAGACCAGCGGGTCGTAATTGTGGGAGATCGCCACCCGCGCCTTGAGGATTTCGTTTTCCCACAGCGAGTCCTGCTGCTTGATCTGGCGGATCAGGTCCCGGGACTCGGTGTAGGCCGTCGTCTGCTCGGTGCTGGACTTGAGGTAGAGAAACACCAGGATCGAGGCCAGCAGCACGGCGACGAGCCCGATCAACATCAGGCTGACACGGCGTGAAACCTTCATCATGGCTGGCCCTCCGGATGGCCGGTCAGGGTCTTGAGAAACAGGATGATCAGGGTCTTGTCTTCTTCGCTCGGCATGCGCCCCAACTGATACTGGAACATCACGTCCACGGCCCGTTCGAGGGTGGGCGCCGAGCCGTCATGGAAGTACGGTGCGGTCAGCGCGACATTACGCAGGCTCGGCACCTTGAACACGGCGCGGTCGGCTTCGTCGCCGGTCACGTTGAAACGGCCCTGGTCGGCCACCGTCGGGTTACCGCGATCGGCGATGTAGTCGCCGAACACGCCAAATTTCTGGAACATGTTGCCGCCAATGTTGACGCCCTGATGGCAGGCAATGCAGCCGTACTCCTTGAAACGCTGATAGCCGTATTTTTCTTCGAGGGTCAGGATATCGGTATTGCCCAGCAGGTACTGATCGAAACGGGAGTCGGGGGTCAGCAGCGTGCGCTCATAGGTGGCCAGCGCATTCTGGATATTGGCCCGGCTCACGGCATCGGGGTAGGCGGCACGAAAGCTCTGACCATAGGCTGCGTCGTCAGCGATCCGTTGCACGACGGTGTTCCAGTCGCTGCCCATTTCGTGGGGGCTGGTGATCACGACGTTGCTTTGTTCTTCCAGGGTTTCGACGCGGCCATCCCAGAACTGGCGGAAATTGAGGCTGGCGTTGAATACGGTTGGTGTGTTGACCGCCACCGGTTGCCCATCGAAGCCGTTGGAGAAGGCGCGGGTGTCGGCGCCGCTTTTATCCAGTTGATGGCAGCTGGCGCAGGACAGCGTGTTATTGATCGACAATCGCGGGTCATGGAACAACTGGCGCCCGAGCTCGACCCGCCTGGCATCCAGGTGCGGCTTTGGCGGCAAGGGTTTCAGCGGCTCGTCCAGCGGTGCGGCGATGGCATTTGCGCACAGACCGAGCAGTAGAACCAACGACCCCGGGCGATTCATGAAACACCCCACGTGCCAGGTTGAGCAGACTCCAGCAAACGGGCGAAGGCCTCTGCCGGCAAGGCCTTGCTGAAATAGAAGCCCTGGCCTTCCTCGCAGTGATGAGCTTTTAGAAATGCCAACTGATGCGCGGTTTCCACACCTTCGGCAATGACGTTGAGGTTCAGGCTCTTGCCCAGGCTGATGATCGCGCCGACCAGGGCGGCATCACCGCTGTCATGGCTCAGGCCGCGAATGAACGATTGATCGATTTTCAGCACATCGATGGGAAAACGGCGCAGATAGCTCAAGCTGGAATAACCGGTGCCGAAGTCATCGATGGCCAGCCAAACCCCCAGCGCCTTCAGCCTGCCCAGCGCGTTCATCGTTGCGTCGACGTTCTGCATCAGCACACCTTCGGTGATCTCCAGTTCCAGCAGACGGGGATCGAGCCCGGTCTGTGCCAGTACCTGCTCGATGCCCTCGACGAAATGGCGCTGACGAAAGTCGATGGCCGAGGTGTTGACCGACATGCGAATCGGCGGCAACCCCGCTTGTTGCCAGTCGCGGGTCTGCCGGCAGGCCTCGGCCAGCACCCATTTGCTCAGCGGCACGATCAGGCCGCTGTCTTCGGCCACCGGGATGAACTCCGAGGGATAGACCCAGCCATGCCCCGGTTTCTGCCAGCGCACCAGTGCCTCGGCACCGACTACTCGGCCGCTGGCCAGCTCGATTTTCGGTTGGTAATGCAGGACGAATTCCTGGCGTTGCAGGGCCTGGCGAATGCCCGACTCGATGCTTTGCTGTTCCCGGGCGCGCTGGTTCATGGCTTCGATGAAGAAGCCGATTTCGTTCGGTCCGTTTTCCTTGGCGCTGCGCATGGCCGTTTCAGCTTTCTTGATCAGCTCGATGGCCTCGAGCCCGTCATCGGGGTAGAGGCTGATGCCCAGACTGGCCGTGACGCTCACGTCATGCCCGACGATTGTCTGTGGTGTGCGGATAGCGCTCAGTAGTTTCTCGGCGATGCTGCGCGACTGCTGCGGGTGATTGATGTCGCTGAGCATCACCACGAATTCGTCGGAGCCATAACGAAAAACCGAATCCGATTCGCGCACGCAGGCGAGCAATTGCTGGCCGACCCGTTTGAGCATCTCGTCGCCCGCTGGGTGGCCCAGGGCATTGTTGATGCGCTTGAAGCGATCCAGCCCGAGAAACATCACCACCAGTTGTTTGTCATGGCGGCGGCAAGCGGCCAGCGATTGAGTCAAACGGTCACCGAGCAAGGTGCTGTTGGGCAGGCCGGTGAGACTGTCGTATTGCAGCAGGTGCGACACCTTGAGCAACTCATGCACCCGCGCTTCGATGGTCTGCTCGAGACTGAGCATCTTCAGCGCCGCGTCCTGGGCCAACTGCCATTTCCAGGTCAGGGCATTGGCCATCTGGCGGATTTCCAGGGTGTCGAACGGCTTTTTCAGGATCAGCAACTGATCGCCGAATTCCAGTCGTTCGGCCATGGCCTCCCAGCTGTAGTCGGAATAGGCGGTGCACAAGGCGATTTGCAGATTCGGATCGACCGCCCACAGTTTTTCGATGGTTTCCAGGCCGTCCCAACCGGGCGGCATGCGCATGTCGGTGAACGCGAGGGCATAAGGCCGGCCTTCTTCCACCGCATGCTGCACCAGTTTCAGCGCTTCCTGCCCCTGATAGGCGGAGTCGAGCTGGAACGTCAGGTGCGATGATTGCCGGGTGCCGAACAGCGTTTGCTCGAGCGTATCCAGGTCTGCTGCACCGCTGGTGTCCGGGTTCAGTATCTTGCGAAAGTCATCATGGATCGCCGGGGTATCGTCGACGATCAATATGCGCCGGTTGGTCTGGGGAAAAGGTGTTTTCATCCCTCATCCTCCCTGGGCAGCGGGGCAGTCGCGTTTCCGTCCTTCAGCAGGCGGGCGGCTTGCTCGGGGCTGACAGCTTCCCTGAAGCAAAGGCCTTGCACGTTTTTCAGCGGGGCCGAAGAGGTGAGGGCGTCATCCCGATCTGTGGGCTGGACGCCTTCGGCGCTGATGTCGATCGCCAGATCCCGGGCGAAATTGACGATCGCTCGCAGGGTATTGGCGCTGCCTTCATCCTGGGCTGCACTGTCGATCAGGGATTGGGCGAGTTTGAGGTGATTGACCCGGTAGGTTTTCAGGTAATCGAACGATGAGTACTCGGTGCCGAAATCGTCGATGGCGATCTTTACCCCAAGCTCACTGAGGCGCGGCAGCACATCGTTGTGGGTCCATTTGGTCTGGGCCAGGGTCGCTTCGGTGACATCGAAACGCAGATCCCACGGTGCCAGTTCCCAGCGGGCGGTGGTGCGCAGCACGTCATAGATGAGTTCCGGGCCGCTCTTGAGTTGCGCCAGGGAAATCCTGATCGCCATCACTGGAGGCGCCACTCCCTCGTTTTGCCACTGGCGCATCTGCCAGCAGGCGTGATCCAGTATCCAGCGACCGAGCGGGATGATTGCACCGGTCTTTTCCGCTGCCGGTACGAAGGCCGACGCTGGCAGCAGACCAAGCCGGGGATGTTGCCATTTGACCTGCGCGGTCATGCCGAGAATCTTGCCGCTGTGCATGTCCACTTCCGGCGTGTAGTCGAGCTTCAGTCCTCCCTGAGTCAGGGCGGTCATCAATTCCTCGGCCAGGGCCATGCGCTCGGCGACTTCGCGAGTGATTTGCTCGGAATGGAACTGGTACTGATTACGGCCCGTTTCCTTGGCGCGGTACAGCGCCATGTCGGCGCCGGCCAGCAGACTGTCGGCATCCAGACTGTTGGCGCGGTACAGGCAGATGCCGATACTGACGGAAATGCGCAAGGCATTGCCTGCCAGTTGGTAGGGCTCCAGAAGCGCATCGCGGATCTTGGTCGCGATGGCAGCAGACTGGGTCGGGTCGCTGACGTCCAGTTGCAGGATCGCGAACTCGTCTCCGCCCAGACGTGCGACCACGTCGTTTTCCCGCACATTCGATTTGATCCGTTGCGCCACTGCCTGCAACAACAGATCGCCGACCGGATGGCCGAGGGTGTCGTTGATCCGCTTGAAGTGATCCAGATCCAGGTAAAACACCGCAAAAGGTGCCGCTCCCCGACGCGCGGCGGCGAAGGCCTGATGCAGACGCTCGATCAGCGTGGCGCGATTGGCCAGTCCGGTGAGTCCGTCGGTGCGGGCCAGCAGGTTCATCTTTTCTTCGGCCAGCCGGCGTTCGGTGATGTCAAGAATGATCCCCTCGACTTCCAGCAGGCGGCCGTCGTGATCGCGCACCGGGATGTAGCGGTTTTCCACCCAGCGCCAGTCGCCCGCGCCGGTACGCAGGCGAAACTCGATGGAGGCGCCTTCGGCATGCCGATCGAGCACCCGGCCCATGGCGGTATCGACACTGAGCTGATCGTCCGGGTGAATCAGCGTCTGCGCCCAGTTGGCCGAACCCACCAGATCAGCCGCGACATGGCCGTAGCGGGTGATGTTGTGGGAGATGTACATCAGCGGAAACGACGGTTCACCGCGCAACCGGTAGAGGATGGTCGGACTGTTCTGCACGATGATGTTGGCGTCGGACAGTTCCCGGGTACGCTCCTGAACTGCCTGCTCCAGCAGGTTCATCTTCATGGCGGCGTCTTCGGTCATTTGCCACTTGACCGTCAGGGCGCTGGCCATCTGCCGGATTTCGATCGCGTCGAAGGGTTTTTT
>Ga0068830_1021629_pt1 | contig 36663 bp, 34 predicted proteins | sample Hof3ISUMetaT_23_FD_68490 | JGI IMG/M metagenome (GOLD analysis project Ga0068830, IMG submission 68490) | Enriched soil aggregate microbial communities from Iowa State university to study microbial drivers of carbon cycling -... | ecosystem: Environmental > Terrestrial > Soil > Agricultural land... | reverse complement strand
TTTTTTGCCATTGCTGGCTTTCACGACCATGAAGCCTTCATCCTCCAGCGCAAAGCCGAGAATGTCAGCGATCAAATATTCGTCGTCGACAACCAGGATGGTGGTCATGAGAATGCAACCTGAATAGAAGACCTAGGAAAATGAACCTGGCAGGGCTGCAGGATTAGGAACTGGCGGTTCATTTCTTGAAGCCTTTTTCAGATCAACGTCCTGGTCACGGATGACCACTTCAAATCGCGAAGGGTCATAAGAGCTATCTCTGACTTTAAGAATGGAAATGGTTCTGCTTAGTTCAGAGTCATTCTCGAAGAACCGCATCAGCATCAGATTGTCGACAATGCTGGACAGGTCAGAGTTTGGTGAACTGATCTCGGAGCCGAACAGATCTCGCATTTCCCAAGAGGCGAACACTGTCACGCCCCTGGAGCGTAATTCGTTCATGAGGGCACTGTAAAAGTCAGTAATTCGGGCTGGATTCGTCGACACCCGCGTCATGCCGCTAAGGCTGTCGATGAATAAACGCTTGATGCGCTTTTCTTCGACGATGCTCAGCAACCTTGAGCCCAGGCCGTCCAGGAGACCTTCGGTGGTCGGTTGCCACGCGATGCTCAACGCACCGCTTTCTTCCATGCCTTTGATGTCGATTCCTAGTGACTGGCCCTTCAGGCGTAACCGCTCCGGGCTTTCATAAAAGCCAAAATGCAGGCCCGGTGCCTTCACCGTCGACTCACCCAGGAATTTAAGACCCAGCGTTGTCTTGCCTATTCCTGATGGGCCCATGACCAGCGTCACGCTGGAACTGTGCAGCCCGCCACCCAGTATCGTGTCCAGAGAATGTATACCGCTGGGGATGCGCGTCATGTTGGCGCTGTCGGGCGAAGAGGGGTGGCTGTAGAGGCTTTCCAGGCGCGGATAAACCACCAGACCGTTCTCGGTGATTTCGCACTCGTGAAGTCCGGTCAGTGCCGCGCTACCCCGGGTTTTACGCAGTTGAATACGACGCACCGAGCGGGTGCCATAAAGCTCCTCTCCCATTTCGATCACGCCATCCACCATGGTGTGCTCGGGGCTGCCGTCATCCAGTCGGGAACTGGTGAGAAACAACACGGTGCATCCAGCAAATGCAGCGTGCCCTTGCAATTCAGAGATGAACTTCTTGGTGTCGATGGGCGAGTCGGCTTTAGAGCGTGCGTTCAGCAATCCGTCGACAACCATGACTGTCGCCTTCTGGCGGCTGATCTCACGCCTCAGCAGTTTTACGACTTCATCCAGACCTTCATTTTCCAGCGTATCGAATGCGCTGACGAACTGGATTTCAGCGCCAACTTTGGAAGCGTCGTAAAAGCTCAAGGTGGACAGAAACTGAAAAAGCCGGTCATGGGATTCGGCAAGCAGTGTCGCTACCAGTACACGGCCGCCGTTGCGCGCATGATGGAATCCAAGTTGGTTGGCGAGGATCGTTTTGCCCGACCCTGGACGCCCCTGAATAATGTAGGAAGCGCCTGAGACCAATCCGCCCTTGAGCAGAGCATCCAGGCCTTCGATTCCACTCTGAAGGCGATTTAACTTTTCCACTATGCGACCCTGATCTTGAAATCATGCTGTTAAACCGAATGTACGGGATGCTAACGCCATTTGTGTGCCGGGGCTATCTGCACTTCACTGACGTTTCAGGCAGCAGTGCCGGTAAAGTTATTCATTCGCTTAAATCTGGAGCTGCGAAGCCTCAATGTGGGCGATAAATCGGGGGAATCGAAAGTAAAGAAGGTTCTCGGGCCAATTGAGTCTCTGCAACGCCTTGCAGGGTGTACTATCAAGACCTGCCCATCAGAAATCAGCTAGCCATGTCCGCGCTAAACGAAGAGAGCCGCCAGATCGTAGCTGCTCTGGCGCACCGGGTTGGCCCCAATGCTGATACTGCAAGTATCGCGCAAGCGACTGTCTCGATTTTGGAGGCTATGCACACAGCGCTTACCCCCATCATTGGTCAGCAGGGAGTCGCAGCGCTTTATCGACGCAGCCTTCATCTCTGCGCCTCCCGCCAACCGCACCTGGGCCCCCTGTCTGATCGTGTACAAGCCGCGCCGGGTCTGAACGCTCTTCATTCTGAACTCGTTACAGAAAGCGAAGCAGACGCCTTGTTGTTTGGTGAAGTGATGCTGACCACCTTCTACGAACTGCTCACTACGCTGATCGGGCCCTCGCTCACCGCACGCTTGCTTCGTGACGTGTGGAAACCTTCTTTGAGCGACACATCTGCGCAGGAAAACTCGCCATGAACACCAAAGTGACTATCAAGCGTCTGTCCACCGGAGTGCCAGGACTGGACGAGGTGCTGGGCGGGGGATTGCCGGAGTTCTCGTTCAACCTGATCGCCGGCCCGCCTGGCTGTGGCAAAACTACCCTGGCGCATCAGATGATGTTTGCCCTGGCGACGCCCGAGCGTCCGGCACTGTTCTTCACCGTGCTCGGCGAGCCTCCGTTGAAGATGTTGCGTTACCAACAGCAATTCGACTTTTTCGACGAGGAAGCCGTCAATCAGTCAATCCGTTATATCAACCTGGCCAGTGACACCCTGGCGGGGGATCTGGACGAAGTGCTACGCCGAATCGTCGCCGAGGTAGAGGCGTACTCTCCGGCGCTGGTGTTCGTCGATTCGTTTCGTTCAGTGGTGCTCGCGAGCCAGACCCAGGACAATCCCAACAACAACTTGCCGCAGTTCATTCAGCAGTTAGGCATGTTGATGACCACTTGGCAGGCCACCACTTTCCTGATCGGTGAATATTTCACTGAAACTGACACCAACCCTATTTTCACGGTGGCCGATGGCCTGATCTGGCTGCGTCAGAGCGTTCAACGCAACTCCATGGTGCGCAAGATGGAAATCATGAAGATGCGCGGCCAGCCGACGCTGCCGGGGCTGCACACCTTTCGCATCGCTACATCAGGCATAAAGGTTTTCGCACCGGCCCCCCTCAACCACGTTGAACCCACGCTGACGTTTCCGATGCAGCGCCTGAAAATGGGTGTGCCCCAACTCGACGAAATGCTGGGCGGTGGCTTGCCCCGTGGATACTCCCTGCTGGTGGCAGGTCCATCAGGTTCGGGCAAAAGCATTCTGGCTGCGACCTTCCTCGCCGAAGGCGTGCGCAATGGTGAGACCGGCGTGATCGCGGTATTCGAGCAGCGTCCCAATCGCTCCCAGAACGCCACCCTCGCCGGGTTGATTCAGGGCGGGAAGGTGGGTTTGGTCGACAGTCGCGCGCCAGACTTGTCAATCGACGAAATCGTCCAGTTACTGTTGAGCGAGATCAACCGCCTGAACGCTACTCGTTTGGTGATTGACTCCCTGTCAGGCTTTGAGCTGGCGTTGGCTCCGACATTCCGCGAAGACTTTCGTGAGTCGCTGTCACGCATGGTGACCGCTCTCACCAGTGCAGGTGTCAGTGTATTGATGACCTCCGAGCTGGAGGATCGCTACACCGACCTGCGTTTCAGTCCTTACGGCACGGCGTTTCTCACCGATGCCATCATCGTCCAGCGCTACATAGAAGTGCAGAGCCGCTTGTTGCGCATCATGGCCGTGGTCAAGGTGCGGGCCAGCGCGCATTCCGACGAGTTGAGGTTGTACCGGATAGATGATGATGGCTTGCAGATCGGCGAAATGTTGCCGGACAGGGAAGGGTTGTTAGGGGGACGTCCTACCCAGCAGCGCGCGGTCACCATCGAAGGATGAGCGAAATATCATGAGCGAGGGTCACGGCAAGAATGAGCAAGCCATCGCTGGCGCTGCACGCGAACTGTTCGTGCTCGGCCAGAAAACGGTGGCGGCGCGTGCGGTGCTGGCAGCGGTTCATAAAGAACTCAACCAGGCCAATGCCCAGCTCGTCGATAGCCACCATGTCGAACAATTGATTGAAGCCAACCAGCAACTGGTGCTGTCAATCCTGTCGGCGCAGTCGGATGCAGAAAATCCGACAGTCGCCCAGGCAGAGCAGCAAATGTATCTCGAATTGCGCGAGGCAAACGAGAAGCTGGTGATAGCCGCGCTGAGTGCCCAGGATTTGCAGGCGGCCGCTGAACATGCGCTGGAACAGCAACGCATCTTCCTCAACCTGGTTGCACACGAACTTCGCAATCCTCTGACACCCATCAGCATGATTGCCGGCCGGCTGGTACGTGTGCCGAGTGAAGAACTGCCGCGCATGCAGGTGTTGATAGAGGGGCAAGTGAAGCAGATGTCCCGCTTGGTCGAAGACCTGCTCGATATCGCCCGCGCCAGTACCGGCAAGTTTCGACTTGATTGCCAGCGTGTCGATATGGCTCGAATCATTCATGAGGCGATAGATGCCTGCAGCCCGCTCATGATCGCTAACAGTTTGAGTTTCAGCTCGAATCTGCCGGAATGCGCCTTGATGGTTAATGGTGATCCAGCGCGCCTCACTCAAATCCTCGGCAATCTACTGGGCAACGCCGCCAAATATACGCCCGCCAATGGCACGGTCTCACTGACTGCGACGATTGAAGTCGATCACCTGACGATATGCATTCGCGATACCGGTATTGGAATAACGCCCAAGGCACTGCCGTTCATTTTTGAGCCGTTTGTACAGGATGTTCACGCGGTCGGTTTCAATGGCGCAGGCCTGGGCATTGGACTTACGGTCGTGCGGGAATTGATCGAAGCCCACGGCGGTACTGTGACGGGGACCAGTTCGGGAGAAGGGAAGGGTAGCGAGTTCGTCATGAAACTGCCCTTGGCTGAACATTGACGCCATCTACAAGTCGTCCACCGTTATACCAAGGCCTCTGACTGCGGGAGCGCAGCGGAAATGCTTCGCGCTGCCATTTTAATCAGCGGTAGCAATTGCTTTTTTTCTTGCCGATTGCGGTCCACACACTCTTCTCCACCCTGGGCGGCTCCAGCAAGTGTCAGCGGATGAACTACGCTCCTGAAACAACCCCCGCAGATTGAAGAAAACAGTGCAAAGGGTCGATATGACCACAAGGCTGGAGGGAACCACAGGCCATTCTTCAGGATCCGGTTTCCCTGATGTTTCATTGCTCGGAGTACGCTCCGTGAGAAACCAGCAGCGCTTGTTTGTTCTTCTGTTGCTCGCCGTACTCTTTGGTGGGTGTACGACCCCCAATGTCCTCCACGAACCCAGCCAGGCTTTGCCGGCAAGCGATTCGGCGTTCGGGCGTTCAATCAAGGCCCAGGCTGCCCCGCATCAGGGCCAATCGGGGTTTCGTTTGTTATCCGAAAGTGCCGAAGCGTTCAGTGCCCGCGCCGAGCTGATTCGTAATGCCCAAAGCAGCCTGGACCTGCAGTACTACATCGTCCACGACGGCATCAGTACCAGAATACTGGTGAGCGAGTTGCTCGACGCCGCCGACCGCGGCGTCCGCGTGAGGATTCTGCTCGATGACACCACCAGCGATGACCTGGACCGGATTATCGCGACACTGGCGGCGCACCCGCTGATTCAAGTGCGCGTGTTCAATCCGCTGCACCTGGGGCGCAGCACCGTCGTAACGCGAACGATGGGGCGGCTGTTCAATCTGTCGCAGCAACACCGACGGATGCACAATAAATTGTGGGTGGCAGACAACTGTGTGGCAATCGTCGGAGGCCGCAATTTGGGCGATGAGTATTTCGATGCGCAGCCTGACAAGAATTTCAAAGACATCGATATGTTGAGTGTCGGCCCGGTTGCGGAGCAGTTGGAGCAAAGTTTTGATCAGTATTGGAACAGTGCGCTGAGCAAGTCGATCGAGCAGTTTCTCTCGATCAGGCCGACGACCAGAGACCTGCAAAATACCCGGACCCGGCTGGATGAATCCTTGGAGGAAACACGCAAGCAGGATCACGCGCTCTATCAGCAATTGATGACTTACACCACTCACCCTCGCCTGAATGTCTGGCGCCGGGAGCTGATCTGGGCCTGGAACAAAGCGATGTGGGATGCCCCAAGCAAGGTGTTGTCCAAGGGCGAACCCGCTCCGCACTTGCTGTTGGCCACCCAGTTGGCGCCTGAACTTGACGGCGTCAGCAAGGAGTTGATCATGGTTTCGGCCTACATGGTGCCTGGTCAACCGGGATTGTTGTACTTGACCGGTCGTGCCGACGCCGGCGTGTCGATCACCTTGTTGACCAACTCTCTGGAAGCTACCGATGTACCCGCCGCGCACGGCGCTTACGCGCCTTATCGAAAAACCTTGCTCAAGCATGGTGTGCAGTTGTTCGAATTACGCCGCCAGTCCGGCGACAATGCCGACAGCCATAGCGGACCGCGTCTGTTCCACAGCGGGTCCTCCAGTAGTTCCGACTCCAGCCTGCATAGCAAGGCGATGATTTTTGACCAGCAGAAAGCTTTTATCGGGTCGTTCAATTTTGACTCGCGATCCTTATTGTGGAACACCGAAGTCGGGGTGTTGGTTGATGATCCCGAACTCGCGGGGCGGGTGCGTGAACTAGCCCTGGAAGGTATGGCGCCTGCTCTGAGTTATCACACCGTGCTGGAAAAGGATCAGTTGGTCTGGGTCACCGAGGATGACGGCAAAGAGCATACGTTGACCAGGGAGCCGGGGAGTTGGTGGCGACACTTCAATTCGTGGCTGAGCAGCGCGATCGGGCTGGAGAGGATGTTGTAGAGACCGCATCGAGCCTGGGTCAGCACCGACCGGACAACGACGGGCGATACTGCCAGAGCTCGTTCCATTCCTTTTTCAAGAGCAGGATGAATCATGCGAATGAGGGCAGGGGAAACGGCGAGGCATATCAGCCAATGGGTCATGATTGCAGGGATCAGCCTCATCGCAATCGTCGCAGATGCGCAGGTTCAAACCAGACCTCAAACCATTGAAGAGATAAAAGCCTTGCTGGACTTTGTCGAACACAGTGAGTGTCAGTTTGTGCGTAATGGCAGCGAATACCCAGGTCCCCGTGCTCGAGCGCATCTGGAGAAAAAGCTGAATTATCTTGAAGCCAGGAACAGGGTGAACAGCGCAGAAGATTTCATCGATCTTGCTGCCACTCAAAGCAGCATCAGTGGGCGCGCCTATGAGGTGCGTTGTGCAGAACGCACAGAACCCGCCGGCACTTGGTTGAAGAGGGAGCTCGACAGGCAACGGCAACTTCATTAACGGGCCTTGGAGATGAAGGCTTTGCCGGATGCTGGCGGCTGGATCTCATATAGCCTAAGCGTAGCTTTTTATTCCTAAAACGAAGTTCATATTAATTTTATAGTGCGTTTTAATCTAACCAGGCAATTCCTGATTGGAGCATTCGCACTTGAAGATCCCCACACATTTGACACTTGGCCTGGCGCTCGCCGTCAGTTGCGCGGCAGCCTTCGCCGGGCCCACCCTCGATCGCGTGACGCAAAAAGGTGAGCTCACCGGTGTCCTGATGGAGAGTTACCCGCCGTTCTCTTTTCTCAATGACCAGAACCAGCTCGACGGCTTCGATGTGGATGTCGCTAAAGCTGTGGCCGAGCGCCTTGGGGTCAAGTTGAAACTTGAAACGCCTTCCTGGGACGTGATTGCCGCGGGGCACTGGAACGGTCGATACGACATCTGCGTGTGCTCGATGACACCGAGCAAGGTGCGGGCCGAAGTGTTCGACTTCCCCGTGGAGTATTACCAGTCACCGGCGGTGATCGTGGTCAATGCGAAGGACAAGGAGATAGTCACCGGCAAGGACTTGTCCGGCAAAAAAGTCGGTGTGATCAGTGCGTCGACCTATGAGGCCTATCTGAACAAGGATCTGGTCATTGAAGGCGCCGAGGACAAACCGTTGAGCTATCCGTTCGACAAAGTCCAGATCGCCCCTTACGACAACGAAACCGTTGCCTTCCAGGATCTCGCACTGGGTACTGGCGTGCGCCTGGATGCCATGGTCACCAACCTCATCACCGCGCGTGAACGCATCGCTCAGGATCCGCGTTTCAAGATTGCCGGAGATCCACTGTATGCCGAGCCGAACGTCGTGGCGGTCGAGAAGGGCGATCCGCAATGGAATGCGAAAGTCACCGAGGTCATTGCGCAACTCAAGACTGACGGCACGCTGAGCAAAATATCCCGCAAGTGGATCGGTTCTGATATCAGCCAATGACAGCCATCAATCCGCATCCGGCCAAAGCGGCCGTCAGCCCGCAAAAGCAGCCGCCACTGACACGTCAGCTATTCGGTTTTCGCACGCGCCTGTATCTGACGTGGGCGGTGCTGTCGGGTCTGGGCGTGTGGTTTTTCATGCGCTTCGATCTGAAATTTTCGATCATTGTGGAAAAGTTGCCGAACCTGGTCGGCCTGCATCTGGGGCCGAACGGGTTCTTGCAGGGCGCGGCGCTGACGATATTCCTGTGTTTCTGCTCGATCTGGTTTTCGCTATTGCTGGGCTTTGTCACCGCGCTGGCCAGGCTGTCGAGCAGCGCCGTGGCATTTGGTATCGCCAGCTTCTACGCCTCGTTCTTTCGCGGCACGCCGCTGTTGATCCAGATCCTGTTGATCTATCTGGGGCTGCCGCAGTTGGGTGTGGTGCCAGGCGCAATCAGCGCCGGGATCATCGCGCTGTCGCTCAACTACGGGGCTTATCTGAGTGAGATTTTTCGTGCCGGCATCCTCGCAGTTGCCCCAGGTCAGCGCGAAGCAGCCGCCGCACTGGGCCTGAGGCCGGCCGCGACGTTCATCCATATCATCCTGCCGCAAGCCATGCGCACGATCATTCCGCCGACCACCAGCCAGTTCATTTCGATGCTCAAGGACTCTTCCCTGATTTCGGTCATGGGGGTTTGGGAAGTGATGTTTCTGGCGCAGTCGTACGGGCGTTCGTCCTACCGCTACATTGAAATGCTGACCACCGCAGCCGCCATCTATTGGCTGTTATCCATCGGTCTCGAACTGATCCAGCATCGCCTCGAACGCCATTACGGCAGGGGCTTCAAGCATCAGCGCTGAGCCATTCCGTTGAATGATTTCTTGCAGGAACCAAGATGTCCGATCCTAAACCTCTGCTTTTTGCACTCTATGAACAAGCCAGTGTCGGCTGCGGCGGTGCGCCGAGTCTGTGGACGCACCCGGCTGACGAACGCCTGGCGATCAACTCGCTGGGCTACTGGTCAAACCTGGCGCGGATTGCCGATCAGGCGCACCTCGATATGTTGTTCTTTGGTGATGTGCTGGGTTTCTACGATGTGTTCGGCGGCAATGCCGATGCAGCCATGAAGTGGGCGGTGGAAGCACCGGCCAACGATCCGTTGATGATCATTCCAGCGTTGGCGGCCGTGACGGAAAACCTGGCGTTTGGTGTCACGGTGACCACCAGTTATGAGCACCCGTTCACCCACGCCCGGCGCTTCAGCACGCTTGATCACCTCACCAATGGGCGAGTGGGCTGGAACATCGTCACCTCTTACCTGTCCAGCGCCGCCCGCAATTTCGGGCTGGAGCAAATGATCAAGCATGACGATCGCTATGAACGCGCCGAGGAGTTTCTCGATGTGGTGTACAAACTTTGGGAAGGCAGTTGGGCCGACGACGCCGTGGTTGCCGACAAGGCCCGCCAGCTGTATGCCAGAGGCGACCGGGTGCGACCGATCAATCACGAGGGTACGCACTATCGTGTGGCCGGGCCGCACCTGACCGCTCCGTCCCCGCAGCGCACACCGTTGCTGATCCAGGCGGGCTGGTCGGGACGCGGTCGAGAATTCGCCGCCAAGCATGCGGAACTGATCTTCATCGCCAAATCCAACCCGCAGGAAATCCGTCAGGGCCTGGAAGACATCTGGGCCCAGGCGCAGGCGCGAGGACGTCAACGTGAAGACGTTAAATCGCTGACGGTATTGCGCATCGTCACGGCCAAAACCGAAATCGAAGCCCAGCGCAAATACGACGAGTTGCAAAGCAACTATCACTTGCAGGCACAACTGGTCAGTTACGCCGGCGACACCGGCATCGACATCAGCCGCTACGCCGACAGCGATGCACTCTCGACGCACACCGAAGGCCTGACCTCTTACGTGATGCGCCCCGATGGCAGTGGCAAGCCGCTGACGGCGGGTGATGTGAAAAAGCGCTTCGCTAGCGTTACCCGTGGCAGCGACCTGATTCTCGTCGGAACACCGCAACAAGTCGCCGAGCGCATCGAAGAACACGCGCGAATTTCCGGCACCAGCGGCTACATGCTCAACCCGTTGATCAGCCCAGGCAGTCTTGAGGACTTTGTCGAACTGGTTATTCCCGAATTGCAAAAGCGAGGGCTGTACCGGACTCAACCGCAAAGCGGCACTTTCCGTTCGCGGTTACGGGCAGATCACTCCAGCCACCTGCCAGCCTCGGCCTATGGGGCTTCGTTCCGCTTCGACAGGGCGCTTCATGGCTGACGCTATTTAACCGCATACACCTTGCGTACATAGCGCGTGCTTTTCCAGGCGCACGGTGCCCCGCGCGCAACAAATACGCTGTCGCCGGTATTGACGGTCACGCTCGAGCCCTCAGGTGTCTGCAACGTTACGCTGCCTTCGATCAGGTACATCAGCTCATTGAGCTTGTGCGGGCGACCGTGACGTTCGTAGGGCGTCGAGTCCCACACGCCGACACGCAGATCGGTTGTGGCATCTTCGAAGGCATTGCGTGAGCGGCATTGCGGTGCCGGACCGATCAGTATCTGCTGCTCCGGCGCGGCGGAGGGAGATAGGTGCGCCAGCGGGTCGAGCGGGGTCAGGCCGGGTGTCGCGGCTTTGGTGGCCATGGCGCAAAACACCCATCGGGTGCCGGTCTTTGCTTCGATCCGCAGGGCCGTGCCGCGGCCGATGACCGCGCTGGCGCCGACGGCCAGTTCCAGCGTCCGCTCCCGGGTTTTCAACGTCACATGCCCGGCGTGAACCACGATCACTTCGGTGTGCGGGAAGTTCTCGATATCAAGGCTTGCGCCTGCTTCGACGATGCCTGCAGATATGCCGTCGCTCCCTGACCAGGCGACCTGACGTCCGGTCGAGAAAGGGTCTGCAGCGTTCAAGGGTTGCTGTTTGAAAGCGGTGTCGACGCGACTGCCATCGGCGCGAGCCAGCAGCATGATGCAAGGTTCGAACATACGGGTGAAGCTCCAGGTCTTGAGGGATTTCTTGGGGGGGCGACCAGCGCCAGCCCGATAGTCAGCCAATGGCTTGAGTGACCAGGGCAAACTGCCGAACGCCATGGTGTGCCTGCGGTGCGGCACCGCGGGACATTTGGGCCACGGTGTCGACCTTTTTCAGGCCGGCGGCTTCCAGCCAATCGGCCAGGCCACAATCGGCTGGAATATCGATGCGCACAAAGGCGTCCGGTATCCCGGCCAACAATGTCGCGATCAGATGTTGGGCCTGCCCAAGGTTTTCGGCGATCAACGGGCCGATGCAACGACCGCGACCGAACGGGCGCAGCAGGGCGAAGGCGCGCAACTGACCGTCGCGCACAATGCCCACCGAATGTTCTACGACAGAGAACAGATCGCTGAGCACCGCTTGCCGATCCAGCCCGCTGCCGGCATTGGCCAGTTCCAGCACCCGCCCATGATCCGCCTCGTGCAGTGGGCGGCATTCTTCACCGTCTGCCAATGGCCCGGGCACGGGGGCTTGCGCCTGGCCCTGATGCTGCTGAATCCGGCCAAAGTCGACAAAGCCCTGGCTGGCATACAGCGGTGCGCCGGCCACGGTTGCATTCAATATCGCCGTGCTTGACTGGCAAGCCTGCAGTGCGTGTTCCATGAGCTTTCGCCCGATGCCCTGGCCCTGGTAATCGTCACTGACAATGACCAGGCCAATAGTCGTGAAATCACCTTGCGGGCAGGCGAACGCGGTGCCGATCAAACGCTCGCCATCGAGTACGACAAAGCCCTTGGTGACCCGTTGCAGCATGGCCCAGTCGTCAAGTCGATGGGGCCACTTCAATTGCACGGACAGGGCATGGGCCTTGGGCAGGTCGTCGGCAGTCATCGGCCGATAGACGTAGGAAGGGAGTGTGGTGGACATGGCGATTCTCCGATCAAGAGTGTGCGCTGGCGCCGGGTTTTGCGGCGAGGTGACGCCTGTATCCCATCTGGATGAAAGCCTGACAAGGGGGCAGGGAATATTCGGCAGATTCCGCAAAGTGAGGTCCCGAAGACCACACTTACTACTTAATCGGGGCCTTCTGCCGGCAGCAAATGCTTGGGCTTATTTACCCTATAAAAGGCTTGCGCGCAGCCTCGTCGCTCACGGCGCTGGATGCGCTTTCAATTGCTTCAATCAGTACCGGACAGACCTGCGCCGCAGCAACTGATGCCACGGCTGCGATGGGGCGCAGTTTCTGCGGGCAAAGTCGATGCCCGAAGTCCAAAGCGGCTGATAAAGGTCCATAAGTGCACATAAACCGGGGCTTTGCCCAAGGCTGGAGCGCACCGCAAAGTCTGCTGAGCGGCGTGACCAAAACGGTGATTTGTATCGAACGGAGGTCGCTTTTAACGCCATCTGCTGATTTCACGGTGTTGTAATGACGGTGTGCTGCAGCGTTGCATCGCTACTGCGCAAACCAGGCAAATGCTTGTAGCGCCATTGACCTCAACGAACTTCAGGAACGCACTCAATGAGCTTTCTTCGCCCCAAATTCATTACCTTCGACTGCTACGGAACGCTGACCAATTTCCACATGGGCACGATGACCCGCGAACTCTTCGCCGATCGCGTTCCCGCTGAGCAGATGGATCAGTTCGTCAAGGATTTCTCGGCCTATCGCCTCGATCAGGTCATGGGCGACTGGATGCCGTATGACGAGATTCTCAAGACCGCTCTGGCGCGTACCTGCAAGCGTTGGGGAATCGAATACCGCGAAGAAGGCCAGCTGTATTACGACGCCGTTCCGACCTGGGGCCCGCACCCGGACGTACCGGCCGGCCTGTCGAAAATCGCCGACAAGATTCCCCTGGTGATTTTCTCCAACGCCAGCAACAGCCAGATCATGTCCAACGTCGAAAAACTCGGCGCACCTTTTCACAAAGTCTTCACGGCCGAACAGGCACAAGCCTACAAACCACGTCTGGCGGCGTTCGAGTACATGCTCGACAACCTCAACTGCGGCCCGGAAGACATCTTGCATGTGTCCTCCAGCTTCCGTTACGACCTGATGCCGGCCCACGATATGAAGATCAAGAACAAGGCCTTCGTCGCCCGTGGCCACGAAGTACCGGGCAATGCCTTCTACAGCTACCACCAGATCCCGGACATCGGCGGTCTGGCCGCACTGGTCGGCCTGTAACGACATCCTCATTGGCAAAGGCGGGATTGAACATGGGCAGTGAATCCTACTGGCTCGACAGCGCACCGGCCTTCACCGGCGCACAGCTCGGCGGTTTGCCCGGGCAAGTCGATGTGGCCATCGTCGGTGGCGGTTTCACCGGGCTGGCGGCGGCCCGGGCCTTGGCGCTCAAGGGCGCCAGTGTGGTGGTGCTGGAAGCCGGGCGCGTGATCGGCGAGGCTTCGGGACGCAATGGCGGGCAGTGCAACACGGGGGTGGCGCAGGATTACGCCAGCCTCAGCGCCAGCCTCGGTGCCGACCGGGCCAAAGCCTATTACCAGGCTTACGAAAGTGCCGTGCAAAGCGTTGTCTCGTTGGTCGAGCAGGAGCAGATCGCCTGTGACCTGTTGCGCAACGGCAAGCTGAAACTGGCGGCAAAACCGCTGCACTACGAAGGGCTGGCCCGCACCTGCGAGCTGATTCGCAACGAAGTCGATGCCGATGTTGAATTGCTGTCTGCCGAACAGACCCGCACCGAAGTCAACTCTGCGCAGTTCCATGGCGGCCTGCTGCAGCGCAATGGCGTGCAGATGCACGTCGGGCGTTTCGGCGTCGGTCTGGCAGAAGCGGCGGTGCGTCACGGCGCGCTGATCCATGAGGGCACCTCGGTGCTCGACTGGAAAGCCCGGGCTGGTGGTTATCAGGTCAACACCAGCAAGGGATCGCTGCACGCCGGGCAGGTTCTGCTGGCGACCGGTGCCTGTCAGCACGGTGGTCTGGGCTGGTATCGGCGGCGGATTGTGCCGGTGGGCAGCTTCGTCATTGCCACCGAGGTTCTGCCGCGGGCGCTGATCGACCAGTTGCTACCGGGGCGCCGCGCTTATGTCACCAGTCGAATGATCGGTAACTACTTCCGCCTGACCCCGGACAACCGCCTGCTGTTTGGCGGGCGCGCGCGGTTTGCCATGTCCGACAGTGTCAACGATGCCAAGAGCGGCAAGGTGCTGCAGGCGGCAATGATCCAGATGTTTCCGCAACTGGCCGGCGTCAGGATCGATTACTGCTGGGGCGGCCTGGTAGACATGACCTCCGACCGTTTGCCGCGAGCCGGCCAGCACGGCGGCGTGTTCCATTCGATGGGCTACAGCGGCCACGGCGTGCAGATGTCGGTGCACATGGGGCAGGTGATGGCCGATGTGATGGCGGGCAATGCCGAGGCCAACCCCTGGCGTGAACTCGACTGGCCGGCGATCCCCGGGCATTTCGGCAAGCCGTGGTTCCTGCCTTTCGTGGGCGCCTATTACCGCTTTCAGGACTATTTGCATTGAGCTGATGCTGTGGCTTTACCGTCGTTTGCGTTTCCAGGACGTTCCGGCCAACCGGAACACTTGAGCCTTCTTAATTTCGACAGGTAGCACTGAAATGACTGATCACAAGAACGACTCACCTCTGATCTCGGGCGAAGAAAGCCTGCGGGTGTTCGAAGGCCTCAATCGCGGCATGTCACGCCGTCACGCGTTGCAAATGCTTGGTGTGGCCGGTGTAGCGGCTGCCGGCGCCGGCAGCCTGTTTGGTGCCGCCGGCAAACTGTTGGCCGACGATACGGCGACGCCGGGCAAAGGCAAGCCGGGTGGGCGCATACGTGTCGCCGGCATATCCAGCTCCACCGCCGACACCCTCGACCCCGCCAAAGGCGCGCTGTCCACCGACTATGTGCGGCACTACATGTTCTACAACGGCCTGACCCGTTTCGACGCGCACCTGGTGCCGCAACTGGAACTGGCCGAGCGCATCGATAACACCGACGCGACCCTGTGGACGATCACCCTGCGCAAGGACGTGACTTTCCACAACGGCAAAACCCTCAGCGCGGCGGACGTGGTGTTCTCGCTGTCACGACACAAGGATCCGCTGACCGGCTCCAAAGTCATGCCGCTGATGGAGCAGTTCGCCGAAATCAAGGCCACAGGGGCCAACGAAGTACAGATTCGCCTGACTGCACCGAACGCCGAATTGCCGTCGATTCTGGCCGTCTCGCATCTGCTGATCGTTCCCGAAGGCACCACTGACTTCAACCAGGGCATTGGCACCGGACCGTTCAAGGTCAAGGAGTTCAAACCGGGTGTACGTTCGGTCGCCGCACGCAACACCGGCTACTGGAAGCCTGGCCTGCCGTACCTCGACGAAATCGAATTCATTGCCATCGGCGACGAGCCGTCGCGGGTCAACGCGCTCCTGTCCGGCGACGTGCACATGATCAACGAGGTCAACCCGCGCTCCACCGACCGGATCAAGGCCAGCGCCAAACACCGGGTCGTTGATGCGCCGTCGGGCAACTACACTGATTTGATCATCCGTCAGGATCAGCTGCCGGGTCAGAACGCCGATTTCACCCAGGCGATGAAGTACCTGCTCGATCGCGAACAGATCAAGTCGGCGGTGTTTCGCGGCTTTGCCGTGGTCGGCAACGATCATCCGATCGCGCCCGGCTCGCGCTACTACAACAGCGACCTGCCGCAAACAGTCTACGACCCGGAAAAAGCCAAGTTCCTGCTGAAAAAAGCGGGCATGGAAAACATCAGCATGGAGCTGTTTGCGTCGCCTGCCGCAACGGGTTCCGTCGATATCGCAGTGCTGTTGCAGCAGTCGGCCAAACAGGCCGGGCTCAAACTCGACGTCAAGCGCCTGCCGAGCGACGGCTACTGGTCCAACCACTGGATGAAGCACCCGATCAGCTTCGGCAACATCAACCCACGCCCGAACGCCGACGTGATGTTCTCGCAGTTCTTCCAGTCGAAGGCGCCGTGGAACGAGTCCGGCTGGAAGAACGAACAGTTCGATCAGTTGCTGATGCTCGCCCGCGGCGAAACCGACGATGCCAAGCGCGGCAAGATGTACGCGGACATGCAGACCCTGGTGCACGACCACTGTGGCATCGGCATACCGGTGTTCATCAGCAACATCGACGGCGTCGATCAACGGATCAAGGGCTACGGCAGCAACCCGCTCGGCGGCTTCATGGGTTACATGTTCGCCGAGCAGGTCTGGCTGGACGCTTGAACAGAGCCGTCGAAATGAACGGCAAGCCAGGTGCAGGAGGGTAGGCGATGAATAGCAGCACACTGTGGTTGATCGGTCGACGGCTGGGCGCCGCGATCGTGACTTTGTTGATCGTATCGATGGTCGTGTTCGCGATCACGGCGGTATTGCCTGGAGACGCGGCGCAACAATCCCTTGGCCAGTTTGCCACTCCGGAACAGGTGGCGGCGCTGCGCCTGAAACTGGGGCTCGATCAACCCGGTGTGGTGCGTTACCTGCACTGGTTGATGAGCCTGCTCAGTGGCGATATGGGCGTGTCGGTATCCAACGCGATGCCGGTCGTCGAGCTGATGGCCGGGCGCGTGCCCAACACCTTGATGCTGGCGGCCGCCACCGCGCTGGTGTCGGTGCCGGTGGCGCTGGTTCTCGGCATCGGCTCGGCGATGGGCCGGGGCGGGCGGATCGACAGTGTCCTGAGTTTCACCACCCTGGCCATGGTCGCGGTGCCAGAGTTTTTGGTGGCGACCCTCGCGGTGCTGATCTTTGCGGTAAACCTGGGCTGGTTGTCGGCGCTGTCCTATGCCAGCGACATCACTTCACCGTGGCAATTCATGCGCACCTACGCCTTGCCGGTGATGACGCTGTGCTGCGTGATCGTTGCGCAAATGGCGCGGATGACACGCGCGGCAGTGATCGACCAGCTCGACAGTCCCTACGTGGAAATGGCCCGGCTCAAAGGCGTCAGTCCGATGCGCATCGTACTGCGTCACGCTTTGCCCAATGCCATCGGGCCGATCGCCAATGCGATTGCGCTGAGCTTGTCGTATCTGCTCGGCGGGGTGGTGATTGTCGAAACCATCTTCAACTATCCCGGCATCGCCAGCCTGATGGTCGATGCCGTGACCAACCGTGACATGGCACTCGTGCAGGCCTGCACCATGTTGTTCTGTACGGCTTATCTGGGTCTGGTGCTGATTGCCGACCTGTGCGCGATTCTGTCCAATCCGAGGCTGAGAAACCAATGAACAATCTCATTGTGAAATCGACGCCCGCAGCCCCCGATCTGTCAGCCGGCAAGGTGTCTCACGGGCCCGCGTGGCTGGGACTCATCGGCGCCGCCATCTGCGTTATCTGGCTGCTGGTCGCGTTGTTCGGCCCGTGGCTGGCGCCGCATCCGGTCGGCGAGGTGGTCTCGGGCAACGTGTTCGACAACATCAGCGCGGTGTACCCGTTCGGCACTGATTATCTGGGCCGCGACATGCTCAGCCGGGTGCTCGTCGGCGCTCGCTTCACCGTGGGCCTGGCGTTGATTGCGGCAGTGCTGGCCAGTGCGCTGGGCACCGGTTGCGCGCTGCTGTCGGTGGTGTCGCCGAAATGGCTGGACGAAGTGATCAGCCGCTTGATGGACGCCTTTATCTCGATCCCGAGCAAGATGCTCGCGTTGATCATGGTCTCGGCGTTCGGCTCTTCAGTGACGCTGTTGATCAGCACGGCAGTGTTGAGCTTCGCCCCGGGCGCGTTCCGTATCGCCCGCAGCATGGCGGTGAACATCGAAGCGCTGGAGTATGTGCAGGTCGCCCGAACCCGTGGCGAGCGGCGCTTGTACATCGCGTGCGTGGAGATCCTGCCGAATATGCTCAACCCGGTGCTGACTGACCTGGGCTTGCGGTTTGGTTTCATCGTGCTGCTGCTCAGCGGCATGAGTTTTCTCGGACTGGGCGTGCAACCGCCGGATGCCGACCTCGGTTCGCTGGTGCGGGAAAATATCGGCGGCCTCAATCAGGGTGCGCCGGCCATCGTCATCCCGGCGCTGGCCATCGGCACCCTGACCATCGGCGTGAATCTGTTTATCGACAGAGTGTCGTCGCGACGCAGTCGCCGCACGGGAGGCCATTGAAATGACCCAATTGATTCGAGTTGAAGACCTGCGCGTGGTCGCTTGCGGCGAACACGGGGAAACCGAAATCGTCAAAGGCGTAAGCTTTGCCCTGGAACAAGGTGAAGTGCTGGCGTTGATCGGCGAATCGGGCTCGGGCAAGACCACCATTGCCCTCGCTCTGCTGGGGTATGCCCGACGGGGCTGTCGGTTGTCCGGCGGCGTGGTACAGGTCGGCGAGCACAACATGCTCGCGCTCAGCGAGCAGCAATTGCAGGGCCTGCGCGGTAATCGGGTGTCGTATATCGCGCAGAGCGCTGCGGCGGCTTTCAACCCGGCGAAGAAGCTGATCGACCAAGTGGTGGAGGGCGCCTTGATTCACGGCCTCGGCACCCGCGCCGCCCTTGAGGCCAAGGCCATTGAACTGTTCCGCGACCTGGCCTTGCCGGACCCGGATCACATCGGCCAGCGTTACCCGCATCAGGTGTCCGGCGGGCAACTGCAGCGGGTGATGGCGGCAATGGCGCTGATCAGTGATCCGTTGCTGGTCATCCTCGACGAACCGACCACGGCGCTCGATGTGACGACCCAGATCGACGTGTTGCGAGCGTTCAAACGCGTGGTGCGTGACCGTGGCGCGACAGCGGTGTATGTGTCCCATGACCTGGCCGTGGTGGCGCAAATGGCCGATCAGATTGTCGTGCTCAATGGCGGTCAGATCTTCGAACAAAGCGCCACGGCGGCGCTGCTCAAAGGCCCGCGTCATGACTACACCCGCAGTTTGCTGGCCGCCGCGCGGCCGGACACGACGATCCGCCCACCTGGCGGTATTGCCGAAGAAACCCCGCTGCTGACCATTCGCGGCCTGACTGCCGGTTACGGCAACAAGAATACCCAGGGCATGCCGGCCATTCGTGTACTGGAAGACATTGATCTGACCGTGCGCCGGGGCCAGGCGATTGGCGTGATCGGCGAGTCGGGTTCGGGCAAGTCAACGCTGGCCCGCGTGGTGGCCGGCCTGCTCACGCCGGCATTGGGCGGGCTGACCTTTGACGGGCAACCGCTGGGCGGTTGTCTGGCCGAACGCAGCGACGAGCAATTCCGGCGGATCCAGATGGTGTTCCAGAACGCCGACACGGCGCTCAATCCGATGCACAGCATCAGCACGATTCTGAGTCGGCCGCTGAAAATGTATTTCAACCTCAAAGGCGCGGCGTTGCGCGAGCGTATCGGCGAATTGCTGGATCTGGTGCGCCTGCCGCGAGCCCTGGCCGAGCGTCGTCCGAGCGAGTTATCCGGCGGGCAGAAACAGCGGGTGAACCTGGCGCGGGCACTGGCGGCCAAACCCGATCTGATCCTCTGCGATGAAGTGACCTCGGCGCTGGACACCGTGGTCGGTGCCGCGATTCTCGAATTGCTCCGCGACTTGCGTGAGCAGCTCGGCGTGTCCTACCTGTTCATCAGTCATGACATCTCCACCGTGCGCGCGCTGTGCGATGACGTGGTGGTGATGTACAGCGGCCACAAGGTTCAGGCCGGCAGCCGCCAGTCGTTTGCGCAGGCACCATTCCATCCCTACACCGATCTGTTGATTCACTCGGTGCCGGAGCTGCGCCAGGGCTGGCTGGAAACCTGCGGGACGACTTGCGGCGAACTGCCGCCCATCGGGCCCAAAGCCAATGTCGCCGAACTGTGCACTTTCCTCAATCGCTGCCCGGTGCGCGTCGATGGCCTGTGCAACCGTACGGCACCCAACCGCCGAATCATCGACGGTGGCAGTGAAATTCTTTGCCACCACGACAGCGTCGAACTGCTGAAAACCCAGCGGGACGTGACCACCTTCAATCAGGGAGCCTATGCATGAGTGCTCGTTTTGTGAGACTGGCCGAGCAGGGCCGGGTGACCGTCGGGTTGACCGTGGATGGCGTGCCCATCAAGGCGTTGCAGGGCGACACATTGATGGTCGCATTGCTCACTCAGGGCAATGCGCTGCGCCAGTCGGAGTTCGATGCCGGTCGACGTGCCGGGTTCTGCCTGATGGGCGCCTGCCAGGATTGCTGGGTGTGGACGCGCAGCGGCGAACGTCTGCGTGCGTGCTCCAGTGAAGTCCGTGAAGGGCTGGATCTCGTCACCACACAACCGGAGGCGACATGGCCACTGCACGGGTAGTTATCGTCGGCGCCGGCCCTGCGGGGATTCGCTGCGCCGAGACGTTGGTGAAGGCCGGCATCAAGCCGGTCCTGATCGATGAAAATCGCCGCGACGGCGGCCAGATCTATCGGCGCCAACCCGAAGGTTTCACCCGCGACTACCGCGCGCTGTACGGCACTGAAGCGGCCAAGGCGCGCGACCTGCACGAGAGTTTCGAGCGCTTGCGCCCACACATCGATTACCGCCCTGACACGCTGGTGTGGAATCTGGTGCCCAGGCAGTTGTGCTGCGTCAGTCAGGGGCACCATACGACGGTGGACTACGACGCACTGATCCTCTGCACCGGCGCCACGGACCGTTTGATGCCCATTGAAGGCTGGCAGCTGGCGGGCACCTACAGCCTCGGCGGGGCGCAGATCGCGCTCAAGTCGCAGGCGGTTTCCATCGGCCATCGCGTGGTGTTCATGGGCAGTGGTCCACTGCTGTATCTGGTGGCCAGCCAGTACGTGAAGGCCGGCGCCAACGTCGCTGCGGTGCTTGATACATCGCCGATGAGCAAACGCATTGTGGCGCTGCCGAAGATGCTCGCGCGGCCCGGGGTGTTGCTCACCGGGATGAAACTGTTGGCGCAGTTGTATCAGGCGAAAATACCGGTGCATCTGGGGATCAAGCCGGAGCTGATATCGGGAGATGCCACCCACGGCGTCAGTGGTGTGCGCGTGCGCTCAGCCAAGGGCGAAACCCTGGACATCGATTGCGATGCCGTGGCCCTGGGGTATCACTTGCGTCCGGAAACCCAGCTGGCCGATCTGGCCGGGTGCCGCATGCGTTTTGATGAAGCGTCCGGCCAATGGTGGCTGGCGCTTGATGAAGAGGGCCGCACGTCGGTCAGCGGTGTGTATGCCGCCGGCGACGGGGCAAAGATCCGCGGTGCCGATGCGGCTGAACATGCCGGACGTCTGGTGGCGATGGCGCTGCTGGAGGATCAGCAACAACCGGTGGATGCCGGTTTGCGCGCAGAGCAACGGCGTGCACTGGCGGTGATGGATCAGTTCCGCCTCGGTCTGGCGCAGGCATTTCCCTGGCCCGCCGAACAGGCCGGGGCGTTGCCGGATTCGGCGATCGTCTGTCGCTGCGAAATGATCAGCGCGGGCGAACTGCGCCGTACGGTCAGTGAAAAGGGCGCGTGTGAAGTCAATCGGGCCAAGGCTTTCAGTCGGGTCGGCATGGGCCGCTGCCAGGGCCGCTACTGCTCGCAGGCCGGCGCCGAAGTGATTGCCGCTGCGGCCGGTGTCAGTGTGCAACAGGTCGGCCGCCAACGCGGTCAGGCCCCCGTCAAACCGTTGCCGATGGTCATCATCGAGGAGCCGTCATGAACCCGCAGAAAAGTGATGTATTGATTATCGGCGGCGGCATCATGGGCGCGGCGTCAGCGTTTTTTCTGCGCCAGCGCGGACACTCCGTGACCCTGCTCGAGCGCGACCAGATTGGCCAATACGCCAGCGGCGTCAATTTCGGTAACGTACGGCGTCAGGGTCGTTATCTGGGGCAACTGGAATTGGCCAACCGTTCCTTTGCGCTGTGGAAGCGCTTGCCGGAGCTGATTGACGACGATCTGGAGTTCATCGCCAGCGGCCACATGCGCGTGTGTTACCGCGAAGACGAAATTGCCGAGCTCGAAGCGTATGCCGCTGCGCCGGAAGCAGCGCAACTGGATCTGCAGGTCTATCGCGGCGCTGAACTGCATCGGCGCTTTCCGTTTCTTGGGCCGGACGTGAAGGGGGGCTCCTACGCGCCGCACGACGGTCACGCCAACCCGCGTCTGGCGGCGCCGGCATTTGCCCGGGCGGCGCGGCGGATCGGTGCGCGTATCGAAGAACAGACCGAAGTGGCCCAAGTACAGAAAACCGCAGGCGAGTTCAGCGTCACCACCACCGATGGCCGGCAATATCGCGCCGCACAACTGCTGATCACTGCCGGCGCCTGGGGCGAGAAACTGTCCGCGCAGTTCGGCGAACCGGTTCCGCTGGACACCCATGGCCCGCAGATGGCGGTGACGGAACCGGTGCCGTACGCCTTGCCGACGGTGATCGGCGTGTTCACCAAGATCCCTGAGGAAGTCATTTATTTCCGGCAGATTCCGCGCGGCAACATCATCATTGGCGGCGGCTATCGCAGCAAACCGGACATGCTCAATCGTCGCGCTTATGTCGAGCCGCGCAGCATCCTCAACCAGATCCGGCAAATGCGCCGACTGCTGCCGGGTGTCGGCAATCTGAACATCATTCGGGTCTGGAGCGGCATCGAAAGCTATCTGCCGGACTCGCTGCCGATCATGGGGCCAAGCGGTACGGTCGATGGCCTGTATTACGCGTTCGGCTTCTGTGGCCATGGCTTCCAGTTGGGGCCGGGCGTCGGTGACGTCATGGCTGAATTGATCAGTACCGGCAGTACCTCCACGTTGATTGAACCCTTTTCCATACGCCGGTTCGCCCCCATGGCCGAACAACGGAGCAAAGCCTCATGAAACCCCGTGTACTGGAGATTCTCAAACGATTGATTGCGTTCGATACCGTGTCGTCGGAATCGAACATGGCGTTGATCGAGTACGTTCGCGAGTTGCTGCTGAGCAAGGGCATCGAGTCGCTGATCGTCAAGGACGAAAGCGGCAAGAAGGCCAATCTGTTTGCCAGTACCGGTCCGAAAGACCAACCGGGCATTCTGCTGTCCGGACACACCGACGTGGTGCCAGCAGCGGGGCAGGCGTGGACGGTTCCACCGTTCCAGCTGACGCAGCAGAACGGGCGGGTTTACGGGCGCGGCAGTTGCGACATGAAAGGCTTTATCGCGCTGGCCATCGACGCGATGCTTGACGCTGCTGAACATTCCCTCAGCCGTCCGCTGCAACTGGCGCTGTCACACGACGAGGAAATCGGCTGCGTTGGCGTGCGGCGTTTGCTCGATGTGCTGCATCTGGCGCCGGTGCGGCCGTTTCTGTGCCTGATCGGCGAACCGACCAACATGCAGTTTGTGCTGGGGCACAAGGGCAAGGGCTCGTACCGCACCTATTGTCGGGGGCTGGAGGCGCATTCTTCGCTGGCGCCGCGCTCGGTCAACGCGATCCACGTGGCCTGCGATTTCATTGCAGCGTTGCGTGAATCCCAGCGCCAATTGCAGGAGCAGGGCGCCCGGGATGCCGATTACGACGTGCCTTACACCACTGTGCACGTCGGCCAGATCGGCGGTGGCCGGGCGCTGAATATCGTGCCGAATCTGTGCACGGTGGATTTTGAAGTGCGCAATTTGCCGGCCGATGATCTGGAACAGATTCTCGCGCAGATGCAGGAGCGTGCTGAGGTGATCGTGCGCGAGGCGCAGAAGCTCTCGAGCGTGGCGGCCATCGAGATTGAAACGGTCAACGTCTACCCCGGACTGGACACCCACCCGAGCGTCGAAGCGGTACGGTTCCTGAAAAATTTCGCGGCGCCGGATACCGCGACGTCCAAGGTTTCGTTCGGTACGGAAGGCGGGTTGTTCAAGCAGCGTCTGGATGTGCCGGTGGTTGTCTGTGGGCCCGGATCGATCGAGCAGGCACACAAGCCGGACGAGTTTATCGAGATCAGCCAGATGGAGGCGGGGGAGCGCTTTCTGGATGGCCTGCTCGGTTCGCTGAAACGATAGAAAACAGCAGTTCTGCTGTTCCACCGCCAATTTCAGCAGCCGACACTGTCCGCTACGCGCTTTCAGCATCCTTATCCGTCGAGTCTCCCTAGACTGGAATCTGTCTCGGATCAGGACTCGACCATGCTCAAGAATCGTTTGAAAGACCCCGGTCTTCTCGCAGAACTCGCTTACGTGAACGGTCAGTGGATCGGCGCCGATGACCGCGCGACCCTGGATGTCGTCGACCCGGCCAGCGGCGAATTGATCGGCCGCGTGCCCGCCATGCAAGGCGTGGAAACCCGACGCGCCATCGCCGCCGCCGAACAGGCCTGGCCCGCCTGGCGGGCACGACCGGCCGCCGAACGTGCGGCGCTGTTGGAGCGTTGGTATCAGGCGATGATCGACAACCTTGACGATCTGGCGCTGATCATGACCTGCGAACAAGGCAAGCCGCTGAATGAAGCCAAAGGTGAAATCCGCTACGGCGCGGGTTTCGTCAAATGGTTTGCCGAAGAGGCTCGGCGGATTTACGGCGAAACCATGCCGGCCCCCAGCGGCGACCGCCGACTGTTGACCCTCAAACAACCGGTGGGTGTCTGCGCGGCGATCACGCCCTGGAATTTCCCCAACGCGATGATTACCCGCAAGTGTGCACCGGCCCTGGCGGCAGGGTGCCCGATCATCGTCAAACCGTCGGATCTGACGCCGCTGTCGGCGCTCGCATTGGCCGTGTTGGCTGAGCGCGTCGGCATTCCGGCCGGGGTGTTCAATGTGCTGACCGGCATGCCCGCCGGGATTGGCGAAGAGCTGACCGGCAACCCGACGGTGCGCAAGATTTCCTTCACCGGTTCCACTGCGGTGGGCCGTTTGCTGATGCGCCAGAGTGCCGAACACATCAAACGATTGAGCCTGGAGCTCGGCGGCAACGCACCGTTCATTGTGTTTGACGATGCTGATCTTGAGCAGGCGATTACCGGGATCATGCTGAGCAAGTTTCGCAACGCCGGGCAGACCTGTGTCTGCGCCAACCGGATTCTGGTACAGGACGGCATTTACCCGCGTTTTGCCCAGCGTCTGGTCGAGGAAGTCGGCAAGCTCAAGGTCGGCAATGGCCTGCAGGACAACGTGACCATCGGCCCGCTGATCAACAAGGCGGCCGTGAGCAAGGTGGCCCGCCACATTGATGATGCCTTGAGTCAGGGCGCGCAGCTGCTTTGCGGCGGCGTTCCGCAGGGCGACAGTCAATTTGTGCAACCGACGGTGCTTGGCGATGCCCACGCCGGCATGCTCCTGGCCAACGAAGAAACCTTCGGCCCCGTCGCGCCGCTGATGCGGTTCACCGACGAAGCCGAAGCCTTGGCCCTGGCCAACGCCACGCCGTTTGGCCTCGGCGCCTATTACTTCACTCAAGACTTGCGTCGCTCATGGCGTTTCGGCGAAGCGCTGGAATTCGGCATGGTTGGCCTCAACACCGGAATCATCTCCATGGAAGTCGCGCCGTTCGGCGGCATCAAGCAATCGGGGCTGGGTCGTGAAGGCAGCAAATACGGTCTTGACGAATACCTTGAAGTCAAAGCCTTCCACATCGGCGGCTTGTAACTTCACAACAACGGGGAGCCACAACTGATGAGCAAGGTCTTCAAGATCGCCGCGATTGCCGGCGACGGGATTGGCAAGGAAGTGCTGCCCGAGGGGCTGCGGGTTCTGGAGCAGGCCGCGAAGAAATGGCAGCTGGACTTGAGCATTGAAGTGCTCGACTGGGCGCATTGCGATTATTACCTGGAACACGGGCAGATGATGCCCGAGGACTGGTTCGAACAGCTCAAGGGCTTCGACGCGATTTACTTCGGCGCCGTGGGCTGGCCGGAGAAAGTGCCGGACCATATTTCCCTATGGGGGTCGCTGCTGAAATTCCGTCGCGACTTCGACCAGTACGTGAATATCCGCCCGGTGCGCTTGTTCCCCGGGGTGCCATGCCCGTTGGCCGGACGCGAACCGGGGGATATCGATTTCGTGGTGATTCGCGAGAACACCGAAGGCGAGTACTCATCGGTCGGCGGCAAGATGTTCGAAGGCACCGAGCATGAGTTCGTGCTGCAGGAGTCGGTGTTCACCCGCCGAGGTGTCGACCGGATTCTCAAGTTTGCCTTCGACCTGGCCCACACCCGGCCACGCAAGCGCCTGACCGCAGCGACCAAGTCCAATGGCATTTCGATCAGCATGCCGTACTGGGACGAGCGCACCGCGCTGATGGCTGCGCAGTACCCGGAAGTGACGTGGGACAAGCAGCACATCGATATCTTGTGCGCGCGCTTCGTTCTACAACCGGATCGGTTCGATGTGGTGGTGGCGTCGAACCTGTTCGGCGACATCCTCTCCGACCTGGGGCCGGCGTGTGCCGGAACCATCGGCATTGCGCCGTCGGCCAACCTTGATCCGCAGCGACGCTTTCCGTCGCTGTTCGAGCCGGTGCATGGTTCGGCGCCGGACATCTATGGGCAGAACATCGCCAACCCGATTGCGATGATCTGGTCCGGGGCGCTGATGCTCGATTTCCTGGGCAACGGTGACGAGCGTTATCGTGCAGCACACGACGGGATCCTGCAGGCGATCGAGCGGGTGATCGCCGAGGGGCCGATCACCCCGGACCTGGGCGGGAAGGGCTCGACCCAGGATGTCGGCAGGGCCATCGCCGAATTCCTCTGAAACATCGTCATCCTCTGCATGAGTGAGCCTGCTCGCTCATGCAGAGGGTCTGAATCAGTAGCCCTTGTTGCGGTCGATCTGACCGTTCATGGGCTCGCCGCGTTCGAAGCGGCGGATGTTCTCCAGCAGGACAGCAAATGCACTTTCCGGCTGGGTCATCGCCGCGATATGCGGCGTCAGCAGAATCTGCGGATGGCCCCAGAAGGGATGATCCGCCGGCGCCGGTTCGTTCTGCACCACATCCAGCACCGCTCCGCTGAGTTGCCCGCTGTCCAGCGCTTCGAGCAAATCTTCTTCCACCAGATGCCCACCGCGCCCCATGTTGATCAGTGCCGCGCCACGCGGCAATTGGCGAAAAAACTCACGGTCGAGAATGCCACGGGTCTGCTCGGTCAGCGGCAATACGCACATCACAATGTCGCACTGGCTCAGAAACGCCGGCAGTTGCTCGTGACCGGCAAAACACTCGACACCGGCAATCCGATGCGCACTGCGCGCCCAGCCCTTGAGGGCGAAGCCCAGGGGCTGCAAGGTGGCGAGAATCTGCTGCGCCTGAGTTCCGAGGCCCATCACCCCCACCCGACGCTGATGCGCCGGCTGCAACAGGTGCGCCTGCCAGCACCGCGCCATCTGCTGCTGGCGATAGCGCAACATATCCCGGTGCAAAGCGAGCACGGCAAAACTGGCGTACTCGCACATGCCTTGAGTGATCCCGGGATCGAGCAGGCGCACCACTGGAAGACTCGGCGGGATACGCCTCAGGTCCAGTTGATCGACGCCGGCCGACAATGCAAACAACACCTGCAGATTCGGCAGCACAGTCTGCAGATCTTCCGGCGCCTGCCACGCCGCCAGGTACTTGATGTCTGTGGGATCGCCGATGTCCGGCCAGGCGCGCCATTCGATATCCGGGGCATGTTCGGCGAACAGTGCTTTCCACTGTTCGCCGCGCACGGGGTCAGCTTTGTAAAGCAGGGCCATGGTCAATTCCTGAGTGAGTTGAAAGTGCTCCCATCATCGCCCAACCCCAGAGCAGGATCTGTCGAAAGCAGCGCTGCGAACACTGCGCGCCACGTCATATACGCACGCGTCCGGCAGATTCGGCGGCCTGAAGGAATCTGCCGTTTGGCAGGGTGAAAACAGTCGATCCGGATTTCTCAGGGGCCAAGTTCGGCGTAGTTCGTTCCGCACAAGTCTTAATCTTAAGACCCTGTGTAACCACCTCCTGCATTCACTCCGGGCTGCCGGACTCACGAAGGGAAATGCCATGAACAGCCAAGTCGACCAAACGCCTCATTTACTCCGTCAGCGTGATCAGTTCGTGCCTCGCGGACTGGTCACCGCTCATCCACTGGTGATTGATCGCGCCCAAGGGGCTGAATTGTGGGACGTGGACGGCCAGCGTTATCTGGACTTCGTCGGCGGCATCGGCGTGCTGAACATCGGCCATAACCATCCCAAAGTAGTTGCAGCGGTGCAGGCCCAATTGCATAAGGTCTCGCACGCCTGCTTCCAGGTGGTGGCCTACAAGCCGTATCTGGATCTGGCCCAGCGTTTGTGCGAAATGATAGGTGGCGAGGAACACTACAAAGCGGCGTTCTTCACCTCCGGTGCCGAAGCCGTGGAGAACGCGGTGAAAATCGCCCGCGCTCACACCAACCGCTCTGCGGTGATCTCCTTCCGCGGCGGTTTCCATGGACGCACCTTGCTCGGCACCACGCTGACCGGCATGAGCCAGCCCTACAAACAGAACTTCGGGCCATTCGCGCCGGAGGTGTTTCACACCCCATTTCCCAATGCTTATCGCGGCGTCACCAGTGAGATGGCACTCAAGGCGCTGGACGAGTTGCTCGCCACTCAGGTTGCGCCGGAGCAGGTTGCGGCGATCATCATTGAACCGGTGCAGGGCGACGGTGGTTTCCTTGCGGCGCCGGCACCATTCCTCCAGGCATTGCGCGAGTTGACCGACAAGCACGGCATCGTGCTGATCCTCGATGAAATCCAGACCGGATTCGGCCGCACCGGCAAGTGGTTCGGTTTCCAGCACGCCGGCATCCAGCCTGACCTGGTCACCGTCGCCAAGAGTCTGGCCGGCGGGCTGCCGTTGTCGGGCGTGGTCGGCAAAGCTGACATCATGGATTCGCCACTGCCCGGAGGCCTCGGCGGCACCTACGGCGGCAATGCACTGTCCTGCGCGGCGGCCCTGGCAGTGATCGACGCTTATGAAGAGGAGAAACTGCTCGAACGTGGCGATGTATTGGGCAAGCGCCTGCGTGAAGGTTTGCTGCAGTTGCAGCGCCGTCACCCGCAGATCGGTGACGTACGCGGCACCGGTTTCATGCTGGCCATCGAGCTGATCAAGGACGATGAAGCGCGCTCCCCGGACGCGGATCTGAACCAGCGTGTGATCGATGAAGCGCGCAAAGGTGGCTTGCTGGTGATCAAGTGTGGCGTCTATCGCAACGTCTTGCGCTTCCTCGCGCCACTGGTGACGACCGAAGCGCAGATCGATGAAGCGTTGCAGATTCTGCAGGCTGCATTGGCACGGGTATTGAACTGATGTCCGCCGGGTTCAGCGGCGCGGTCGCTGGCCAGCGTCGCTGAACCTTTTTGGCGCACGGATTGATGAAACGCATCATCGGAGGCTGTGTACACCATGGGGCTGACTGATTATCGAGCACTGCTCATCGATTGCGACGAAGTCCTGGTTGACCGTGATTCGGGGGTCTGGACAGCGCTGCAGCCGTTGCTCGACAGCCGGGGCGGGCGCCCGGACAAGGAACAGGTGCTGGGCGAATTTCGCGAGGTGGTGCAGGCGCTCTATCCGCGCTTTGCCGAACTGGGCTTCAGCGGATTGCTGTGTTTTGCCCATCGCCAACTGGCCGAGCGCTGGAGCTTGAACGCGAGTTGGGAGGAGGGCATGAGTTTCGCGCGCTCTGCTGCCAATTGGTCATTGTTCGAAGACGCACCGGGAGCGATGCTGTACTTGCGCAAGTTTTATCGCCTGTTGGTGGTGGGCGACCGGGATGCCGAGGATCGCGCCGTGTTGTGCGAGCATCTGGGGATTGTGGCCGATGACTTTATTTCGCTGGCCAGCGATCCGTTGCGGGACGAGGGCTGGTTGAATGCCAACGAGCTGAAGCCGGAGCACATTCTGCGGGTGACCCGACCCGCCGCCCGTGGCCCGGCGCTGACCGATGTGTGTCTGATCGGTCGCGAACGGGGCCAACAGCCGACCCCATGTGCTGCGGATTATTGCATCAACAGCATGGCTGATCTGGTCGCACAGCATCAGCAGTGTTTACGGCGCTGATTTTGCTAGTAGATTGTCCTACAAATGGCAGTCAAGAGGTTCGCAATGGAAGGTTTAGTCAAACTGGACCGCATCGACATCAGTATCCTGGTTGAGTTGCAGAGGGACGGGCGCATGACCAATGTCAGCCTGGCCGATGCCGTGGGATTGTCGGCCAGCCCCTGTCTGCAACGGGTCAAACGGCTGGAATCGGCCGGATACATTTCCAGCTACAAGGCCCACCTGAACCTGGCGAAGATCACCGAATCGGTAACGGTCTTCACCGAAATCACCCTGAGTGACCACAAGCGTGAAGACTTCGCCAAGTTCGAGTCGAACATTCGGCTGGTGGATGAGGTGCTCGAGTGCCATTTGATCAGTGGTGGCTACGATTATCTGGTGCGTTTCATGACGCGCAGTATTCAGCACTATCAGGAAGTGATTGAAAGCCTGCTGGATAAAAACATCGGCATTTCCAAGTACTTCAGCTACATCGTTATCAAGTCCCCGGTGCTCAAGGACGGTGTGCCGTTGCGCAAGTTGTTGCGGCACTGAAGTTCCCTACATCCATCAGGCGCGATCCAATAGGGGGACAGCTGACTGTCCCCCATTGTGTGCTAGCCACCGAAGCCTACGATTGCTTTGGTTTCCAGATATTCCTCAAAGCCGTAGACACCAAATTCACGACCATTTCCGGATCGTTTGTAGCCACCGAATGGGGCCATGGGATTCCAGGCCGGGTGATTCAGCAGCACTTGTCCTGCGCGGATGCGTGAGGCAACGGCGCGTGCATGATCAAGGTCGCGGGATTGAACGTGGGCGCTCAGTCCGTACACGGTGTCGTTGGCGATCGCGACAGCCTCATCGAGCGTTTCATAGGCAATGATGCACAGCACTGGCCCGAAGATTTCCTCCTGGGCAATGCGCATGCTCGAGTCGACATCGGAAAAGACAGTCGGTCGGGCATAGAAGCCTGTTTCATGACCAGGCACGCGGCCTGGTCCGCCGCAGACGAGTTTGGCCCCTTCATTCAGGCCCGATTCGATCATGGCTTGCACGCGCTTGAACTGAGCCTCATTGGCTATCGGACCGAGTACCGTTTCTTCCGATTGTGGATCCCCCACGATGATCGCGTTGGCGGTTGCGGCGGCCAGTGCCTCGACTTCCGCCAGCCGGTCCCTGGGTACGATCATTCTGGTCGGGGCGCTGCAGGATTGTCCGACGTTGCGAAACGCCGTCATCACGCCCAGTGGCACGACGTTGGCGAAGTCGGCATCGGGCAGCAGCACGTTGGGTGACTTGCCGCCCAGTTCCTGGGTGACGCGTTTCACTGTAGGGGCGGCTGCCTGTGCGACCAGCGCACCTGCGCGGTTTGAACCGGTGATCGAAATCATATCGATATCCGGGTGTGCAGCCATGGCGCCGCCGACCTCGGGGCCCGTGCCATTGACCAGATTGAAGACACCCGGTGGCAGGCCGGCGTCATGCACCAGTTGGGCGAAAAGAAGGGCGCTCAACGGTGACAGTTCGCTGGGTTTCAGCACCACCGTGCATCCGGCGGCAATCGCTGGAGCCACCTTGGCGGTGATTTGATAAAGCGGCCAGTTCCAAGGGGTGATGAGACCGCAGACGCCAATGGGTTCGCGGTCAATCGCGGTGCCGCCTTCAACCGTCTGGAAGCGATAGGTGGACAGCAGATCACGGGCAATCCGAACGTGTTCGGCCGCCAAAGGCACTTGCATCGCTCGGGCGAAACCGATGGCAGCACCCATTTCCAGAGAGAGCGCCTGCGCAAGCGACTCTTTTCGTTCAAGGATCAGGTCGTAAATCTTTCCAAGAAGGCTCGCGCGCGTTTCGGCGGAGGTCGCAGACCAGCGAGGAAACGCCGCACGCGCTGCAGCGACGGCCCGATCAACGTCTGCGGCCGACCCGCTGGCAACCTCTGCAACTACGCTTTCAGTCGCTGGATTGACCACGGGCGAACTGGCAGGCGTTGCCGGCGAACACCAGCCACCATTGATATAAAACTGTTGAGCCGTTTGCGAATCCACGGCGTGGATATTCGAAGATTGTGTTGTCATCCAACTAGCTCCTTAGAGGACTGATGGGGGCTGTTAACCGCAGGGACGGAGGGAGGTCAGAGCAACGCCGGGGCACCGGTATATGGGGTGCCCTGTGGTTTGAATAAGCTAGCAAAAGGGCTCAGTCGAAATATGCCGTTCTTGAAGTCGGCAAGGGATAATCTGCTGTATCTCAGGGGCTGACGTTGTGTCTGTGCGATCGAGCATCAAAGCTGATAGCTAATGCGTAAGCGTCGTCTGGCGGTGATGTGTATTGATCTGGATGGATTCAAATCCATCAACGATTCGATCGGACACTACTTCGGCGATCAGGTACTGATTGAAGTGGCGCAGCGAATGACTCAGCAGATTCGTCCCGGTGATACCACTGATGCACCTGCGAGCTCCATGCTCGAATAATAAACATTTAACGATATCTGAAATTCAACAAAACATAACAGATCATGGTTGCTGTTAGTCCGATCAATATGTACTCGATGCGGGGCAGGAATATAACCAGTCCAGCCAAAGACAACACGATCAAGGTGTTTTGCAGTATGTACTTCCTTATTTTAGGTACGGCTACGAAATAGCCATATTGCTTGCCCAGGAAAAACAAGGTCATGCCGATGATTGACATAATCTGAAAATCGCGAATCACAATGTCATTCAGGATTGCATGTCTAATCAAATTTGCTAGGAGGGCCAGCCCTATAAATAGAAAGAGGTGCGAGTAGATTAAGGAGTGCCCACTCATACTGCTATCATTTTTGCTCAGCAGGTAAAAGCTATCAAAATAGATCCACCAGATACTGCAAATCATGATAAAGCCGGTGATTGCTGCCATTACATTATAAAGATCCCATTGAATGCCGGATAATCCTCCAGCAAGGCTAATGACTGACTCACCCAATAAGATGAGGGTGAGTAAACCTAGTCGTTCGACCAAGTGTTCCGTATGTGCTGGCAAAGGCTTTGATTTGCTCCAAAAAAATACAGGAAGCAGAATATCAAGAAAAATCCCAATGTAAGCGACAACGTAACGCACAGGTGGGTCAAAAAGAATGGATGTAAGACTAACCATCGCGCTAACTAACAGGGCAAAGCCAAGCCTGGAGGATAATTCGCTGCGGTAATCGATTTTACTGATGGATGAAATGTACATGATGCTGATGATGGCACGTATTCCAAAATAGCAGGAAATAACAAGCGGATAGTTTACTCCTGATTCCTCCCCGATCCGTGCAGACAACACAATCAGCAGCAACATTATAAATAGTGTGGCCAGGCGGTGAAGGCTGCTGTCTGTATCAAATCTGTTGGAGTAAATCGTGTGGCTGGACCAAACCCACCACAATGGAACAAAAAGCAGGATAAATGTCCATAGTTGCTCTTGTTCAAAGTGGCCTTGATGAACATGTCCGAGAGTGTGCGTAACCTTGCCAATTGCAACAACAAAAATCAGGTCAAAAAACAACTCTAACCATGTGGCGTGTCGATTTTTTTCATAATACTTCAAGGATTTCATTCGCTGCTGGCTCCGTGTCGGCGATCTGTATATGGCCAAATGGCGAGTGCGCAGCAGCGAGCCAATTGGATCGGGCAGATGCTGCCGTTCAACAGCCGTAAATGCCGCCTCGACTATGGTGTGGGGGCTGGCAAGCGAGTTGACTATCCGGCAATTTCGTCAACTCACCAACGAAAGCTCAATCATCTGACTCATTTCGGCGAACTCTGGAACCCCGTCATAGCGAAGCCCGTCAATGTAAAACGCGGGGGTGCCATTAACGCCACTCCGTACGCCGCCATTAAAGTCGGATTTTATTTTGGCCAGGTAAGTGCCTTCCTGCAGCGCAACATAAAGTTCTTCACTGGAGAGACCGTGTTTTAGAGCGATGGCCCGAAACAGTGGCATGCCCAATCGATCCTGATTTTCATAGAGTTCGTCGTGAGCCTCCCAGAAGAGTCCTCGACTCCCTGCATATTCAGCGGTGACGGCTGCACCCATTGCGTGCGGGTGGGCGGTGGTCAGGGGAAAGTTACGGAACACGAACAGCAGATCATTGCGAAAACGCTGTTGGAGATTTTTGACGACCCAATACGCTAAACCGCAATAGGGACATTCATAATCGCCAAATTCCACCAAGGTGACTTTGGCATGCGCGCTTCCCTGGCGATGGTCGTTGGCACTTACCGGCACTTTGAGAGTGGCCATGTGATCACCTGTTAATTTTTGGTTGGCGTGCTTTGTGGCGCGTTCGCCAGTGCATCCAGCGCATCCAGAATGCCGTCCGCCCCTGGGTTGATTGCCATTGGTGAGATGTAGCTCCAGGTGATCACTCCCTCCTTGTCAATCACGAACAGTGCCCGCTTACAAACTCCCAGGTGGGAGTCGTACGCTCCATACCGTCGCGCTACAGCTCCTTTGGGCTCAAAATTGGCCAGCAGGCTGAAGTGGAAATTCCGATCTTTGGCAAAGGCCTGATGACACCAGGCGCTGTCGACTGAGATACCCAGAAGCGTCGCACCGTATTCTCTGAATGTGGGTAGCAACTGGTTGTACAAGGTCAGTTGATCGCCACAAACCGAACTCCAATCGGCGGGATAAAACGTCAGTATCACGGGATTTCCCTTCAGCTCGCGTAGCGACAATTGCTGATCGGGAGTCGCGTACAGTAAGAAGTCGGGCGCTACGGTGCCGGCTGGCAGCGGCTCCTGAACCAGATCGTCTTTCGTTTCCTCTGCATCACCAAATTCTGAAGTGTTCATTGCTTGAGCCCTGATAGATAGGAGTTTGGGGTCTACTCAGGGGGGATGCGACTTGCCCGGCGGGGATAACTCCATCCACCATAAAGGGATTTATAAGAGGCAACGCTGCCACGATCTCAGCCTGAGCCTGAGTGTTTTCGGCAGCAAGACGTTCATATTCCGCGTCCAGAAGCACGACGACGCCCGCCGTGCTTTCGCGGTATTGGATTGAGGGCCAGGTGGGGAGAGCAGCGACAGGATTCGCTCTGGCTCACCAATGACTATAGTCGCTGTTGTCGCTTGTCGTAGTCGCTAAACGCGTTTTCGGTTTCCTTGGCAAGACCTCGCGCGCTCGTTCTGTTGCCATGCACCTTCGCCGTAAATACCTGGTCATCTCATTACTGATCGATTCGCCTCTGCGAATTCGCAGCTCAAAGCGTTGCTCGATCACTCTGGTGATTCCATAGCCTCAATTGCTGATGAGTGGGTGATTTACCACTGGCGGTACTTCTGATCATGAAGTCGATGTTCTTTGCGGGTTTGGCTGAGGTGCAGGAAGGGCTGGAAGCAGACGAACGGGATGGTTTCGTCATCAGCGGCAATCGCAGTGAACTGCCTTCACTTGGAACGACCCCTGGGCCCGTAAGTCTATCTGTATCTACTCATTGGTAAGGTACAGCGCAATGGATAAGACAATCACTGTCGATCAACTTGTTACCACCGACCTCAGATCAATCAACGAAATATGGCTCGGCGAAACTCATACTCAACTTTGCCTATGTCGAGGTGAACAAGTCTTTACGCACGAGATGATGAGTGAGGGCACCCACGATCAGAATATCCAGCGCCTGTGCCTGCAGCTGGTCGACCCTGACGATCAAGCCGCAGTTGCCAGCGTTGAGTTGATCGTGCGCGAACAGCTCAAAAGGATAGGGAATGAAGGTGAGTTTTATCCGGCTGAGGAGGCGGATACTCATCGATAAGACATTCACAGGGAATCAATTCAAGGCCTGTTGAGGCTGTCCAGTTAAAGTCCCAGCGCCAGTCCTTGTAAGTGCGGTCCGTGATTTATGGTGTAACCTTCAGGTATTACTCACATCGAGATTTTTTCATGTCTAAACTTGCCGAATTCCGCCAGCTCGAAAAACACCTCGCCGAACAGCTCCAGGCCCTCGAAACCCTCAAGGGTGATGCTGGCCTCAAGAAAGAAATCGAGTTCGAAACGAAGCTGCGCGACTTGCTCGCAAAATACGGCTACAGCCTTAAGGACGTGATCAACCTGCTTGATCCGCAAGCAGGTCGTCGCGCTCCAGCCGCCGTGTCCAAAGCCGGCAGTCGCAAGCCTCGCCAGTTGAAGGTCTATAAAAATCCGCACACTGGGGAAGTTGTTGAAACCAAAGGCGGCAATCATAAAACGCTGAAGGATTGGAAAGCAGAGCACGGCTCCGACACTGTGGAGTCCTGGCTGACCAAATGATTTTGGTTTGAACACAAAAGGGCCTGATTACGGCCCTTTTTTGTTTTCGATTTTTAGCTACTTGAGAGGAATTCCTTAGCTCTAATCAGGGTGTACGTGAGGCACCTTTTACTTGTCACCCTGGCAAGATATGTGAACTTTAGTGATACGCGAATTTCCATTGCTTGAGAGTGAAGCCGCCTGGCTTCCAGCCCGGTAATCGGCCCTCCGAACCTCAAGTCAGGAAGTAGATCGTGAAGACCTTGCCCTCCAAGACCTCCCTGCGCCGGGCCGTTACCGGCCCGATGCTTTTTCTATTTATTCTCGGCGATGTGCTCGGAGCGGGCGTTTATGCTCTTGCCGGGACAATTGCGGGGGAGGTGGGTGGCGCAATATGGATGCCGCTGCTCATCGCTCTTTTTTT
>Ga0068830_1017695_pt1 | contig 37264 bp, 22 predicted proteins | sample Hof3ISUMetaT_23_FD_68490 | JGI IMG/M metagenome (GOLD analysis project Ga0068830, IMG submission 68490) | Enriched soil aggregate microbial communities from Iowa State university to study microbial drivers of carbon cycling -... | ecosystem: Environmental > Terrestrial > Soil > Agricultural land... | reverse complement strand
AGGTCAGGGTAGCGATGGTCTTGTCCGCACGGTCATCCACGCCATCCAGTTGTACCTGGAGGTTGTCGATGAAGGTGGACTGGAAGGCATCGCCCAGTTCTGCGCGCTCGCGCTTGAGGAACTCGAGCATCTGCGGGGTCACGAACTCGGCGATCTTGTCCATTTCGTTGGCGTCCCAGTGCTGCTGCAGCGCCTGGAAGTGGCTGCGGGCGGCTTCGAGGAAGCGCTGTTCGTTGAACCAGGCCGGTGCGTTGATCACCGGACGGGCGGCAGCAGGCGCCGCCGAACCACCGAAGATCGAACCCATGGCTGCTGGTTTCTGTTCGAACACTTCACGCTGCATCGGTGCGCCGGCCGGAGCGAACTGCTCCTGCTGCTTGCGACGACGGGCGGCGATGAAGCGGAAGATCACGAACGCGATCACGGCCATGATCAGGATGTCGAAGAACTGCATGCCTTCGAAGCCGCCGCCCATGAACATGGAAGCGAGCAGGCCACCGGCCGCGATGCCGGCCAGAGGGCCGAGCCATTTCGAAGCGCCGCCGGCCTTGGCCGCAGCGCCCGCGGCACCGGCAGCACCAGCGGTCGCCGCAGCGCCGCCCATGCCTGGGGAAGAAGGAGCCATCTGGCTGGTCTGGTGCGTCGGCGCAGCGCCGGCGCTTTTGCCACCACCAAAGCGCTTGGCGTTGGCGTCGAGGCTCATCGTCAGGCCGATGCACAACGCCATGGCGATGCTAAGAAAACGTTTCATAAAGGGAATTCCCGTTTGTGGAGACACGCGCGCCATGTTGCACAGCTGAAGTGTTACTGGCTAGCGAGAGAGTGTTTCGGGCTTTTGCCTGACAGGTTACGTTCAGCTCGGTCGGGGCAATAAGGCCATGTACTTTTGTCTGTAGGAAAAGGAGATAGGTTCAGCAGGAAATGGATTAGCGCCGCAAGGCCAGCATCACCACACCGGCAGTGATCAGGCCGATACCGCCCCACTGGCGCAGGTCGAGTTTCTCGCCCAGCAGGATCACACCGAGCACCGCCACGAAGACCACGCTGAGTTTGTCCACCGGGGCGACCAGCGATGCCGGGCCGACTTTCAACGCCCGGAAGTAGCACAACCATGAAGCGCCGGTGCCCAGGCCCGACAACAGCAGGAACAGGTAACTCTTGGCGGAGATCGATCCCAGGGACTGATATTGGCCCGTGGCGTACAAAATCAAGGCCAGACTCACCAATACGACGATTGTGCGCAGCAGGGTGGCGAAGTCGGAGTTGACGTTTTCGATGCCGATCTTGGCGAAGATGGCCGTCAGCGCGGCGAAAGTGGCCGAGAGCAGGGCCCAGAATGTCCAGGAGGAAAAGAAGCCCGAGCCCATGGATGTTGCCTCCAGTGTTCGTTCCCGCGCCGGGCGCGGGAACGAACGTTGACTTATATGGCTTCCAGCTTCGCGTACCCGAGCATCAGCCACTTGCTGCCTTCGGCGAAGTTCACCTGCACCCGGGCCTGGGCGCCGGCGCCTTCGAAGTTGAGGATCACGCCGTCGCCGAAGATCGAGTGACGGACAGCCTGGCCGAGGCTCAGGCCGGTTTCCGGAATCTCGTTGCCGCTGAACAGGTTGCTGCCGCCCATCGACTGGTTGCCGCCGAACGGCCGACTGACACTGTTGGACAGACGCACTTCCTGAATCAGGCCTTTCGGTACTTCCCGTACGAAACGCGACACCTTGTTGTAGGTTTCGCTGCCGTACAGGCGCCGGGTTTCAGCATAGGTCATCACCAGATTCTGCATTGCCCGGGTAATGCCGACGTAGGCTAGACGCCGCTCTTCCTCAAGGCGTCCCGGTTCTTCCAGGCTCATCTTGTGCGGGAACAGGCCTTCTTCCATGCCCACCAGGAACACGTAAGGGAATTCCAGGCCCTTGGCGCTGTGCAGGGTCATCAACTGAATGCTGTCTTCGTGCTCGTCGGCCTGGGTGTCGCCGGCCTCCAGCGACGCGTGGCCGAGGAATGCCGCCAGTGGCGTCAGCTCTTCGTCTTCTTCGGTGTTCTCGAAGTTGCGCGCGGCGCTGACCAGTTCCTCAAGGTTTTCTACCCGGGCCTGGCCTTTCTCGCCTTTTTCCGCTTCGTGGTAGGCGATCAGTCCGGATTGCTCGATGACGGTCTGGGTCATCAGGTGCAACGGCATCTCGGCGCACTTGGCGGCGAGGTTCTCGATCAGCTCGATAAACGCACCGAGTGCACCGGCGGCGCGACCGGTCAGACCTTTATTGGCCACCAGCTGGCGCATGGCTTCCCACATCGACACATCGCTGTGGCGTGCATGGTCGCGGATCGCTTCGACGGTTTTTTCGCCGATGCCACGCGCCGGGACGTTGATTACCCGCTCGAGCGCCGCATCGTTGCCGCGACCTTCCAGCAAACGCAGGTAGGCCATGGCGTTCTTGATCTCCGCCCGCTCGAAGAAGCGCTGGCCGCCGTAGATGCGGTACGGAATGCGTTCACGCAGCAAGGCTTCTTCAAGAACGCGCGATTGGGCGTTGGAGCGGTAGAGAATCGCGATATCGCTGCGAGCCAGGCCGGTTTTCAGCGCGCTTTCGATGGTTTCGACAACATAGCGCGCTTCATCGTGTTCGTTGAACGCGGCGTAGAGGTTGATCGCTTCGCCGTCGCCACCATCGGTCCACAGCTCTTTGCCCAGACGCCCGGTGTTGTTGGCGATCAGGGCGTTGGCGGCTTTCAGGATGCCGGCCGTGGAGCGGTAGTTCTGCTCCAGACGGATGGTCACCGAATCCGGGAAGTCGGAAGAGTACTGGTGGATGTTCTCGATTTTCGCGCCGCGCCAGCCGTAGATCGACTGATCGTCGTCGCCGACCACCATCAGGCTGTCGCCGCCCTTGCCCAGCAGACGCAACCAGGCGTACTGCACGGCGTTGGTGTCCTGGAATTCGTCCACCAGAATGTGTCGGAAACGCTTCTGGTAGTGCGCCAGCAGGCCCGGGTGGTCGCGCCACAGGTCGAGGGCGCGCAGCAGCAGTTCGGAGAAGTCGATGACGCCGGCCCGCTGGCATGCCGCCTCGTACGCTTCATAAATGCCGCGCATCGTCGCCAGGAACAGATCGCCGCTGGCTTGAATGTGTTGCGGACGCAGACCTTCGTCTTTCTGCCCGTTGATGAACCACTGGGCCTGACGGGCCGGCCAGCGTTGCTCGTCCAGCCCCAGCTCGCGGATCACCCGCTTGACCAAGCGTTGCTGGTCGTCGCTGTCGAGAATCTGGAAGGTCTGGCTCAGCCCGGCTTCCTGCCAGTGCGCCCGCAGCAGGCGGTGCGCCAGGCCGTGGAAGGTGCCGACCCACATGCCGGCCGGATTGACGCCCAGCAATTGCTCGATGCGGTGACGCATCTCGGCAGCGGCCTTGTTGGTGAAGGTCACCGACAGAATAGAGTGGGGCGAGGCGTTCTCGACCTGGATCAACCAGGCGATACGGTGCACCAGCACTCGGGTTTTGCCGGAGCCGGCACCGGCCAGGACCAATTGACGACCAACGGGAGCCGCTACGGCCTGGCGTTGGGCATCGTTGAGGGAGTTCAGCAGAAGGGAGAGATCATCGCGCATCGGGGCATTCTAGGGTGCGCCGCAGGCCCGGGCAAACCGAGCTTTGCATTAGCCGATGAAAGTGCTGCCGATGACGACCGGTCGGTCACCGGCTACAGGCGTTGGCCCGCCTCGCTCCGGGGCTTTTGCGGGTGTCGGGAGGCTGAAAAGTTTCGGTGAAATTATGATCTGGAGCAGTTTGGCAAGTGGTTCGGCTTGTGTATGCTCCGTCCACGTTTCCGGGCGCATGCTCACACTTATAAGAACAAGAACGTTGCCTATGACCCTCAGCTTCGACCTGTCGGGCCCCTCCGTGGAGCCTCGGGTGATCCGCAAGCTTTACGCCACCCAGATGGCGGTCGAGCGCACGCGCCTTCTTTATCAGGGTTCGCTGCTGCCCACCCTGTTCATGTTGATCAACGGTCTGGTCTGCGCCGCTCTGCTCTGGAGCCCGCAGCGTTACTTCGTGGTCAGCGTCTGGCTGGTGTGGCTGTTGTCGCTGGTGGCGTTGCGGGTGATTCAGGTCGCCGCGTTCGACTCGGCGATTCCCGATCGCCAGGCCCAGCCGATCTGGGGGCGCATGTTCCTGCTCGGCTCGACCATGACCGGCCTGACCCTGGCCGGCGCCGGCATCGCCCTGGTCCCGGCCGACAACTTCATGCAGCAGGCCTGGGTGTTCGGCCTGATCGGCGCCGCGACCCTGTCGGCCAGCGTGGCCTACGCCGTGAGCATTCCGGCGTTTCTTTCCTTTACCTTGCCGTGCCTGCTGCCGGCCATCGGCTACCTGTTCTGGGGCGGTGACGAACTGGCGCGCGGCTGGGGCTGGCTCGGGCTGATTCTGCTCGGCTCGCTGAGCGTGGTGGCGTGGCAGGTCAACCGGTTGATCGATCGCGGTTTGCTGCGGCGCTTCCAGAACCAGCATCTGATCGAGCACCTGCAACAGACACAAACCCGCAGCGAACAGCTCAATCAGGAGCTGGCGAAGGAAATCGAGCAGCGGCGTTGCGCCGAGGGCAAGCTGCGCGAGGCGCAGGTCGAGCTGGAGGATCGGGTCGCCCAGCGCAGCCGAGAGCTGGACGTCGCCAACCAGGCGCTGAGCAAAAGCGAGGCGCGCCTGGCCCTGGCGTTGAAGGCCAGTGAGCTGGGGCTGTGGGACTGGAACCTGCAGACCGACGAGGTTCACCACACACAGATTCAGGAACTGTTCGGCCTTGACCCGCAATACGTCACCGGGCTGCTCAGGCATCTGCGACCAAGGCTGCACCCGGAAGATGTGCCGCCGCTCAAGCGCGCGCTGATCGAGCACTTGAAGGGGCGCACCGAGGATTATCAGATCGAATACCGCGTGCGCCACGGCGACGGTCACTGGGTCTGGATCGAAGACCGTGGACGCGCAGTGGAGCGTGACGAGAACGGCCGGGTCATCCGCATGGTCGGCACCCGCCGCGACATCAGCGTCAGCAAAAGCCTGGAAGCCCAACAGCAATTGGCGGCGACGGTGTTCGAAGCCGCCAGCGAAGGCATCGTTATTCTTGACCCGAATTATTCGCTGATCGCCATCAATCAGGCTTTCAGCCGGGTCACCGGGTATGACATCAACGACATGCTCGGACGCAACGTTGTCGAACTGCCGTGCAGTCGCGACGCCCGCCGTCATTACGTCGCGATCCGCCACGCGCTGGAGCAGCACGGCAGCTGGCAGGGCGAACTGGTGGAAACCCGCAAGAACGGCGAGCTGTATCCGCAGTGGCTGCAATTGAATGCCGTGCGCGACAGTCGGGGAAATGTCAGTCATATCGTCGGCTTCTTCGCCGATCTGTCGGCGCGCCGCGAATCCGAAGAGCGCATGCGCTACCTGACCCACTACGACGAGCTCACTGGCCTGGCCAATCGCTCGCTGTTCCGCGAACGCCTGCACGAAGCCCATCAGCGCGTGCGACAGGGCGGGCGCCGGAGCCTGGCGTTGCTGCACATCAATCTGGATCGCTTCAAGCTGCTCAACGACAGCCTTGGCCACGAGATTGCCGACCAGTTGCTGCAAAAGATGTCCCGGCGTCTGGTCAATGCTCTGCCGGAAGCCGACACCATCGCCCGGCTGTCCGGCGATGAGTTCGCGGTACTGTTCGACGCCTACGGCAACCTGTCGAGCCTGGCGCGGGTCGCCACGCGATTGTCGAGCAAGCTGCGCCTGCCGTTGACCGTGGAGGGGCATGAGCTGGTAGTCAGCGCCTCGATGGGCATCAGCATGCTGCCGGACAACGCCCGGGAGATTTCCGCGCTGGTCAGCCAGTCGAACATGGCCATGCAACATGCCAAGCACCTGGGCGGCAACAACTTCCAGTTCTACACCGATAGTCTGCAGGCCAGCACGCTGGAGCGCCTGCAACTGGAAAACCAGCTGCGCAAAGCCATCGAGGAAAAGCAGCTCAAGGTCTTCTATCAACCGAAGCTGTGCCTGGGGACCGGCCGTCTCAACGCGGCGGAAGCGCTGGTGCGCTGGGATCATCCGACCATGGGGCGGGTGCCGCCGGGGGACTTCATCGGTCTGGCGGAGGAGACGGGGCTGATCGGCCCGATCGGCGAATTCGTCCTGCGTCAGGCCTGCTGGCAGGCGTGTGAATGGCAGCGTCAGGGGCTGGCGCCGATTCGGGTTTCGGTGAACCTGTCGGTTCATCAACTGCGCCAGGGCAAACTGGTCAGTCTGGTACGGCAGGTGCTGGAGGAAACGGGTCTGGCGCCGCATTTCCTCGAACTGGAACTGACCGAAAGCCAGTTGCTCGACAGCGTCGAACACATCATCGCCACGTTCCAGCAGTTGCGGGATCTGGGGGTGAAACTGGCCATCGACGATTTCGGCACCGGCTATTCATCGCTGAGCTATCTGAAGCGGATTCCGGTGGATTACGTGAAGATCGATCAGGCCTTTATTCGCGGGTTGGGCGAGGGCAGCGAAGACGCGGCGATCACCCGGGCGATCATTGCGATGGCTCACGGGTTGTCACTGAAAGTTGTCGCCGAAGGAGTCGAGCGATCCGAGCAGCTGGCGTTTCTGAAGGCTGAAGGTTGCGACGAGGTGCAGGGCTATCTGATCAGCCGTCCGGTGGAGGCGGTTGGCCTTGCCGCGTTGTTGCGTGAACAGGAAAAACCGCTGTAAGGGCTACATGCAGCGCATGTCGCCTGATCCGGGGGGATCCGGTTACGCATTGAGCAGGCAAAAAGCCGATTCATGTAGTATAACTACAAGCTTGCTACATCCCTGGCATCTGGCCAAAGCACATCTTTCCATAACAAGAGTCCAGCCCCTTGAATCTGCTGCAACACATCGCCCAGTCACGTCACCTGTTACGCAAGTCGGAGCTCAAGGTCGCCGACCACGTGCTGCTTGACCCTGCGGCAGTGATGCACAGTTCCATGGCCGACCTCGCCCACAGCGTCGGCATCAGCGAGCCGACCATCGTGCGCTTCTGCCGTGCCATTGGTTGCTCCGGTTTCCAGGATCTGAAACTCAAGCTCGCGCAGAGTCTCGCGGCCGGCGCCAGTTTTGGTCAGTTCGCGATCCATGAAGACGATTCCGTCGCCGACTACAGCCTGAAAATCTTCGACACCACGTTGCACACGCTGATGGAGGTTCGCGAGAAGCTCGATCCTCTTGAGCTGCAACGGGCGGTGACGTTGATGTCCCAGGCCCAGCGCGTCGAGTTCTACGGTTTTGGTGCGTCGGGTGCGGTGGCGGCGGATGCGCAGCACAAGTTCTTCCGTCTGCTGCTGACGGCAGCGGCGTATTCCGACCCGCACATGCAGGCGATGTCAGCGGTGACGCTGAAGCCGACCGATGTGGCGATCTGCATTTCCCAGTCCGGCCGTTCCAAAGATTTGCTGATCACCGCCAACCTCGTTCGCGAGAGCGGTGCGTCGCTCATTACCTTGTGCCCGAGCCAGACACCGCTGGCCGAGTTGTCGACCGTCAACCTGGCGATCGACGTTCACGAAGACACCGAAATCTACACCCCGCTGACTTCGCGTATCGCTCACCTGGTGGTGATCGACGTGCTGGCGATGGGCGTGGCCATGGCGCGCGGGCCGAGCCTGGTCAACCACCTCAAGAGCGTCAAGCGCAGTCTGCGCAGCTTGCGGCTGTCGCCAAAATCGGTGAAAGCGCTGGATGACTGAAGTCATCGCAAGGTCGTTCCGACCTTGATCGCGAGCAGGCTCGCTCCCACAGGGGATCTTTTACGTACACAAATTCTGTGTCATATCGAGATCAAATGTGGGAGCGAGCCTGCTCGCGATGGCGGCCTTAAAAACACCCTCGCCATTTGCAAGTTTCATCGCACTGTCATCCCACCGCAGCCAAATGGTCATCCCCTGCGCCTATCGTGAAACTCCCGTAATCGCCTTGGGAGACTCGAAATGGCTCAGCCTTACGAAGAACGCAACAGCGCCGCGAAAACCCGTCGTCAGCAGGAAGACCAGCGCCGCATGGAATTTCGCCGCGCTATCGAAGATCGCTTCGAACTCCGCCAGCTTCAGGCCGAAATCGGCGATTTTCCCGAGGACATCAATCACTGGCAGGCAGCGCCGGCAGCTTCCCGTCGAAGCGCTCAACCAGCGCGCTGATCTGCACCCGTTCGCTGCGGATAAACGCCAGGAAGGCGTGCGCCACCGGTGACAGCCGTTTGGCTTTGGCTTGCACCAGGCACCAGCTGCGAAACAGCGGCAACTCTTCGACCGGCAGCTCGACCAGGCCGCCGGTCGCCAGCTCCAGGTTCAGGGCGTGGCGCGTCAACAGCGCCAGGCCCAGACCCGCCACCACGCATTCACGCTGGGCTTCGGCCGACGCCACTTCCTGGGTCTGGGTGAAGTGCACGCGCTTCTCTTTGAAATACTCCTCGCAGGCCAGCCGCGTACCCGAACCGGGTTCGCGGATCAGCAGGGTGTATGGCTCGAGGTCCTGCAAGCGCAGCGGGCCCATGTGCGCCAGCGGATGATCGGGACGCGCCACGGCAACGATCGGGTTGTTGAGGAACGGCAGGAATTCCAGGCCCATGTCCTGCGGCACCATCGACATGATCACCAGATCGTCGCGGTTGTCGGAGAGTCGACGAATCACCTGGCCACGGTTGACCACCGTCAGTTGCAGGTTCACTTCCGGATGCTGGCGCTTGAACGCCGCGAACAGGTGCGGCACGAAGTATTTGGCGCTGGATTCCACCGCCAGTTTCAACTGGCCCTGCAGCGAACCCTGCATGTCCGACAGCTGCATGTCGAGGTTTTCCAGGCGGCCGAAGATGTCCCGGCTGGCGCGCTGCAGTGCTTCGGCGGCCTCGGTCATGTAGAGTTTTTTGCCGACGTAATCGAATAATGGCTGGCCGATCAGCTCTTCGAGCTGACGAATCTGTAGGCTTACGGCCGGTTGTGTGAGCGACATTTCCTCGGCTGCGCGGCTGTAAGAACGTAAATCACACACTTCGTTGAAGATCTGCAATTGACGCAATGTCATACGCATCAGGGACTTACGCATTTTCTACCGACTCTGGCCATTGGCTGATGCACTGACTATAAGTCTTTACTTATGCCTGACCCAATTTTTATTCATTTTTGTTAATCCCTTGTCAGCGCTAGTGTGGGGCCGAGACCAGATTGAAACATTTGGTCACGTGCCGACCTGGGTCTAGCAGGTCGTGGTGCCACCGGCTCAAGGGAACCTCCAAGTGATAACAAAGATCCTGATCGCCAACCGTGGTGAGATTGCCGTACGAATCGTGCGTGCCTGCGCCGAGATGGGCATCCGTTCGGTCGCGATCTATTCCGACGCCGACCGGCATGCCTTGCATGTGAAGCGTGCGGACGAGGCCCACAGCATTGGTGCCGAGCCGCTGGCCGGTTACCTGAACCCGCGCAAGCTGGTGAACCTGGCCGTGGAAACCGGCTGCGATGCGCTGCACCCCGGCTACGGTTTCCTCTCGGAAAACGCCGAGCTGGCAGACATCTGCGCCGAACGCGGGATCAAATTCATCGGCCCGTCGGCGGAAGTCATCCGCCGCATGGGCGACAAGACCGAAGCACGCCGCAGCATGATCAAGGCCGGCGTACCGGTCACGCCGGGCACCGAAGGCAACGTCTCGGGCATCGAGGAAGCGTTGAGCGAGGGCGACCGCATCGGTTACCCGGTGATGCTCAAGGCAACTTCCGGTGGTGGCGGTCGCGGTATCCGTCGCTGCAACAGTCGCGAAGAACTCGAACAGAATTTCCCCCGGGTCATTTCCGAAGCCACCAAGGCTTTCGGTTCGGCGGAAGTGTTCCTGGAAAAATGCATCGTCAATCCGAAACACATCGAAGCGCAGATCCTCGGCGACAGCTTCGGCAACGTCGTGCATCTGTTCGAGCGTGACTGCTCGATCCAGCGTCGCAACCAGAAGCTGATCGAAATCGCCCCGAGCCCGCAACTGACCCCGGAACAACGCGCCTACATCGGCGACCTGTCGGTGCGTGCAGCTAAGGCCGTGGGCTACGAGAACGCCGGCACCGTGGAGTTCCTGCTCGCCGAGGGCGAGGTGTACTTCATGGAGATGAACACCCGGGTGCAGGTGGAACACACCATCACCGAAGAAATCACCGGGATCGACATCGTCCGCGAACAGATTCGCATCGCCTCCGGCCTGCCGCTGTCGGTGAAGCAGGAAGACATTCAGCATCGCGGTTTTGCCCTGCAATTCCGGATCAACGCCGAAGACCCGAAAAACAACTTCCTGCCGAGCTTCGGCAAGATCACACGCTACTACGCCCCCGGTGGCCCGGGCGTGCGTACCGACACGGCGATCTACACCGGCTACACCATCCCGCCGTTCTACGACTCGATGTGCCTGAAACTGGTGGTCTGGGCGCTGACCTGGGAAGAGGCCATGGACCGTGGTCTGCGCGCCCTCGACGACATGCGTCTGCAAGGCGTGAAGACCACCGCCGCGTACTACCAGGAAATCCTGCGCAACCCGGAATTCCGTAGCGGCCAGTTCAATACCAGCTTCGTCGAAAGCCACCCGGAACTGACCAACTACTCGATCAAGCGCAAACCCGAAGAGCTGGCCCTGGCCATCGCCGCCGCCATCGCCGCCCACGCAGGCCTGTGAGGAATACAAGAATGAGCAAGAAGATCTTTGTCACCGATACCATCCTGCGCGACGCTCACCAATCGCTGCTCGCCACCCGTATGCGCACCGAAGACATGCTGCCGATCTGCGACAAGCTCGACAAAGTCGGCTACTGGTCGCTGGAATGCTGGGGCGGCGCGACCTTCGACGCCTGCGTGCGTTTCCTGAAAGAAGACCCGTGGGAGCGTCTGCGCCAACTGCGCGCTGCGTTGCCCAACACCCGCCTGCAAATGCTCCTGCGCGGCCAGAACCTGCTGGGCTATCGCCATTACAGCGATGATGTGGTCAAAGCGTTCGTCGCCAAGGCCGCGGTCAACGGCATCGACGTGTTCCGCATCTTCGACGCAATGAACGACGTGCGTAACCTGCGCGTGGCGATCGAAGCGGTGAAGGCTGCCGGCAAACACGCCCAAGGCACCATCGCCTACACCACCAGCCCGGTGCACACCATCGACGCGTTCGTCGCCCAGGCCAAGCAAATGGAAGCCATGGGTTGCGACTCGGTGGCGATCAAGGACATGGCCGGTCTGTTGACCCCATACGCCACCGGTGAGCTGGTGCGTGCACTGAAAGCCGAGCAGTCGCTGCCAGTGTTCATCCACTCCCACGACACCGCCGGCCTGGCAGCCATGTGCCAGCTCAAGGCCATTGAAAACGGTGCCGACCACATCGACACCGCCATCTCCAGCTTCGCTTCGGGCACCAGTCACCCAGGCACCGAATCCATGGTCGCTGCACTCAAAGGTACCGAGTTCGATACCGGTCTGAACCTGGAGCTGTTGCAGGAAATCGGCCTGTACTTCTACGCCGTGCGCAAGAAGTACCACCAGTTCGAAAGCGAATTCACCGCCGTCGACACCCGTGTTCAAGTCAACCAGGTGCCAGGCGGGATGATTTCCAACCTGGCCAACCAGCTGAAAGAGCAGGGCGCTCTGAACCGCATGGGCGAAGTGCTGGCGGAGATCCCGCGTGTGCGCGAAGACCTCGGTTTCCCGCCGCTGGTGACCCCGACTTCGCAGATCGTCGGCACCCAGGCGTTCTTCAACGTGCTGGCCGGCGAGCGCTACAAGACCATTACCAACGAGGTGAAGCTCTACCTGCAAGGCGGCTACGGCAAGGCGCCGGGCACCGTGAACGAGAAGCTGCGTCGCCAGGCCATTGGCAGCGAAGAGGTGATCGACGTACGTCCGGCCGATCTGCTCAAGCCGGAAATGACCAAACTGCGTGCCGATATCGGCGCACTGGCCAAATCTGAAGAAGACGTGCTGACCTTCGCCATGTTCCCGGACATCGGTCGCAAGTTCCTCGAAGAGCGTGCCGCCGGCACCCTCACTCCGGAAGTGCTGCTGCCGATCCCGGAAGCGGGCAAGGTGGCTTCGGCTGGTGGCGAAGGCGTACCGACCGAGTTCGTCATCGACGTCCACGGCGAAACCTACCGTGTGGACATCACCGGTGTCGGCGTCAAGGCTGAGGGCAAGCGTCACTTCTACCTGTCCATCGACGGCATGCCGGAAGAAGTGGTGTTCGAGCCGCTCAACGAATTCGTCGGCGGCGGCAGCAGCAAGCGCAAGCAGGCTTCGGCCCCGGGCCACATCAGCACCACCATGCCGGGCAACATCGTCGATGTGCTGGTCAAGGAAGGCGACACCGTCAAGGCGGGCCAGGCTGTGCTGATAACCGAAGCGATGAAGATGGAGACCGAAGTCCAGGCTGCGATTGCCGGTAAGGTCACTGCCATCCATGTTGCCAAAGGCGACCGGGTGAACCCGGGCGAAATCCTGATCGAGATCGAAGGCTGAGATAACGGCCTCGATACAACGCTTTAAACCTCGGGGGGGCATGTGCTCCCCTTTTTTTTGCTTTTCAGCTGCTGCCGCAACGTGCGGCAGCAATCCCGTCTGTACTCAGAACGCCATTCGCCATTGGCCTGAGATGCCATGGCTACGGCTGTCGGTACCGATTTCTCCGGACAGTGCGACACCCAATGTGTGACTGTTCGAGACCGCAAGATCCAGCCCTGTGTCGAGTTTCAAGCTGTCGCGATCCAGTTTGGCGCCGTAAACAGTGAAGTCTTCAGTTTCCGTGGCCAGGCGTTGGCGGGTGCTGGTATAGGTCTCGCCGTAAACGTGTTTCCATCCCGCGCTGAGTCGTGGCGTGAGGCGCATGCCGTTATCCAGCGTGCTGACTTTCGCCATGCGCAGGCCGACGGTGGTGTTGAAGTTGCCTTGGGATTGAGCGTGAACCTTGAGCGCCGCATCCCCGCCTTTTTCGGTGTAGCCATCGCGGTGGTAACGCTGGTAGCCAAGGCCGGCAAATGGCTCGATGCTGACGTTGGCCCGACCCAGGTTGTATCCCGATTCGATGAACGCTTGCTGGGTGCTGGCCTGGTAGTTGCCTTTTAGCCGGTCATGGAAACGGCCGAACGCGACTTCGCGACGGGTATTGCCTTCATGACGGCTCCAGGCTACGCCTAACCGAAGTGACAGCGGGCCAGTCTGGCGCAAGGCGTAGGCACCGATGTGCCAACTGTCGAGATCGCCGTCCAGTTCTTTGCTGTCGATGCGCGTGTCGGAGGTGCCGCCCATCAAGCCCAGGTGCCATGTTTCATCGAGGCGCCAGTCCGCGCCGAGCAGCAGTCCTTTGGTGGAGTGTTGCATCGGTTCAAATTCGCGATCGAGTTTCCCGCTGTGGCCAAGGGCTTGCAGCCAGACCCTACCGGTGTCTGCGTTGCCGGCCGCATGGCGTGGTGAGTTGCCCGGTGAGTCGTGGGCATTGTCGAGTTGGTGCATGGCTGACAGCAGGCTGGCGCTGACCGGCGTGACACTGCTCAGGGTTGCATTGGCGAGGTTGGCATTGCTGCCGCCCGCCAGTTGATAGTAGGCGAGGGCGGCCGTGGTTTCGTCGGCGGCGAGCACGGCCGCAATGGCTGAGTTGCCCGGTGGTGAAGGGGAGTCCGTTGACGGTGGCTGGTCAGCCACTGGAGCTTGTTGAGCTGCGGGCGTTTCGGCCAGGACCGGTTCCGGTAAGGGCGCTGGTTTTTCCAGGCTTTCTTCGAGCGCCTTGCCGCTCTCTGTCGTGGCAACTTTTTTGGATGGAATGTCGTCGGCTGGATGAGCGGCTACCACGGGAATCTCGGTGCTGACGGGGCTTGTTTCCGGTGTCGGAGCGGCCTTTTCCTCACGCGCGGTTTCTTTAGCGAGATCAAGCGGAGCAGGTTTTTCTTTCTTCTTGCGCGCAGGCTTGGGTTTCACTTCGTCCATGACAGGCACGTCGGGCTCCGACTGCTCCGCCAGAGAAAATTCCACGCAACCGACTGCCAGCGCAACCGCCAGGACAAGATGTTGGAGCTTGTATTTGCATTGAATGGGCATTCCGTTCGCCTCAGGTGAAATGAGGCCAAACTGTAAAAGTCGACGCCGGTCCTCCGATGCCGGGCAATTCCGAGCCACATGCAGGTGATAGCGTCTGCTTTTGTAGCCCGGTCGCCGGCGGGAGGTGAACCCGCCATGATTACCCAATCGTCCAGACGCTTTTACCTACAACACCCGCTGAAATCCGGATTGGCGAAATCTCAAAAACTCATCTGCCACTGCCCGATCAACCCGTGATTGCGACTGTTGCTGCCAATCTCGCCGCTGTATCCCAGCCCCAGCGTATGTCGCGCGGAAATGCCCAGATCCAGCCCTGCTTCCAGCACCAGACTGTCACGATCCAGTGAACTGCCATCGACGTTGAACGCCGTGCCACCCACGACGAAGGCCTGACGGGTCGAACTGCTGACATCGCCGTAGGTGTGCTTCCAGCCAGCGGCCATGCGCGGGGTCAGGCTCATGCCATTGTCCAGCGAGCCGAGGTGCGCCAGGCGCACGCCGAAGGTGCTGCTGAAGTTGTCCTGAGTCTGGCTGTCGACCTGCAAGGCCGCCGCGCCGCCCTTTTCCTGATAGCGGTCGCGGTGATAGCGCTGGTAGCCGAGGCTGGCGAACGGTTCGGCGCTGAGCCGGCCAGTGCCCATGGCATAGCCGAGTTCGGCGAAGGCTTGCTGGCTGTCGGCGTCGTAATCGCCTTTGGGACGATCGCTGAAACCATTGAATGCGATGGTGCGCTTGCTTTCGCCCTGATGGCCGCTGTACGCCGCTCCGAGGCGCAGGGCCAGCGGGCCGTTTTGATGCAGCGCGTAAACGCCGGCGTGCCAGCTCTCGACATTGCCGTCGACGCCGGTGGCGTCAAGGTCGGTCTTCGAATAGCCGCCGAGCACGCCCAGTCGCCATTGTGGATTCAGCGCCCAGTCGGCGCCGAGCACGCTGCCCTTGGTGCGCTGTTCCAGACCGCTGCTGCCGTGTTCGCCATCCAGCTTGCCGTAGCCGCCGATGGCCTGCAGCCAGAGCCGGCCCCGGGCATTCGGGTCATTAAGGTTTCGCGCTTCGGACGGAACGCCGTTAGCCGCGAGGATCGGCGTATCACGCTGATCAAGACCGACCATCAAGCCGGGACTGCCACCCATTTGCTGCATGGCCGAGAGCATACTGCTGCCAACCTGGCTGCTGGCGCCAAGGGTGGCGCTGGTCAGGTTGGCGTTGCTGGCGCCGGCCAGTTGCTCGATGGCCGCGCCTGCACTGCTTTGAGTGGTGTTGAGCAAGGCGTTGTACAGCGCGTTGTTCTTGCCGATCGAGGCCAGGCTGTTGGCGGCGTTGCTGCCGTTGCCGGTGGCGGCGAATTCATTGAAGGCCACGTCATTGCGGGTATAGGTCAGGTCGACCTGCGTTGGTGTGTAGGCGAGGGTCGGCGTGAGGAACGCGTAGTCGCTGGTGACCGCGCCGAACGTGCCGTTGACCCGCGCTGCCTGCAGCACCGTGTAATGGCTCTGCCACGGATAGGTTCCGCTACCGGGATTGACCGCCAGCGTCGCGCCGTTGAGGTTGGCCGTGCCGCCGATCTGGACTGGCGCGCTGCTGCCATCGGCGTTGACGCCGTAGGCGAGGGTAGATGCGCTGCCCATGTTCAAGTCGTGCACGATGGTCGCGGTGCCGAGGCGGGTGTCGGTGCGCAACGTGCCATTGACGTTGAGGTTGCCCACCGAACCACCACCCGCATACACACCACCGGCGTCCACGGTCAGGTTGCCGGCGATGCCACCCTGGTTGACCAAAGTGGCGCCGTTGCGCACGGCACCGCCGTCGCTGAAGTCGCCGCTGCCGGTGAGCGTCCAGGCGCCTTGTTTGACTTCCAGCCATTCAAAGTTGCGGCTGGCACCGAAGCTGCCGCCCGCCGCGTCGTCCATCACCACCCGGTCGTAACCGCTGCCGCCATCGACCACGCCGACAAAGCGGCTGCCGCTGCGCAGGGTCAGGCTGTCATTGCCGCCACCCAGGTCCAGCGCCAGGCCGTTGCTGCCGCTGATCGTGCCGCCGTTGATCACGCTGTCGGCGAACTCTCCGACGAATTTCACGCCGAAACCGTCGAGACCCTGGATGGTGCCGTAGTTCTCCAGCGTGGTGGCCGCCAGCCCTGCACCGCCGCTTCCGTCATCTACCAGAATGGCGCTGTTGGCGCCGCTGATCAGTGCATCCTTGGCGTTGAGAATGTAACCGCCGCCCAGGGCAATGCCTTCACTGCCATTGGCGAAACCACCCTTGTCCACACCGCCGGCGCCGACGCCCTGGATGGTGCCGTAGTTTTCGATGTGGGCGATGTTGTCGATGTCCACGCCGTCGCCGTCGCCATTGGCTTGCAGCCCGGAATAGGCGCCAGTGATGGTGCCGTGGTTGATCACCGTGCCGTCGCCATCGGAGCCGAAACCGGAGCCATTGCGCCCGGTGATTTGCCCATAGTTGACCAGCGTCGCTCCCAGGTCAGTGGTAATGCCATGCCGTCCGCCGGAAATCACGCCGTAGTTGGTCACGCTGACGCCGGTCGCGGTGTCGATATCGATGCCGTCGAACTTCTGATCGGCATTGTGCGAGTCACCGGTGGAGATCTCGCCGTAGTTGCTGATGGTCGCATTGGCGCCGGTTTTCATGCCGTCGCTGGCGTCGCCACGAATCAGCCCGCCCGCGCGGTTGATGATCGTGGTTTTTACCCCGTCGCTGCGCAACGCATCCAGATCCAGGCCTTGGCCGGTGGTCGAGCGAATGGTGCCACTGTTGTCGATCAACAGGCTGCCGCTGACAAAGTTGCTGTCGATGCGAATCGCATCGTTGGAACCGAGAATCTGCCCGCCGCTGCGGTTATGGATGGCGTAGTTGCGCGCCTGGGTCAGATCGCCGCTGCTATCAATCGCCCGGCCACCGCTGGAAATGATCTTGCCGGCGTTATCGATGATTACACCGACGCCGCTGGTGCCGTCCTTGAGGCTCACAGCCTTGCCGCTGTTGGTGATGCTGCCCGGCGCCGAAATCGTCAGTGTGTCTTTACCGCCCAATGTTTGCGACGCGGTGGTGGCGGTGTCGATCTGCACGGTCTTGCCGTGGGCGGCGCTGGTGGCGATCAGCAGGGCAATGGCAAACGACAGGCGCTGGGGCGGGAAGGGCATGGGCAGAACGTCCTTTTTGTTATAAGCGGGGCGTCCTGTATAGCGGAGGGTTTTTACAAAATGATGTCCATGGCGAACTCAGCGGCATCTGCATTATTTTGCGTTTATTTCGAGGTTTTAACCCTTCATCTGCACTTTACTGCATGTTGACGAGACTCCCGATCTTCTGAAATGCACTATATTGCATTTAAAGTTCACCAAACGACCGCAGTAATGCATTTAATTGCAGATGAGAGCCGCATGCACAATCTGACATTGCAGATATTCAACGCCGGCAAATGGCACGACGCGATGGTGTTGAGTTTCGACTCGCCCGAAAAAGGCTTCGAAAGCCGCTGCAGCTTTGGCTACGAGTCGGCGTATCTGGTCGAGAACATCGAGGTCATCGGCTCCCCTTTTTCCAAGGCCGTGAGTGCGCTGTTCCCCCTTGATTGGGAAGGCCGGCGATCCATCACCCCTGCATTCGTGCATGACATCGCGCCGGCAGGCGCCGCTAAAAGGTTTCTTCTTGCACGTCTGGGGCAGGAGAAACCTGCAGGCATCAGTGCCGATCTTTATCTGCTTGGTCGCTGCACTCCAGCTCCGATCGGCAACATGCGGATAAAAGAATCGGCCGAGGCTGTCGATGAGCGCAAGCCCATCGGTTTTCAGCGTCAGGAGGTCGTCAGCCGTGACCACCGCTTCCTTGAATATGCCTATGAAATGGGAGCTGCGATTGGTGGGGCGACAGGGGCCGGAGGTGAGGCTCCCAAGATTCTTCTGGCAGAGGATCACGCCGGTCTTTTGTATCCCGATGCCGTGCTGGATGATGAAAACGTCAATCAGCACTGGTTTGTGAAGTTCGCCCGGAATAAGGGAGGTCAAACCGATCAAGACATCCTGCGCAGCGAATTCCACTACTACCAGGCGCTTCAGGCACTGGGCATCGAAACCGTCGCGGCAGAAGGTCTGGCGTTAGAGGAAGCGAACAAACCCAGCTTGTGGGTGCAGCGTTTTGATCGCCAGGTGACGAGCCGTGGGGTAGAGCGTTTTGCCGTGGAGTCGATTTATTCGCTGGCCGAAGTGACGACGCCGGGAAGCGCGATGAACCATATGGATGTCATTCGCATGCTCGCCGAGCTCTGGCGCAATGCGGGGCAAGCGGATCAGATTCCGGCGCTGGTGGCGGACTATTTACGCCGGGACCTGATCAACAAGATTCTTGGCAACTCGGACAACCACGGTCGCAATACCGCAATCATTCGTGACGAGGGCTCGTATCGTTTGGCCCCCATTTATGATCTGGCCCCCATGGTCATGGATGACGAAGGTGTGACCCGCACCACCAAATGGCCAAAAGAGCTGGAGAGGGCGGGAGATGTCGATTGGCGAGGGGTTTGTCGCGCATTGGCGGATATTTCCGATCCGGATGACCCATTGGCAGGGTTGTCCGACGCGCCGGAATCTTTCGAGCGCCTGCGTGAAGACGCGCAGTGCCTAGCCGAGTTGCCGGACATTTTGAGCGCCAGCGGTTTGCCTGACCGGACAATGAATCATCCGGGCGTCCACCTGAAAAACCTGGAGCAACGATTGAAAGAATGGGATCTGAAATGAGCATGACCGTCGCCGAGCGCACCTTGCTCATCGAAAGCATTCAAGAAGCGCTGGCTGAAGGAACCGTAGAAATCGGTGAAGCCGTTCGCCGTTTGCGCGTGGAGGTGACCGGGCTGCATCAGACCCAGTTCGCGAAGATGTGCAAGATTTCGGTACGCACGCTGGTGCACATCGAACACGGCGAGGGTAATCAGACACTGAAATCGCTGAATGCCGTGTTCCGCCCGTTTGGACTGAAAATGGGCGTGGTACGGGTTCGGCGAAACAACAGCTGAACCCGCAACCCGCTTAGTGTCGATCGAGTTTCAAGCGCGGCACTCGACCAACCCCTTCACCTGCCCATCCGCCGTCTGATTCTCATCGCTCAACCAACGTTCGAACCCGGCCGCAATCGCCGGCCATTCCGAATCCAGAATCGAGTACCACGCGGTATCGCGGTTCTGGCCCTTGACCACCATGTGTTGGCGGAACACGCCTTCGAAGCTGAAGCCCAGGCGCTCGGCCGCGTATTTGGAGCGGGCGTTGCCGTTGTTGCATTTCCATTCCAGGCGGCGGTAGCCGAGGGCGAAGGATTCCCTGGCCAGCAGGTAGACCGCCTCGGTGCTTTTCGGCGAGCGCTGCATCGGGGCGCCGAAGGTGACGTGGCCGATTTCGATGCGGCCCTGAGCCGGGACGATCGACATCAGGCTGAGGATGCCTTGCACCTGGCCGCTGGCGCGGTCGATGACGCTGAAGAAATACGGGTCGCTGTGGGCGGCGTGGTTGTTCAGCCAGTCATTGAAGGCACTGCGTTCCGGAAACGGGCCGTAGGGCAAGTAATCCCAGAGCTTCGGGTCGGCGCCCGGGCCTTCCAGGGCGTTGAACAGGTCGTCGCCGTGGCGTGCCGGATCGAGTTTTTCCAGGCGGATGAAGCGGCCTTCAATCAGGGTGGTGGTGGGCGGCGGCACGCCTTTCCAGTCAGCGGGAGAAATGGTCATGCACGTGGCTCCTTAAATGGCTTTGCGAAACTGGATGAAACCCGGGCGTTCGGCGATGCGCTCGTAGAGCTGGATCGCCGTGGCATTGGTTTCGTGGGTCAGCCAGTGCACCTTGCAGCAACCGTCGGCCTTGGCCGTGGCGTAGACGTGTTCGATCAACAGGCGACCGACGCCGGTGCCACGGGTTTGCGGCTCCACCAGCAGGTCTTGCAGGTAGCAGGAGTTTTCGATGCTCCAGTTCGAACGATGGTAGATGAAATGCACCATGCCCACCGCTTTGCCGTCAGCCCAGGCGAGGGCGGCGTGGGTCGGTTCGTTCGGGTCGAGAAAGCGCTGCCAGGTGCTTTGGCTGACGGCGTCCGGCAATTCCGTGTTGTAGAAGCGCAGGTAGGTCTGCCACAGCGGCAGCCAGGCGGCGTGATCGGCGGCGCTGACCGGACGGATGTCGATCTGACTCATGGTGATTTCCTTAACGCATCAAGTGAGCGAGGGTTTGATCGTTGATGTCGGGGCTGGCAGCCAGGCCTTCGCGCACGCCGGCGATGTCTTCGGCGCTGCGGTTCTGGCTGAGCTTGCGCTTGCCTTCGAGGCGACCGATCGGAATGGCGAACCCGACGATGGCCTTGAGCATGCCGTCGATGTAATCGGCCGGGGCATCGTCAACCGACCAGGGCTGGGCGCGGCCGGCCTCATGGCGATTGGTGAGGGTGCTGACGATATCCAGCAGCCGACCGCCATCGCTGAAGGTTTCGGCGTGACCGTAGGCGTGCACGGCAACGTAGTTCCAGGTCGGCACGACTTTGCCGTGCTCGGCCTTGCTCGGGTAAAAGCCCGGGCTGACGTAGGCATCGGCACCGGGGAAGATCAGCAGGGCCTCGGCGCCGTCGCGCAGGTCTTTCCACTGCGGATTGGCCTTGGCCAGATGCCCGTACAGCGTACCGTTCGAACCTTGTTCACGATGCAGCAGCACCGGCACATGACTGGCCTGCAAGCCTTGCTCGCCGTGGGTGACCAATATGGCGAGGCGGGTGGCGAGGATCAGTTCGTGCAGTTGGGACAGGTCGTCGATGGCAAAGGCGCGGGGTGTGTACATGGAGAAAACTTCCTTGGCGAATGCCTGCATCGTAGGCAGGCTATTGGTCTGTTGTAAGAGCCATTGATGACCAATTTCATAGGTCCATTGTCATGCCCGATCCGACCACACTGTCGCTGCCGTTCAACCCTGCCGGTATCGAACTCGACCGCCGCAAAGGCCTGAGCCGTCAGCTCTACCAGGCCTTGCGCCTGCGGGTACTCGACGGGCGCCTGGCCAGCGGCACGCGGTTGCCGGCGAGCCGTGATCTGGCGGCAGCACTGGCGATTTCCCGCAACAGCGTGGTGCGTGCCTACGATCAGTTGTATGCCGAAGGCTTTATCGAAGGGCGGGTCGGGGACGGCACTTACGTGGCGCAATTACCGCAATCGCTGGCGCCCGCGAAAAAACTATCCACAAAAGTATCCACAGGGTTTTCAACAGGCTTACCCACAGCCTTATCCACAATTTCGTTAGATTCCACTGGTGATTTATCCAGCAAAGTTATCCACAGCGGTGCATTGCAGCGGCTTGAGCAGAACCATTTACCGACGCCACCGAGCGGTCCGCCGCGAGCATTCCGGGTCGGTGTTCCGGCCTTCGATCTGTTCCCGTTCGACGTCTGGGCCAAGCTGAACGCGGCGTTCTGGCGCAAACCCGATTTGCAGCAGCTGTGTTATGGCGATCCGGCAGGCGATGCGCGCCTGCGCGGTCTGATTGCCGCTTATTTGCGCAGTTCGCGGGGTATGCAGTGCTCGGCTGAACAAATTGTGATCACCAGTGGCGCACAACAGGGAATCAGCCTTTGTGCACAGTTGCTGGTGGAGCCGGGCGCCGGGGTGGGCATCGAGAATCCCGGCTATCGCGCAGCGGGTCATGCGTTCGCGCTGGCCGGTGGCCGATTGCATGGCATTGCCGTGGACGAAGAGGGTATCGACTGCGCGGCCCTGGCCGCCGCCGAAGACTGCCGGGTGGCGTATGTCACGCCGTCTCATCAATACCCGACCGGGGTGGTGATGAGCCTGGCCCGTCGTCTCGAACTGCTGGCCTGGGCCGAGCGCACTCAGGGATGGATCGTCGAGGATGATTACGATGGTGAGTACCGCTACACCGGTGCGCCACTGGCTCCTCTGGCTGCACTCGACCGGCAAGGACGGGTGTTGTATGTGGGGACTTTCGGCAAAGTGGCGTTTCCGGCCTTGCGCCTGGGATATCTGGTGTTGCCGCCGGGCCTGGTCGAGGCTTTCTCGCAACGTCGCGCGGTAGACGTACGGCATTCCGAAGTCAGCACTCAGGCGGTGATGGCCGAGTTCATGGCCGCCGGCCATTTTCAGCGGCATATCCGCAGGATGCGCCGAGCCGCCCTGAGCCGGCGCGACACCTTGATGAGTGGCTGGCCGCAGGAGGTCGAGGGTGTCGGCCCGCTGCCCGCGGTCTCCGCCGGCCTGCATTTGACGGTGCCGGTGGAGAGCGTCGAGCGCGAGCGCCAGCTGATCGAACTGGCGCGCAGCGTAGAGGTTGAGATCAGCGGATTGAGTAACTACTGGCTGCCCGACTCGCTGACCCCGCTCGATCGGCGAGCCGGTCTGGTGCTGGGTTTCGCCGCCGTCCCGGAGCCGGCGATCGATTCGGCGCTGGGCCGTTTGCGCCGGGCCTGGCGGGTGTGAGCCTGCGACGTGACGTCAATCGTCGACCGGGTCGCGGGGCTGCGGCTTCAGGAACAGGTCCCGAACCACCGGATCGACAATTTTACGCAGCGCATTCTCGACCGCATCGAACGTGCTCAAGGATTGCCGCGTCGCCGCGTCGAGCGTTTGCAAGTAGGGCTCGGCGGGTTTGAGGTGGGCGGTGGTGTATTTCGCGTCGGGGTCCTTCAGGGCGTCGTAATGGAAATGCGCCACCCAGAGCGGTTCATTATTGCGGGCTTTGTCGAGGATCCGGTATTCCTGAAAATAATCCCCGCGTTGCCGGGTGCGGATGCGTCCGCGTTCATCCTTGACCACCTCCACCAGCCCGTTGTCATACAGCCAGTGAAAGTACGCCTCCCGGGGTTTGCGTTGCTTGAGCATCGCGGCATAGGTGCTGATGCCTTCGGTCCGGGTGCGTTGCGCTCCGTTGCGTAGTTCCTGACTGAGAGAGGCCACCGGCAGAGGGGGGCGCCCAGCCCTTTGCTGGGCTGCGAGCGCAGCGTCGACGTCGCTGGCCGTTTGCGTGAGCCTGACCGATTGCTGTTCGAACATGTCACGAATGTCCGCTGGAATGCGGCCGGGACGTTTGGCATCTTCCCGGGTTGTACGGTTGAACTCGTTGATTTTCAGATTCAGTTCCAATGCCCGCGCGATGACATCGACGGCATCGGATTTTTTGGGGAGCCGCGAACGCGACAGTTTGATAAAGGGGATTTCCCTAATGGCACCGGACTCTTCGCTCTCGCGTGACGATTCGCTGGCGCCCTGACGAGGGCGGCTCTTGCTGACCTTCACCCTGGGTCTCGACGTCGACGGTCCCGGCTGCGAAACGGACACGACCGGCTGCTCGGTGCGCTCCGGTAGTTCTGCGACCAGGCGCGCGCCGGCCAGCGCATGGAATTCACCGATCAGCTCATGGATGCGATCCAGTCGCGCCTGCACGAACAGTCCCGGGTGGGCGGCGGGCAACTGCTCGATTTCTTGCGCGAGGCTGGCGAAGCGGTCGTTCAAGCGGGCCAATTGCTCGATTCGTTGGTGCTGCGCGCCAGCGATCGGTTCAGCCCTGGTCAGCTCGATCAGGTCATGGCTGGCAGTCGAAGCGTTGCCGGTGATGAGGTTGATGGCTTCTCGGGCATCTTCCATGGCCGGGCCGGGCTGTTCGCGCACGCACCATTCGTAAGCCATGCTGATTTCGTTGGCCTTGAGGTCCAGATCGGTGAACGCCGGAAGCAGCCGTTCCAGATCGTGCCCCACTTTGCTCGAAATCCCCGCCAGTTGTCCCAGGGTGTCCAGCGACTGACGCAGAACCTGCCGTCGGGCGATCATCTGGTCGCTCAGTGCCGTGGCTCGGGTGGTGATATCGATCTGTTCGTCCCGTGACAGGGAGATATCTGTGCTTGCACTGTTGGCGAATTTTTCGGTCATTTGTGCATAGACACGCATCTGCAGGCGCAGTGCACCGCCCAGGCATCGGTGTTGTTCTGCGGTCAGGCGCATCAGTTGGGACTGATAGAACACGCCACCGCCTCCGCTCTGACGCCAGGTTTCCAGGTGTCCGAGCGCCTGGGTGTATTCGTCACCCAGCGCCTCGGCCAACGCCAGGTAGCGTTGGGCCCTGGGTTCGAATTCACTCGAGGAACCGTCCCGTGGCAACTCGAGCAGGGCGCTGCTCACTGCGTTTTTGCGGGTCACTTCCTGCGCCATGAACTGATGAAGGGCCGTCCAGGCTTTTTCCTTGTTTTGCGCCTTGGCGCGCCGCAGCGCCTCGATTCGCCCGGTCGGGCTGCCTCCGCGCAGTCGCAGTTTCGGGTCCCAGTGCCACTCACCCAGCGTGTCATCGAATTTGATGGCCAGGCCGGTATGCGAAGGGTCGGCCGGGTCTACGATGCAGACCGGTTCATTGTCGGGCGCCGTCACTTGAAACCAGCGCGCTCCCACGCGTGCGCATAACCGATCGCCGAGGGTGTAGAGGTGGCTGACCGGGGAAATCGAATGTCCGTCCAGATCCGGATCGGGTATTTGGAAACGCTCCAGCATGGCCGTGAATCCGGCGCTGGTCGACGGGCGTACCAGAGTGCCTGGCTCGACGCTCGACAGATGGTTCGGGGCAATCACGTCGGTCATGGCGTTTGCGTTGAAACGGATGGTCGGCGGCGTTGGCGGGAAAGCACCGGAAACGGCGGGTATCTCTTCCAGTGTCTGTTCAGCCGAGGTCTCGAACAGCGCCAGGGGCGTACGACTGCGCAGCGTGGCGATGTGCTGCGTCAGGATGATGCCGAGGGTCAGCAGGATGTCTCCGACGGAGCGCCACTCCACCAGTGTGTCTCCCTGTTCCCGGGCATCGATTGCCTGCTGGATCTGTTCGATGGTTTGCCAGACCCACACGGCGGTGCCTGCTGCGCCAACCATGAAATTGGACGCGATACTGAACACCGCCCAGCCGCTGTTCGCCAGCAAGGCTCGCCGACGTTCGCTGTTGGAGACTGACTGGCGGTCGGCCAGTTCGGCCAGCGCCTGGCTGTTGGCAGTGTGAAGGGCGTCGAGGATATCGCCGGTCAGCGGCGTATCGTCCAGTCCGATCGGGCCGATCAAGTCGAAGTGGATGAAGGGCTCGAACGCCATCCGGGGAATGATCCAGGGTGACGGAATGCCACTGGAAAAAACGAACTGGGCGTATTCGAAACTCAGCGACGGGCTGGCCAGCCAGGCCAGCACCGAGTCTCGCAACTCTCCAGGCTGATAAATCGCGTAGAGCAGGTTTTGCGGGGAAGCGAACTGCCGCAGCGGGGTGTCCGACAATGGCCGGTAAAGCACACAGGGGCCCAGCTCCGGCTCGCGCGGCCCGATGATGAACGTGTTGGCCACCGTGTCGGCCACGTTGCTTATGCGGTATCGAGGCCTGAAGGCCAAAGGGCGGATGTACACGCCGGGCTCGGTGTCGGACTGTCCCGCGCTGATGGATGCCATCAGTTGACAGATATACGTGTAACCGCGCTCGTCGACATCGCCTCGATGCCGGAGCTTGCACTCCAGGGCCAACAGCGGCAGCAGGGTCGGCAGCTGGCGCCGGTAGCGGGCCCTGTGGCGGGCGGCCTGTTGCGGGTCGTCGATCAGTGCCTTTTTTATCAGTGCCGGATAATGGCCTCCAATATCGACCTGCTCTGCCATCTGCGTCAGGTAGTCGACGGTCAACCATGCCGGCACGCCATGGCCATTGGTGAACGCGACGCTGGCGAGATACGGCGTGGTGTTTTCAAGGGCGAACTCACCGAGGGTCTGATGTTCCTGCTCCAGAGGGTTGGGCAGGGTCAGGCCGGCAACCTCGAAGCTGTGAGCGACGGTTATCTGCAGATCGTCGAGCGGCAGCGAGGCGGCGTCTTCGGCAGCCTTGTCGGCGACAATCGCCTCGCGCATCTGTTGTTGGGCGTAGGACTTGATCGAAAGCAGAGGCTGTCCGACGTTATCACTCGGTTCCTCCTTATGAAGCCTGCCGAGTTCGGCGATGTAGCGTGTGTAAGCCTGAAAATCACGGATCGATCCTGTGTAAAGCCACTTGGGAATGGCCCGGTTCAACTGGCTGAGCCGGGCATGGTCCCTGCCGCTTAAATGCCTGTTGTGCGATGGCGAGGAAAGGGCAGTCGGAACGACGGGGCGGTTGGCGGGATCAAGGGCCTTGATGTCGTCCAGCTGAATGTTCACCAATGCCCACGTACAACTGTCGAAAATGTTTTCCTGCGGCTCCACCAGTCGCCACTCGAGGCTGCGCCCGCTCAGGTCCAGGTCGAGGCGTCCGGGCAGTGACTCTCCCAGTTCGGCAAGGGACGAAAACGATTCGTGGCCGGCGCCGATGGTGTACATCAAAAACCGTTCGCGCTGTTTGACGGTCGCGGTCAGCACGATCGCGCCTGCGATGGTCAAGTGAGTGGTGTTCGAGCCCTCGACCAGGTCGATATCCAGCAGGCAAGCGCGGATCTGGCTGAATCCGTTTAGTGTCGATTGACGCATGGGCTTTTCCGGATGGTTGGCCACCCACCGCCCCAAGGCGCAGGCGTCGGCATCCCAGCCAACAGCGGATTGCACGTCCACGGCGGTTTTCAGTGTGTCGGACAGCTCCTGCCAGCGGGGGCAATGTGCGCCGGTTCCATTCCAGTAGTCGAGTTGTTGCTGTGCGAAGGCGATGAAAAAGAATGCGGCGTGCTCGTTGAGCAGCGATGTCAGCTCATCCATGTCGACGGCCAGGTGAGTGGCCGGTTGGGCGTCCGGCGTGACCGTCAGGAAATGTTCGCCTTCGATCAGGTTCGCTCGGGTTTTCTCGACACTCTGTCGGATGAGCGCGTGGGTCAGGGATTCGAACCGGAAAGACTCGATCGCGAACCCTTGTTCATCGTCGCGCCAAACCGGAGTGGCGAGCATGGTGTGATCGGGGTCGATCTGCAGGTGTGCATAGTGCTTTCCCAGCGCCTGTTGCAGTAGCGTCGAGGCCACCTGATTCAGCGTCGGGCCCTGGCTGATCAGATCGATCAGCCGGCTCTGTTCGAGCAAAAACGGGGAAGAGGCAGGCGTGGTGCCGGCGGCGGTTTCAGTCATGGTTCAGATCCCGTGTGAAAGGGCAGCGCGGCTGGCGGCCCTGATGCGACGCACGTTATCCGGGCGGGCATCGGGCAGGGCGGTGCATAGATATATGCCGTCGGCCGATGCCCGAATTTCGCGGGCAGCGGCGCACCGGCGTCAGGAAAAGAACAGCGCAGCGGCCTGCGCACGATTGATTTCACCGCGGTAAATGGCGATGAGTTCCTGGTTGCCGGTGGTGCGCGGATCGAAGCGTCCACCCAGTCGGCGTTGCTCTACGGTTTTCAGGTGCGCGGCGTTGAAGGCGGTCACCGGATCATTGATTCCGCTGTAGTGAAAGTGCGCGTACCACAGAACCGCGCGGGTTTCGTGGTCAAGCACCTCGTACTCGTCCAGGTAACCCTTCCCGGAGCCCTTGAGCCGCTGCCGGGCAGTGGCTTTCGAGATGTCTACCTGGCCCTTGCTCTTGAGCCATTCGACACGGGCCGCGGTGGGTGGTTGTTGCTTGATGATCCGGATGCGTGCGCTTTGGCCGCGCTGATAAAGCGCGGTGGCGGCATCGGCGAGTTCTCTGTTCAGGGTGCTGGCCGTGGCATTGCGATCATCGGTGAGATTGCGCGCGGTCAGGGCCCGGTCGATTGCATCCCTCGCTTCGCGCAACCGGTCGGCATGCAGGTAGTAGAGATCCTGAATTTCGCTCGGAATGCGCGCGGCCCGGTTGATGTGGGCCTCCGTGCGCCGGTGAAAGGCAGGCAGGCCATCGATCAGTGCCTGGCCTTCCTCGATACAGCGGTGCAGGCTGGGTGCCGGTCCTTTTGACACGGGTTTGGGTGTGACCCTTTCGAGCCAGACACCCGGACTCTTTTCGTGAAAGGTGGCGATGATCTTGCCCGTCAGGGGCGCGCGCACGTCGACCAGATCGGTTTCCCGGCCACTGGCGTCCTTGCGTGGCTCACCGACGACCGTGCCCTTGTAACGGGTCTTGATGACCTTTTTGGCCGACGCCGTCGATGGTTTAGAAGGGCCCGGTACGGGATCGAACTGTCGTTGGTCGCGCAGCAGGTTCACCAGCCGGTCGACCGTCCTGTCGGCAAATCCGGCAACGCGCCGGCGTACCTGTTCGATGCGATCGGCAAGCAGTTGCTCCGGATACTCGACGAGCAGGTCTGCAAAGCGCTGATCGACAGCGACGAACTGTTCGGCCAGATTGCTCATCGTCTCGATCCGCTGACTCAGATTTTGCAGACTCTCCTCGTTGCTCACTTCCAGAGAACTCTGAATGTTCAGCGCCGCATCATCGATCAGGTTTTCCAGCGCCAGCCGCGCATCGACCGGCTCTTGTGTCAGGTCCGGCCTGATGCACAGCTCCTGCTCCAGCGTGATTTGCAGCAGCTTGAGGTCATCGATCGTGTAGCGGGGGAGTTTCGCCTTGTAGTCTCGCGTGACTTCAAGGGCGTCCCTGCCCAGCAGGCTCAGTTCATCGAGTCGGCTACGGGCGTATTCGATCTTGTCGATCATGCCCTGGGTCATGTCACTGGCTTTGGTAAAAGGCGCGTTGCGCTCTGCCGACAGGGGTGCCGAGGGTTCGTCAAGCAATGCCAGGGTAGTGCTCAGGCTGCTGCGGAATTCGGACGATTGTTCGTCGAGCCAGGATTGCACCAGAAACAGCTGCAGTGATAACCGCTCGATCATGGCGGTACGGTAATTGGGGATAGGTTCGACGACGTTCATGGCCTTGAGCTGCTGGATATGCTCACCGTACGCCCTGATCTGCACCTCCAGGGTGTCGAGAAACTGCTCCCGGGCGCTCGAACGGTTATCGGGGGTGGCCTGCAGCATGGCCTCGCGCACCTCTTTGAGCTGGGTTTGTTTGGCCTGCAAGGTGGCGTCGAAGTCGGTGAGCGCTGCCTTCATCTGAATCAGCCGCGCCCGGTTATCGTCCTGCAGTTTCCTGAGCCGGCTGCGCAGGCCGCCACCGTTAAGGCGCAGGCGAAGATCCACGAACCACTGACCGTCGGCATTGTGAGTCAGCAGCGGCCCGGTACGCGCAGGCTGCTGGCGCGAATCGCTGATCTGGACACGTTCGTCGTCATTCACGATCACCTCGAACCAGCGCTGACCGACTGCTGCATACCAGGCGCGCCCATGGGCATGAAGGTGTTGGTATGGGCCCTCGTCCTGGGCATCACCCAGGCCTTCGGGCCTTGGGACCTGGAGGCTGTCGAGCAGCGAGCCAAGCCCCGGTTGCGAGCGGTCCAGAGCGCCGATGGCGTTGACCGAGATGTCATGGCTGGCGGACAGTTCGCGGTCGCCGATGTCCGGCAGGCGCAGCACCTTGATGGCCGGGGATAGCGTTCGGGCAGGTGTTTCAACGACGGTTTGCGGCGACGCCGGTGATTCATGGACCGGCCTTCTGCCAACAGCGGCCCTGTGGGCCAGTACCATGCCCAGTGCCAGGAGGATGTCGGCCAGCGCGCTCCAGTCGAGTCGGGCCGGAGCCTCATTGGCGGCGTCATTCATTGCCTGCAAGTCATCGATGATCTGCCAGATCCACGCCGCCGTCCCCACGCTGCGCCCCAGGAACGGCAGCGCCGCATTGAAAATCCGCCAGCCACCATTCTTCAGCGAAGCCCAGCGTGCTTCAGCGTTGGATACCGACTGCCGGTCCGACTGGGTGAGCATGGCTTGCACATTGGCGTTGAACAGGGCTGGCAAAATCGGGTCTTCGATCACGTCGCTGGCCAACGAAACAGGACCGCTCATATCGAGGGCGGCGCTCGGATCGACCAGCGATTGGGGAATCGTCCAGATCGAAGGCAGCCTGGCGGGAAATACGTACTGCTCGTAATTGAAGCGCACGTCGTCAGGCAACCAGGCCAGTACTGCCTGGCGAATCGAGCGTGAATGCTTGATTGCGTATAACAGGTTGGCGGGGCTGGCGTATTGGATCAGTGGCGGATCGAGCAGAGGCCGGTAAAGCAGGCAGGGGCCTTGGTCGGTCTGGCGCGGACCGATGATGAACATATTGGCAACGATGTCACGGGGACGCTGGCCGACAATGAAAGCCAGCGGGCGGACAACGATCTGCTGTCCATCCACTTGCCGTTCGCTGGCGGTGTCGGCCAGTGCAGCGACAATGTACCGATAGCCTTGTTCGTCGATATCCATTTCGCCACGGATCTTGTGTTGCAACGCCAGCAGCGGCAGCTCGGCGGCTAACTGTCGAGTGTAAAGCCGCTGCAGGGTGGAGGCCCGGGTGCTGTCCTCGACCAGGCAGCGTTTCAGCATGGCCGGGTAACGGGCCCCGATGTCGACGGTGGTCACGAGCCTTTCCAGATAATCGGCACTCATCCAGTCAGGCACCGGAGTGCCGTCCTTGCAGCGCACGACTTTGTTGCCCGGCGGCAGCCCGGCCAGATTCTGCAAGGCGAGATCGGTGAGGGACAGCGTGAGGGTCTCGGTATTGCCCGGCCACATGAACGTGCCCCAGACCACCAGGCTGGTAATGCTGATTTCGAGGTTGTCGACCCTTACATCGTTTGTCTGGGGTTGTTCTCTGCGGATCTGTGCGCTCAGGGCTTCGAGGGTGAAAGTGCGCAGGTCGGGGACTTCGTTCTGGAACGTCTTGCCGGCGTTCTGGTGTTGTATCAGCACCAGATCCAGCAGGTGGCGGCTGTAGCAGGTCTGGTCATCGGCCCTGGCCTGGTCCAGCCAGGACGGCAGCAGTGGTCGCAAGTGCTCGGCCTGGGGTTGGAGTTGCGGTGGCAGCTCTGCGGTGTGTCTGCCGAGCGTGCCCGGATGCGGTAGAACGCCCGGCCGGGTCGAGGGCGGCGACCCGAGCGCGCCGATGGCGTCTGCTTCCAGAGCGATGAGAATGCAGGCCTGGCGATCAAAAAAATTGCCCTCCGGCTCGATCAGCCGCCAGTTCAGCGAGACCGGAACAGCCTTCGCCGGATACGCGTTCCTGATAGCCTCGCCCAGCTCCTCGAAAGAGTCGAAGCGCTGGAAACCCAGCGGCAGTGAGTGGCTCAGGATCAGGGTGCGCCCGGCTACCGAGCCGACCAGCACGGCGGTGTCGAGGACGTGGAGATGGCGGCGTTGCACCTCGTCACCCGCGTCGACATCGATCAGGTACGCGCGGGTCTTGTACTTGTCCCGGGGCAGGCGCTGCGTTTTGTCAGGATCGGCGAAAACGGCCCGGGCCATGGCCAGCCGATGTTCGTCCCAGTCGGTTGTATCCTTGACGTCCCACAGTGCACGCAAGGCGTCCGACAACGAATACCAGCGCGGATGCGACAGGCCTGTGGGTTCGTTCCAGTAATCGATCTGTTGTTCCTGATAAGCCACGAACAGCAGTGGCGCGAGTTCATTGATCAAGCGGGCGAGCGCATCGATCTTGACCGCCAGCGTGACCGGTTGCTCATTCGTCGAGCGCCGGACAAGGTAATGCTCCCTATCGATCCAGGTGACGGTGGTCGCGCCAAGTCCGAGACGCACCAGCACATTGGTCAGGGATTCGGAGCGGCTTCGGCCAGGAATCACGCGATCTCCGTCGATTTGCCAGACCGGAGTCACCACGAGGGTCTGGCGCGGGTCGAGCTCCAGTTCCGGATACAGGGTCTTGAGTGCCGGGCGCAAGGTATTCGTGGCGACCTCCCACAGTGACGGACCGGTCACCAGTTGGGTCAGTACGTCGACAGCGCTGGGCGTCGGGATTTCAGGCATGGCCATCTCCTTGATTGAACCTCAGGCGGCCGGAAGCGGCGCCGGGTCGAGCAAGGTAGCGGGCGAGACGGGAGCGGTTGCGGTACATAAATATCGCAGGCAAAAAAAGACCCGCGTGTGCGGGTCGGGGTATCAGGTGGCGGACTTGAAGCGGCTCATTGCTCGAAACCTTCGAGCACATTCACCGCGTTGATACCGATTTCTTCTACCGCGTAGCCACCTTCCATGACGAACAGGGTCGGTTTGCCGAGGGCGGCGATGCGCTTGCCCATCGCCAGGTAATCCGGGATGTCGAGCTTGAACTGCGAGATCGGATCGTCCTTGAAGGTGTCGACGCCCAGCGACACGACGATGATGTCGGCGCCGTAGTTATCGATCTCCTGGCAGGCCTGATCCAGCGCGGCGCTCCAGACATCCCAGCCGGAACCGGCCGGCAGCGGGTAGTTGAAGTTGAAGCCTTCGCCGGCCCCTTCACCGCGCTCGTCTTCGTAGCCGAGGAAGAACGGAAATTCCGCTTCCGGGTGGCCGTGGATCGAGGTGAACAGCACGTCGCTGCGCTCGTAGAAAATCGACTGAGTGCCGTTGCCGTGGTGATAGTCGACGTCGAGGATCGCGACCTTCTTGTGGCCCTGATCGAGGAACGCCTGCGCCGCGATGGCGGCGTTGTTGAGGTAGCAATAACCGCCCATCAAATCGCTGGCGGCGTGGTGTCCCGGTGGACGGCACAGGGCGAAGGCCCCCCGCGCGCCGCGCTGGATTTCCGCTTGAGCGGTCAGCGCCACTTGCGCTGCGCTGTAGGCCGCTTGCCAGGTGCCGGCGGTAATCGGTGCGCCGCCGTCGAAGCTGTAATAGCCGAGCTGGCCGTGCAGGCTGGTCGGCTTGATCTGACGCAAAGTGCGCGCCGGCCAGGTGTAGGGCAGCAAATCGCCGTCGGTGTTGAATTCGGTCCAGCGCGCCCAGGCGCCTTTGAAGAAGTCGAGGTAGTCGCGGCTGTGAATGCGCTCGATCGGCCCGAGGCCGAAATCCTTCGGCGCCTCGACCGGGCCGAGGTTTTGATTTTTTACCCGTTGCAGCACGTGGTCGGCGCGCGACGGCATCTCGAAGCAAGGCTTGAGTTGCCCGTCGATCAATTCGCAGCGGCCATGGTGCAGGTGGTGATCGTCAGAGTAGATCGTCAGCATTTGTTGTTCTCCGCAGGGGCTGATTCGGTTGATCACAGTGTTGCGGCGTGAGCCGAATCGGAGAACGGCCAGAGAGGCCAAAAGGGGATCGATGTGGCCAAAAATACTGACCTGATATCGCCCCTCGACGGTTTAACCGTGTGGCCGGAACTGACTCGGTGCCACGCCGCTCCAGCGCACGAAGGCATGACGGAAGCTTGCCGTCTCGCTGAAACCCAGGGTTTCGGCGATGCGGTAGATCGGTAACTGATCCTCGCAAAGCATCTGCTTGGCCCGCTCGAAACGCAGTTCGTCGAGCAGCTCCTGGTAGCTGCAACCCATGTCCTTCAGATGTCGACGCAAGGTACGCGGCGAGCAGTTCATCTGCTGCGCCAGACCTTCCAGCCCCGGCGCGGCGTTGAGTTGTGCGCTGAGCAACTGACGGATCCGCCCAAGCCACGCCTGACGGCCAGTGAACTCGATGTTCTGCTTGCGGCACCGCTCGGCCATGGCTTGATGGGTGATGATGTCGGCGAGTGGCAGCGGCTGGTCTAGCCAGCGCCGGTCGAAGGCGAAGGCATTGTCCTTGGCGCCAAAGTGCAGCGGCGCCTTGAAGAGTTCGGCGTAGCTGTCGCGATAGTCCGGCGCAGCGTGTTCGAAGCGGGCAGCCAGCAATGGCAGCGGATGGCCGAGCAGGTCGTCGCAGATGACTTTCAGCGACACCAGACAGAACTCGGCATTGAACACCGCCATTGCCGGGCTTTCGCGGTAATCGGCGGCAACGAACCAGACGCGCTCGCCGTCGTCCTCCAGGCTCAGCTCGAAAAGTGTTCCCAGCAGCGCCGGATAACGGATCGCCAGCCGCAAAGCGTCACCGAAGGTGGCACAGGTCAGCAGCGCGTAACCGAGGATGCCGTAGCAGGAAACATGCATGCGCCGGCCCAGCTCCAGGCCGATGTCGTGCTTGAGCGCGACCGCATTGGCGCAGACCTGCATCTCCTGATTGGTGGTGATGCGGGTGTCGGCGCGGGCCAGATCGTCTGCACGGATGCCGCTGCCAGCGAGCAACGCTTCACTGGGTAGGCCTTCGGTCTTGAACGTGTTGAGGATCAACGAGACCGCATTGAGCGTAGTGAGGTGGGAGTGGAGCATAAGATCTTCCAGCCTTGGGATAGCTGGAACGCAGCAAGTTACATGCCGGACGAAGAGTCAATTGTGGGAGCGGGCTGGTTCGCGAATGCGTTGTGTCAGACGACATCAACGCATCTGACATAGCGCTTTCGAAAGCAAGCCCGCTCCCACAGGGCCATGACGTGGTCTCAGACCAACTCACCGCACAGGTCGAGTTCGACCAGGCGCCGCACTTCGGCCGTATCAAGGCCTGCACCGAGCAAGCCGTTCAACTTGCCGAACGCTGCTTCGCGGGTCATGCCGCCACCGGACAACACGCCAACACCACGCAAGCGGCTGCCGGCTTCATACACATCCAGTTCCACACCGCCTTCATGGCACTGCGTGACTGCAACTACGACCACGCCGCTGTCCCGCGCCCGGCCGAGGCTGGCGAGGAACTTTGGATTGTCGCTCGGCCCGGTGCCGCTGCCGTAGCACTCCAGCACCAGACCCTGAATGCCGCTGTCGAGCAGGCCGTCGATGATCTCGGCGCCAATGCCCGGGAACAGCGGCAACACGGCAACTTTTGCCAGTTGCTTCGGTTGGTTGTAGTTCAGCGCTGCCGGCAGGGAAGTGGCTTTCACGCCGCCTCCCTGACGCTCCAGACGTTTGAACGGATGACGGCCGAAGCTGCGCACTTTCGCGCAACGGGTCGGGGCCAGCAGTTCGCCGTGGAAATACAGATGCACGCCCGGCGCCAGGCCTTGGCCGAGGGCGACCAGTGCGCCGCTGAGGTTTTCCCAGGCATCGCTGTCGGTGACGCCGGCCGGCAGCATCGAGCCGGTGAAGCACACGCGGGCATGCAGGCCGAGCAACTGGAAGCTCATGGCGGCGGCGCTGTAGGCCAGGGTGTCGGTGCCGTGCAGGATCAGTACGCTGTCGCAGCCTTGCACATCGACGGCGTCGACCACCGCTTCACGCAGTTGCTGCCAGTAGGCCGGGGTCATGTTGGCGCTGTCGATCAGCGGCGACATTTCGCGAAAGCGCCACTGCGGCACCACCAGCTCAGGCTGGCTGTGCAGGTAATCGCGCATCCGCGCTTCGAAACCGGAGGCCGGGGCCAGGCCATTGGCGCTGGCCTGCATGCCGATGGTGCCACCGGTGTACAGCACCATGACGTGCTGGGCGGCAGGGTAGGTCGAGGAATTCATGGGGAGTTCTCCTGAACGAGGACAGCATGCGGTCGAGCATGACGCCGACCGCTGCTTGTGTCACGCCGAGCGCAGGATCTGCGCCGGTTTTTACCCGATCAGCGTTGCGCTGCGGGGATGCCTTGCGGCTGAGCGTTGGCCTGGGTGTCGGCCGACGGGTTGGCAGGCCAGGCTTTCAGGTCCAGATCCAGGTCGCTGAACTTGCTGGAGTCGAACACCGGCTGGTCGACGCCTGCGCGGCGCTGCGCATCGTAGTCGCGCATCACACGCATGCCGACCTTGAACAGCAAGGCCAGGGCCATCAGGTTGACGAAGGCCAGGCAGGTCATGGTGATGTCGGCGAAGGCGAACACGGTCGACAGATCCTGCATCGAACCCCAGACCACCAGCGCCAGCACCAGGCCGCGGAATGTCATCAGCGCAGCGCGGTTGCGGGTGAGGAACTGCAGGCTGTTTTCGCCCAGGTAGTAGTTGTAGAGGATGCACGTGAAGACGAACAGCGACAGCGCGACGCTGACGAACATGCGGCCCCAGTCACCGACCACGGCGGCCAGCGAGTTCTGGGTCAGGACGATGCCGTCACCTTCGAAGCCCGGGGTGTAGAAGCCCGACAACAGAATCAGCAGCGCGGTGCAGGTGCAGATCACGAAGGTGTCGAGGAACACGCTGAACGCCTGAACCACGCCCTGAGCACCCGGGTGCTTCACGGCGGCCACGGCGGCGACGTTCGGCGCACTGCCCAGGCCCGCTTCGTTGGCGAACACGCCACGCTTCACGCCCATCACGATCGCGCTGCCGAGCAGGCCGCCGAAAGCCGGGTCAAGACCGAAGGCGCTTTTGAAGATGGTGACCAGCATGGCTGGCACGTGTTCGATCTGAGTGCCGATCACGTACAGGGTCACACCGATGTAGGCCAGGGTCTTGATCGGCACCAGCAGGTCGGACACCGAAGCGATGCGCTTGATGCCGCCGATGAAGGTGATGGCCAGCAGCACTGCCAGGACGATGCCGGTGTGTTGCGGATCAAAGGCAAAGGCGTTTTGCAGCGAGTGGGTCACGGTGTAGGACTGCAGGCCGATGAAGGCGAAGCCGTAGGTGACCAGCAGCAGGATCGAGAACACCACCGCCATGCCTTTGAGCTTCAGGCCGTGCTGGATGTAGTAAGCCGGACCGCCACGGTACAGGCCGTCGCCATCGGCACGCTTGTAGACCTGGGCCAGCGTACATTCGAAGAAGCTGCTGGACATGCCGACCAGTGCGGTCACCCACATCCAGAACACCGCACCCGGACCACCGAGGGTCACGGCAATGCCGACACCGGCGATGTTGCCTGCACCGACGCGGCCGGCGAGGCTGAGCATCAGGGCCTGAAACGAGCTGAGTTGCCCGGCGCTGCCCTTGAGGCTGTCGCGGAACACCGCGAACATGTGGAAGAAGTGGCGCAATTGAACGAAACGCGAGCGAATCGTGAAGTAGCTACCGAGCCCGACAATGAGCACGATCAGTACTTTCCCTGAGAGGAAGTCGTTGATGACTTCGAGCATGGATTTTTCCTCGCTGTTTATTGTTTAAGCAAATGCTGGATGGTCAGAAACATCGCGTTACACCGGTGTGCGCGCGGCACAACAGGCGAGGCGAGGGTTCGTCCCGGATCCATATCGCGGGTTTGTTATTAGTTCGGGTTTCGCATGGGTTATGGCCTCGTTACCGACGACCGCTCACGCGAAGAGGGGCGGCACTATACCGATCAGTGCGGCGCCCGTCTGCACGGTTGTGGTGCAAGCGACGAAACGAAGCTTTGAAACACCCGACGTTACCGGCGTCGGGCTTGTCTGGGAGCCGGTTTGCAGCCAGCTTCCATACATACGGTTCTCAGGTTCAAACAGTTAAAAAAAA
>Ga0068830_1017597_pt1 | contig 40112 bp, 36 predicted proteins | sample Hof3ISUMetaT_23_FD_68490 | JGI IMG/M metagenome (GOLD analysis project Ga0068830, IMG submission 68490) | Enriched soil aggregate microbial communities from Iowa State university to study microbial drivers of carbon cycling -... | ecosystem: Environmental > Terrestrial > Soil > Agricultural land... | reverse complement strand
GAATACCCGGTGGCGGATAACACCTCGGTCTCGGGCCGTGCGATGAACCGTCGCGTGGAAGTGACCATTTCCAACGACAACCAGCCAGTGATGCCGCGTTCGGCCGTGAGCTCGACTGCGCACTGATTCGCTGAGCGGTAAATGAAAAGCCCCGCCTGATTTGATCAGGCGGGGCTTTTTTGTCCGTCGCAGATTTACTCCTCGAGCTTCTGCGGCGTCTCCTGGCCCATGCAGCGCACAGCCTTTTTCTGACTGTTGACCAGCACCCCGGTCAGGCCTTTCTGTTCGGTGTCGAACAGCACCAGCACGCCATCGATGCATTGCGCCACTTGCGGCGCCGGGGTCAGGGAGATCTTGTAGTCTTCGCCGGGAACGGTCTTGAGCATGGTGAAGTCGTTGAGCAGCAACGCATCCTCGGGTTTGGCGAAGTGCAGGTAGCCGTAGTACCACAGGGCGCCGACGGTGCCGAGGATGCTGCAGATGCCGGTGATGATCAGCGGGATGGCGTTACGTTCTTCACTCATTGCGGACTCTCTGGTGGTTCGTCTTCAGAATTCGGGGGTGTTGGATAATTCGGGATCTCGCCGAGGCGGCGCAGGCCGTTGAAGTGTTCGGGATCATCGAGGTAGCGCAGCATCACCTGACGCCAGACCGGGTCGCCGAAGGTCTGCACATGCCCGCCCCGGGTCAACTGCAGCACACGCGGTGGCGGCGCAGCTTGATACAGACGGATGCCGTTGGAAAGGGGCACCAGCGGATCATCGAGACTGTGGAAGATCAGTTTCGGCACGCCGTTGAGCTGCGGCATGGCGTTGATCGCACTGTCGCCATCCGGCACCAGCCACGACAGCGGCACCTGAAACGGCCAGGTCAGCCATGAGGTGCTGAGGGCGTATTGGCCGACGCTGCGGTAACTGGCGGGCACGCCGTCGAGTACCAGGGCCTTGAGCTGTTTTTGCCTTTGCGGATGTTGCACCAGCCAATGCACCGCCATCGCCCCGCCGAGACTCTGGCCCAGCAGCACCAGCGGTTTTCCCTTGACCTCCGGCGCCTTGTCCAGCCAGGCGAAGGCGGCATCGATGTCCTGATAGATCGCCGGCAGGCTCGGTTCGCCCTCGGACAAACCGTAACCGCGATAGTCCACCAGTAGCACTTGATAGCCGTTCTTCGGCAACCACCAGCTCCCGCCCAGGTGCATCGGCAAATTGCCGCCGTTGCCGTGCAGGTGCAGCACCGTGCCCTTGACCTCAACCCCGGGTTTGGCCGGCAGCCACCAGGCATTCAGCTTGAGGCCGTCGGCGGTGGTCAGGGTGACGGTGCGGTATTCGAGCTTGGCCTTTTCCGGGGTGAAGATCTGCCCCGGTTCAGGGTAGAACAGCAAGGAACTGCAACCGCCGAGGGTCAGGAGCAGGCAAAGGATGCCGAGGATTCTCATCCGGTGAAACCTCGCAAAAATTCTGGTTGGAACACAGATCAAACCTGTGGGAGCGAGCCTGCTCGCGATGGCGGCGTGTCAGGCAACTTCACTTTTGAACGTTGACCGCCATCGCTAGCAGGCTAGCTCCCACAAGGGATATTGGTTGGTTACAGGATGTTGGAGTAATCCGCCTCGATCCGGTCCAGGCTCAAGTGATTGAGGAAGTTGGAGAAGCACATCCACGCCGACAACGCATTCATGTCGCGGAACTGGTCCGGCAGGTACTTCGGCGGCACCACCAATCCTTCGTCCACCAGCTGACGCAGGGTTCGCATGTCTTCCAACGTGGTCTTGCCACAGAACAACAGCGGGATCTGCTCGAGCTTGCCCTTGCGCACGGCCAACTGAATGTAGTTGTAAACCATGATGAAGCCCTTGAGGTAGGACAAGTCTTTGGTAAACGGCAGACCGGTCGGCGTCGAACCACGGAAAACCCGACTGGCGTTGCCGTAGCTTTCCGCCATCTCGAAGCCCTGCTCGCGGAAGAACTCGAAAATCTGCAGGAAGTCCGCGCCCTCCTCGACCATGTGAATGGCGCGGGTGCGGTTGGTCAGTTTGCGCAGGCGGCTCGGATAGGAGGCGAAGGTGATGATTTCCATCAGGATCGCCAGGCCTTCCTGAGTCACCGTCGACGAAGGCGGCCCCTTGGACAGGAAGGTGCAGATCGGCTGGTTCAGACCGTTGAGCGTGGTGCCGACGTGCACCAGGCCTTCGTGGACTTCCAGCGCGCGCACGTCGCGGTCGTTGAACATCGCGTCGGTGCGGATCTTGATGTAGTCGGCACCCGCCGCCGCATCGGCGACGATACCGTCGGACTCGAACACGCGGATGGTTTCCTCGGCCTCGCCGAACACCTTGTTCAGGCGGGTTTGCAGCAGGTGCACGGCGTCTTTGGCGGTGAGGATCTTCGGTTCGTCCTTCAGGTCACCACGGCCGTCGATGTTGTTCAGGTAATCCGACATCATCAGGCCGAGGTCGGCCAGGGTCGGGTCACCGGCGTGGAACGCGTCGGACGCGGCGCCGTACAGCTCCTGGGAAATCAGGCCGAAATCCTCTGTGCCGCGCGCTTCGAGCATGCGCACCACCATCCGGTATTCCTTGCACATGCGGCGCATGATCTGGCCGACCGGGTTGAACTGGCCGAGCTGGCGGGTGATGTCCCGTTCGATGTTCTGGAATTCCAGCTTGACCTTGCTCGAATCAAAGGACAGCGGCCGGTTGAGGTAGTAGTCGCGATCCACCGCCGGCAATTCCTTGCCCTTGGCCTTGAGGAAGCCCTTGCGGATGTTCTCGTCCCACTTGACCGCGTCGAGCACGCGGATCGGCGTCTGCGCCAGCACTATGCGATCGGACAGAATGCGTATCGTCTGCTGGTAATCGTCCACCCGAAACTCCTGTAGAAAACGTGACGAACTGAATTATTTGGCTTTGGCTTGATGCTGATAGCGCGCCGCTTCGACGAAGACGTCGGAATTGGCCGGGTCGTCGAGGTAAGCAAAGACCTTTTCAAGCGGACTGTCGACCTGCACGCCGTCGCCGTCATCGGTCTGGAAGCCCTGGCCGTCGAGGGCTTTCTGGGCGATGGCCTGGTTGATCTGTTCGAGGTCGAGGTTGTAGATCACCAGTTCGCGCTTGTCGGTGATCTCGAAGCCGGCGATGGTGAAGTGCCCGCCGTATTGCGCCGGCACTTTCGCCGACAGGTACCAGCGGTTGCCGTGGCGCGACACCGTGAACGGATAGGCTTCACGCTCGCGGGGTTTGGCTTTGAAGTACGCAACTGCCTGATAGCGGTCGTTGCCCAGGCGCGTCAGCTCCAGATTCATCGGCTCGCCCCAGGCATTGGTGCTCGACCATTGGCCGAGCAGGCCCTTGGGCGCCGGTTCACTGGCGGGCAGCGGCTCCTTGAAGGTCACCAGACATCCGCTGAGCAGCAGGAACGACAAGGCGATCAGCACGCCACGCCAGGCTTTCATTCGACACTCCCTATGAATACACGGCCCTGAAAATCGCCGTGATCCCTTGTGGGAGCGAGCCTGCTCGCGAATGCGGGGTGTCAGGCAACAAAGATGTTGAATGTCAGACCGCATTCGCGAGCAGGCTCGCTCCCACAGGTTTGGTGTTACACCGACGCGAGTACCAGGTGCATATAGCGCGTCAGAATGCCGAGCATGTCCTCTTCGGCCAAAGGCTCGGCGTCGTTGAGCAGGCCCTGATATTCCATCCGTCCGATAATCGCCGTCAACACCTTGGCATCCTGCTGTGGCTCGCGCGAGCCCAATACCTGGAACAACTGGCAGGTGCCCTGCAACAGAATCTGCTGATGGGAGCGCACCAATTCCGCCAGACGCGGGTTGAGCAGCGCCTCCTGACGGAACGCCTGTTCGGCCATCAAATGCTCGCGACGGTTGACCAGTTGCCGATGCACGTAATCAGCCATCAAACGCGCGATATCGTCGGCCAGTTGCGAACGCGACTCCGGGCTGCCGTCACCGCTGACCACCATTTCGCGCAGCAGGCCTTCGTTGTTGATCCACAGCTTGGCCATGTAGGCCGCGCTGCGCTCGACGTACTGGGCGAAGGTATCGGTGAGCAGGTCATCGATGTCCTTGAAGTAATACGTGGTGGCCGACAGCGGCACACCGGCCTCGGCGGCCACCGCCCGATGACGCACGGCCCGCACACCGTCGCGCACGACAATGCGCATCGCCGCATCGAGAATGTCCTGTCGACGCTGTTCACTGCCCTGCCGGCTGGCCTTGCGGCCCTGGTACTGAACACTTTCAGCGACCGCAGTGGCGATTCCCGCTGCACCCTCTTGAGCCATTGCACCGATCACGACAGGCATACCTCTGTTGTTTTCTTCAAAATTAACCATTTGATACGTTTGTACCAGACAGGCAATAAAAAGCCGCCCATTTCAGGCGGCTTTTTTATTGAAACACTTACGCTTGCGGCCGCATGTGCGGGAACAGGATCACGTCGCGGATCGACGGGGAGTTGGTCAGCAGCATCACCAGACGGTCGATGCCGATACCTTCGCCGGCCGTCGGCGGCATGCCGTACTCCAGCGCGCGAACGAAGTCGGCGTCGTAGTGCATGGCTTCGTCGTCGCCGGCGTCCTTGTCGGCCACCTGCGCCATGAAGCGCTCGGCCTGGTCTTCCGCGTCGTTCAACTCGGAGTAGGCGTTGGCGATTTCACGGCCGCCGATGAACAGCTCGAAGCGATCGGTGACGTTCGGGTTGTCATCGTTGCGACGGGCCAGCGGCGACACTTCGAACGGGTACTGGGTAATGAAGTGCGGCTGTTCCAGCTTGTGCTCGACCAGCTCTTCGAAAATCATCACCTGCAGCTTGCCCAGACCTTCGAAGCCCAGCACCTTGGCGCCGGCCTTCTTGGCGATGGCGCGAGCCTTGTCGATGTCGTTCAGGTCATCGGCGGTCAGCTCTGGGTTGTACTTGAGGATCGAGTCGAACACCGACAGGCGCACGAACGGCTCGCCGAAGTGGAACACCTTGTCGCCGTACGGCACGTCGGTGCTGCCCAGAACCAGCTGCGCCAGCTCGCGGAACAGTTCTTCGGTCAGGTCCATGTTGTCTTCGTAGTCGGCGTAAGCCTGGTAGAACTCCAACATGGTGAATTCTGGGTTGTGACGAGTCGAAACGCCTTCGTTACGGAAGTTGCGGTTGATCTCGAACACTTTTTCGAAGCCGCCAACCACCAGACGCTTGAGGTACAGCTCCGGCGCGATACGCAGGAACATTTCCATGTCCAGCGCGTTGTGGTGGGTTTCGAACGGCTTGGCCGCGGCGCCGCCAGGAATGGTCTGCAGCATCGGCGTTTCGACTTCGAGGAAGTCGCGCTTCATCAGGAAGCTGCGGATATGCGCGATCACTTGCGAACGGACGCGGAAGGTCTGACGCACGTCTTCGTTGACGATCAGGTCAACGTAGCGCTGACGGTAGCGCTGTTCGGTGTCGGTCAGGCCGTGGTGCTTGTCCGGCAGCGGGCGCAGGGATTTGGTCAGCAGGCGCACGCTGGTCATTTCGACGTACAGGTCGCCCTTGCCGGAACGGGCCAGGGTGCCTTCGGCGGCGATGATGTCGCCCATGTCCCAGGTTTTCACCGCGGCCAGGGTTTCTTCGGACAGAGTCTTGCGGTTGACGTAGACCTGGATGCGACCGGTCATGTCCTGGATCACCATGAACGAGCCACGGTTGAGCATGATGCGACCTGCAACCTTGACCGGGATCGCAGCCTCTGCCAGCTCTTCCTTGGTCTTGTCCGCGTACTGTTTCTGCAACGCATCGCAGTAGTTGTCGCGGCGGAAGTCGTTCGGGAAGGCATTGCCCTTGGCGCGCTCGGCAGCAAGCTTTTCCTTGCGCAGAGCGATCAGGGAGTTTTCTTCCTGTTGCAGGGCTTGCGGATCGAGTTGTAGGTCGCTCATGTCTTTAAATTTTCCATCACAGGTTCGTTGCCCCCGCCGGCGACGGGGGACTTGAGGTCGGTTGAAAGCTTACAGCCCCGATTTCAGGCTGGCTTCCAGGTATTCGTCGATGTCGCCGTCGAGTACCTTGTCGCAGTCACTGCGTTCGATGTTGGTGCGCAGATCCTTGATCCGCGACGCATCGAGCACGTACGAACGGATCTGGTGACCCCAGCCGATATCCGACTTGGTGTCTTCCAGGGCCTGGGACGCGGCGTTGCGCTTCTGCATTTCCTGCTCGTACAACTTGGCCCGCAGCATTTTCATGGCGGTGTCCTTGTTGGCGTGCTGGGAACGTTCGTTCTGACAGCTCACCACGGTGTTGGTCGGTACGTGGGTGATACGTACGGCCGAGTCGGTGGTGTTTACGTGCTGACCACCGGCACCGGAGGAACGATAGGTGTCGATCCGCAGGTCTGCCGGGTTGATTTCGATTTCCACCTTGTCGTCGATCTCTGGCGAGACGAAAACTGCGGAGAACGAGGTGTGGCGACGGTTGCCGGAGTCGAACGGGCTCTTGCGCACCAGACGGTGCACGCCGATCTCGGTACGCAGCCAGCCAAAGGCGTATTCGCCCTTGATGTGCACGGTCGCACCCTTGATCCCGGCGACTTCACCGGCCGACAGCTCCATGATGGTCGCGTCGAAACCGCGCTTGTCGGCCCAGCGCAGGTACATGCGCAGCAGGATGTTGGCCCAGTCCTGGGCTTCGGTGCCGCCGGAACCGGCCTGGATGTCCAGGTAGGCGTTGTTCGGGTCCATCTCGTGGCTGAACATACGGCGGAATTCGAGCTTGGACAGGGACTCCTCGAGACCTTGAAGGACTTCGACGACGTCGTTGACCGCGCCCTCGTCGTTCTCTTCAACGGCCATGTCCAGCAGCTCGCGGCAATCGGCCAGGCCACCGTTCAGTTCGTCGAGGGTATCGACGATCTGCGCCAGCGCAGCGCGCTCGCGGCCCAGTTCCTGGGCGTATTCAGGTTTGTTCCAGACGGCAGGATCTTCAAGCTCGCGATTGACTTCGATCAGACGCTCATGCTTTTGATCGTAGTCAAAGATACCCCCGAATAGTTTCGGAGCGCTCGGACAGGTCCTTGATGGTGTTCAGGATCGGGTTGATTTCCATGACGGGCAGCACTCGTTGGCGAACTTTTGAAAGCCGGCGAGTATAACGTAATCAAGCTGTCACGGCAGCCCGTCCGGCGGCTCTTGAGGCGAATGAACCCGATGGTTCATTCGATCCCCACCTGATTGCGCCCGTTGTTCTTGGCCAGGTACAGGCCACGATCCGCCGCCGAGATCAGCAACCGGCAGTCGCTGCCCGACTCCGGCACCATGGTCGCCAGACCGATGCTGATGGTCAGGCTCGCCCCTTCGGCCGGGGCATTGTGCGGAATCTTCAGCGCCGCGACCGTCTGGCGCAGCTTCTCCGCCACCAGTCGGGCCCCGCCCGGCGAGGTGTTGGGCAGCACCAGCGCAAATTCTTCGCCGCCATAACGCGCCGGCAGATCGGACGGCCGGGCGCTGGCCTCGCGGATTGCCGTGGCGACCTTGCGCAAGGCCTCGTCGCCTTCGACGTGGCCGAAGGTATCGTTGTAGGACTTGAAGTAATCGACGTCGATCATCAGCAACGACAACTGGCTCTGGTCGCGCAACGAGCGGCGCCATTCCAGCTCCAGGTATTCGTCGAAGTGCCGGCGGTTGGACAGCCCGGTCAGGCCGTCGGAGTTCATCAGCCGCTGCAGGACGAGGTTGGTGTCGAGCAATTGCTGCTGGCTGACCCGCAACGCGCGGTAGGCCGCGTCCCGTTGCAGCAACGTCATGTAGGACCGCGAGTGATAGCGGATCCGCGCCACCAGCTCGATGTTGTCCGGCAGTTTCACCAGGTAATCGTTGGCCCCGGCGGAGAACGCCGCGCTTTTGATCAGCGGGTCTTCCTTGGTCGACAGGACGATGATCGGAATGTCCTTGGTCGCCGGGTGATTGCGGTATTCGCGCACCAGGCTCAGACCGTCGAGGCCCGGCATCACCAGATCCTGCAGGATCACGGTCGGCTTGATCCGCACCGCATGGGCCACGGCAAGATGCGGGTCGGAGCAGAAGTGGAAGTCGATGTTCTCTTCATTCGACAGCCCACGGCGCACGGCCTCGCCGATCATCGCCTGATCGTCCACCAACAACACCATGGCGGCGTTCTCGTCGGTTTTGATGTCATCGATCTGTAAGTCATTCATGGGCGGTCACCTGAGTGCTGCGGGGGCCAGGATTGCCGATGGACGTATTCATTTGGGGAATATCTCCAGCAATCGTGGCGCTATCTTTTCCAGTGGACGGATTTCTACGGCCGCGTCGATGGCCGCTGCGGCCTTGGGCATGCCGTACACCGCACTGCTTTGCTGATCCTGCGCGATGGTCAGGTAACCCTGTTGGCGCATGAGCTTAAGCCCTTGCGCCCCGTCGCGTCCCATCCCTGTCAATAAAACCCCTACTGCGTCACCGTTCCAGTAATTGGCGACGCTTTCGAAAAACACGTCGATCGAGGGGCGGTAGATCTCGTTGACCGGCTCGGCGGTGTAGGCCAGCGTGCCGTTCTTGAGCAAACGAATATGGTGGTTGGTGCCGGCCAGCAGCACCGCGCCGGCCTGCGGCGGTTCGCCTTCGCGGGCCAGACGCACGTCCAGGCCGCTGGCGCTGGCCAGCCATTCGGCCATGCCGGCGGCGAATACCTGATCAACATGCTGCACCAGCACGATGGCCGCCGAAAAGTGGCGCGGCAGGCCCTTGAGCAAGACTTCCAGCGCCGCCGGGCCACCGGCCGAAGAGCCGATTGCCACCAGTCGCTGGCGCGAGGCGGCACTGCGCGGTGTCGCAGGTGCCGGGCGCGAGCGGGCGGTTTTCTCGCCGATCAGCCAGCCGATGTTGAGGATTTTGCGCAGCAGCGGCGCCGCCGCTTCCTGAGGATTGCCACCGCCGATGGCCGGGGTGTCGACCACGTCCAGCGCGCCATGGCCCATGGCCTCGAACACCCGGTGCACGTTCTGTTGGCGGTCCACAGTGACGATGACGATCGCACACGGGCTCTCGGCCATGATCCGCCGGGTGGCCTCGACGCCATCCATCACCGGCATGATCAGGTCCATCAGGATCAGGTCCGGGGTGTTTTCCGCGCACAGACGCACCGCTTCGGCGCCGTTGTTGGCGACCCACAGCACCTGATGCGCCGGCTCGAAGGCCAGCGCGCGACGCAGGGCCTCCACCGCCAGAGGCATGTCGTTGACGATTGCGATCTTCATGCCCGCGCTCCTCCGATGAGCTCAACCACTGCGTCGAGCAGGGCGTCGTCATGAAAACTGGCCTTGGCCAGATAATAGTCGGCCCCGGCGTCCAGTCCACGGCGGCGGTCTTCCTCGCGATCCTTGTAGGACACCACCATCACCGGCAGCGATTGCAGACGGTTGTCGCGGCGCAGCAGCGAGACCAGCTCGATGCCGTCCATACGCGGCATGTCGATGTCGGTGATCAGCAGATCGAAATCCTCGGAGCGCAGGGCGTTCCAGCCGTCCATGCCGTCCACCGCAACAGCGACGTCGTAGCCGCGATTGAGCAGCAGCTTGCGTTGCAGTTCGCGCACGGTCAGCGAGTCGTCGACCACAAGAATCCGCTTGCGCGCGGCTTCTGCCGCCTGATGGCCGTGGCGGGCAATGCGCTCCAGACGCCCGGTGTTGAGCAGTTTGTCCACCGACCGCAGCATGTCTTCGACGTCGACGATCAGCACCACCGAGCCATCGTCGAGCAAGGCCCCGGCGGAAATGTCCTGCACCTTGCCCAGCCGCTCGTCCAGCGGCAGCACCACCAGCGTGCGCTCGCCAATGAAGCGCTCGACCGCCACGCCGTAGATCGCATCGCGCTCGCGGATGACCACGACTTTCAGCGTATCGCCGCTGTTCTGACTGGCCGGACGTTGCAATAACTGACTGGCCGCGACGAGCCCGACATGTCGGCCCTCGTGCCAGAAATGCTGGCGCCCTTCGACCTGCACGATGTCCTCCGGCGCCAGGTCGCACATGCGCTCGATGTGCGCCAGCGGGAAAGCGTAGGCCTCGTCGCCGACTTCCACCACCAGGCTGCGCACCACCGACAGGGTCAGCGGCACCTCCAGATGGAAACGGCTGCCCTCGCCCGCCGTCTGCTCCAGCACCACCGCGCCGCGCAACTGGCGGACCATGTGCTGCACGGCATCGAGGCCGACGCCACGACCGGAGACTTCGGTGACCTTGTCGCGCAGGCTGAAACCCGGCAGAAACAGGAAGGTCAGCAGTTCTTCTTCGCTCAACTGGGCGGCGGTTTCCGCGGGCGACAACTGGCGTTCGACGATGCTGCGCCGGACCTTTTCCAGATCCACGCCGTTGCCGTCATCGCTCAGTTCCAGTACCAGCAAACCGGCCTGATGCGAGGCGCGCAGACGGATCAGGCCTTCCTCCGACTTGCCCTTGAGCAGGCGTTCCTGTGGGGTTTCGATGCCGTGATCGACCGCATTGCGCAGCAGGTGCGTCAGCGGAGCTTCGAGTTTTTCCAGCACATCGCGGTCGACCTGGGTCTTCTCGCCCTCGATCTCCAGCCGCACCTGTTTGCCGAGGCTGCGACCAAGGTCGCGGACCATCCGCACCTGCCCGGACAGCACATCGGCGAACGGCCGCATGCGGCAGGCCAGTGCGGTGTCGTAAAGCACTTGCGCGCGCTGGCTGGCCTGCCAGGCAAACTCGTCGAGTTCGGCGTTTTTTTCTGCCAGCAGTTGCTGGGATTCGGCGAGCAAACGCCGCGCATCCTCCAGCGCTTCCTGAGCTTCAAGGCTCAGGGCATGTTCCTTGAGGTGCACATTGAGACTCTCCAGTGCCCGCAGACCATTGCTCTGCATGCGCTTGAGGCGCTGCATCGTGGCCAGGTGCGGCTTGAGGCGCTGGGTTTCCACCAGGGATTTGCTCGACAGGTCGAGCAGGCTGTTCAGACGTTCGGCGGTGACCCGCAGCACCCGCTCGCCACCTTCGGTGGCGCGTTTGCTCTTGCGCGGCGCGGGTTCCGGTTCGGCAACCTCGACCGGGATTTCAACCGGCGCAGGCTCCGCCACCGACGGTGGCTGAAGCTGCAACTCGGCCATCAGCGGCGCACTCGCAGCGGCGGGCACTAGTGGCGGCGTCGTCGGATCGAGCAATCCGCCCATCAACGCCACATAAGCCTCGATGTCCGCCGGTTGGGGGGCGCTGGCCGGGGTGGCAATGCGCATCAGCAAGTCGGTGCCCTGCAACAGCGCGTCGATATGTTCCGGACGCAGGAACAACCGTCCTTCCTGCGCACTGACCAGACAATCTTCCATCACGTGGGCGACGCTGACGCCGCTGTCGATGCCGACGATCCGCGCCGCGCCTTTCAAGGAGTGCGCCGCACGCATGCACGACTCGAGCTGATCGGCCTGGGTCGGGTTGCGCTCCAACGCCAGCAGCCCGGCGCTGAGCACCTGGGTCTGGGCTTCGGCTTCGAGGCTGAACAGCTCGAGCAAGGAGGCGTCGCGCATTTGCTCGGGGGTCATGTGAGGCTCCGGGACACGGCGGACAGCAACTGTTCTTCATCCAGCCAACGCAGGCTGCGACCTTTGAAAGGCAACACGCCTCGGGTGTATTTGGCGCTGGCTTGCGCACCGGAGCGTGAGGCGGCATCGAGGATTCGCTCGTCGATGGCGTGAATCCCGTCGACTTCGTCCACCGGCACCACCACCGGCCCGCCCTGGGCCGAGATGATCAGCATGCGCGGCATGATCCGCGCGCCGGTCGCCGGGGCCGCGTTGCTGTCGAGGTCGAGCAGTTCAACCAGCGACAGGCACGCCACCAGCGCACCGCGCACGTTCGCCACGCCAAGCAAGGCCCGGGAGCGCTGGTGCGGCAGCGAGTGAATCGCCTGCAATGGCGCGACCTCCACCAGACTGCGCGTTGCCAGGCCGAGCCATTCTTCGCCGAGGCGGAACATCAGCAACGACCGGGTCTTCAGCTCGGTTTCGACCTGGGTTGCCACCGGATCGCGCTCGTCCTGCTGCAACGCATAGCGGTCGAGCAGGCGTGTGGCGGCGGCGGAATACACCGAGCAATTGCGGCAATGGATGTGCTCGTCCAGCAGCGGGCAGGACTTGTCGCCATGGATGCCGATGCGGTTCCAGCAATCGTCGATGGCCCGGGCGTCTTCGTGGGTGACGTTCAAGGTGTCGGACGGGATCATCGTTTACGCTCACTGTCGGCGGTGCGGTCGCTGCGGGCGGCGCGCTCCTGCAATCGTCTGGCGCCGGCCGTGTCGCCCTGGGCCTGCAACAGCGCGGCCAGGTGCATCAAGGCTTCGGGGTGTTGCGGCTCGAGGTACAACGCTTTGCGGTAAAAGCCCTGGGCTTCGAAGGCGCTGCCGGCGACATCGCTGAGCAGGCCGAGCCAGTAAAACACCTGGGCCACCGGCTCATGGCTGCGCAAATACTGCTCGCACGCGGCCCGGGCTTCGGCGCTTTTGCCTTCGTTGGCCAGGGCGGCGATGTTGGCCAGCAAGGTCGCCGCTTCGGGGTTGGTGCTTTTAGCCGTCGCCGGCAAAGGCGTCACGCCAGCAAACGGACGGTTGCGCACCGGCGGCGGTGGCGTGCTGCGCAGCGGTTGGCGCGCAGGCAACGGCAGCGCAATCGCGGTCGGCATCGGTAACGGTTCGGGTTGTGGGTCGCTGTGACGGCTGAAGGCAAAGGACTGTGGAATCCCGATCGAACGCATGCCCAACCGCCCAAGCAGACTGCCCTCGGCCGGGCCGATAAACAGCACGCCATCGACATGGGTCAGGCGCTTGAGCACGGCGAACACCTGCTGCTGGGTCGGCTGATCGAAATAGATCAGCAGGTTGCGGCAGAACACGAAATCGAACGGCGGCTCGTTGACCAGCAATGACGGATCGAGCACGTTGCCGACCTGCAGGCGCACCTGCTCGCGGACGATTTCATTCACCCGAAAGCCCTCGTTCTCGGCGAAAAAATGCCGCTCGCGAAAGTCCAGTTCCTGGCCGCGAAACGAGTTCTTGCCGTACAGCGCCCGCCGCGCCTTGTCCACTGACAAGGGGCTGACGTCCATGCCATCGACCTTGAACTGATGGGGCTTGAGGCCGGCATCGAGCAACGCCATGGCAATCGAATAGGGTTCTTCGCCCGTGGAACACGGCAGGCTGAGGATGCGCAGCGCGCGCATATTGTTCAATTCGCCCAGGCGTTTGCGCGCCAGTTTGCCCAGAGTGGCGAAGGATTCCGGGTAACGGAAAAACCAGGTCTCGGGGACGATCACCGCTTCGATCAGCGCCTGCTGTTCATCCCGCGAGCCTTGCAGGGTCTGCCAGTACTCATCGGCATTCACCGTTTGCGACAGGGTGATGCGCTGGCGCACGGCCCGTTCGATGATCGCCGGCCCGACCGAAGCGACGTCGAGGCCGATGCGTTCCTTGAGGAAATCGAAGAAGCGCTGGTCGCTGCTCATGGCTGCTCCTCAAGCCGCGCCGGATCCAGCGGCGGTGTCGGGAACAGCAACGTGCGCACCGACTCGTCCAGCAAGTCGTTGACCCGCACCCACTGCACCAGCCCCTGCGCATCCTCACGCACCGGGCCCAGGTACGGCGCCTGACGATTGTCGAGGCCGTACGGCTGGAAATCAGCCGGGTTGCAGCGCAGGGTATCGGTGGCCTGTTCGAGGATCAGGCCCAGCCATTGCGAGGGTTGCGAGTCATCCACGCGGTAATGCACCAGCACCAGTCGCGTGCTGGTACGCGCTTGCGCAGGATGGCCGAAGGTCAGGGCACTGAGGTCGATCACCGGCACCACTGTGCCACGGTAGGCGAACACCCCCGCCACCCAGTGCGGCGCCCGGGCAATCGGCTTCAACGGCAGGCGCGGCAGCACTTCGGCCACTTCCATGGCACGCAAGGCGTAGCGTTCGCTGCCGATGCGAAACAGCAGGAACAACGCCTGCTTCGCCACCGGCGCAGCGCTGCGTTTGGCGGTGATTTCGCTCATCAGACTTTGAATCGCGAAACGCCGCTGCGCAGGCCCACGGCCACCTGGCTCAGTTCGTCGATGGCGAAACTGGCCTGACGCAACGATTCGACGGTCTGGCTGCTGGCATCACCCAGCTGCACCAGCGCGTGGTTGATCTGCTCGGCGCCGGTGGCCTGGGCCTGCATGCCTTCGTTGACCATCAACACCCGCGGCGCCAGCGCCTGCACCTGATGGATGATCTGCGACAGTTGCTCGCCCACTTGCTGCACCTCAGCCATGCCGCGACGCACTTCCTCGGAGAACTTGTCCATGCCCATCACCCCGGCGGACACCGCCGACTGGATCTCGCGGACCATCTGTTCGATGTCATAGGTGGCGACAGCAGTCTGATCCGCCAGACGCCGCACTTCAGTGGCGACCACGGCGAAACCGCGACCGTATTCACCGGCCTTCTCCGCTTCGATCGCGGCGTTCAGGGACAGCAGGTTGGTCTGGTCGGCGACCTTGACGATGGTCACCACCACCTGATTGATGTTGCCGGCCTTCTCGTTGAGGATCGCCAGTTTGGCGTTCACCAGATCCGCCGCGCCCATCACCGAGTGCATGGTGTCTTCCATCCGCGCCAGGCCTTGTTGCCCGGAACCGGCCAGCACCGAGGCCTGATCGGCGGCGGTGGAGACTTCAGTCATGGTGCGTACAAGGTCGCGAGAGGTTGCCGCGATTTCGCGGGATGTCGCGCCAATTTCAGTGGTGGTCGCAGCGGTTTCGGTGGCGGTCGCCTGTTGCTGCTTGGAGGTGGCGGCGATCTCGGTCACCGAGGTGGTGACCTGTACCGACGAGCGCTGGGCCTGGGACACCAGCGAGGTGAGCTCGGTCATCATGTCGTTGAAGCCGGTTTCCACGGCACCGAACTCGTCCTTGCGGTCGAGGTTCAAGCGGCTGCTCAGATCGCCGGTGCGCATGATGTCGAGGATCTGCACGATGCGGTTCATCGGCGCCATGATCGCGCGCATCAGCAGCAGACCGCAGAAACCGGCGGCCAGCACGGCCACCAGCAGTGAGACGAACATGCTGACCTTGGCCGCCGCCACGGCCTCATCAATGTTGGCCATGGCCTTGTCGGCGACTTTCTTGTTCTCGCCAATGATGTCGTTGAGCTTCATCCGGCCCGAGTACCAGGTCGGAGTCAATTGCTCGTGGAACAGCTTGACCGCATCGGCTTCCAGATTGCGCTTGTGCAAGTCGAGCACCGCATCCTGAATTTTCAGGTAGGCATCGTGATACTTCTCGAACGCCGCGAATTCGAGCTTGTCCTCGTCCGTCACCACCGTGCCACGATAATTGGCCATCTGTTCCTGAAGCCGGGATTCGAAAGCCTTGTAATCGGCCGCATCTTCACTGCTGATGCCCTGCCCTTCCTTGAGCCCCAGCAGTTCCTGTGTTTGCAGATAACTGTCGACCCAGGCGCCACGAATCATCGAGCTGTAATAGACGCCGGGAATCGCGTCGTCACGGACGCTGTTTTCACTGGCTTCGATCTTCAGCAGCCGCGAATACGAGACGACCACCATCAACAGCATGATGGCGATAATCACCGCAAAGCTCGCCAAAATGCGTTGGCGCAACGTCCAGTTCTTCACAGTCAGTCCTCGGGGCGGGTCGAAATGCGGGGGAGTATAGCTGAGGGCGGTGTTTCATTTATAAGACGGTTTGCCGCGCCCAGGCCTTCCGGTCATAAAACACGACGGGCTCTGGATTGGGACTTTCAAGGAATCGGAGGGTGGCGTACCAGTGACGCAATGGCAAAAAGGGGCGATGGATTGGTCATTTCAGCTGCTGCAACGAAAGAACCCGCCATCCTGTGCGGGATTGCGGGTTCTGATATCGCTGACAACAGTTTTACTGGGTAGCTACACGAACCTGCTTCTCAAGCTCCACCTTCAACCCCGGCTCCAGCTTCAGTTGCCGCGCCAGTTCATCCAGATAGCTCTTCTCCATGAAGTTCTCCTCATCCACTAGCATCACGCTCGCCACGTACATCTCGGCGGCCATCTCCGGCGTGCTTGCCGCGCGGGCGACGTCGGTGGGGTCGAGGGGTTTGTTGAGTTCGGCGTGGAGCCAGTGTTTGAGTTCCTGATCGTTGTCGAGTTTGGTGAATTCACCTTCGATCAGTTGGCGTTCGCGGTCGTCGATGTGGCCGTCGGCCTTGGCGGCGGCGACCAAGGCTTTGAGGATGGCCTGGCTGTGTTGTTCGACTTGCGCCGGTGGCAGGCGATCGAGGGTTTGCGGTTCGCTTTGTGGGGCGGTGCCTTTTTGGGCGTTCCAGTTGCCGTAGGCTTTGTAGGCGATCACGCCCAGGGCGGCGAGGCCGCCGTAGAGGGCGACTTTGCCGCCAACCTTGCGGGCCTTTTTGCTGCCCAGCAGCAGGCCCATGGCGCCGGCCGCCAGGGCACCGCCGCCTGCGCCTGACAGCAAGCCGCCGAGTGCGCCGTTACTGGAAGATCCGCCCAGCAAGCCGCCCAAACCACCGGCAGCCGGTTTGTTCTGCGCCCCGCCCGCCTTGTTCTGCAACAGATCCTGGCCGGACTTGAGGAGTTGATCGAGCAATCCACGGGTGTTCATGTTCCGTCTCCAAACAGGGGTTATCCGGATCAATAAGGCCCTCAGCCTAGTTCGAAAGTGCCCGTCACCTGGTTGCGAGTGTGCTTCCAGATGTTGCCTGGCCCACGGCAGCCCTTCGCGAAAATAGATATACACTCGAGGCAATCTATAAAAACCGCCCACCGGGTAAACCTTCCATGATGACCTTGCGTCAGATCCGCCATTTCATCGCCGTGGCCGAGACCGGCTCGATCTCCGCCGCTGCGCAAACCGCGTTCATTTCCCAATCGACCCTGACCCTGGCCATCCAGCAACTGGAGGAAGAAATCGGCGTCAGCCTGTTCAATCGCCACGCCAAGGGCATGACGCTGACCCATCAGGGCCACCAGTTCCTGCGCCAGGCGCACCTGATTCTGGCCACCGTGGACAATGCCAAACGCAGCCTGCAACAAAGCACCGATCAGGTCGCCGGGCAGTTGATCGTCGGGGTGACCAGTCTGGTGGCCGGTTATTACCTGGCGGATTTGCTCACCCGTTTCCAGCGCGCCTACCCCAATGTCGAGATCCGGGTGATGGAGGACGAGCGGCCGTACATCGAGCATTTGCTGGTCAGCGGCGAGATCGATGTCGGTGTGCTGATCCTCTCCAACCTCGAAGACCGCCATGCCTTGCAGACCGAAGTGCTGACCCACTCGCCGCACCGTTTGTGGCTGCCGGCCCAGCACCCGCTGCTGGAACACGACAGCATCAACCTTGCCGATGTCGCCCGGGAGCCGTTGATTCAACTGAACGTCGATGAAATGGATCGCAACGCCCAACGTCTGTGGCGTGGCGCCGGACTGCAACCAAAAATCACCCTCAGAACCGCGTCCACCGAAGCAGTGCGAAGCCTGGTAGCGGCGGGCCTCGGTGTTTCGATCCAGCCGGACATGACGTATCGCCCATGGTCGCTCGAAGGCGACATCATCGAAGCGCGGCCGATTGCCGATCTCAACCAGACCCTTGACGTCGGTCTGGCCTGGCGTCGTGGCACCGCCCGCCCCGCGCTGGTCGATCCTTTCCTGACCGTTGCCCGCGAACAGCCCCACGGCGGACGCAAGCCATCTATTTAATCGAATGCCACCTTCAGTATTTAGAATTTGTCGACCCCGGAGCCGCGCACTAGTCTTGCTGCATCGATAAGACGGTCGGCTCCCGGAACAGGGAGCAACATGGCCATACAAGAAAAGAGATCACGGAAAATGGCTGGCGCGCAGACCCACATGCACACCGCGTTGCTGATCGACGGCGAACTGGTCGCCGGCCAGGGTTTTGTCGAACCGATCCTCAACCCGGCCACCGGCGAAGTCCTGACCCAGATCGCCGAGGCCAGCACCGAGCAAGTCGAAGCCGCCATCCTCGCCGCCCACCGCGCCTTTGCCGAGTGGTCGCGCACCACCCCGCAACAACGCTCGAACCTGCTGCTGGAAATCGCCAACGCCGTCGAAAAGCACGCCGATCACCTCGCCCGCCTCGAAGCCTTGAACTGCGGCAAGCCTTTGCATCTGGCGCGGCAAGACGACTTGACCGCCACCGTCGATGTATTCCGCTTCTTCGCCGGCGCCGTGCGCTGCCAGACCGGCCAGCTCAGCGGCGAATACGTGCCCGGCTACACCAGCATGGTGCGCCGCGATCCGATTGGCGTCGTCGCCTCGATTGCGCCGTGGAACTACCCGATCATGATGGCCGCGTGGAAGATCGCCCCGGCTCTCGCCGCCGGCAATACGCTGGTGTTCAAGCCATCCGAGCACACGCCGCTGTCGATTCTGGCATTGGCCCCGGCACTGGCCGAGATCCTGCCGCGCGGGGTAATCAACATCGTCTGCGGTGGCGGCGAAGGCGTCGGCAGTCACTTGGTCGGCCACCCGAAAGTGCGGATGGTGTCGCTGACCGGCGATATCGTCACCGGCCAGAAAATCCTCCAGGCCGCTGCCAAAACCCTGAAACGCACGCACCTCGAACTCGGTGGCAAGGCGCCGGTGATCGTTTGTAACGATGCGGATCTGAAAGCGGTGGTCGAAGGCGTGCGCACTTATGGCTATTACAACGCCGGGCAGGATTGCACCGCCGCGTGCCGGATCTACGCCCAGGCCGGAATTCACGACAAGTTGGTGGCCGAACTCGGCGCGGCGGTCAGCAGCCTGCGCTTCGCTGGCAAACGCGATGCCGACAACGAAATCGGCCCGCTGATCAGCACCCGTCAGCGCGACCGCGTGGCCAGTTTTGTCGAGCGCGCCCTCGGCCAGCCGCACATCGAACGGGTGACCGGCGCAGCGGTGCATTCCGGCGCCGGGTTCTTCTATCAACCAACCCTGCTGGCCGGTTGCAAACAGAGCGATGAAATCGTCCAGCGCGAAGTGTTCGGCCCGGTGGTGACCGTGACCCGCTTCGACGAACTCGCGCAAGCGGTGGACTGGGCCAACGACTCGGAATACGGCCTCGCCTCATCGGTGTGGACCCAGAACCTGGACAAGGCGATGCAGGTCGCCGCACGCCTGCAATACGGCTGCACCTGGATCAACAGCCATTTCATGCTGGTCAGCGAAATGCCCCACGGCGGGTTGAAACGCTCCGGTTACGGCAAAGACTTATCCAGCGATTCGCTACAGGATTACAGCGTGGTGCGGCACATCATGGCCCGCCACGGCCAGCATCTCTGACTACGCTAATAACAAGCCGACCACGGCATGCTTCACCGCGTTCACAACTGCCCCGACCATAATTTGAAGAAGAGGGTTCACCATGTTCGTGCACAAGACCGCACTGCTCAGTGCAATCACCATGGCCCTGCTGGCCAGCGCCAGCCTGCAGGCCGCCGAGCCGCTGAAAGCCGTCGGCGCCGGCGAAGGGCAGCTGGATATCGTCGCCTGGCCCGGCTACATCGAACGCGGTGAAAGCGACAAGGCCTACGACTGGGTGACCGGTTTCGAGAAGGAAACCGGCTGCAAGGTCAATGTGAAAACCGCCGCCACCTCTGACGAAATGGTCAGCCTGATGGCCAAGGGCGGTTACGACCTGGTGACCGCGTCGGGCGATGCCTCGTTGCGCTTGATCGTCGGCAAGCGTGTGCAGCCGATCAACACCGCGTTGATCCCGAACTGGAAATCCCTCGACCCGCGCCTGAAAGACGCGCCATGGTACGTGGTCAACAGCCAGACCTACGGCACCCCGTACCAGTGGGGCCCGAACGTGCTGATGTACAACACCAACGTGTTCAAGACCGCGCCGACCAGCTGGAACGTGGTGTTCGACGCGCAGAATCTGCCTGACGGCAAGCCGAACAAGGGCCGCGTGCAAGCCTACGACGGCCCGATCTACATCGCCGATGCGGCGCTGTACCTGAAATCCACCAAGCCTGAGCTGGGGATCAAGGATCCGTACCAGCTCACCGAAGATCAGTACAAGGCTGTGCTGGAACTGTTGCGCGCCCAGCAGAAGCTGATCCACCGCTACTGGCATGACACCACGGTGCAGATGAGCGACTTCAAGAACGAAGGCGTGGTTGCGTCGAGCGCCTGGCCGTATCAGGTCAACGGCCTGATCAACGAGAAACAGCCGATCGCTTCGACCGTGCCGAAAGAAGGCGCCACCGGCTGGGCCGACACCACCATGCTACACGCCGAAGCCAAGCACCCGAACTGCGCCTACAAATGGATGGACTGGTCGCTGCAGCCGAAAGTCCAGGGTGATGTGGCGGCGTGGTTTGGTTCGTTGCCGGCGGTTCCGGCGGCTTGCCAGGGCAGTGAATTGCTCGGCGCCGAGGGGTGCAAGACCAACGGGTTTGATCAGTTCGACAAGATCGCTTTCTGGAAAACACCGCAGGCTGAGGGTGGGAAGTTTGTGCCGTATAGCCGGTGGACGCAGGACTACATTGCGATTATGGGCGGTAGGTAAAACCTGGAACAACGCGGTCTGCTCCCTTTCCCCCTCGCCCCCCTGGGGGAGAGGGCTGGGCGGGCGGCGTGCCGATGAGGGGGTGGCTTTTGATCTTGCTTTTAATTTCAGGGCAATGGCCGAAACCGCTGCCCTCACCCCCCGCCCTCTCCCGGAGGGAGAGGGAGCTAAAAGCAGATCGCGGCGTATCGACCAGATGAGTTAGCCAAAAACCATCGCATACACCGCCAAACGATCCAGTTTTGTCAGAAGTCCAGGCAGGGCCGCTGCGACGGCCTTCGTCTTTTCGGAGCACCGCACCATGACGCTTGCAGTCCAGTTCACCAACGTTTCCCGGCAGTTCGGCGAGGTGAAGGCCGTTGACCGGGTGTCCATCGATATCCAGGACGGCGAGTTCTTTTCCATGCTCGGCCCCTCAGGTTCCGGCAAGACCACGTGCCTGCGCCTGATCGCCGGGTTCGAACAACCGAGCGCTGGCTCGATCCGCATTCACGGCGCCGAAGCCGCCGGTCTGCCGCCCTATCAGCGCGACGTCAACACGGTGTTTCAGGATTACGCGCTGTTCCCGCACATGAACGTGCTGGACAACGTCGCCTACGGATTGAAAGTCAAAGGCGTGAGCAAGACCGAACGCCACAAGCGCGCCGAAGAAGCGTTGGACATGGTCGCCCTCGGCGGCTACGGCGCGCGTAAACCGGTGCAGTTGTCCGGCGGTCAGCGCCAGCGTGTCGCCCTCGCCCGCGCGCTGGTCAATCGCCCGCGCGTGCTGTTGCTCGACGAGCCGTTGGGCGCTCTCGACCTGAAGCTGCGCGAACAGATGCAGAGCGAACTGAAGAAGCTGCAACGCCAGCTCGGCATCACCTTCATCTTCGTCACTCACGACCAGACCGAAGCGCTGTCGATGTCCGACCGCGTGGCCGTGTTCAACAAGGGTCGCATCGAGCAGGTCGACACCCCGCGTAATCTGTACATGAAACCGACCACGACGTTCGTCGCCGAATTCGTCGGCACTTCGAACGTGATTCGTGGCGATCTGGCGCGCCAGCTCAGCGGCCATCCGCAGCCGTTTTCGATCCGCCCGGAACACGTGCGCTTCGCAGAAGGCCCCTTGGCCAGCCACGAGATTGAGGTCAGCGGCCTGCTGCATGACATCCAGTATCAGGGCAGCGCCACGCGCTATGAACTGACCCTGGAAAACGGCCAGACCCTGAGCATCAGCCAGGCCAACAATCAGTGGATCGACAGCAGCGCGCAACACCAGACCGGTCAGCGCATCAGCGCACGCTGGGCGCGGGAAGCGATGATTGCGCTGCACGACACCGTTGCGAGCGGGGTGTGACATGACCGCCCTCGCCCTCCCGCAATCGGCGCCGTTGCGCAGGTTTTCCAACCTGCTCTATCGCAAGCCGAACCTGTATCTGTCGATGCTGCTGGTGCCGCCGCTTTTGTGGTTTGGCGCGATCTATCTGGGCTCGCTACTGGTGCTGTTGTGGCAAGGTTTCTACACCTTCGATGACTTCACCATGGCGGTGACGCCCGACCTGACTCTGGCCAACTTCGCTGCGCTGTTTCAGCCGTCGAACTTCGACATCATCTTGCGCACCCTGAGCATGGCCATCGTGGTCTCGATCGCCAGCGCCATCGTCGCGTTCCCGATTGCCTACTACATGGCGCGCTACACCACCGGCAAGACCAAGGCGTTTTTCTACATCGCGGTGATGATGCCGATGTGGGCCAGTTACATCGTCAAGGCCTACGCCTGGACGCTGCTGCTGGCCAAGGGCGGCGTGGCGCAGTGGTTCGTTCAGCACTTGGGGCTGGAGCCGGTGCTGCAGTTCATCCTGGGGATTCCCGGGGTCGGTGGCAGCACCTTGTCGACCTCGCACCTGGGGCGGTTCATGGTGTTCGTCTACATCTGGCTGCCGTTCATGATCCTGCCGATCCAGGCCTCGCTGGAACGCTTGCCGCCGTCGTTACTGCAAGCCTCCGCCGACCTCGGGGCCAAGCCGCGCCAGACTTTCATGCAGGTGATTCTGCCGCTGTCGGTTCCGGGGATTGCCGCCGGTTCGATCTTCACGTTTTCGCTGACCCTGGGCGACTTCATCGTGCCGCAGCTGGTGGGCCCGCCTGGCTACTTCGTCGGCAGCATGGTCTACGCGCAACAGGGCGCCATCGGCAACATGCCGATGGCCGCAGCGTTCACGCTGGTGCCGATCGTGCTGATCGCCATTTACCTGTCCATCGTCAAACGTCTGGGGGCCTTCGATGCACTCTGAGAAAGCATCCATAGGGCTGAAAATCGCAGCCTGGGGCGGGTTGGTGTTCCTGCACTTCCCGATCCTGATCATCTTCCTCTACGCCTTCAACACCGAAGACGCGGCGTTCAGCTTTCCACCGAAAGGCTTCACGCTGCACTGGTTCAGCGTGGCATTTTCCCGGCCGGACGTGCTGGAAGCGATCAAGCTGTCGTTGCAGATCGCGGCCATCGCCACGCTGATCGCCATGGTGCTCGGCACCCTCGCTTCCGCTGCGCTGTACCGCCGGGACTTCTTCGGCAAACAGGGCATTTCGCTGATGCTGATCCTGCCGATTGCATTGCCGGGGATCATCACCGGGATCGCGCTGCTGGCGACCTTCAAGACGCTGGGGATCGAGCCGGGGATGTTCACCATCATCGTCGGCCACGCGACCTTCTGCGTGGTGATCGTCTACAACAACGTCATCGCCCGTCTGCGCCGCACCTCACACAGTCTGATCGAGGCGTCGATGGACCTCGGCGCCGACGGCTGGCAGACCTTCCGCTACATCATCCTGCCGAACCTCGGCTCGGCGTTGCTCGCCGGCGGCATGCTGGCGTTTGCGCTGTCGTTCGACGAAATCATCGTCACCACCTTCACCGCCGGCCATGAACGCACCTTGCCGCTGTGGTTGCTCAACCAGTTGAGCCGCCCACGGGACGTACCCGTGACCAACGTCGTGGCGATGCTCGTGATGCTGGTGACCATGCTGCCGATCCTCGGCGCCTACTACCTGACCCGGGGTGGCGAGAGCGTGGCCGGCAGCGGCGGCAAATGATTTCCCTGACCTTTCCCACCCTGAATTTGCAGTAGAAAGAGGACAACAACATGCAAACCAAACTCTTGATCAACGGCCAACTGGTCAACGGCGAAGGCCCCGCGCAACCGGTGCTCAACCCGGCGCGCGGCGAAGTGCTGGTGGAAATCAACGAGGCCACCGAGGCCCAGGTCGATGCCGCCGTCCGCGCTGCGGACAGTGCCTTCGCCGAATGGTCGCAGACCACGCCGAAAGACCGTTCGCTGCTGCTGCTCAAACTCGCCGACGCCATCGAAGCCCACGGCGAAGAGTTGGCCAAACTGGAATCGGACAACTGCGGCAAACCCTACAGCGCCGCGCTGAATGACGAGATCCCGGCGATTGCCGATGTGTTCCGTTTCTTCGCCGGCGCCAGCCGTTGCATGAGCGGTTCGGCCGGCGGCGAATACCTGCCCGGCCACACCTCGATGATCCGCCGCGACCCGGTGGGCGTAATCGCCTCCATCGCGCCGTGGAACTACCCGCTGATGATGGTCGCCTGGAAAATCGCCCCGGCCCTCGCCGCCGGTAATACCGTGGTGCTCAAGCCGTCGGAACAAACCCCGCTGACCGCGTTGCGTCTGGCCGAACTGGCGTCGGATATTTTCCCGGCCGGTGTACTCAATCTGGTGTTCGGTCGTGGGCCGAGCGTGGGCAGCCCGTTGGTAACTCATCCGAAAGTGCGCATGGTCTCGCTGACCGGCTCCATCGCCACCGGTTCGAACATCATTTCCAGCACCGCCGACAGCGTCAAACGCATGCACATGGAACTGGGCGGCAAGGCCCCGGTGATCATCTTCGACGACGCCGACATTGATGCGGCGGTCGAAGGTATTCGCACCTTCGGCTTCTACAACGCCGGCCAGGATTGCACCGCCGCGTGCCGGATCTACGCCCAGCAAGGTATCTACGACAAGTTCGTCGAGAAGCTCGGTGCAGCGGTTCGCAGCATCAAGTACGGCTTGCAGGATGATCCGTCGACCGAACTGGGACCGCTGATCACCGCCCAGCATCGCGACCGCGTGGCCGGGTTTGTCGAACGCGCCGTGGCGCAACCGCACATTCGCTTGATCACTGGCGGCAAGGCTGTCGAAGGCAGTGGTTTCTTCTTCGAGCCGACCGTTTTGGCCGACGCGCAACAGGACGATGAGATCGTCCGCCGCGAAGTGTTCGGGCCGGTGGTGTCGGTGACCAAGTTCACCGATGAGGCTCAGGCGCTGGAGTGGGCCAACGATTCGGACTACGGCCTGGCGTCCTCGGTGTGGACAGCGGATGTCGGACGTGCGCATCGACTGTCTGCGCGGTTGCAGTACGGCTGCACTTGGGTGAATACGCACTTCATGCTCGTCAGCGAAATGCCCCACGGCGGTCAGAAACTGTCCGGCTACGGCAAGGACATGTCCATGTACGGGCTGGAGGACTACACCACGGTTCGGCATGTGATGTTCAAGCACTAAAAGCATCGCCAGCAGGCTGGCTCCAACAGATTCAATACAGTCCTCGTGGGAGCCAGCCTGCTGGCGATGGCGTCACCTCGGTTTCAGGAAGGAAACCGGCATTACGCACCACCAGGCATTCAAAACAATAACTACCGATCCGGGCGGCGTCTTCATGGCCCCGCCACGGTTTCGGCCATCCGAAATCTGCCGATTTCACGGAGCAAACACACATGAGTGCATCACCCGATCTCTCAGCCGCCGTTGCCGACAGCGATGCCGAACAACTGCGCCAACTGGGTTACACCTCCAACTTCAACCGCAGCATGAGCCTGTGGGAAAACTTCGCGCTGGGCTTCACTTATCTGTCACCGGTCGTAGGGGTTTATACCCTGTTCGGCCTGTGCCTGGCCGCTGGCGGGCCGCCGATGTTCTGGGCCTATTTGCTGGTCGGTTGCGGTCAATTGCTGGTGTGCCTGATCTTCGGCGAAGTGGTGTCGCAGTTCCCGATTTCCGGTGGCGTTTATCCTTGGGCACGTCGCCTGGTCGGCAAGAAATGGGCATGGATGGTCGGCTGGATCTACTCCATCGCCCTGTGCGTGACCATCGCCGCCGTTGCGGTCGGCGCCGGCCCGTACCTCGCGGCCATGCTGGGTTTTGAGCCGAGCAACAACACCAACATCGTCATCGCCCTGGTGCTGACGCTGTTCGCCACCCTGGTGAACCTCAGCGGCACCAAAGTGCTGGCGCGGATCGCCATGTTCGGTTTCCTCTGCGAACTGGTGGGCGCGGTGATCGTCGGCGTGTACCTGCTGATTTTCGAGCGCCACCAGCCGATCAGCGTGCTGTTCAACACTTTCGACATCAGCGTCGACGGGTCCTATCTGCCGGCCTTCCTCACCGCGTCGCTGGCGGGGATGTTCCTCTACTACGGCTTCGAAGCCTGCGGCGATGTAGCCGAAGAAACCCCGAACCCGAGCAAGAAAATCCCGGTGGCCATGCGCATGACCATCTACATCGGCGGCATCGCGGCGATGTTCGCCTGCCTCGCGCTGATCCTCGCCGTGCCGGACATGCAAGCGGTGATCAACGGCACCGACAAGGACCCGGTCACCACCATCCTCAACAACGCCTTCGGCCCGGTCGGTTCGAAAGTGGTGATGGGCGTGGTGATGATTTCCTTCATCTCCTGCGTCATCAGCTTGCAAGCTGCGGCGAGTCGTCTGCTGTATTCCTACGCTCGCGATGAAATGGTCATCGGCAGCCGACTGCTGAAAAAGATTTCTCCTACGACTCAGGTGCCGGTTGCGGCGCTGTTCGTGTCCGGCGTCCTGCCCGGCCTGATCATCGCCCTCGGCTTCTTCCTGCAAGACGCCGTGGCGACCATCGTCAGCTTCGCGGCCATCGGCATCTACCTCGCATTCCAGATGATCGTCCTCGCCGCCCTGTACGCCCGCAGCAAAGGCTGGAAACCCAGCGGCAAATTCACCCTCGGCGCGTGGGGCTGGCCGGTGAACATCGGCGCGCTGGTGTATGGCGTCGGCGCAATCATCAACATGGCCTGGCCACGTACCCCGGATGCCGCGTGGTACATCAACTACGCGATGGTGCTGAGCACGGCGATCGTGATTGGTCTGGGACTGGTTTATATGTGGATCGGCAAGCCGTATGACCATGGGAAGGCGCCGGCTGGGGATGCCTGGAAAGTTAGTCGCTAAGAAAAACAGCCCCGGATTTATCACAATTTCGGGGCTGATTTCTTTCAGCGTCAGTTACTCGCTTCCTACAGACCGAACCCTCAGCATTCAGTCCCCTTTCCTACGAATGGCGTCGGCAGAGTAGACTTGGCGCCGCTAGCGCCTGACCGATAGGCTTTACCCCGTCGCTGCCCAATCAGCGGCCCGGGGTCGAAGCCGGTACATCATCAACATGGCGCAACTGCGTCCTCCATAGAAACCGAGGCTTTTTTGCCTTTCGGATTCGCGTTATGGCGGACCGTGTGGCGCGGGCCTCTCGGCTTCCATGTTGATCGAGAATGTTCCGACTTCGAACGCCGCACGGTTCGCCACCCAAATCTGTCGAAGGATTAGTGGCGGCTCTCATTTCAACATGGAGCAGAAATTGACTATGCACGCGCCAAATTCACCAGAGACCCAGACGCACTTTATCCCTACGGTTTTCACCCGCCACAACCGCTTCCTCCACGCCCTCCTGCTTGATCATCAAGCCTGGTTCTGTGCTCAAGATCTGGGCCGCATGATGGGCCATCCCTTGAACCCACGCGTCACGCTCAAACTCGACCCCGACCAACGCCGCACCGTTCGGCTGCGCAAGTACGGCAAAGTTGTCGAGACACCGATGGTCAGCGAATCCGGCATGTACGCGCTGCTCGTCCACCATTTCATCCCGGAAAACCGCAACCTTCGGCAATGGCTGAGCAATGAGGTGATTCCCATCCTGCGGGAAACCAGCTCAGCAACAGCGGAAAACTGCCCAAGCCTGAGCTCGGTGCATTGGGCAGGCGTCACCGTGCCGCTGTTGCACTGGCAACAACAGGCTTGGGTGAAATGGCGTGATATGCCGGAGTTGGTGCTCGGTCAGCAGCCCTATCAGGTATCGGGGACATGTAGCTGACGGCCTCACTTGGCCCAATGAAAAAAGGGGCGGACTCCAGAGTCAGCCCCTTCAATGTTCACCATCAACCTCGACACATTTCTGAGCGAGTCCCTAACTGATGCGCAACGCCATCCCCGCACTTCAGCCCATTCTAGAAATCATCCCGAGTGACGAGAATTTTGCTGAAGACTACCTGCAAAAACTCGTCAAACAATGTGCGGTTGCCGAGCATCTGCACGCAATCCATGTCGGCATCGCCGACGCTGACGCGGGTAAGTTGATTGATCTGGCCACCGTGAAAGCCAAATGGCTTTCACGGTGAACCTCCTGTTTCAAAACCGCGAAACACTCCTCATCGCATCCACCAGATACCGCATCGCAATCCGGTCGCTCTCCGACAACTCCCGGTAACGCTCCACCAGTTTCAGTTCGTCGGGACTGAGCCGGCGTCTTCGCCGGACGTTGGAGAGGCAGGGAAAGATGCCTAACATTTCGGTGATGCCTTGTCCTTTTGTCATGGACGATGTCCTTTTCCAGTACGTCAGAAATTTCTCGAAAACCGCATCGCCCTGCTCCTTTAAGCAGCGATTTGAGCCCTGCCGGTCGGATGGGTCGTGACCGGCGATGCCCATAGAATAGAAATTAAATCGGCGCTGAAAAGCTGTTTTTAGAGTAATTAGTCGAAAAAAGCAGATATGCCCTATAAATCAGAAAAGTCTGTGAGATAAATAACCGTAACGTCTTGTTTCATTGAGACGCTGTCGCCGTGCTATCAATGAATTTTGCAAAATCGGCGAACCGATTAAGCTAGCGGGCATCTGTTACTAGTCCGTAGCGTTTGGCCGAAGGCTTGTCCGAACCGTAATTTCTGATCCAGTACGTGCCAGGAACGGCGCGGGATTGTCCACGACAGGTTGTATTTATGCACCGCAGGAATTTGCTCAAAGCGTCCATGGCCATTGCGGCTTACACCGGCCTTTCCGCCTCCGGCCTGCTCGCCGCACGCGCCTGGGCCGCCTCTGGCGGTGCCGCCGACGGTGAAGCCCAGGCCTTCGACTTCGAAACGCTGAAGCGCCAGGCCAAACAACTGGCCGGCAGCGCTTATCAGGACACCAAACAGGTGCTGCCGCCGACCCTGGCGACCATGACCCCGCAAAACTTCAATGCGATCCGCTACGACGGCGAGCATTCGCTGTGGAAGGAGAACAAGGGTCAGCTCGATGTGCAGTTCTTCCACGTCGGCATGGGTTTCCGTCAGCCGGTGCGCATGTACAGCGTCGATCCCAAGACCCGCACGGCCCGCGAGGTGCATTTCCGCCCTCAGCTGTTCAACTATGAGAACACCTCGGTCGACACCCAGCAGCTCAAGGGCGATCTGGGGTTTGCCGGTTTCAAGCTGTTCAAGGCGCCGGAACTGGATCGGCATGACGTGGTGTCGTTCCTCGGCGCCAGCTACTTCCGCGCGGTGGATGCCACTGGCCAATATGGCCTCTCCGCCCGTGGCCTGGCCGTGGACACCTACGCCAAGAAACGCGAAGAATTCCCTGACTTCACCAAGTTCTGGTTCGAGACGCCGGGTCAGAACGCGACCCGCTTTGTGGTCTACGCCCTGCTCGACTCGCCGAGCGCGACCGGTGCCTATCGTTTCGACATCGATTGCCAGGCCGAACGCGTGGTAATGGAAGTCGACGCCCACATCAACGCCCGCGCCGCCATCGAACAATTGGGCATCGCGCCGATGACCAGCATGTTCAGCTGCGGCACCCACGAGCGCCGGATGTGCGACACCATTCACCCGCAAATCCATGACTCGGATCGTCTGGCCATGTGGCGCGGCAACGGCGAGTGGATCTGCCGCCCGCTGAACAACCCGGCGACCCTGCAATTCAACGCCTTCGCCGACACCGATCCGAAAGGGTTCGGTCTGGTGCAGACCGACCACGAATTCGCCAACTATCAGGACACCGTCGACTGGTACAGCAAACGTCCGAGCCTGTGGGTAGAACCTACAACCGCGTGGGGCGAAGGCTCTATCGATCTGCTGGAAATTCCTACAACCGGCGAAACCCTGGACAACATCGTTGCGTTCTGGACGCCGAAGAAACCGGTAGCCGCCGGCGATTCGCTGAACTACGGCTACAAGCTCTACTGGAGCGCCCTGCCGCCGGTCGGCACGCCGCTGGCGCGGGTGCATGCGACTCGCTCGGGCATGGGTGGATTCGTCGAAGGCTGGGCACCGGGCGAGCATTACCCTCCGGTCTGGGCCCGTCGCTTTGCTGTGGACTTCACCGGTGGCGGCCTGGATCGCCTGCCGCAGGGCACCGGGATCGAACCGGTGGTGACTTGCTCCAACGGCAAGGTGCAGGATTTCAGCGTGCTGGTGCTGGATGACATCAAGGGTTACCGGATTCTGTTCGACTGGTACCCGACCAATGACAGCGTGGAGCCGGTTGAGCTGCGACTGTTCATACGCACCAATGACCGCACGCTGAGCGAGACCTGGTTGTACCAGTACTTCCCGCCAGCGCCGGACAAGCGCAAGTATCCTTGATGTTTTGAGGCGCCAGCGCGGGCCTCTTCGCGAGCAAGCCCGCTCCCACATTGGATCTGGTTCGATCACACAGCGTGTGACCGACACGGAGCCAGGGTGGGAGCGGGCTTGCTCGCGAAAGCGTCAGAATATTCAACATCGGATGGAAGGCACCGCGTCAGGTCAGTGGGCAATACAGATGAATGTCTTTGGGCTCTTGATCAAACAACTCAGGATCCGGGTGATCAACCAACCGGCAACCCTGGCGCTGATAGAACTCCACGGTATTGCGCGACTCGGTCGCCGAGACATACAGCGCCTCGGCGCCGATCCTCCGACCATGGGCGCAGGCCAGGGCAAACAATCGCCCGCCAAGCCCCTGCCCACGCCAGGCACGGCTGATGTGCAGAAACTTCAACTGCCGCATGTTCAGACCCTGATTGTGAATAACCCGGTTATCCACAACCACCGCTGCCACCAGTGTCTCGCCATCGAAAATCCCGTGTAGCCAACCGCCACTGCGCCAGCATTTTTCCAATATCCGCGCATTCTCCTCCGCCTCCCCTTCGGGCCACCCGCGCATGTCGAAACGCGCCGGATACAGAACCAGCTCACCGTTTTCCACGCGATAACATTCCTCGACCAGTTCACTGCGGTCGATCAGCGCCAGCAGCGGCAAGTCGGATTCCGTCAACTCTCGTTCGATCAACATGCGATCCATTCCTTTGCATTTCAAACGATAGGCAAGAAAAAACCCGCCTTTTCAATGGCGGGTTTTATAGGCGCTGCGACAGGCCGGATCAATCCCGCAGATCAGACTCATGAATCGGCTGATCACGATGGGTCGCACGTTGATACTGCGCCGGCCACACCGCTTTGCGGCCGCCCAGGTCATCGTCGGCGTGCAGCGGCCAGTACGGATCACGCAGCAGCTCACGGGCAAGGAAGATGATGTCGGCCTGACAGGTTCGCAGGATGTGCTCGGCCTGGGCCGGCTCGGTAATCATTCCCACGGTCCCGGTGGCGATGCCTGACTCCTTGCGCACCCGTTCGGCGAAGCGCGTCTGATATCCCGGACCCACGGGGATTTCGGCGTTGGCTGCCGTGCCGCCCGATGAGACATCGATCAAATCAGCCCCCAAGGCTTTCAGGCGTCGCGCCAGCTCCACGGTTTCATCCGGGTTCCAGCCGTCCTCGACCCAGTCGGTAGCCGACAGGCGCACAAACACCGGCAGTTCTTCCGGCCACACGGCGCGCACCGCTTCGGTCACTTGCAGCACCAGACGAATACGATTTTCGAACGAACCACCGTACTGGTCGCGGCGCTGATTGCTCAGCGGCGACAGAAACTGGTGCAACAGATAACCGTGCGCCGCATGCACCTCGACCACACTGAAACCAGCGGTCAGCGCGCGTTTGGCCGCGGCCACGAAGTCCTGAATGACTTGGGCGATCTGACTCTCATCCAGCTGTTTCGGTTGGGTGTGTTGTGGGTCGAAGGCAATCGGCGAAGGCCCGACCGGCGTCCAGCCACCATCCTCCGGTTTCACGCTGCCATGCTTGCCGATCCATGGCCGATGGGTGCTGGCCTTGCGCCCGGCGTGGGCCAGTTGAATGCCGGCCACTGCGCCTTGGGCGGTGATGAAACGGGTGATGCGTTGCAACGGTGCGATCTGTTCGTCGTTCCACAGGCCCAAGTCTTCAGCGGTGATCCGCCCGTCGGCCGTGATTGCCGTGGCTTCGGTGAATACCAGGCCAGCGCCCCCCACGGCACGGCTGCCGAGGTGCACCAGATGCCAGTCGTTGGCCAGGCCATCGACGCTGGAGTACTGGCACATGGGCGACACGGCGATGCGGTTGGGCAGGGTCAGTTGGCGAAGGGTAAAGGGTTCAAGCAGCAGACTCATGGGGCACCTCTCAAATCAGTGGGCAGGCTCCAGGGTTCTGTTTGAAAAGTCGACGAGTGACAGGAAAAAGATGCAGCACCCGCCCCCGCGGGCAAAAAATTCGACAAGACGTCACAAGGCCAATCAAGCAGTGCTTAGAGCCTAGTCGACATCCGGGGATGAGGGAGGGTTCAGAGTAATTCTGTGTATGTAAGTCCGCCTGCGCGAGCTTGCTCGCGAAGGCGTCAACGCGGTTCGATGTGGGCAATCATCAGTTGCACGGTCTCATTGCCGCGGAACTCGTTGAGATCGAGCTTGTACGCCAGTTCGACCCATTTGATCGTCGGGTTCGGCCAGATATCACGATCGATGCCGAAGGCGATGCCATCCAGCTTCACCGAGCCGCATTCGGTTTTCAGCACCACTTTAAGGTGCCGCTCGCCGACCACTCGCTGCTCGACCAACTGGAACACGCCATGAAACAGCGGCTCCGGGAAATGCTGGCCCCACGGCCCGGCGTGACGCAGGGCCCGAGCCAGTTCCAGATGAAACTCCTCGACCGCCAGCGTGCCGTCCGACAGCAGGCGCCCGGTCAGGTCTTCTTCGCGAAGCTGTCTACGCACCTCGGCGTCAAATGCCTCGGCGAACAACGGAAAATTCTCCTGCGGCAAAGTCAGGCCTGCCGCCATCGCGTGACCGCCGTACTTGGCGATCAGATCCGGATGCTGCGCCGCGACCACGCTCAGCGCATCACGAATATGAAAGCCCTGAACCGAACGCCCAGAGCCCTTGAGCAGACCGTCACCGGCATCGGCGAAGGCGATGGTCGGGCGGAAGTAACGCTCCTTCATCCGCGAAGCCAGAATACCGATGACACCCTGATGCCATTCCGGATCAAACAGGCACAATCCGAACGGCATCGACTCGACCGGCAAGTCCTTGAGCTGGGCCAGCGCTTCACGCTGCATGCCTTGCTCGATGGATTTGCGATCCTGATTCATGCCGTCCAGTTGTGCGGCCATTTCCCGGGCCAGCGCAGGGTCGTGGGTCAGCAGGCATTCGATGCCCAGGCTCATGTCATCCAGACGCCCCGCCGCGTTCAGGCGCGGGCCGACGATGAAACCGAGATCGGTAGAGGTAATGCGCGAACCCTCTCGCTTGGCCACTTCCAGGATCGCCTTGATCCCCGGCCGCGCACGTCCGGCGCGAATCCGTTCCAGCCCCTGGTGCACCAGAATCCGGTTGTTGGCATCCAGCGGCACCACGTCGGCAACGCTGCCCAGTGCTACCAGATCCAGCAGCTCGCCGATGTTCGGTTGCGGCTTGTTCTCGTACCAGCCAAGGCCGCGCAAGCGTGCGCGCAAGGCCATCAACACATAGAAAATCACCCCGACCCCGGCCAGCGCCTTACTCGGAAACTCGCAGCCGGGCTGGTTCGGATTGACCAGCGCATCTGCTTGCGGCAGCTCATCGCCGGGCAAGTGGTGGTCAGTAATCAAAACCTTCAGGCCATGGCGCTTCGCGGCCGCGACACCTTCAACGCTGGAAATACCGTTGTCGACGGTGATCAGCAACTGCGGCTCGCGGGTCATTGCAACTTCGACGATTTCCGGAGTCAGGCCGTAGCCGTATTCGAAGCGGTTGGGCACCAGATAATCGACGTGTGCCGCGCCCAGCAGGCGCAAGCCGAGCACGCCCACGGTGCTGGCCGTCGCGCCGTCAGCGTCGAAGTCACCGACGATCAGGATCCGCTGACGCTGCTCCAGCGCCGTCACCAGCAGATCAACCGCCGCATCGATCCCTTTGAGCTGCTGGAACGGAATCAGCCGCGCCAGGCTCTTGTCCAGCTCCGCTTCGGACTGCACGCCCCGCGCCGCGTACAGGCGGGTCAGCAGGGGTGGCAGTTCACCGAGAAACGGCAGAGTGGCGGGCAACGGGCGAGGATCGATACGCATGGGGTGACAGAAGCTTCTCTTGAATACGTGGGATTTTTCGGGAGTAGCGCGGACTTAACCGCGCTCGCCTTGCAGCCAGGTGAGCTGGACTTCGTGCTGGCCACGGTCGTCGGTGACGAAGATCGTGCCTTCGCTGATCATCACGTCCCACTTGATGACGCGGGGCATGTCCTTGGCCAGGGTTTCCAGCACTTCCTGCGGAACAGCGGCAATGTTGACGTTCTTCAGGTTTTTGATCGCCGGAATCACCTTGCCTTCCCAGACGCGCAGGCTGCCGTAGGCCAGCAGGCTGGTGCGTTCGGTGCGGCGCGAGCACCAGGTCAGGCGATCGGCGTCCGGCTGGCCGACTTCGATCCAGTGCAGGACGCGGTCGTCCAGGCTCTTTTCCCACAACGCAGGTTCATCCACGTCCGACAGACCACGCCCGAACGACAGTTGCTCGTTGTACCAGAGCGCGTAGGCCAACAGCCGCACGGTCATGCGTTCTTCGGTTTCCGAAGGATGGCGGGCGATGGTCTGCTTCACGTTCTCGTAGACGCTGCGGTCGAGGTCGGTGAGGTTCAGTTCGAATTTGTAGGTAGTGGACGGCTGGGCCATGAACGGGCTTCTTGATACGAGGAAAGTCGGCAAGTCTAACCGATGCTGTAGGCAATCCACGAATTGATGGCGATCAACCTTGCGCGACTGACAGCCGGCTATGTTGAAACGCTGTATCTGCTCAGCCTTGTCCTACAGGATCTCGCATGCCGTTCGCCAACAAACCGCTCAGCGGTCTGAAAGTCATTGAATTGGGTACTTTGATTGCCGGGCCGTTTGCCTCGCGCATCTGCGGCGAATTCGGCGCCGAAGTGATCAAGATCGAGTCGCCGGACGGCGGGGATCCGTTGCGCAAATGGCGCAAGCTGTATGAAGGGACTTCGTTGTGGTGGTTCGTCCAGGCGCGCAACAAAAAGTCCCTGACGCTGAACCTCAAACACCCCGATGGCCTGGCGATCCTGAAAAAACTGCTGGGTGAAGCCGACATCCTGATCGAGAACTTCCGCCCCGGCGTGCTGGAAAAACTCGGCCTGGGCTGGGAAACTCTGCACGCGCTGAACCCGAAACTGGTGATGGTGCGCCTGTCCGGTTTCGGCCAGACCGGGCCAATGAAGGATCAGCCAGGTTTCGGTGCGGTCGGCGAATCCATGGGCGGCCTGCGCTACATCACCGGTTTCGAAGACCGCCCGCCGGTGCGCACCGGAATTTCCATCGGCGATTCGATTGCGGCTTTGTGGGGAGTGATCGGCGCGTTGATGGCCTTGCGTCATCGCGAGGTCAACGGCGGTCTCGGCCAGGTGGTCGATGTGGCGCTGTACGAAGCGATCTTCGCCATGATGGAAAGCATGGTGCCGGAGTTCGATGTGTTCGGCTTCATTCGCGAGCGTACCGGCAACATCATGCCGGGCATCACCCCGTCCTCGATCCACACCAGCGCCGACGGCAAACACGTGCAGATCGGCGCCAACGGCGATGCAATCTTCAAGCGCTTCATGCTGATCATCGGCCGTGAAGATCTGGCAAACGACCCGGCGCTGGCCAGCAACGACGGGCGCGACAGCCGTCGTGACGAGTTGTATGGGGTGATCGATCGCTGGGTCAATTCGCTGCCGCTGCAAACCGTGCTGGATCTGCTGAATCAGGCCGAAGTACCGGCCAGCCGGATCTTCAGTGCCGAAGACATGTTCAACGATCCGCAATACCTGGCCCGGGAAATGTTCCTCCACGCCAAATTGCCGGACGGCAAACCTTTCAAGATGCCGGGCATCGTGCCGAAACTCTCTGAGACACCCGGCACGTCCGAATGGGTCGGACCGCAGCTCGGTGAGCACAATGCGCAGGTACTCCACGATCTTGGCTACGACGAGAAGCAGATCGCCCGGCTGCGCGAAGACGGAGCCATCTGAGCTGAAGCCCCTGATGCCCTCGGCCTCGAACCGCGCCCACCATTGGTGGACCTGGCGGTTGTTCGGCCTGCTGTTCCTGATGGTACTGCCAGCGTGGGCGCAGGCCAAACCGACGCTGATCTGGCTGTTGCGCGACCTGCCGCCACTGACGATCTTCGAGGGTCCGAAAAAGGGCCAGGGCGTTATCGATCAATTGATGCCAATGCTCATTGCCGGCATGCCGCAATACGAACACACCTTGCTGCGGGTCAATCGCGCCCGTGGCACTCAAATGCTGCATGAACATCCCTTCGCCTGCGATCCTTCGCTGATCTGGAACAGGGAGCGGGCGCAATGGATCGCCTTCTCCATCCCTGCGTTTCGCGCTGTCAGCAATGGCCTGGTGGTGCGTCAGAGAGATCGCGAAGTGCTGAAGCCGTTTCTGGTCGACGATGAAGTCGACCTGTCGGCATTTCTGGCCAACGGCGAGCGAAAAGTCGGCGTGGTAGCCGAGCGCAGTTATGGCGAGTACATCGATACATTGCTGCATCAGGCACCGAGCGGCGCGCTGACGCCCCATTACGGCAACGATGCGCTCAGCAGCCTGCTGTCGATGCAGCGCCTGGGACGTTTGCAGGTGGTGCTGGGTTACTGGCCGGAAATCCGTTATCAGGCGCGCCAGGCCGAGATCACCGAGGACGAACTGCTGTTCTTCCCGATTCGCGGCACGGGCAAGTACCTGTCGGGCCATGTCGGCTGCACCGACACCACGGCGGGTCGCCAGGCGATCACCGAGATCAATCAGCTGTTGCGCACCCTGCCCCACGATCATCTCAACCAGCTCTACGCCGATTGGCTCGACCCCGAAAGGCGTCAGGATTATCTGGAACAGGCGCGGATTTTCTTCCAGCGACAAGCCGCGCAGTGAAATCCGGGCAAAAAGAAACCCCGAGAAGTGGGGAGACGACTCGGGGTTAAACGTGGCCTGTATCAAAGACCCGTAGCAGCAAGCGACAAGCACCGGAGCACAATGCTTGCTCCTGCTGTTACCGGGTCTGACCGACCTGGATGCAGGAAGGTTCCCACAAATGAAAAATCAGTTTCAGAGGGCCGGGTGCTTGTCGAGGGCTGCGTTTCGCAACGCGGCGATCACACAGGGTTCCAGCCGGCCTTCGGCAATCAGGATGTCACGGTGCAGACCGTCGACCACATCTGTCAGTTGACGCTTGTCGCTCAATTGCGCCTGATTGAATTCGCGCTCCACCACGATCGCGCCGCTGCCGTTCTTCAAGGTCACCAGGCATTCGCCATGGCGACCCCGAGGGGTCAACGTCACTTGATACGGGCTCAGAGCCTCACCGAGCAATAGACTGATACTTTCCATCTCGATCTCCACTCAATAGTCCGAAAACACAGTGCCTGGGGCGTGTTCACAGTAAATGACCACCGGCCCGAGAGGAAAGTTCTGCTTGTCGCCGGCCTCTCCCGGAGCGTCACCGGCCTATCGGAGCATGCAGGGTGAAGATGACAGGAAAATAACCATGGGGGTTCAAGCGTCCACGCAATTCCGGTGGCTTGTCATGTAGGTGTCCAGCAGACTCCTCATCAACACCGCCGACACCGGCGTGTGCAGGCGGCCCAGCAAGGTGATCCCGTGTTCGCCGAGCAAGGTTTCCAGCTCTTGCAGCAGGCTGGGTGTCACGGCCCCCAGCAGAATCATCGCCCGCGCGTCCTGCCGCTCGGCCAGATGCCGGATCAGCGCCAACCCGTCCCCGTTCTGCAATTGTGGATTGCACAGGGTGATGTCGACCGCCCCGCGACGTTCCAGTGACCGCTTTGCCGAACCCAGCGACGGCGCGGTCAGCACATCATAGATACCGATGGCGTTGAGCATCTGGTGCAACGCCATCAGCTGGAACGGATTGGGTTCTAGAATCAGGATCTTGAGCGAGCGCATGGGACGACCTCTGGAGCGGCAATCGCGGATTCACGCCGCAGTGGCCTGTCACTCTAGGGCAGTCGTCCTAAGCCTCCCATCAGAAAAGGAATCGCGGTTTATAGGACTTTTCCCATCTTTAATGCAGACATTGACACCCGCTCTCCTTCCTCCGCTCGGTGATGTCCGTCCAGCCACCCAGCAGGCCACGCAGTTTTCCATCCGCACTGTAAAACGGCACCGTCCATTGGTAGATCTGACGGGGGCCGCTCTTGAACACCAGCTGCCGTTTGCTGAAACGTGTTTTACGAGTGCCCAACTGCGCCATGAATTCTTCGTGCAGCATCAGTGCCGTGGCCTGCGGAAGTGCATCGATCTCGAACAGCATCCGGCCCTGTACCTGTTCCAGCCGAACCGACAGCGCATCTTCATAACTGCGATTGCACATGATCAACCGCCCCTGCAGATCGCGAACGAATACGGGATCGGGCATCGCATCGATCAATGCATGTTGGAAAGCCAGTTGATCACTTAGATCCTTTTCAGCCGCCCGTCGCTGCTTTACCTCGGCCGCCAAACGGCGGTTCCACAGCAAGGGCAATAGCCCGAACACCCCAAGCGCACCCATCGCCCAACACCCCCACTTGATCAGGAGCGAGCCGATCGAGGGAACCGGAGCGGGAGCAATGCCATCCAGCCATTTCAGGCGCATGGCACGCAGTTCGGCCGCCGAGAAAGCGCCCAATGCCTTGTTGAGGATGCTCACAAGCTCAGGCAGCCCTTTGCGTACCGCCAGATGATCCGCCTCCCACTTGCCCTCCACCAGACCACCGACCTTGAGCAGGCCCGAGGGAAACAGCTGAGCCCCGATCTCGTTCTCGATGGTGGCGTAGGCCTCGCCACTCTCGACCAGCGCTCGCGCCTCGGCATACGTTTTCACCGAGCGGATCTGGATCGACGGGTAGTCACGTCGAATGCTGTCCTCCAGCGCATGCCGGGCCGGCAGGACCAATACCCGCTTTGCCAGCGCTTCGAACGACTGTATCGCCGGTTCGCCCGAATGACCGACGAATACCCAGCCGGCTCCGCCGAACGCGTGACTGAAGTCCAGGAATGCCTTGCGCTCGTCGTTCATCGCCAGGGTCGTGCTGATATCGGCCACGCCACTCTGAAGCCGTTCCAGCATGTGATCGGTGGAAAACGACTCCTGATGGACGAACTGCAATCCGGTCATGGCGCTGATATGCGTGAGCACATCGTTGTTCAAGCCGCTCCAATGACCATGTTCATCCTGAAACAGATACAACGGGTACTGCACCGAGGCGACCGTCACTCTGGGGTTATCTCGAATCCACTGTCGCTCATGCTCATCCAGCTCGATAGGCTGAACGGTTGTCACCCCATCGGAATGCCTCGCCAGATGGGCCGCTTCGGTCCACTGCGACACCCCGAACATCGCCCACACACACAACCAGCACAGCGCCGGTTTCAATCCTGAAAAAAACCGCATTGCCACATCCTTCGTCATCGACTCACCCGTCCTTCGTGGGTGAAACCCGGGCAGTGTGGCATGCATAAACAAGAAAGCCCGTCAGGAGACGGGCTTCAAAATGTGACAGCTTTGCGGGCTTAGAGGGGCTTGCCTCGGTTGCCATGCTGACTGACAAAGGCTTGCACGGCTTTCAGCTCATTCGGCAGGACGGTGCAGCGCTCTTCTCTCTCAAACAAATCAGAAAGATGTGCAGGTAGTTCGAGAGCTTTTCCTACACCGGCTTTCTCCACCGCGTCCGGGAACTTGACCGGATGCGCCGTGCCCAGAATCACCATCGGGATGTCCAGGCTGCGACGGCATTCGCGCGCGGCTTTCACGCCAATGGCGGTGTGCGGATCCAGCACTTCACCGGTCTGCTCGTAGACTTCGGCGATGGTTTCGCAGGTTTGCGCATCGTCTACGGCCAGCGAGTCGAACAGTTTGCGTGCTTCGGTCCAGCGTTCCTGTTCGACGCTGAAACCGCCGCCCTGCTTGAACGAATCCATCAGCCCGGCAATCGCCGCGCCGTTGCGACCGTGCAGGTCGAACAGCAGGCGTTCGAAGTTCGACGAGACCATGATGTCCATCGACGGCGACAGCGTGGCGTGCAGGGTTTCCTTGACGTACTGGTTGCCACTCATGAAGCGGTGCAGGATGTC
>Ga0068830_1014859_pt1 | contig 42519 bp, 40 predicted proteins | sample Hof3ISUMetaT_23_FD_68490 | JGI IMG/M metagenome (GOLD analysis project Ga0068830, IMG submission 68490) | Enriched soil aggregate microbial communities from Iowa State university to study microbial drivers of carbon cycling -... | ecosystem: Environmental > Terrestrial > Soil > Agricultural land... | reverse complement strand
TGACGAGCTGGAAGTCGGCATGCAGTTCCACGCTTCGGCGCCGGACGGCCAGATGCAGATCGTCACCATTCGTGACCTGGACGGCGACGACGTCACTGTCGACGGCAACCACCCGCTGGCCGGTCAGCGCCTGAACTTCAAGGTGAAGGTCGTTGCCATCCGTGATGCCAGCCAGGAAGAAATCGCTCATGGTCACGTCCATGGCGAAGGTGGCCATCACCACTGATTTTCTGCGCTAAGCTTTCGAGTACTGGAGAGGCGCCCGAGGGCGCCTTTTTAGTCCGCGGCTGTCCTTGGTGGTCTCGCCAAGTGGCTGTTTCGAGTAGAAAACGGGAATCTGGAGTTCGTCATGAGTGCTTTTCACGACCTTAAGTTGACAGCCCTGGATGGCCAGGAGCTACCGCTGGCACCCTTCAAGGGCCAAGTCGTGCTGGTGGTCAACGTCGCCTCCAAATGCGGCTTGACCCCACAGTACGCGGCGCTGGAAAACCTTTATCAGCAATACAAAGGCAAAGGCTTCAGTGTGCTGGGCCTGCCGTGCAACCAGTTTGCCGGCCAGGAACCGGGCAGTGAGCAGGAGATCCAGGAATTCTGCAGCCTCAACTATGGCGTGAGTTTTCCATTGTCGAAAAAGCTCGAAGTCAACGGTCACGACCGCCATCAGCTATACCGTCTGCTGGCGGGCGAGGGCGCGGAGTTTCCCGGTGACATCACCTGGAATTTCGAGAAATTCCTGCTCGGCAAGGACGGTCGGGTACTGGCCCGGTTCTCGCCGCGCACGGCGCCGGATGATCCTTCGGTGATCACGGCGATTGAAAAAGCCCTGAGCTGAAACACAAAAATCGCAGCCATCGAGCTGCGATTTTTTTCGCCTGCCTTTTGACCCTTAATCATTCAGATCAATAGTGCTATCGGCTGGTTGAAACTGCGCATATTATCGCCGTCATATGATTTGCATGACCGTCGATCAATTTTTCGTGGAGCCTCCCATGCCCGTGCAAGCCCTGTTCAAACCGTTCCAGCTCGGTGCCCTCGAACTGCCGACCCGCGTGGTCATGGCGCCCATGACCCGCTCGTTTTCTCCAGGCGGTGTGCCCAATTCCAAAGTGATCGAGTACTACCGTCGTCGTGCGGCGGCCGGTGTCGGCCTGATCATCACCGAAGGCACCACCGTCGGCCATCAGGCTTCCAACGGTTACCCGAACGTGCCGCACTTCTACGGTGAAGCCGCGCTGGCCGGTTGGAAAAAAGTCGTGGACGCGGTTCACGCCGAAGGCGGCAAGATCGTTCCGCAACTGTGGCACGTCGGCAATGTGCGCCGTCTGGGTACCGAACCGGACGCGAGCGTGCCGGGTTACGGCCCGTCGGAAAAACTCAAGGACGGTCAGGTCGTAGTGCACGGCATGACCAAGCAGGACATTCAGGACGTGATCGCAGCCTTCGCCCAAGCGGCGAAAGATGCCCAGAGCATTGGCATGGACGGCGTGGAAATCCACGGCGCCCACGGTTACCTGATCGACCAGTTCTTCTGGGAAGGCAGCAACCAGCGCACTGACGAATACGGTGGCAGCCTGGCCAACCGTTCGCGTTTCGCCATCGAGCTGATCCAGGCCGTACGCGCGGCGGTGGGCGAAGGCTTCCCGATCATCTTCCGTTTCTCGCAGTGGAAACAGCAGGACTACACCGCGCGTCTGGTGCAAACAGCCGAAGCGCTGGGCGAGTTCCTCAAGCCGTTGTCCGACGCTGGCGTGGACATTTTCCACTGCTCGACGCGCCGTTTCTGGGAGCCGGAATTCGACGGTTCCGACCTGAACCTGGCCGGCTGGACACGCAAGCTGACCGGCAAACCAACCATCACCGTCGGCAGCGTCGGCCTCGACGGCGAGTTCCTCCAGTTCATGGTCAACACCGACAAGGTCGCGCAACCGGCCAGTCTGGAAAAACTGCTGGAGCGTCTGAACAACGACGAGTTCGATCTGGTGGCGGTGGGGCGTGCGCTGCTGGTGGATCCGGACTGGGCGCAGAAAGTGCGCGAAGGCCGCGAGCAGGACATTCTGCCGTTCAGCCGTGAGGCGTTGATGACGCTGGTTTGATCGTTGTGGGAGGCTTGTCGCGCAGGTCGCGGCAAGCCCCCAGCAAATGGTTTTCAAACTGTTCGACGATAGCCGCCCAACCCTGGCGGCTGGCGTGTTGGCGTGCATTCAGGCGCACGCAGCGCAACCTTTCGTCTTCTTCCAGCAGCCACGCTGCTGCCTCGCAGAACGCCTCTTCATCCCCGGGCATCGCCAGCACGCCGTTGTAGCCATGGCGAATATGCTGGGCCGCCGCGGCCTGGTCGTAAGCCACCACCCCCAGGCCTGAGGCCAGCGCTTCCAGCACGACGTTGCCGAAGGTTTCGGTCAGGCTCGGAAACAGAAAAACATCCCCCGACGCATAGTGCGCCGCCAGTGCTTCGCCCCGTTGCGAGCCGCAGAAAATCGCCTCGGGCAGTTCCTTTTCCAATGCCATTCGTTGCGGCCCGTCGCCGATCACGATCAGCTTCAGATTACGTTGTGGGTAAGTGCCCGCGAGCTTTTCGAAACTGCGCTTGAGCAGGCCGAGGTTTTTCTCCGGCGCCAAGCGTCCTACGTGAATGACCGCAATGTCCTGCTCGCCAAGACCCCATTGCTCACGCAAGGCATTCAGGCGCTTGGCTGGGTGAAACAACTGACTGTCGACACCCCGGGACAGTAGCGCGAGGCGTTCGAAGTGGCGACGCTCCAGCTCCAGGCGCTGGCTGACGCTCGGCACCAGGGTCAGGGCCGAACGATTGTGAAACCAGCGCAGATAGTGGGTGAGCACGCGGGTCAGCAAACCCAGCCCGTACTGGTGGGTGTATTGCTGGAAATTGGTGTGAAAGCCGCTGACCACGGCAATACCGAGTCGGCGTGCCGCGCGCAGTGCCGACAGCCCGAGCGGGCCTTCGGTTGCGATATAGAGTACGTCCGGGCGCTGGCGCGTCCAGCGTCGCAGCAGTTTGTGCATCGACGACTGCCCCCATTGCAGCCCCGGATAACCCGGCAACGGCCAGCCTCGGCACAGCAGCAGCGAGTCATCTTCACTTCGCTGCGGATCGTCAGCCTGACGCGGTCGCACCAGTTCCACCCGATGCCCGCGTGCGCGCAAACCGTCGCACAAGCGGCCAAGGGTATTGGCCACGCCGTTGATTTCCGGTGGGAAAGTTTCGCTGATGAGGGTGATATGTAGAGCTGTCGTCATGGCCTCAGTGTCGGCTGAGGCCATGTCGTGGTTGTGACGTTCGGATGATGGATTTGTGACGCGGCCTCAGCGTTGCGTCACCAGATTCTCGGCCCCGCGCTCACGCACCCAGAACAGTGTCGCGCCAGCCACAGCCGCCGGCATCATCAGGATGTTCACCACCGGAATCAGAAGCACCAGATAGACGATCCCGCCGAAGCTCATGCTCTGCCAGCGCTTCTGGCGCAGCCAGGCGAGCATTTCGTTCCAGCCCAGCTTGTGGTTGTCCGCCGGGTAGTCGATGTACTGGATTGCCATCATCCACACCCCGAACAGCAGCCACAGCGGCGCGGCGACGATGTTCACCACCGGGATGAACGAGAGAATGAACAGGCCGATGGCGCGGGGCAGGAAGTAACCGAGTTTGCGCATTTCCCGGGCGAGGGTGCGCGGGATCATGGCGATCAGTTCGCCCCAACTGAAGGCCGGGAAGTCGTCGGTGCCGCGCACCACGACTTCGACCTTTTCCGCGAGGAAACCGTTGAAGGGCGCTGCGATCACGTTGGCCAACATCGTGAAGGTGAAGAACACCATCAGCGCCACCAGCACCACGAACAGCGGCCACAGGATGTAGCTGAGGAAACTCAGCCATTCGGGCAGCGACGGCATCAGCGTGTCGACCCACAGGCTGAATTGGTGACCGGCCAGATAGATCAATCCGACGAACAGCACCAGGTTGATGGCCAGCGGCAGCAGCACGAACAGGCGCAGGCCCGGGCTCAAGACCAGTTTGAGGCCCTCGCGCAGGTATTGCGGGCCGGACAGAACAGGGGCGGGCATAAGGTGCTCCGAGCAAGGGAAAACGCGCCGACCTTACCGACTTTGCAGAACCTGTGAAAGCGCGGCAGGGGGATCGACATTCACTGTAACAAAGACGTCCATCTCGTCAGTGTGTCGGCATAGAGACCACCTATGAGCTGGATTGTTAAACCGTATTTCCTTAATCTTGCCCCCCTCGATACGCTGCACCCAACTTTTTACAGGACTGTCGAGCTCACGCCTTCCCCAAGGTTATCCACAGTCCTTTTTTATTCCCGCCGGCAGTCCGGCGTCCGGCCAGGTGTCTTGGCCGGTCAACAGGAGCAGGTTCATGTCTGAAGTCCGTCATTCGCGAGTGATCATCCTCGGTTCCGGCCCTGCCGGTTACAGCGCTGCCGTCTACGCTGCCCGCGCCAACCTCAAGCCGCTGCTGATCACCGGCATGCAGGCCGGCGGTCAACTGACCACCACCACCGAAGTCGACAACTGGCCGGGCGACGTCCACGGTCTGACCGGCCCGGTGCTGATGGAGCGCATGCGTGAGCACGCCGAGCGTTTTGAAACCGAGATCGTCTTCGATCACATCAATGCTGTGGACTTCGCTTCCAAGCCATACAGCCTGACCGGCGACAGCGGCACCTACACCTGCGATGCACTGATCATCGCCACCGGCGCCAGCGCCCGTTATCTGGGCCTGCCGTCGGAAGAAGCGTTCATGGGCAAAGGCGTTTCGGCCTGCGCGACCTGCGACGGTTTCTTCTATCGCAACAAGCCGGTGGCCGTGGTCGGTGGCGGCAACACTGCTGTGGAAGAAGCGCTTTACCTGGCGAACATCGCCAGCAAGGTCACCCTGATTCACCGTCGCGAAACCTTCCGCGCCGAGAAGATCCTGATCGACAAGCTCAACGCCCGTGTGGCCGAAGGCAAGATCGAGCTGAAGCTGAACGCGACCCTGGACGAAGTGCTGGGTGACAACATGGGCGTGACCGGTGCGCGTCTGAAGAACAACGACGGCAGCTTCGACGAAATCAAGGTCGACGGCGTGTTCATCGCGATCGGCCACACCCCGAACACCTCGCTGTTCGAAGGTCAGCTGGAGCTGAAGGACGGTTACCTCGTCGTTCAGGGCGGCCGTGAAGGCAACGCCACCGCGACCAGCGTCGAAGGCATCTTCGCTGCCGGCGACGTGGCCGACCACGTTTACCGTCAGGCCATCACCTCGGCAGGCGCCGGTTGCATGGCGGCACTGGACACCGAGCGTTACCTGGACGGTTTGCAGAACGCTTCGTTCTAAGATCGCAGAAACGAAAAAACCGGCCAATTGGCCGGTTTTTTCATGCCTGCGATTCGCTCGGGAATCAGCGGCGGGTCAGCGGTTGCGCTTCGAATTTCACGCCCGCCAGACCGTGCTGGATCAGCGCACGGATATTGCCGTGATCGCTGCCTTCAGGCGTTGCCACGACCGAACGGTAGTGTTCGCCGAACGCCAGCAGTGCTTCTTCATCGCTCAAGCCTTCCAGCAACGCCAGACCCAGGGTCTTGCACGAACCTTCGTTCTGCCCGGCGGCGTTCTCCACGCCGCCGTTGTTGAACGCCTGCGGCTGGTAGTCGTAACCGGCGGCGATGAACGACAGGGTGTCGGCAAAAACGTGTTCGCCGCTCTTGAGGCTGGCGCGCAGGGTGTTCAGATCACTCATGGGGTTTTCCTTTGGCGAACGCCGCTTGCTGTTCGGCGCTGGCTTCTTGCTGATATTGGGCTTTCCACTCGGCGTACGGCATGCCGTAAACCACTTCACGGGCATCGTCGAGGCTGACCTCGATCCGGCGCTCGTCGGCCTCGGCCTTGTACCACTTGGACAGGCAGTTGCGGCAGAACCCGGCGAGGTTCATCAGGTCGATGTTCTGCACGTCCTTGCGGCTGTCCAGGTGGGCGACCAGCCGGCGGAAGGCGGCGGCTTCGAGTTCGAGGCGTTGTTGCTCGGTCATGATGGGCTCTGTGCAGTCAAATCGTGGCGCGGATGATAAAAGTCTGACGCCCGGAGCGCCAGACACGTTCAGCGGCTGGCGGCGAGGGTGATCGACACCGACTCGGCAAAACGCAAGGCATGCGGTTTGTCGACTTCGACTTCCGCGTACAGCACCGATTCGTTGGCCATCACCAGATCCAGCAGCTCCTGGGTCAGGCGTTCGAGCAGCGCGAAGCGGTTGCCTTCCACGTGGGCGATGATCGCCTTGGTGATGGTGCGGTAGTTCAGCGCGTGGTCGATGTCGTTGTCACGCACCGCTTCCTGCGCGGCGTACAGGATGGTCAGGTTGATCAGCACATCCTGCTTGTTGAGGATTTCGTCCTCGTTGATCCCGATAAAGGTGCGCAGGCGCAGATCCTTGACCCGGATGCGCGCCATTCCCGGTTGAAGTTGTGGCATTTATTTGCTCCGTCCAATCAATTGCAGGAACTCCTGGCGGGTGTTGCTCGACTCGCGGAAGGCGCCGAGCATGACCGAGGTGTTCATGGTCGAATTCTGTTTCTCGACACCGCGCATCATCATGCACATGTGCCGGGCTTCGATGACCACCGCGACACCGGCGGCATCGGTGACTTGCTGGACCGCCTCGGCGATCTGGCGGGTGAGGTTTTCCTGGATCTGCAGGCGGCGGGCGAACATGTCCACCAGTCGCGCGATCTTCGACAGCCCCAGCACCCTGCCCGTCGGAATATAAGCCACATGGGCCTTGCCGATGAAGGGCAGCAGGTGATGTTCGCACAACGAATAGAGCTCGATGTCGGCGACGATGATCATCTCGTCGGTGTCGGAGGCAAACAGCGCGCCATTGACGATCTCTTCAACGCTCTGTTCGTAGCCGTGACACAGATACTGCATGGCCTTGGCCGCCCGCGCCGGTGTGTCTAGCAGTCCTTCGCGGTCAGGGTTTTCACCGAGACCGATCAGGATCTCGCGGTAATGCTCGGGCAGGGAACGGGTCATGGAGCATCCTCGCGGGGGCGTATTACTTGACGTGCCGCCCGCCGTTGACGGTCAGGGTCGTGCCGGTGACATACGGGTTGTCGAGCAGGTAACGCAGGCTCTGATAAATCACTTCGCTGCCGGGTTCGATGCCCAGTGCGGACTTTGCCAGCGCCTTGGCGCGGTACGCCGCGTCGTCGTCGGGATTGAACAATAGCAGGGCTGGTGCGATGCCGTTGACCTTGATTGTCGGCGCGTAGCGCGCAGCGAAGGACAACGTGAGACTGTCGAGCCCGGCCTTGCTGGCGCAATAGCCGATGTGTTTGCTGCTGCCCTTGCGCGTGACGTCATCGCTGATGTGGATGATGTCGGCAGGGCTCGAACGTTGCAGCAGTTCGGCGCAATGCAGGTTGATCAGGTAGGGCGCCAGCATATGAATGTTGAACATCCGGCTGAAGGCTTCGGCTTCGCCGTCGTCGGTTTCCGCCAGCCATTCCGAGGCGTTGTGCACGATGGCGCGCAGGCTGTCGGTGCGGGACTTCAGTTCGGTGATGAACGCGAGGATCGAGGCTTCGCTGGAAAAATCCGCATGCAACCCGAGGGCGCCCAGATCCCGCAACGTCTTCACCCCCGGGCGTTCGCTGCGGTAGGTGAAGATCACCCGATGGCCATCTTCCAGCAGACGCTGCGCACAATGCAGGCCGACCCGCTGGCCGGCGCCGGTGATGAGGATGGGAGCGGTGGGAGAAGTCATGTACGGCTCGCGTCGAAGTCAGAGCAAAAACTATAACAGCGACGCGAGCGACGGCTTCAGCGATTTTGTGTGGACGGCGTGGCAGGCAATGGGCGAGCAGGCGCCGGGTTGAGCCAGCCGGCCAGCAGGCGGGTCGACAGCGGAATGAAGAAGTAGACCATCAACGGGGTCAGGCACAGCGTGCTGATGAAGACTCTCGGCAACAGGCTCATTTCAGCGAGCAGCGGGCCCAGCACGAAGTTGAACAGCAGCGACACCGGGAAGAACGCCAGCCAGATCGCCACGGCCTGTTTCCAGCGCGGCGGGCGATGACCGGCAGCACCGAACCAGCCTTCGATCCCGCTGACCCGATGTTCCGTCGGGTGGGCAAACAGATCGCTGCCACGGGCCAGCCATGCGGTGCGCGAAGCCGAATGTTCCCAGGCGTGCAGGGTCTGTTCGTCGACGAAGCGGAAAATGATCTGGAATTCATCGTCGCCGGGAGGCGGGGCCAGTACGCCGGAGCCGAGGTAACCGGGGAAGTCGGTGGCCAGTTGTTCGCCTTCTCGCAACCAGGCGATCAGGTCCTGATAACGACCATTGGCGACACGACGCGCGACCATCAGCGTGACGGGGGAAGTAGACATTGTGTATCTCCGTATTGCAGGTGCGTCGCTCCGGGTAGGAGTTTCGCCTGACGCAGCGCCGGGGTAGAGGGCTGCGTTCTTTGACAAGCAAGGATTATTCCTTATTTTCGTGACGAACCCGATACTTTCGTTCCATTTGATCGCTTGAACCGTTCGGGGGCATCAGGAGTAGAATGGATCCAACTTCGCCCACAAACTCTTCCAACAAGGACGTGTCCGCACAAATGCCTGTCATTACAGACGTTCGTCCTGCTTCGCAGGCATCCGTAGCGCTGGATCGCGAGGAGCTTTTTCCTATACGTGAAGTGGCGCGCCTGACCGGCGTGAACCCGGTGACGTTGCGCGCATGGGAGCGACGATACGGATTGATTCAGCCAACGCGCACCGAGAGTGGGCATCGCCTGTATTCGATGACCGATATCGAGCGCGTTCGCAGCATCGTCGACTGGATCGATCGGGGCGTTTCGGTGAGCAAGGTCGGCAAGATCCTGGCCAAGACCGAGCCAATGAAAGTGCTGGCCCACTTCATTCCCGATGATCTGGTGCAGGCGGACTATCTCCAGTGGCAGGAACAGGTTCGGCAGGCAGTCAGTTCGTTTGACGATCAGTTGCTTGATCGGGTCTACGGTCAGATTTTCTCCACCTATGCCTTGCCTGTCGTGTTTCAAGACATCCTGATGCCGCTGTGGCTGCAAATGCTCCAGCGTCAGGATGCGTTCGGACAAACCAGCGAGTGGCTGTTCTTCGATGGTTTTCTGCGAGCGAAAGTGCTGCAGCGCATCGTCGCGCTGCGGGGCTCGCAACCGCGCAAGGTGATCGTCAGCGCGCTGGCCGGTCAGTGTCGCGAGCTTGAGTTGTTGGTGGCAGCGCTGTTTCTCAGCGGCAATGACGCGGGGGTTCGTGTGCTCACCACCGGTCAGCCGTTCGATGAGCTGACGCTGGTGTGCGAGAAGATCAAGCCCGAGGCGCTGGTGCTGTTTTCCAATCACGCCCCGGCACCCGAGCTGCCGCGTCGACTGAATCGTCTGGCGCTGAGTCTTGATTGTCAGTTGATGCTGGCGGGGGATGCGGCCGATCTGGCACAGGACAGCCTGGCGGGATCATCGGTCGGCTGCCTGGGCAATGAAGGATCGACCATGCGCCAGCGCATGAATCAGTTCCTCGCAGGGACGCTGGATACCTGAGAATCAGGTGTGCAGGGCAGGGTGGGTCAGGCGATGCTGTTGCAGGATGAACTGGCGCAGACGCTCGGTTTCATCGGCATCGCTCTGGCTTAGCTCGTAAGCATAAAAGCCGCTTTCGGTTTCCCGTTCGAACGTCCCGCGCAGGGCAATCCGCTCATAGCCCGACGGGCTGAACCACAAGGCAAAGTGCTTCGGCGGCTTGGTCTTGTTGCGCACTTCCAGCAGCACACCCTTGTGCGAAACCTCGTGAACCCACAGCGTACCTGGCTGGCCCTTGGCGTTTTCCAGTGCCACCGGCTCTTCCAGGGTCAGGCGCCATGGACGCACCATCGGCCCGTCTTCATAAATGCTCGGCACCCCAAGACGCAGATGCAGGGCGTGGAATTCGTCTTCCACCAGATGCAGCGGGAAAGTCATCTGCTGATTTTCGAAGTTAGCCTGGATGGTGACTTGCTCATGGGCCGCCAGACGCGTGAGCAAATCACGGATCTGTGAACCACCATTGACCAGCAGGCTCGACGTCGCATCCCGTACATTGAGTTGCGGGTTGTGTTGCATGGTCTGGATGAAATCCAGCTCATCCTGGGTCAGGAGGGCGTCACGCTGCATGGCTAACTCGAAATGAATAATTACAAAGTCATTGGTGATTGTAGTTAATGACAATTAGTTCGTTGTTTTGTTTTCGCCGTTCGTCGCTTTCAAGGCAGCAATTTCTGCTTCCAGTGCCGCAACCTGGGCTTCCAGTTGCGCCACCCGCTGCTGCGCCTTGACCTGAACCGTAACGTCCTTTTGCACACCTACGAAGTAGGTCTGCCCGTCGTCGGCATTTTTTACCGTCGAAAGAGACAGTTCGTTCCAGAACGGCTTGCCGTCCTTGCGGTAGTTGCGCAGGATTTCGCGGCAGGAACCACCGTTCTTCAGCGCCTCGCGAATCACCCCTAAACCGGCCTGGTCGCGATCCCCGGCCTGCAGAAAACGGCAGTCCTGATAGAGAATTTCTTCGCTGGTGTAGCCGGTCAGTTTTTCGAAAGCCGGATTCACGTAGATCAGGATGTTGTCCTGATCACCTTCTTTTTCTGCCACCACGATTCCATCGTTCGACGCGTTGATCACCATTTGCAGGAGACTGGCATTGATCATCTATGAAGCCTTACAAGGAGTTCGATGGCAGGCATTCTAGAAGATCGACCGGCGCTGTCTACTGGCCACCAGCCCTTATCGAGAGCCAATCGCAACAGAGCGCCGCTGGCTGTTACTATCGCCGCTCTTTTTTTCAGTTTCAGGATCAGATTGATGAAAGTCGCCATCCTCTCCGGCTCGGTGTACGGCACGGCCGAAGAAGTCGCTCGCCACGCTCAGAGCCTGTTGAACGCCGCCGGTTTTGAAACCTTCTACAACTCGCGCGCCAGCCTCGCCGATCTCCAGGCGTTTGGCCCTGAAGCCTTGCTGGGCGTGACCTCGACCACCGGCATGGGCGAACTGCCGGACAACCTGCAACCGTTGTATTCGGCCATTCGTGATCAACTGCCGGCAGCCTGGCGTGGTTTGCCCGGCGGGGTGATCGCACTGGGTGACGCCAGCTACGGCGACACCTTCTGCGGCGGCGGCGAGCAACTGCGCGAATTGTTCGGCGAGCTGGGCGTGCGCGAAGTGCAGGACATGCTGCGCATCGACGCCAGCGAAAGCGTCACCCCGGAAACCGACGCCGAGCCTTGGCTGGAACAGTTGATCGCCACGCTCAAGGGCTGATCCCGCGTTCACGCAACAGCGCCAGCCAGGCCTGCGCAGCCTTCGACAGATAGGCGCCCCGGCGCCAGATGAAAGCGATGTCCCAGCGCAAGTAGTCCGGCGCATTCAGGGTCAGGCGCACCACGCCTGGCCGCACCAGACCGCGTGCCACCACGCTGGGCAGCAGCACCACGCCTTGTCCGGCGGCGACCAGAGCCGCAAGAAAATCCGCCTGCCCACTGCGTCCGCCTTCCCTCGGGGTGAAGCCCATTTGCTGGCACGCCTGGAGCAAGCGATCGTTGAGCACGAAACTGCGCTGATACAAAAGGAACGGCGTATCGGCCAACTCCTCCAGACCGATTTCACCTTTTGCCGCCAGTGGGTGATCCACCGGTAACAGCGCATCCAGCGGTTCATCGCAGAATGGCTGAAAGTCGAATTGCGGATCCTTCGGCAGCAGACTGCCACCCAACTCCAGCTCCCCGCTGAGCACCGCCTGTTCGATATTGCGACTGCCACCCTCAAGCAACTGCACGCTGATGTTCGGATAGCGCCGTCGGTATTCGGCAAAAAGCCCGGCAAACAATGCATCGCTGCCCAGCAAGGGCAACCCGAGACGTAACTCGCCGCGTGCCAATTGGCTGAGGTCATCCAGTTCGCTGAGCAATTCATTGCGCAACCGCAGCATGCCTTCGGCCCGGTGCAGCACCACGCTGCCGGCGGCAGTCAGGCGTATCTGTGAACCCAGTCGTTCGAGCAACGGTGTGCCGAGGCTCTGTTCGAGCTGGGCGATCTGCTTGCTCACGGCGGACTGACTGATGTGCAGGTTTTTTGCAGCTTGAGTGAAACCGCCCTGATGCATGACTTCGACGAAACTTCTGAGTTGTTTGAATTCCATGGCCTGATTCCAGATTGGAATGGCTTTGAGTCTAACAATTCGCTTCGGAGATGGCAGTCAGCTTCGTAAGATAGGCATCCGAAAGGAGCTCACCGATGAAAGCCTCAACCCTCAAATACCTTTCTCGCCTGCTGGCCGAACTGGCCGTGCTGCTCGCTCTTTACCTGCTCGGCTGCCAGATCGCAGCGTGGCTGGCCTGGCCGATTCCCGGCGGCGTGATCGGCATGGCGCTGTTGCTGCTGGGTTTTGCGTTCGGCTGGGTCAAACCGGCGGCGCTGCAAATGGGCGCAGGCTTGTTGATGGCCGAGATGCTGCTGTTCTTCATTCCGGCGCTGATGAGCCTGCTGGATTACGGCGCGTTGCTGCGCGATGACGGCTGGCGGATCTTGTTGGTGATCGCGGCCAGCACCCTGATGGTGATGCTGGTGACCGCGTTCACCGTGGAGCTGGCCGTGCGCCTGAGGCGATCCCATGAAGCTTGAGCTGATGCCGATGTTTTGGCTGGCGTTCACCTTGCTGGCCTATTTGTTCAGTCGCTGGCTGTATCGGCGGACCGGACGTTACGTGCTGTCGCCACTGATTCTGGTTCCCGCGTTGCTGCTCGCGCTTGCCGTGCCGTTGCACACCGCTTACGCCGAGTATTCGAGCAACACCCATTGGCTGATGCTGGTACTCGGGCCGGTCACCGTGGCGTTTGCGGTGCCGATCTGGCAACAGCGGCGATTGCTGGTGCGGCATTGGTCGGCGTTGCTGCTGGGCATGCTGGCCGGCAGTGCGGCATCGATTGCCACGTCGTTCGGCCTCGCGAAAGCGCTGGCGCTGGACAGTTCGGTAACGCTGTCGCTGGTGCCGCGCTCGATCACCACACCGTTCGCCATGCCGCTGGCGCAGGACCTCGGTGGCGTGCCTGAGCTGACAGCGGTGTTCGTGATGTTCACCGGGGTGTTCGGCGCCATGCTCGGCGGTGTGCTGCTCAAGTGGCTGCCACTGCGCAGCCCATTGGCGCGCGGTGCATTGTTCGGCGTGGGTGCTCATGGTGCGGGCGTCAGCCGCGCCCATGAAGTGGGCGGCGAAGAGGGCTCGGTCGCGGGGCTGGTGATGGTGCTGACGGGACTGCTCAATCTGTTCGCCGCGCCTTTGTTGGCGTCGTTGCTTTGACATGGATCCAAGCAGATTGCGTCGCTGACTCGTTCAGTCATCAAGCTGGCTGCCAATGCAACTACGCGACCGTCCGGGGCTGACTAGACTGCTGACACACGCAAAAACAATAAGAACGCAGAGGTGCATACAGTGAGCGTAGCCCCCGTCCCTTCGTCCGTGAACGTCAAAGATCAGGTCAGTGCCGCGGAATGGCAGACCCGGGTCGATCTGGCCGCCTGTTATCGTCTGGTCGCTCTGCATGGCTGGGACGATCTGATCTTCACTCACATTTCCGCCAAGGTGCCCGGCACCGAAGATTTCCTGATCAACCCGTTCGGTCTGATGTTCCATGAGATCACCGCGTCCAGTCTGGTGAAGGTCGACCAGGCCGGTAACAAGCTCATGGACAGCCCCTACGAAATCAATCCCGCCGGCTACACGATTCACAGCGCCGTTCATGAAGTGCGGCACGACGTGGCCTGCGTGCTGCACACCCACACTGCCTCCGGTGTCGCGGTGTCGGCGCAGAAGCAGGGCGTGTTGCCGATCAGTCAGCAATCGCTGTTCGTGCTGTCGAGCCTGGCCTTTCACGCTTACGAAGGTGTGGCGCTCAACCATGAAGAGAAAGCGCGGTTGCAGGCGGATCTGGGCGACAGCAATTTCCTGATGTTGCACAACCACGGTCTGCTGACCTGTGGCGGCACCATCGCCGACACGTTCCTGATGATGTTCACCTTCCAGCGCGCTTGCGATATTCAGGTCATGGCGCAGACCGGCGGTGCCGAACTGATCGCCATCGAACCGCAGATTCTGGCAGGCGCCAAGGCGATGATCGCCGGCGTCACCAAAAGTGCTCAAGGCATGGGTGGCGCGCTGGCCTGGCCGGCGCTGCTGCGCAAACTCGATAAACAAGACCCGGGGTATAGACTCTAATGCCTCTCGCCGAGATCCCTCTGAGTGTCTGGCGTAAACGCGGCCAGACGTTTGTCTTCCGTGGTCAGCCGATCCGCTACTGGACAGCCGGGCAGGGCGAACCGCTGCTGTTGATCCATGGCTTTCCGACGGCCAGTTGGGACTGGCATTACCTGTGGCAGCCGCTGTCCCAGCGCTACCGGGTGATTGCCTGCGACATGCTCGGCTTCGGCGACTCGGCAAAGCCGCTGAATCACATTTACAGCCTGCTGGAGCAGGCCGATCTGCAACAGGCCTTGCTGGCGCATCTGTCGGTCGAACAACCGGTGCACATTCTGGCCCACGACTATGGTGACAGTGTTGCCCAGGAGTTGCTGGTCCGGCATTACGAAAACCTGATCGAAGTGGCCAGTTGCGTGTTCCTCAACGGAGGTTTGTTCCCGGAAACTCATCGACCGCTGCTGGCGCAAAAACTGCTGCTCAGCCCTCTGGGCTGGATGATCGGTCGGGCATTCACCCGCGATGCGCTGGTGAAGAGCTTCCAGCAGATTTTCGGCCCGGACACCCGGCCCAGCGAAAGCGAAATGGATGATTTCTGGAGCCTGATCGAATGCAATCGCGGGCAACGCGTCATGCACAAGCTGATTCACTACATTCCTGAGCGCCGGGTTCAGCGTGATCGCTGGGTCGCGGCGATGCAGCGCGGCGAGGTGCCGCTGCGGGTGATCGATGGCGAAGTCGATCCGATTTCCGGGGCGCACATGGTCGAGCGTTATCGCGAGCTGATCCCCGACGCGGACACCGTGCTGTTGCCGGGCATCGGCCATTACCCGCAAAGCGAAGCGCCGGTGCAGGTGCTCAAACACTACCTCGAATTTCGCGATCACTTCGTGTTGCCGCCGCGCAAGGTGGCGTGCTCCTGACTTGGTGCCCGAGGCGCCTGACGCCTCGGCACGTTTCATCATCCCCCAGCCTTATCGCGCACCATTCAGCCTCAGCCGTGTTCGTTGTGACCGCACGCTCTGTGCCTGACACTCAGGGACACTGTCCCTCAGGTCTGCTGGAGTTGCCCCGATGAATGATTCTGTGCGTTTCGAAGATAAAGTCGTGATCGTCACCGGAGCCGGTGGTGGCCTGGGACGCGCTCACGCTTTGCTGTTCGCCAAACAGGGCGCCAAAGTGCTGGTCAACGACCTCGGCGGCTCGACCCAGGGTGAAGGCGCCAACGCTTCGGCCGCTGATCGCGTGGTGGCGGAAATCCGCGAGGCCGGCGGCATCGCCGAAGCCAACCATGACTCGGTCACCGACGGCGACAAACTGGTGCAGAACGCGCTCGATGTGTTCGGCCGAGTCGATGTGGTGGTCAACAACGCCGGGATCCTGCGCGACAAGACCTTCCACAAAATGGAAGACGCCGACTGGGATCTGGTCTACCGCGTCCACGTCGAAGGCGCCTACAAGGTGACCCGCGCCGCGTGGCCGCACCTGCGTGAGCAAAATTACGGCCGGGTGATCTTCACCGCCTCGACTTCGGGCATCTACGGCAACTTCGGCCAGTCCAACTACGGCATGGCCAAACTCGGTCTCTACGGCCTGACCCGCACCCTGGCCATCGAAGGTCGCAAGAACAACATCCTGGTCAACGCCATTGCCCCCACCGGCGGTACGCGCATGACTGAAGGCCTGATCCCGCCGCAAGTGTTCGAACAACTCAAACCGGAACTGGTCAGCCCGTTGGTGGTGTACCTGGCCAGCGAACAGTGCCAGGAAACTTCCGGCCTGTTCGAAGTCGGCGGCGGCTGGATGGGCAAGGTGCGCTGGGAGCGCAGCCTCGGTGCCGGGTTCGATCCTCGCGTCGGGTTTTCCCCGGAAGACGTCGCGGCGCACTGGCAGCAGATCTGTGATTTCGAAGGCGCGGCGCATCCGAAGGACAACATCGAAGCGCTGAAGGAAATGATGGGGAATCTGCAGAAGTATTCGTTGTAACCCGAAGAGGCCACCAGGTGAGAGCCTGGTGGCCGATTTGCCGATCAGGTGTATCTGTTTTCGATCATGAATTTTGGAGGGGACCAGTTGGGGCCTTTAATCGCGACAGACCCTTCGCCGACTGCCAACACCCCGAGTTCAAAAAGCCTTGTGTAGGTTTCCAGCAACTCTCCGCTTTCTATGACTTCACGTCGATATCGGCCAAACATTCTGTCCAGGGAGGGAATAGCTGAGCCGAGGCCGAACACAGTCAAAACATCTTCTACTGGCTCATTTTTGACAATTTGTTCAACGATGCTCATTGCTGCCCTCCTTTTAAAAGGTTTTTGAAAAACACTTCGTCCTGTTTGTCTGCTGCCGCTATGGCATCTTCCGTGTAAAGCAAAGACTCATGATCCGCCAGTTGGAAATCCTCCAATGTTGCGCTGTGCGCGTTGTTCCACATCGGGGATTCTTTGTCTGGCTTGAAGTCATCACTCAATCCTAGCGCTCGAAATCTCTCTAGTTCCCTAATCTCATGAGTGTAATAGCGTAAATCAGTGTCGGTGGCTGCCATTTGACCGTTCAGTATTTTTTCAAGTCGATGAATCATGATGTTGTTCGCATCTGATTGATCAAATCGTGCGATGTGTAGTTTAACCGAGGAAATGCCGGTGCCCGTGATGACTGCCTGACGCCAGTCAAGATGAAGTATCGGTCCACCTGCTTGAGCTGGATTGAAAAGTCGCCCGCTATATATTCCTCTAACAGAAGCCCCCTCATACGGACTGCTGATCACCACATACAGCGGCGCAACCCCCGAGTCCTCCGGAAAGATAATGACGAAGCGCTCCCATTCCTCCTCCAGGCTCGGGTGGAGGTCCAGCCTTCCCTCGATCGGCATGATCGGCGCGCCGCTGTATGTCGACGGATCGGTATCGGCACTCGGGAGCAGCGTGGAGCTGTCGCCCGGGCTGATGACCGGGGTCCAGGTCAGAATGTCGTTGGGCAAATCGGGCAGGACGGTCTCGTAAACCCCGTTGAGCGAATCGAAGGTCGCACGCAGCACCGGAACATCGCTGCGTACCTGAAAGTCGTCAGCGCTGACCACGAAGACTTCGGCGCCGGCGCCCATCCTTCTTGTCCCCAGTCCGATCGGTATCTGCAATGTGCCCTGGCGCTGCGCGATCTCGCGTAATGCCTGCGGCGTGGCAGAAGACAACTCGACCAGCGGCACGCTGACGCTGAAACGCTCACCGTTGCCCAGACGTGAAGGCGCCAGCAAAGCCGCGAACCCGACCGCAACCGGTGCCAGCAGCGAGGCGCCCAAGGCGTTGATGCCGACAACCGCCGAGCGCAGGACCGTGAGGATCGCTGTGGCTGTCGACGGGGTCAGGCGCGCTGCGTTCGAGGCGAATGCGATCACCGGCCCGGCGCTGGCCGCCGCGGCAGACGCTGGATAAACCCGCTGGCCCGCATCCGCTCGTGCCTGTTCACGGGCCTGGCGTGCAGCCTCTGTATGGCGCTGCTGCTTGGCGAGGGCTTCCAAGTGCGCCTGTTCAGCAGCCAGCTGGCGCGCAGCGGCTTCGGCGGCAATCCGCGCCTGTTCCGCGGCTTTGCGTTGTGCCTCGGCCAGCGCCGCCAACCGCGCTTGCTCGCGGGCCTGGACTTCTTGCTGTTCCTGTTGGCGCCGCGCCGTCTCCGCCAAGGCTTTCTGGCGTTGCTGTTCTGCGGCGATCCGCGCCTGTTCGGCGGCGCGGCGTGCGGTTTCTGCGGCCCGGGCCTGCGCGGCGTCATTGGCCTGTACCGCCGCCAGCCAGTTGTGCACGTTGACGTGTTGTTGATGCAGCGTCGCCAGCGTCTGGGTCAGCAATCTGACTTCCATTGCCGCGCGATAGGATTGCTTCCACAGGTTCATCCCCGGTCCGTTGGGACTCAGCACCTTGTCCACGGCGTAGGCCCGGGACAGGAACTGGTAGACCGTCTTGTCGGTGGGATCGCTGCCGTAGAAGCCGTGGGACAGTTGTGCCTGCTGTTGCAGTTGCGCGTTCTTGCGCTGGATCAGCCGGTTGCGCACGCCCAGCTCTCGGCTGATCGCGGCAGCGGGCGGCAGCGGCTGGGTCGACTCTTCCAGGCGGGTCGCGGCCAGATCGACTTCAATGGCTTGCGGGATTTGTGCAGCCTTCGCCTGGTATTCCTGAGTCAGCGGGGTAATGAAGTTCTGCAACACCTGCTGATAACGGGCAGGGCTGCGCGGCGTGCCGAACGGACCGTTATAACGATTGTGATCAACAGTGGAAATGCCGGGGTTGAAATGCGACGGTGCTTCAGCGGTTGTCCACACAGGCTCCGTCAATTCAAATGGAGGTGGTCTTTGCATATTCATATCCTTTTGAATGTGCGTTGGTTTTTCAGAACATAAACGTACGAATCACTAATGGGTATTTGCCCATTGAAGTTACAGGAGAGTTTGCGCAGAGGTATCTGAGAAGGGTGTAGGTTGTAACTTGCGTTTAAGCGTGAACTTTCATTGCTTATACAAAGACTCAGGAAACTTCTTACGTATTAAAAGAACTTTCCTGCGCTGAAAAGGGAAACGGCACTTCAGAGCAGCGCGAGCGCCACGCAATCATTTATCGGGGTCAAAAAGCGCCCATAAAAAAGGCCGCTGCAAACGCAGCGGCCAAGGTAAGACGTTGGATCAAGGAGCTACAAATCAACGTCAGTGAACACCGGGGCGAGGGATCGAAAAACGCTTCGGTCCATCAGAAATCGATTGCCGACGACTCGGTCGCGGACTTTGTGCTTGCTGGCGGTCTGCCGTGAAAGCCCGCACAGAATAAGGGCTGGCGCGTCAGGGAAAAATAGCGATTCCGGACATGCACTGTTACGGGGCATGTAACAGTGGCGCGCACTGGCCTGGTCATTATCCGTTGTGTTGATAGTGGTTCATCCAGCCTGTTCATGGCTGGCGCGAAGCCTCGTCGCAGGCGGGGATTCATCCTTTCGAGCGACAGCGCGAATACCTCCTTGGTGCGCTTATCCTCGCCGTGGCGCGGCAGTAGGGTGGGGCCTTCTGTCACTCACCGGGGAAGACGCATGACAAAAACAACAATGCGCGCCATCTTCACGCCGCAGGCGCTGGCCGCTGCGGTGGCCTTGGGTTGCTGTGCCCAGGCGCACGCGGTCGCTTTCAATATCGGGGAAATCGAAGGCACGTTCGACTCGTCGCTGTCGGTCGGGGCGAGCTGGGGCATGCGCGATGCCGACAAGTCGCTGGTCGGTACGGTCAACGGCGGCACCGGCCAGTCGTCCACCGGTGATGACGGGCGGTTGAACTTCAAGAAGGGCGAGACCTTTTCCAAGATCTTCAAAGGTATCCACGACCTCGAACTGAAATACGGCGACACCGGTGTGTTCGTGCGCGGCAAGTACTGGTACGACTTCGAACTCAAGGACGAAGACCGCGAGTTCAAACCGATCAGCGACAAGGGCCGCAAGGAGGGCGCCAAGTCCTCCGGCGCGCAGATTCTCGATGCGTTCGTCTATCACAACTACTCCATCGCCGATTTGCCGGGCACCGTGCGCGCTGGCAAACAGGTGGTGAGCTGGGGCGAAAGTACCTTCATCGGCAACTCGATCAACAGCATCAACCCGATCGACGTCTCGGCGTTCCGCCGGCCGGGTGCGGAGATCAAGGAGGGGCTGATTCCGGTGAACATGCTGTTCGCCTCTCAGGGGCTCACCGACCAACTGACGGTCGAGGGCTTCTATCAACTGGAATGGGATCAGACCGTCCTCGACAACTGCGGCACCTTCTTCGGTGTCGACGTGGCGGCGGACGGTTGCAACAACGGCTACACCGTCGGCAGCCCGGCGATCGCCCCGTTGGCACCGCTGACGGCAGCCTTCGGCCAGCCGATCCAGGTGACCCGCGAAGGCGTGGTCGTGCCCCGTGGCGGCGATCGCGATGCGCGGGATTCCGGGCAATGGGGCACGGCGTTGCGCTGGCTCGGCGACGACACCGAATACGGCCTTTACTTCATGAACTACCACAGCCGCACGCCGACCGTCGGCACCAGTACCGCCGGTCTGTCGACCCTCGCGGCGCTGCCGGGCATGGTCGGGATCGCCAACCGCCTGGCCCCCGGCAGCGGTTCGGGACTGGCGCAAAGCGTGATGCTCGGGCGCGGCCAGTACTACCTCGAATACCCGGAAGACATTCGCCTGTACGGCGCGAGTTTCTCCACCACGTTGCCGACCGGCACCGCCTGGACCGGCGAGATCAGCTATCGGCCCAATGCGCCGGTGCAGGTCAACACCAACGACCTGACCCTGGCGCTGGTCAATCCGATTGCCGGCGGTACGGCGTCGCCGCTGGTTACCTCGCCGGGGGCCGACAACAAGGGCTACCGACGCAAGGAAGTGACGCAGATCCAGAGCACGCTGACGCACTTTTTCGATCAGGTCTGGGGCGCTGAGCGCCTGACCCTGGTGGGCGAGGCCGCCGTGGTGCGGGTCGGCGGACTGGAGTCGCGCAGCAAGCTGCGTTACGGCCGCGACTCGGTGTACGGCCAGTACGGTTTCGGCGGCGACACCGACGGTTTCGTCACCTCCACCTCCTGGGGCTATCGCGCCCGGGCGATCCTCGATTACGCCAACGTGATCGGCGGGATCAACCTCAAGCCCAACCTGTCCTGGTCCCACGACGTCGCCGGCTATGGCCCTAACGGCCTGTTCAACGAAGGCGCCAAGGCTGTCAGCGTCGGGGTCGATGCCGACTATCGCAACACCTATACCGCGAGCCTGAGTTACACCGACTTTTTCGGTGGTGACTACAACACCCTCGAAGACCGTGACTTCGTGGCCCTGAGCTTCGGTGTGAACTTCTGATCTGCCCGAGAAGGATGAATGCAATGCGCAAGATGATTCTGCAATGCGGTGTCCTGGCCCTGAGCCTGCTGGCCGCCAATGTGATCGCGGCGGTGTCGCCGGAGGAAGCCAACAAGCTCGGCACCAGCCTGACGCCGCTGGGCGCCGAGAAGGCCGGCAACGCCGACGGCTCGATTCCGGCCTGGACCGGCGGTATCCCGAAAAACGCCGGAGCAGTCGACAGCAAGGGCTTTCTGGCTGACCCGTTTGCCAGCGAAAAACCGTTGTTCACGATTACTGCCGCCAACGTCGACAAGTACAAGGACAAGCTGTCCGACGGCCAGGTGGCGATGTTCAAGCGCTACCCCGAAACCTACAGGATCCCGGTCTACCCGACCCATCGCACCGTGGCCGCACCGCCGGAAATCTACGAGTCGGCCAAACGCAGCGCGCTCAACGTCACCAGCATCAACGACGGCAACGGCCTGGCCAATTTCACCGGTAACCGCTACTACGCGTTCCCCATTCCCAAAAATGGCGTTGAGGTGTTGTGGAACCACATCACCCGTTATCACGGCGGCAACCTGCGGCGGATCATCACGCAGGTGACGCCGCAAACCAACGGCAGCTACACGCCGATCCGCTTCGAAGAAGAGATCGCCGTGCCGCAACTGATGAAGGATCTCGATCCGGAAAAAGCCGCCAACGTCCTGACTTTTTTCAAGCAGTCGGTGACGGCCCCGGCGCGCCTGGCCGGTAACGTGCTGCTGGTGCACGAGACTCTCGATCAGGTGAAGGAGCCGCGTCTGGCGTGGATCTACAACGCCGGTCAGCGCCGGGTGCGCCGTGCGCCGCAGGTTGCCTATGACGGTCCGGGCACCGCTGCCGACGGCCTGCGCACCTCGGATAACTTCGACATGTTCTCCGGCGCGCCGGACCGCTACGACTGGAAACTGATCGGCAAGAAGGAAATGTACATTCCGTACAACAGCTACAAGCTCGACTCGCCGAGCCTCAAGTACGACGACATCGTCAAGGCCGGGCACATCAACCAGGACCTGACGCGTTATGAGCTGCATCGGGTCTGGGAAGTGGTCGGTACGGTGAAACCGAACGAGCGGCACATCTACGCCAAACGCCACATGTACATCGACGAGGACAGCTGGCAAGTGGCGCTGGCCGATCATTACGACGGTCGCGGACAGCTGTGGCGAGTGGCCGAGGGACATGCTCAGTACTACTACGATCACCAGGCCCAGGCCTACACCCTCGAAGCGCTCTACGACATCATCGCCGGCCGCTACATTGCCCTGGGGATGAAGAACGAAGAGAAGCACAGCTTCGAATTCGGCTTCGAAGCCAAGGCTGCCGACTATACCCCGTCGGCCTTGCGCGCCGAGGGCGTACGGTAAGGGTTTCGATACATTGGCAAGGCAAAAGGCGACCGCACGGTCGCCTTTTTTATGGGCGCCAATCAGCGTACTGAATACTCGTCAACAAGCAGCAGGGAGAGGGCTAGGGTGAGCGCACAACGATAAAAAGGCGTACCCGATGACCGCCATGACCCACGCTCCGGATCGAGCGGATTTTCTCCCGAGACTGTCTTCCCATCACCTTGCGCGGCCTCGCCTTTGCGCGGCTCTGCTCGAGTCAGCGGCGCGGGTCAAACTGATCTGCGCGCCAGCCGGCAGCGGCAAGACCGCGCTGCTCACCGAATGCCTGCTGCAGGCGCCGGTCAATTGCACCGTGTGCTGGTTGCCGCTGGCAGGTGCGTCCCTTGGCACTGGCGAGTTTTGCGAGCGGCTTGCACACGCTATGGGGCTGGCCGCATCGGACGAATCGTCACTGCTGCATGAACTGTCGCGACGGACTTCGTCGACCTGGGTGTTGCTCGACGATTACTGCCGATACCCGGAGCCTGCGCTGGATGCATTTCTCGACCGAATGCTGGCGATCAGCAGCCCGGCCCTGACGTGGTGGATCGGTACTCGGAGGCGTCCGCCCTGCAACTGGCCGCGCCTGTTGCTCGATGATGCGTTGTACGAATGTGAAGCCGCGGCGTTGGCGCTGACCCGTGACGAGATCGCACAGGTGTTGCGCCACTTGTCCCCGGCCCAGGCCGATAGCGTGGCCGGACGCATCTTTCGGCGCAGCGGCGGTTGGTGCGCCGGGGTGCGGATGTTGTTGATGCAAAAATGCGACTGGTCGCAAAAGACTTTGCCGCAGCAACGCATGGACACCTTGCTGGACTACCTGCAACACGAACTGTTCAGCGGTCTGAGTCCGGAACTGGCCGAGGCCTGGAGAGTGCTGGCGCATTTGCCGCGGTTCAATGCCAGCCTGTGCGACCACTTGTTCGGCGCCGGCGAAGGGGCGCAATGGATGCGCGATCTGCAAACGCTGGGATGCTTTATCGAACCCTGGCGGGCCTCGTCTGAATGGTTGCAAGTCTGTTCCCCGCTGTCGCGCCTGATGCGCAACGAGCCGTGGCCTGCCGGGCGTTCCTGGCATCGCCGGGCCTGTCAGTGGTTCACCGCCGGACGCCATTGGAAATGCGCCTTTGAACAGGCGCTGCTGGCTGAAGAGTACGAAGTCGCGGTGAGCCTGTTGCAGCACTTCAGTTTCGAGCAACTGTTCGAGGAGCAGACGGTCGTGCTGTTGTTGCGTCTTTACGAGCAACGCGGCGAGGAACTGTTAGTGGGGTCTGCGCAACTGGTCGGGTTGATCACGGCGGCGCTGCTGTTCGCCGGGCGTTTCGAACAGGCCGGTGAGTGCATCGCGCAACTGTCCCGCTTCCTGCCGCCATGGTCGGCGGATGAGCAGCGCCAGTTGATCGCCCGATGGCAGGCCCAGCAAGGGTGGTTGTTGCACTTGCAAGGGCGCATGGACGAGGCGCGCGAACATTTCGAGCAAGCCTTGAACGACTTGTCACCGCAGGCCTGGACGGCGCGTCTGTTATGCCTGTCGGGCCGCACTCAGCAAGCGTTGCTGTGTGGTGAGCTGGATCTGGCTCATTCGATAAATCGTGAAGCGCTGTGCCTGGCCCGGGCGGAAGGCTCATTGCTGTTCGAAGCGTTGCTGGAACTCGATCACGCCCAACTGCTGGAGCAACGGGGCGCGTTGGCTCGCGCCGAAGAGTTGCTGGCCAATCTTTGCGCAATGCTCGCGTCCTCCGTCGAGCGACCGACGCCGCTGTTGGGCCGTATCGCCTTGCGTCGGGGGCGACTGGCGCTGAGCATGGGTCAATCAATGCGGGCTGCCGAACTCTTTCAGCAGGGGCTCGACGACTGCCTGCGCAGCTTTGACAAGCGCGTGCTGTACGGCTTTCTCGGTCAGGCGCAGCTGGCCGCTGATCAGAGTGATTATTCGCAAGCATTCATGCACCTGCGCGATGCCGAACGGTTGATGCAGCAGCGGCAAATTCCAGAAACGGTTTATCGCGGTGTTCTGTTGCAGGTCAGCAGTGAGTTCTGGTTGCAACAGGGACGACCCGAACTGGCTCGTGAAGCGTTGAGTCGAGTGCTCAGGCACTATCGTGGCCCGCGTGGACGGCAGGCGCCGCCGGCGACGCTGGAGCTGATCCCGCGTATCGAGTATTTGCTGATTCTGGCCGAGACCCGCTTGAAGCAGGCGCACCAGCCGGTGGCGCGGCTGCAGTCCCTGCTCGAGCAGGCTCAGTCTTGCCGGATGATCGTTCTGGAAGCCGAGCAGTGGCTGGCAATGAGCGAGGTGGCATCGATCCTCAATGATCGGGATTCTGCCCGACAGTATTTCGACAGGGGGCGCAAGTTGGCCTGCCAGTTCAACTTGCAGCGTCTGGTCATGAAATTTGACGAAGCCGCTTCGGATATTCGCCCCGGGTCATCACCCGAACATCCGTTTCTTGATGGCGGTGACAATGAAAGTTCATTGAGCCTGAGAGAATCGCAAGTGTTGGGGTTGATTGCGGCGGGAAGTTCCAATCAACAAATAGCGGACAAGTTGTTCATCTCATTGCATACCGTTAAAACTCATGTCCGGCGAATTCATGCAAAGTTGGGCGTTGAACGCCGGACGCATGCCGTGGCGCGCGCGAGAGTTCTGGGTTTGTGTTGTTAATTGTCAGTTAATAAGTATGTTGTTTTTTTTTTTAGTCTGGTCCTTTTAAATGTCTTGCAATGGACAGTGGGTTTTTTATTGGTTTTGCTCCGGTTAAGTTGTTTGCACTGCTTGGACGATGTTTTGTCGTCTGGTTATCCTGTGTAATAACGGAGTTTTATCATGAATACAGTTGAAAGGTTTTCGGCAGAAAACCATCTGAGTGAAATCAATAAACTCAGGTACGGCCTGGAAGGTTTGCTGGGTGCACTACCGTCGTTCAAATCGCTTTTGCAGGATCTGGTGTTAAAAGAACTTCAACAGTTATCACCGAATATTTATATCAGCAAAACGTACATTACCGCCCAGCGTCCAGAGATTGCGAATCCACAACCGACCGGGTTGTTGATGGACGTGTTCATGCAGTGCCTGGTGTCCGGCAATGCGCCCGTCTATGACGCCAGTCTGTACGGCGTCTACGATTGGCCTGACTCCACGGATGAAGAAGACCGGATTCACGGGCTGGATGTAGTAGCCGTCGGTTCGTTGATCGGTAATGTGCTGGGATCGCTGGCGCAGAAGTACACGCCTTTGCTGGCGCAATACTGGGCTGCTTCTTCGGGAAAGGACGGCTTGGGGCGTGATCTGGCTTCGCGCAGTCTTCAGCTGCAGGATGTCTATGCAGCGCTGTTCTGGCAGGAATTTGGCGCAACGGTGCAGATGCAAGGCGTCAGGCCGGAGGTAGAGGAAAGCTATGCAATTTACATCAGGGGCACGTCCCTGACTCCGGCCTACAGTATTTCACTGCAACTGGGAAACGGTCGATTCGCAACGCTGGCCGGCTGCTTTGTCACGTACCTCACGGGGCGCTCTATCCCCGAACTGGTTCTGGACGATGACGAATGGGTTGTCCTCTACACTTCCGTGAACGGCCTGGAAACATTCCGCACGCCCGCCTTGATGCATCAAACGTTGCAGCAACGCCTGGGCAATGCAGAAACCCGGGCACAACTGCTCAGGAGCGTTTCACAGGAAGATGCCGAGCAGGTCGGCAGCGTTCCGGATATCCGTTACCTGAACATTCAAGGCGAAATCTTCCAGACCCTCACCGCCCAGCTTCTTGATAAACAAATGCGTGACGTTGCTTACTTTCTTCGCCGGTTACAGGTGCCGGGCGGGGATCGGCCTGCTCTCGTGCGTTCGGTCGAGAGCGCCCATCAGCAGCAGGCGGTCATCGACGCTGCCAGGGGACGGGTCGCCAGACTACTGGCCCTGATGAAACGAAACGCCCGGCCGCAATGGTTGAAGGATGCCACTGCCAACCATCAGGAAGTATTCGCTTCTCTGGAAAAGGAACTGCTCAGAGGGCAGGTGAACCTGCATGAGGCCTTGGGAGGGGTATCTTCTTTTCAGGACTACGTGCGCGGAGTCGTCGAAACCCACATCAGCGCGGGCGATACCCGGCGAGTGGACCCTGATACTGTCTGGGTAAAAGTGGAATATTCTTTGCGCATTGGCACGCGGCGTATTGAACATGTCGAGCGTAAAACCCTGACTCAGTTGTTCATGTACGGCGTGCATGACACGGCGGCTCCCTACACGATCAAGCTCGAAGCCTTTCACAACAATCCTCGACTGACAGCTTCGAATATCGAACTCGCCATCCGCCAGTTTGATCTGCGTGTGCAATATGCCAATCAGCGCAATCAGCGTTTCGCACAGGCGCGGATTCGCGAAGCCATGCGCGAAGTCCTGGGGCAGGAAATTGCGCTCAGCCACTTCGCCGCCGTCCTGCAAAAACACATCGGCCCGCAAGGGCAGAATTTGGTGCAGCGGTATCTGCATGGCGATTCGGGAGTCGAAGCGTTTGGCGTTGCGTTTCGTCAAGACTACAAGCCGTTCAAGGACATGATTGCGTTTCGTGCAAGGGGTGCTGCGCCAGACCTCCAGTTACATGTGCTGTATGCGCCGGGTGCCCCGACCGGGCAGCAATGGTACGAATTCTCCGATCTGACCGGATTGAAACGACAGTTCATCTCCTGGGGTTTCGAGCCACGTGATCGTGAGTTCCTGACCGCTCAGGCTTTCAGCAAGGATCGCGCTGCCTTCGTGAAAGACGAGCTCTCTTATGTCGAGCCACGCCCTGTGTTTCATCCGGGGTGGTGGGGGCGCGTCACCTTGGTCGAGTGGACTCGGGGGCGCGGTGAAGGGCCACTGATGGGGGCCATCCATGAAATCATCGATTGGGAAATCGCTGAGGAACAGGTGGCCACGCCCGTTTGGTACAGGAATGCGGCGTCGGGGGATCGCGAGATGCTTACCCGAGTGAACACGGATTTCAAGGCGCTCTACGAACTGTCGAAAGACGAGCTGAATATCCCCACGCTGGTTTCTTATTCGCGAGACCAGGTGATGGAACGGTTAAACAGTCACCTGCGTCGTTCTGACCCGAACCACCCCTTGATCGATCCTGATCGCGTTAATGTCAAGGTGAAAGGGCAGGACTGGATGACGCTTACCCAGCTCTTCATTCAATGGCAGCTTTGGCCTGGTGATGATCAGGTGGCATTCGTCTCCAGGGATGGTTCTTCACTGGGAAATCTGAATGCGACGGTCGTCAAATCGTTGATCGGTTTGCGGCCGGGCATGATGTATGAGTGGCATCTGGTCGACCGTTTCGCCAACGGTCCGTCGCTGGATCTCAAGGCGAAGCTGTTCTGCAAGCTCAAGCAGAACGAAATGCTCAGGGCCGCATTGATCCAGAAGATGCAGGGCTCTCTGTCCTCCGAGCAGTTCAACTGGCTGACGGGACTGGTCGATGGGCTCGATCATGACCGTCCTCATCAACTGGAACCGTTCAAGTCGGGCACTACCCCGCAGGAGGGTATCTACGAGCTGAATCTTGAAGGGCGCCGCATCGAGGGCGCTTATACGTTTGGACGGCGGGTGGCAGGGAGGCTGCAGCTGCTGGTCTATATTCCGAAGGCTCCGGACGGGCTGAGTTTCCGCCCGCTCGAATCCTTGACACTGGGGCTCAAGGACGCCGACCTGGGAAATCACGTCATTGCACTGACCAGGCTCGAACATAGGGGTGTCGTACAGAACTTTGTCATTCGCTGCCAAAAAGCTTCAGGCGCTCTCCCGGTCCCTGCGTTGAACAACAGTTATGCCGTGACTCATTTCAAGTTCGAATTCGACAGCATGATTTCCCGTGTGCTCAGCGACGTTGACTATCAAACCACCACACCTGCCGAGCGATTCTGGAACACGGTCATGGTGATCACCGAGCTTGCGGTGGATATCGTCTCGCTGTTTGTCCCGCCGGTGGGATTGGTGAGCAGCATCGTGCGCATCACACGTTCGATCGTCCAGGGCATCGTTGCCTACAGTCTGGGAGATGACAAAGCCGGCAAGAACCATCTCGCCTCGGCGTGGAGAAGCTCCATTCTCTTGTATGTGGGAATTGTGGCAGGCGTTGGCGGATCTGTTTCGGCGGTGGGGCTGCTGTCGCGAGTCAAGGATATTTCCGAGATCGTGTCGACCGTGACCGGGGTGCCGGTGGGGATTGGTTATGTCACCGCCGTGGCTTCTCCCTACGTGATCGCGGACAGTAAAACCCGAATCATCGGCTGACCCCTTGCCTCGTCAATCTGGCTGATAACCCATCCGCCAACTCACGGCCCGCGTCGCAGCCAATAACCGCTGCGCCGCCGGGCCGTTTTCGTCGGCGTGGAACAACGATGTCGGGCCGACGATGGTCAATACCGCCGCGACCTGCCCGAGGGCGTTGAACACCGGTGCCGACAGGGCATCGACGCCTGGCATCAGCAAGCCGTGGACATGATGCAGACCGCGTTCGCGGATCTGTTCGCACAATGCCTCATAAGCTTTTTCGTCCGCCAGCGGATGGCCGCCGACGGCGATTTCCTGTTCGCGCAATTCATCGGTCTCCCGATGCGGCAGGTAGGCGCCGAACACCAGACCGGTGGAGGAACTGAGCAACGGCAATACCGAGCCCAGTTGCGTCACCACCGTCACCGCGCGCACCGCCGGTTCGATGTGCACCACGGTTGCGCCCTGATTACCCCACACCGCCAGGAAACAGGTTTCGTTGAGTTCGTCGCGCAGCTCGGCCAGCGGCAGGGCGGCGACTTTCAGCACGTCCATACTGTTGAGTGCGGCCAGGCCCACGCGCAGCGCTTCGCGGCCGAGGCCGTAGTGGTTGGTGGCGGTGTTCTGTTCGGCAAAGCCCGAGGCAATCAAGGCCTGCAGATAACGGTGAACCTTGCTCGCCGGCATCTGCACATGTTCGGCCAGGCGCGACAGCGAAGTGGACGGTGACAACTCGGCCAGGGCCTTGAGGATGTCGGTGCCGACTTCGGCGGAGCGGACTTTCTGTTTGCCGTTGCTGTCGCTGGTTTTTTCCATGGTGCTGCCGTGTCCCGGAACGAATGGGCGTCTTTATAGCTTGACGCTCGATAGCGAGCAAATTACGTTATGCGTAATTGAATTACGATAAAAATAACCCCGGCGTGCCAAGACCTCCGATCCAGAGCGTCCGGCCATGCCGACTCCCTGTTCAGGAGGCTCCATGAACCTCGATTCAGCTCTGGCTTACCAGTCCGGTTTCGGCAACGAATTCAGCTCCGAAGCGTTGCCCGGCGCGCTGCCCGTCGGCCAGAACTCTCCGCAGAAAGCCCCGTACGGTCTGTACACCGAACTGTTCTCCGGCACCGCATTCACCATGACCCGCAGCGAAGCGCGGCGCACGTGGATGTACCGGATCCAGCCGTCGGCCAATCACCCGGCATTCGTTAAACTGGAGCGGCAATTGGCGGGCGGCCCGTTAGGTGAAGTGACCCCCAATCGCCTGCGCTGGAACCCGCTGGAGATCCCGGCCGAACCGACCGATTTCATCGACGGTCTGGTGAGCATGGCGGCCAATTCCGGCGCCGAAAAACCGGGCGGCATCAGCATCTATCACTATTGCGCCAATCGCTCGATGGAGCGCGTTTTTTTTAATGCCGATGGCGAGCTGCTGCTGGTGCCGCAACTCGGGCGCCTGCGCATCGCCACCGAACTGGGTGTACTGGAAGTGGCGCCGCTGGAAATCGCCGTGCTGCCACGAGGCCTGAAATTCCGTGTCGAACTTCTCGACCCGCAAGCGCGCGGTTACGTCGCCGAGAACCATGGCGCGCCGTTGCGTCTTCCGGATCTGGGACCGATTGGCAGCAACGGTCTGGCCAATCCACGGGATTTCCTGACCCCGGTCGCCGCCTACGAAAACCTGCAACAACCGACCACCCTGGTGCAGAAGTTCCTCGGCCAGTTGTGGGGCACCGAACTCAATCACTCGCCGCTGAACGTGGTCGCCTGGCACGGCAACAACGTGCCGTACAAATATGACCTGCGCCGCTTCAACACCATCGGCACCCTCAGTTTCGATCACCCGGATCCGTCGATCTTCACCGTGCTGACCTCGCCGACCAGCGTCCACGGTCTGGCCAACCTCGACTTCGTGATCTTCCCGCCGCGCTGGATGGTGGCCGAGAACACCTTCCGTCCGCCGTGGTTCCACCGCAACCTGATGAACGAATTCATGGGCCTGATCCAGGGCGAGTACGACGCCAAGGCCGAAGGCTTTGTGCCCGGTGGCGCGTCCCTGCACAGCTGCATGAGCGCCCACGGCCCGGACGGCGAGACTTGCACCAAAGCCATCAACGCGGACCTCAAACCGGCGAAGATCGACAACACCATGGCCTTCATGTTCGAGACCAGCCAGGTACTGCGCCCAAGCCGTTTTGCCCTCGACTGTCCGCAACTGCAATCCACTTACGACGCCTGCTGGGCCACGCTGCCCGCCACGTTCGACCCGACCCGGAGATAACCCATGACTCAGAATTCCATCACCCGCAGTTGGGTCGCTTCGGCCAACGACCACACCGAATTCCCGCTGCAGAACCTGCCGCTGGGCGTGTTCAGCATCGACGGCTCGGCACCGCGCGCGGGCGTGGCGATTGGCGAACACATCTTCGATCTGCAAGTGGCGCTGGAGGCCGGTCTGTTTGATGGCGTCGCGCGCAGTGCTGTCGAAGCCATGCGCGGCGGTCAGTTGAACGCGTTCTTCGAACTCGGCCGCGACGCCCGCGTTGCCTTGCGCGAACGTCTGCTGGAACTGTTCAGCGAGGGCAGCACTCATCGCGGCAACATTGAAGCCCAGGGCGTGAAGCTGCTGCCGCTGGCTGCCGATTGCCAACTGCACCTGCCGGCGCGCATCAGTGACTACACCGACTTCTATGTCGGCATCGAGCACGCGCAAAACGTCGGCAAACTGTTCCGCCCGGACAATCCCCTGCTGCCGAACTACAAACACGTGCCGATCGGCTACCACGGTCGTGCCTCCACCGTGCGCGCTTCCGGTGCCGACGTGCGCCGCCCGAAAGGTCAGACTCTGCCAGCCGGTGCGACCGAGCCGACCTTCGGCCCGTGCGCGCGGCTGGACTACGAGCTGGAACTGGGGATCTGGATCGGTCAGGGCAACGAGATGGGCGAGCCGATCGCCATTGGTGACGCCGCCGAGCACATCGCCGGTTTCTGCCTGCTGAACGATTGGTCGGCCCGTGACATCCAGGCCTGGGAATACCAGCCGCTCGGCCCGTTCCTGTCCAAGAGCTTCATCACCAGTGTCTCGCCATGGGTGGTGACCGCCGAAGCGCTGGCGCCATTCCGCACCGCGCAACCGGCGCGTCCGCAAGGCGATCCGCAGCCGCTGCCGTACCTGCTCGACAAACGCGATCAGGAGGGAGGTGGTTTCGACATCGAGCTGGAAGTGCTGCTGCTCACCGAGAAAATGCGCGAACAGAACCTGCCCGCCCATCGCCTGACCCTGAGCAACACCCGCTATATGTACTGGACCGTCGCGCAAATGGTCGCGCACCACAGCGTCAACGGCTGCCAGTTGCAGGCCGGTGACCTGTTCGGTTCGGGCACCTTGTCCGGCCCTGAAAACGGTCAGTTCGGCAGCCTGCTGGAAATCACCGAGGGCGGTAAAAAGCCGATCGAACTGGCCTCCGGTGAAGTGCGCAAATTCCTTGAAGACGGCGACGAAATCATCCTGCGCGCCCGCTGCGCCCGCGAAGGTTTTGCTTCGATCGGCTTCGGCGAATGCCGTGGCACCGTGCTGGCGGCGCGCTGACAGGAGCGGCTCATGGATCTCTACACCTATTACCGTTCCACCTCGTCGTACCGGGTGCGGATCGCGCTGGCACTCAAGGGCCTCGACTACCAGGCGTTGCCGGTCAACCTGATCGCACCGCCCGGTGGCGAGCATCGGCAACCGGTGTACCTGGCGATCAATCCCCAGGGCCGGGTGCCGGCGCTGCGCACTGACGAAGGCAAGTTGCTGATTCAGTCACCGGCGATCATCGAGTATCTGGAGGAACGTTATCCACAGGTGCCGTTGCTGCCCGAAGACCTTGTTGCCCGCGCCCAGGTGCGCGGCGTTGCGGCGGTGATCGGCTGCGATGTGCATCCGTTGCACAACGTCAGCGTGCTCAATCGCCTGCGCGGTCTGGGGCATGACGAGCCGCAGGTCAACGAGTGGATCGGCCACTGGATCAGTCAGGGGCTGGCGACGGTGGAGCAGTTGATCGGCGACAGCGGCTTCTGTTTCGGCGAGTGGCCGTGCGTGGCGGACGTTTACCTGATTCCGCAGTTGTACGCGGCCGAGCGGTTCAACGTATCGCTGGAGGCGTATCCACGGATTCGTCGGGTGGCCGCATTGGCCGCTGAGCATCCGGCGTTCATTGCAGCGCATCCGGCGAATCAGCCGGACACGCCGTAACCCCTGTGGGAGCGAGCCTGCTCGCGATAGCGGTATCTCTGTCACATTGATCGTGGATGTGCCGCCGTCATCGCGAGCAGGCTCGCTCCCACAAGGCTCTCGTTGCGGCACCAAAAATCATAAAAACAAAACAGGTACCTTGCGATGCACAACCAGATTGCCAGCTTCCGGGCGGCACTCGACGCCCGTCCTGTGTCCCGCTTTCAGTGGTTGCTCCTGATGCTTCTCGCCTTGCTGCTGGTTACCGACGGCTATGACGCCCAGGTGCTCGGTTACGTGGTGCCGGCGCTGGCGCAGGACTGGGGCCTGGAAAAGTCCGCATTCGGCCCGGTGTTCAGCGCCAACCTGCTGGGGCTGACCCTCGGCTCCCTTGCTGTGACGCCGCTGGCCGACCGCTTCGGCGTTCGACGGATTCTGCTCGCCTGTGTGCTGATCTATGCCAGTCTCACCGTGCTGATGGTGTTCGCCGATTCCCTGAATACCCTGATGATCGCGCGCTTCATCTGCGGCATCGGCATGGGCGGTGCGATGCCCAGCGCCATGGCGTTGATGTCGGAATATTCGCCGCCACGCCTGCGCACGCTGATGGTGACGCTGGCGGCCTGCGGTTTTTCCTTCGGCGGGGCGGCGGGTGGTTTTGTCGCGGCGGGTTTTATCGACCGCTTCGGCTGGCAAGCGGTGTTCCTTGCCGGTGGTGTCACGCCGCTGCTGTTGTTTCCGTTTCTCTGGTGGATGCTGCCGGAATCCTTGCCTCGGCTGCTGCGTGACGCTCCACCGTATGCGCGCCTGCGCAAGGTCACCGCGCGGATGCTGCCGGACTGGCAACCGCCCGCCGCATCGGTTGAGCAGAACGAACGCGAGCAGGGCAGCAAACTGACCGTGGTGGAGTTGTTCCGCAACGGTTACGCCCGCCCGACCTTGCTGATCTGGGCCACGTTTTTCGTCAGCCTGATCCTGCTGTATTTCATGATCAGCTGGCTGCCGTCGCTGCTGCTGGAAAGTGGCCTGAAGCTCAACGAAGCGAACCTGGTGACGTCAATGTTCCTGTTCGCCGGCACACTCGGCGCAATCTGCATGGCGTGGTTCGCCGACCGGTTGAAAAGCAAGGTGAGGCTGCTGTCCGGTGTGCTGGCTGGCGCGGCGCTGTGCACGATCCTGCTGGGCCTGAATCACGACAACCCGCGCTATCTGGTGGCCTGTGTGTTCGCGGCAGGGTTCTGCATCATCGGCGGGCAACTGACGCTCAATGCGTTCGCCAGCAATTTCTATCCGGCCCACGTGCGCGCCACCGGCACCGGTTGGGCGCTGGGAGTAGGGCGCTTCGGCTCGATTCTCGGGCCGCTGTTCGGCAGCCTGTTGCTGGCAATGCACATTCCGGTGGAGCAGATTTTCTTCTTCTGCGCGATTCCGGCAGTGATTGCGGCGTTGCTGATCATTCAGGTGCGTTCGCCAGCCACTGCCCTGCTCAGTGGACGACTGAGTTCGGCGGCAGATGCCCCAGCCGTTCCGTCAGGCGAAGTCGCTGAATCGGGTCGTCACTGAGCAATAGCGCGTGCTCCAGATCGAAACGCTCGGCGTTCGGGCAATCGAGGCGCTGGTACAGACTGGCCCGGGCCAGATAGTCGGCGGCGCTGGCGTTACCCAGTTCGAGCACGCGCTCGGCATCGATCAACGCGGCGATGAAGTCGTCGTGGGTCAGGTGCAACTGGCGCAGGTTGCGTGACAGGCGCTGAAGCATCTGCACCGGTTCGGCAGTCAGCAGATGGTCAGCGCTGAGTTTCATCTGGTGGCCGTACTGGCGGTGCAGCAGTTCGCGGCAGTCGTTTGGATACAGACGTCGTCCGCCGCACGGATCGAGCAGGTGATCGGCCCCGGGCACCTTGAGCAGGAAATGCCCGGGGAAGTTCACCCCGACCAGCGGAATCTCCAGGCCACGGGCCAGTTCCAGAGCGATCAGTGCCAGCGCCAGCGGCTGGCCGCGTCGGGTCTGCATGACTTTGTTCACCATTGCGGCCTGTGGGCGCAGCGGTATGAAATCATCTTGCGCGAAGCCCAGATCGGTCATCCGCCGCAACAACGGTTGCGCCAGCTCGCTGACCGGCAGCAACGGCAATCCATAGCTGACCCGCTGTTGCAGCTCCTTGAAGTCCTGCAGCAGTGCTTCGGGATCGACTTGTTTGTCGTGTTCGGCGGCCATCCACAACGCGGCTTCGAACAGCGCGGGCGGTGAACGGTGCAGACATTCGAAAAAACGTTGGCGCGGACTCATCTCAATCTCCGGGGCATGCCTCGTTTTAGCCCCGTCTTTGCCATTCGTCCAGTGCCGGGCCGCTCTGCCATCGGGTTATGCCACAACCCGGTGATCAGTGGCGGCGCTTATTCCGGCGCGCTTCAGCAATTTTCAGGCGCAAGCCTATACTGGCGTCTACCAGAAGTGATTCGGGAGCCTGCCGATGTTCGCTCTCATGCAAAGCACTCGCCTGGAATCGCTGCACCTTAGCGTTGATCCGGTGTCCGGATTGAAGGCGGTCATTGCCATTCATAACAGTCGCCTCGGGCCTGCCCTGGGCGGGTGTCGTTATCTTGCCTACCCGAACGACGAATCCGCAGTCGAGGACGCCATACGCCTGGCCCAGGGTATGAGCTACAAGGCTGCACTGGCCGGTCTCGCCCAGGGTGGCGGGGTGGCCGTGATCGTGCGGCCGGCCCATGTGGAAAACCGCGCCGCACTGTTCGAGGCGTTCGGCCGTTGCATCGATCAGCTCGACGGGCGCTACATCACCGCCATCGACAGCGGCACTTCGGTGGCGGACATGGACTGCATCGCCCAGCAGACCCAGCATGTCACCAGCACCACCTCGGCCGGCGACCCCGCGCCGCATGCGGCGATGGGTGTGTTCACCGGGATTCGCGCCACGGCCATGGCGCGGCTGGGCAGCGACAATCTCGAAGGCTTGCGCGTGGCGATCCAGGGACTGGGCAATGTTGGTTATGCCCTCGCTGAACAGTTGCACGCAGCCGGTGCCGAGCTGTTGGTCAGCGACATCGATCACGGCAAGGTGCAACTGGCGATGGAGCAGCTCAACGCCCATCCGATTGCCAACGACGCTTTGCTCAGTACGCCGTGCGACATCCTCGCGCCGTGCGGCCTCGGCGGGGTGCTCAACAGTCATTCGGTCACCCAGTTGCGCTGCTCGGCGGTAGCGGGTTCGGCCAACAATCAGCTGACGCATCTGGACGTCGCCGATCAACTGGAACGGCGCGGCATCCTGTATGCGCCGGATTACGTGATCAATGCCGGCGGGCTGATTTACGTTTCCCTCAAGCATCGGGGCGACGAACTGACAACCATCACCGCGCACCTGTCGAAGATCAGTTCGCGCCTGACCGAAGTCTTCGCCCACGCCCAGGCGGAAAAACGTTCACCCGCGCGGGTGGCAGACGAGCTGGCGGAAAAGGTGTTGTACCGCTGAGGTTTGTCCGGACATGAAAAAGCCCCTGAGTCTTTCAACTCAGGGGCTATTCAATTCAGAGGCTTCAATTCAGATGCCGATTACTTCGCAGCCTTCGCCGCTTTTGCAGGTTTGGCTGGCGCTTCTGCCGGTTCGGCCACTTCGGCCGTTTCGGTCGCCACAACCGGTGCCGCCGGTGCGTTGATCAGCTCCGACAGGGCATCAGGCTGGCTCTTGAACGCCCGGGCGAACACATCGCGGTTCTTCGCCATGAAGATCCCGACTTCTTCCACTTGCTGCTCGCTCAACGAAGGAACGGCTTTTTCCAGCACTTCGGCCAACAGTTCGGCCAGTTCGAGCATTTTGTCATGACGGTCAGCTTCGGCTTTATCCATGAACAAGCGCTCCAGATCTCGGCTGCTGCGGTATACCACTTCGACGGCCATTCACCACCTCACATGCCTTCACATTAAGTTATCTTTGCGACTACTGTATCTATATACAGCGAAAAGGATAAGCGAATCCCTGCGCTTTGGGTAGTGGCTTTTCAATGTAGACCGGATTCGGATTTTGTCAGCCCGACGTCTGCGCACAGGTGCGACCAAACGCCACGGCGCAGGTTTCGCGGCGGCTCGCCATGATGGCGTGGCCTCTTTTCTGCATGCATCTGCGTACGTGCGCAATAACCGTCACGTCCAGCAAGCAACATCCGCTCGAACCGGGCTAAGGAACCTTCATCGTGAAAATCAACTGGGCCGAGAAACTGCGGCAAAACGTGCATCAACTGGCCGAGTCCCTGGGCAACCTTTTCGTCGAGACTTTCCACTACCTGGCGCTGTTCGCCATTGGTGCGGTAACCGCATGGGCGGCGGTGATGGAGTTTCTCGGGATGCTCGAGGAAGGGCACATCAAGATCGATGACATTCTGTTGCTGTTCATCTATCTGGAACTGGGGGCGATGGTCGGGATTTACTTCAAGACCAACCACATGCCGGTGCGCTTCCTGATCTACGTGGCGATCACGGCACTGACGCGACTGCTGATCTCCAACGTCTCGCACCACAATCCGCCGGACATGGGGATCATTTACCTGTGCGGCGGGATTCTGCTGCTCGCATTCTCGATCTTGGTGGTGCGTTACGCCTCGTCGCAATTCCCTTCGGTGAAGATCGAGAACCCGCACCGCAAGATCGGCACGGGCTCCAGTGAACACCCGGAAGTAGAGAAGGGCGAACTCTAAAGGCCCGCGGCTGGCCGGGGCTGGTGCTTGACCCCGCGCGGTGGCGGAGCGATTCCGTCGCCGCGTGTCATGGCATCAAGGATCGCCATGGCGCTGTGGCCCTGTTCGATGGCGATGCCGAACTGAATGCTTTGCACCAGGCGTTTGAGGCGCTTGGGGTCATTGCGCTGTTCGGCGCTGATCATCCGTTTGGCGACGATCCGCCCGCTTTTGGAGAGGGTCAGCATGATGCTGCCGTCCAGCCCCTGAATGCTCAGGTTGATCTGATAGTCCGGCGCGAAGGCATCGGTAATGATCTGAAAAGGATTGTCCATGATGCGTCACCGCCTGATTGAACGTGCAGTTGTTGACCGGCCTTGATCGGGTTGGTTCGCCAAACCTGACCATCGGCCTTTCCGTGGTCCTGTCTCCTTCAGCGATGTAGCAAGGGACATGCCGGGAATATTGTCGAACAATGAATCCGGCCAAAAAGAAGGCGAGCACCTGGCTCGCCTTCTTCGTTTGCGGCCCGTTTCAGGGCAGAACCGAGTAGATGATCGCAGACAGTGCAATCAGGCCGATCAGCACCACGAACACGTTGGATGCCTGGCCCGAATACTGGCGCAAGGCTGGCACACGGCGGATGGCGTACATCGGCATCAGGAACAGCAGGCAGGCAATCACCGGCCCTCCGAGGGTTTCGATCATGCCGAGGATGCTCGGGTTGAAGGTCGCCACGGCCCAGCAGCTGAGGATCATGAACAGCGCGGTCGCACGGTTCAGCCAGCTCGCCGACATCACCCGGCCACGGCTGCGCAGGCTTTTGACGATCATGCCCTGGAAGCCTTCGCTGGCGCCGATGTAATGGCCGAGGAAGGACTTGGTGATCGCCACCAACGCAATCAGCGGCGCAGCGTAAGCGATGACCGGGGTCTGGAAGTGGTTGGCCAGGTACGACAGGATCGAGATGTTCTGCGCCTTGGCCGCTGCCAGATCCGCCGGCGACAGCGCCAGCACGCAACTGAAGCAGAAGAACATCACCGTGACGACCATCATGCCGTGAGCCATGGCTAGGATGCCGCTGCTCTTGCGTTCGGACTGCTCGCCGTAGCGCTGTTTCTGCTCGACGGCGAACGCGGAAATGATCGGCGAATGGTTGAACGAGAACACCATCACCGGGATCGCCAGCCACAGGGTCTTGAGGAACACCGACATTTCCATCGGTTCTTGAGCACTGGCGAAGAATGCGCCGTTCCAGTTCGGAATCAGGCTGATGCCGAGCAACAGCAGCGCGGCGACGAACGGGTAGACCAGCACGCTCATGGCTTTGACGATCACGCTCTGACCGCAGCGGACGATGGCCATCAGACCGAGGATCAGCGCCAGCGACAGCACCGCGCGTGGCGGTGGGGCGATGTGCAATTGATGTTCGAGGAAGCTGCCGAGGGTGTTGGTCAGCGCCACGCTGTACACCAGCAGGATCGGGAAGATCGCGAAGAAATACAGCAGCGTGATCAGTTTGCCGGCGCCGATGCCGAAGTGTTCTTCCACCACTTCAGTGATGTCACCGGAGCGGCCCGAGAGCACGAAGCGGGTCAGGCCCCGGTGCGCGAAGAAGGTCATCGGGAACGCCAGCAACGCCAGGATCAGCAACGGCCAGAAGCCGCCAACACCGGCGTTGATCGGCAGGAACAAGGTGCCGGCACCAATGGCCGTGCCATACAGGCCGAGCATCCAGGTGGTGTCGAATTTGCTCCAGCCCTTGTGGGCGGTTTCGGTATTGCGTGTGCGGTCTATAGCGGGATTTTCGGCAGCGGGTGTGCGTACATCGGTCATCGTTTTTGCCTCGTTATTATTCTTGCTCGGGCTCACGTGTTACGGGCGGTCAGGGAGTGCTCCTCAGCACTCCACCCAGCTCACGGCCAGGCCGCCCCGTGAAGTCTCTTTGTATTTGTCATGCATGTCGGCGCCGGTATCGCGCATGGTGCGGATCACCCGGTCGAGAGAAATGAAGTGTTTGCCGTCGCCGCGCAGGGCCATTTGTGTAGCGTTGATCGCCTTTACCGCAGCGATGGCATTGCGCTCGATGCACGGCACCTGCACGAGGCCGCCGACCGGGTCGCAGGTCAGACCGAGGTTGTGTTCCAGGCCGATTTCGGCGGCGTTTTCCAGTTGCTCCGGGGTGGCGCCGAGCACATCGGCCAGACCCGCAGCGGCCATGGCGCAGGCAGAGCCGACTTCGCCCTGGCAGCCGACTTCGGCGCCGGAGATCGAAGCGTTTTTCTTGCACAGGATGCCGACCGCTGCCGCGCCCAGGAAGAACGCAACCACGTCGTCGTCCGACGCATCCGGATTGAATTTCATGTAGTAGTGCAGAACGGCCGGGATGATCCCGGCGGCACCGTTGGTCGGCGCGGTCACCATGCGCCCGCCGGCGGCGTTCTCTTCGTTGACGGCGAGGGCGAACAGGTTGACCCACTCCATCGCCGACAGGGTCGAACTGATGACGTTCGGCTTGCCGATTTCCAGCAGGCTGCGGTGCAATTTCGCCGCACGACGCGGCACATTCAGACCGCCGGGCAGGATGCCCTCGTGGCGCAAGCCTTGCTCGACGCATTCGCGCATCACCGACCAGATGTGCAGCAGGCCCTGGCGGATCTCGGCGTCGCTGCGCCAGGCCCGTTCGTTGGCCATCATCAGTTCGGACACCCGCAGGTTGTGCTGCTTGCACAGCGTCAGCAGTTCGACGGCGCTGGAGAATTCGTAAGGCAACTCGACGTCGCCGGCCGGCGCTGCGCCGGATTCGGCTTCGGCCGCTTCGATGATGAAACCGCCGCCGACCGAGTAGTACGTCTGCTCGAACAATTGGCCGGATGCACCGAAGGCTGTCAGCGACATGGCGTTGGGGTGGTAGGGCAGGCTCTCGTCCAGCAGCAGGAGATCGTGCTGCCAGTTGAAGGTGATCGAGCGTTTACCGGCCAGAGAGAGTTGGCCGGTCTCGCGCACTTGCTGGATGCGCGGCTCGATGGTCGACGGATCGATGCTGTCCGGCCATTCGCCCATCAAGCCCATGACCGTTGCGCGGTCGGTGGCATGGCCGACGCCGGTGGCCGAAAGCGAGCCATATAAGCGGATTTCCACCCGCTGCACATCGTTCAGCAAATGCTGATCGATCAATGCCTGGGCGAAGGTCGCGGCAGCGCGCATCGGGCCGACGGTGTGGGAACTGGACGGACCGATGCCGACTTTGAATAGATCGAAAACACTGATAGCCATGCTAAACCCTTACAAGCAATGGAGTAGGAATCGCTGCCATTTTTTGTAGGACAAGCGCAATGTCGGCGATACTGCCTACCTCGCTTCAACGTGACTAACGAAACTTCCTAAGTAAGCCTTTAGCAGGACTAAACCATGAGTCGTCAATTGCATGCCCAGACTTACGTCTGGCTGCAGGTGTTTTCCTGTGCCGCGCGGCACCTGTCATTCACCCGCTGTGCCGAGGAACTGCACATCACGCCGGGGGCTGTGAGTCAGCAAATCCGACAGCTGGAAGAGCGACTGGGGTTTCGCCTGTTTCATCGCCGTGCGCGGGGCGTGGAGTTGAGCGCGGAAGGGCAGCGACTGGCGATCACGGTCAACGAGGCTTACGGCAGCATCGACGCGGAATTGCGACGGCTGGATGCGGGGATGATCAGCGGGATTCTGCGAGTGCGCTCGATTCCGTCGTTCCTCAGCAAATGGCTGACCCCGCGCTTGCCACGCCTGCAACAGCGTTACCCGGACATCCAGTTGCGGCTGGTGGCCGAGGACAGCAGCGTGCCGTTGCATGAAGGGGATTTTGACCTGGCCATCGACCTGAACGACGGCAGTTATCCGGGACTGTTATCCACAGCCTTGCTCGACGAGCAGATTTTCCCGGTGTGCGCGCCGGGCCTGCTGCGCGGACGGCCGCCGCTGCACGGGCCGGCGGATCTGGTGCATTTTCCGCTGCTGCACGACATCACCGCCTGGCGCGGCAGCTATGAATACGCGGAGTGGGAGTTTTATCTCAATGCCATCGGTTTCGAGGGCGCGGATGTGCGGCGCGGGCACACGTTCAATCGCAACCACCTGACCATCGAAGCGGCGATTGCCGGCATGGGCGTGGCGATTGCCCGGCGCACGTTGCTCAACGACGAGCTGGAGCGGGGGACGTTGATCGTGCCGTTCGGGATTTCGGTGCCCAATCACAAGCGCTATGTATTGCTTTATGCGCCGGGGGCCCTGAGCCATCCGGGCGTGCGGGCGGTGCATGACTGGCTGGTGGAAGAGGCGGGGATTTTTCGCAGCCTGCACCCGTTGGGTGATGGCCAATTGTGAGCAGATTTTTCGGAGGGGCGGGGCGACCCAACTCCCGACCTTACCAGCGCTTTACTCGGTTGTCCGGCTTTTTTTGCGAATGAATATTTATCTTTTTTAAGGGGTTGAAATGTTCGTCCGGCGGGCCGATTGTTGTAATCAAGAGGTCACGAAATCCTGTTCCAGGCCTCTTGCGAGCTAGCTGAAATAAGGGATGAACTATGCAAATCCAAGTCAACAGCGACAACCATATTCAAAGCAGCAAACGACTGGAGGAGTGGGTACGAACCACAATTGAGAGCACGCTCGACCGTTATGAGGAAGACCTGACCCGTGTCGAAGTCCATCTGAGCGACGAGAACGGTGACAAACCAGGTCCTCATGATTTGCGCTGCCAACTGGAAGCGCGGCCAAAAGGCCATCAACCGATTTCCGTCACCCACAAGGCCGATTCGCTGGAACAGGCGATCGATGGTGCAGCCGAAAAAC
>Ga0068830_1020449_pt1 | contig 44182 bp, 37 predicted proteins | sample Hof3ISUMetaT_23_FD_68490 | JGI IMG/M metagenome (GOLD analysis project Ga0068830, IMG submission 68490) | Enriched soil aggregate microbial communities from Iowa State university to study microbial drivers of carbon cycling -... | ecosystem: Environmental > Terrestrial > Soil > Agricultural land... | reverse complement strand
CAGTTCCTGACCGGCGCGATCTTCAAGCGTCAGTTCGTTGTAGCCACCCGTGTCAGGCGAGCTGCGACTGCGCAGCACGGTTCGGGTCTTGTGCTCGGGAAGCTTGTACGGCGCGGGGGTTATCTTGTTGATCACGCAGCCGGTAATCAGCGGCTTGTCGGGATCACCTTCCTCGAAGGTCACCACCACTTCCATCCCGATGCGGGGGAGGATGACGGCACCGAAACCGTTACCGGCCCAGCTCGACGCCACCCGCACCCAGCAACTGCTGCGCTCACTGTTGAATTCAGCGCGGTCCCAGTGGAATTCGACTTTTACGCGGCCGAACTCATCGCAGTAGATCTCTTCCCCTTTGGGGCCGGTTACTCGAGCGGTCTGGCTGACCAGCGGTGACCGGCGTGCGGGCAGTGGCGGGCGGAACACTACTTCGGCAGGAATCGCGCGGAAGGTGTTGCGATAGCCTTGGGTAAAACAGTCCGCCGATTGAGTTTCGCTGCTGGCCGACTCCTCCAGAACTTGCGGCTGCCGTCCGGTGTGGGTTACACCGAGCAGCAGCCACAGACCTTTGTATTTCTGGCGAGGGTGTTCGGTCAGTTCAAGCAGATGGCCACAGCGCAGGGTCGGTTGGTTGCTTTGACCCTCGGCCATTTCATAGTCGGCGCGATGGCGTTCCAGGGCCTGACGGGCCAGCTGCTTGCCACGCTTTTCGTTCTCCAGCAGCAGCGGGTATCGGTAGTCCTCAAGCGTCGGCGTGAATCCGGCGCTGAAGCGGCTTTCGAGTAAAAGCGTCGGTCGCCTCAGGTCATAGTCGCGTCGCGTGATCCGGCTTGTCCGAGTGGCGGCGCGCAAGGAAAACCTGCTGACCACCGTATATTCCGGGACCATCCCGCTATCCCGGCGATAGGGTGTGGCGCGCAAAGTCGGGAGGAACACCGCGTCATCGGTGAACACCAGCAAATGGCCTTGCGCGGAGTGCTGGTGATGCCAGGCGATGCCCTCCTCGGCACACAAGCGCTGAATGAACTCGAAATCACTTTCGCCGTATTGGGTGCAGTACTCCCGTGCCGCGAGGGGCTGGACATGAAAGGTGAACGCATCGGCGAGGATGCCATGTCGTTTGAGCGTTTGCGTGATGATCTGCGGGACAGTCTGCTCCTGGTAAATCCGTTGATCGTGACTGAACTGCAAATAGTGGAGGTTCGGCACCAGTGTCAGGCGATAGCGGGTCAGGCGTTTTTCCGACTCACCCGCCAACACATCTTCGATGCGCCCGTGAATACCTTCGCCGTTGAGGCCGAACTGCAGGAAGGCAGGCTGACTGAGCAGGCCTTCCATATCGAAGTCGGGGTCTTCACTGACCAGTTCGACGTGGAGGGCATAAAGGGTACTGACGGTCTCTGTGCCTTCGAAGGCCAGCACCTTGAAATCGTTGCGAACGGCAGGAATCTGCAGCGCAAAGTGCGCAGAACTGACAGCTCCAGGCATACGCTTGTCCTTAAGCAGAGAGGGGAAGACGGCGTGATGTCGAAACCCTCCCTGGTCAGCGCACGCGAACATTGGCCGGCACGCTAACAAGGCGTTAAACAGATTTATGTAAGAAGGATCGCTTGTTTAAGTCGGAGCTTTCCGGGTTGTAAAACAACGTAGAAATTGTGGGAAATGGCTGTGAGAAGGTGACGGCGAATGATTGGAATCCTGCGTAATAGTCTTATGCAGGCAAGGATCCAGGACTATTAAACATATAAATGCCATCAAATTGATGGCACTTTTAATGTTGTCTGTTGTCGCCAGTCATTTGTTAATAAATGGCGGTGTATTTTCGGAAGCGTCCTACTTCAAATTTTTTCGGGGTTTGTCATGCTTTCGCCGCTTACTTGTGGAACGAGCGTGCAGATGTTCTCGATGCCGCGCGCCGGCCGCTCTGGTCCAATGCTTTCGGAAGGGATAGGCTTAAAAGTGAAATATAAAGGGACATCAGGGAAACCCCTGTCACATATAGGGCGATCTCCTACAGCGCCCAATGAACAGTTCGTCTTGTTGTTTAAACGGATGCTTGCTAGTGGCCATCATAGTGATTACGATGCGCGCACTTGAAAGAGCAAACACTCAATTGGATGAGTCTTCCGACTGCTCTTCGATACTGTCCCGCGCCGCTGCAACTCCAATAGGCGCACGACCGTAATCCTGATAAAGGCCATGGATGTCCTACTCAAGCAAACTTTCCGCCCATTACCTCGAACTCGCTAAAGTCTCTGTTTCCAAAGAGAATTTTGCGGGCGAAGACGTTCGTTTCTCGAGCGAATTCGAGGCCCTGGAAAGCGAGCTGGCCAAAGCCTCGTCGATGCACGAAAGCGGGCAGATCGACTGGCTGAAAATTCGCGAAAACAGCGAAAACCTCCTGCGTACCCAATCCAAGGATTTGCGTGTCGGCGCCTGGCTGACCTGGTCGCTGTACCAGCGTGAATCCTTCCCCGGCCTGCTGGCCGGCCTCGGTTTTCTGCACCATTTGTCGGAAAACCACTGGGCCGAGATTCACCCGCTCAAACCCCGCACCCGGGCCGCCGCCATCGGCTGGCTGGTGCCGCGTCTTGAGCAGGTGATCACCGAAAATATCGCGATCAAGGAACAGCTGCCGATGTTCCGGCAGTTGTCCGAGCATCTGTCCGGTCTCGACGCCGCCTGCACCGAGCATCTGGGCGATGATGCGCCGCTGCTGCTGCCGCTCTCCCGTCGTCTGAAAACCATGATCCAGCGCGCCGCCGACAACCAGCCGGCACCCGGCGTGGTGGGCGCGGCGGTGGCGCAGGTCAAGCAGGCCGCCAGCCAGTTGCTGGCACCCGGCGCGCCGATCGACAACGAGAAAGAAGCCCACAAGGCCCTGCGCGCCCAGCAGGAAAGCGCCCGCCCGCTGTGCGCCTGGTGGCTCAAGCAGAAAGCCACCGACCTGCGCGCCCTGCGCCTCAACCGCACCTTGCTGTGGATGACGATCGACGCGGTGCCCGAGCGCAACGCCGAGCAGATCACCGTGCTGCGCGGGTTGCCGGTGGACAAGCTCAAGCAGTATCAGGACCGTTTCGATCAGGGCAAATACGCCGACCTGCTGGTGGAACTGGAGGCGAGCCTGGCGAAGGCGCCGTTCTGGTTCGATGGCCAGAGGATGGTCTGGGAATGTCTCCAGAACCTCAACGCCGAGCTGGCCATGCGCGAAGTGGAAATCCACTTCGCGCTTTTGATTCAACGCCTGCCCGGCATCATCGAGCTGCGTTTCCATGACGGCGCGCCGTTCGCCGATCCGTCCACCCGGGCGTGGATCGCCGGCAACGTCATGCCGCACCTGCAAAGCGCCAGCGCACCGCGCAAGGTCGAGACCGAGAACGCCGAAACCCAGCCGGCCTGGGAAAAGGCCCTCGAAGAAGTCCAGCCGATCCTGCGCAAGGAAGGCCTCAAGCCCGCAGTTCAGATCCTCAAACAGGGGCTGCAATCGGCGCACGGCGGCCGCGAACGCTTCTTCTGGCAGTTCGCCCTCGCGCGGCTGTGTTTCCTGGCCAAGAAATACGAGCTGGCCAAGAACCAGCTCGAAACCCTCGATCAGACATTACAGGACTCAGGTCTGCACGCCTGGGAGCCCGATCTTGCATTGGAAGTGCTGCACCTGCTGCACAGTTGCTGCGAGTTGTTACCGCAGAACCATGCCGTACGTGAACGCAAGGAAGAGATTTATCGCAGGCTGTGCCACCTCGACCTCGAAGTGGTACTCGAATAGGCCCCAGGGCCACAACCGCAAGGAGAAAAGCCATGGCCAAAGAAGGCTCGGTAGCCCCCAAGGAACGCATCAACGTCACCTTCAAACCCGCCACCGGCGGTGCTCAGGAAGAGATTGAACTGCCGCTGAAGCTGCTGGCAATCGGTGACTACACCCACCGCAAGGACGATCGCAAGATCGAGGATCGCAAGCCGATCAGCATCGACAAGATGACCTTCGACGAAGTGCTGGCCAAGCAAGAGCTGGGTCTGACGCTGAGCGTGCCGAACCGTCTGCAGGAAGATGGCGAGGCCGACGAGCTGGCTGTGCAACTGCGCGTCAACTCCATGAAGGACTTCAACCCGGCCAGCCTGGTCGAGCAAGTGCCTGAGCTGAAAAAACTGATGGAACTGCGCGACGCGCTGGTGGCCCTCAAAGGCCCGCTGGGTAACGCACCTGCGTTCCGTAAAGCCATCGAAGGCGTGCTCGCCGACGATGAATCCCGCGGTCGCGTACTCGGTGAGCTGGGCCTGAACGCCGCAGCTCCGGACGCTTGAGACTCCAGCAGCCAAGGAAGCCAACACAATGAGCACTAGCGCAGCACAACAGAACGCCGCAGAAAACGGCGAATACAGCATCCTCGACAGCATCATCGCCGAAACCCGCCTGACGCCGGACGACGAAGCCTACGACATCGCCAAACGCGGTGTGTCGGCGTTCATCGAAGAGCTGCTCAAGCCGCAGAACAACGGTGAGCCGGTCAAGAAAGCCATGGTTGACCGCATGATCGCCGAGATCGATGCCAAGCTCAGCCGTCAGATGGACGAAATCCTGCACCACCCGGACTTCCAGGCCCTGGAATCGTCGTGGCGTGGCCTGCAACTGCTGGTCGACCGCACCAACTTCCGCGAAAACATCAAGATCGAAATCCTCAACGTCTCCAAAGAAGACCTGCTGGACGATTTCGAAGACTCGCCGGAAGTCATGCAGTCGGGCCTGTACAAGCACATCTACACCGCTGAATACGGCCAGTTCGGTGGTCAGCCGGTTGGCGCGATCATTGCCAACTACTACATGTCCCCAAGCTCGCCGGACGTGAAGCTGATGCAGTACGTGTCCAGCGTAGCCTGCATGTCCCACGCACCGTTCATCGCTGCCGCCGGCCCGAAATTCTTCGGCCTGGAAAGCTTCACCGGCCTGCCGGACCTGAAGGATCTGAAAGATCACTTCGAAGGCCCGCAATTCGCCAAATGGCAGAGCTTCCGTACTTCGGAAGACTCCCGCTACGTTGGCCTGACCGTACCGCGTTTCCTGCTGCGTAACCCGTACGACCCGGAAGAAAACCCGGTCAAATCGTTCGTGTACAAGGAAAACGTTGCCAACAGCCACGAGCACTACCTGTGGGGCAACACCGCTTACGCGTTCGGCACCAAGCTGACCGACAGCTTCGCCAAGTTCCGCTGGTGCCCGAACATCATCGGTCCACAGAGCGGCGGCGCCGTTGAAGACCTGCCTCTGCACCACTTCGAAAGCATGGGCGAAATCGAAACCAAGATTCCTACGGAAGTACTGGTCAGCGACCGTCGTGAATACGAACTGGCCGAGGAAGGCTTCATCTCCCTGACCATGCGTAAAGGCTCCGACAACGCGGCGTTCTTCTCCGCGAGCTCGGTGCAGAAGCCGAAGTTCTTCGGCATCAGCGCAGAAGGCAAGGCTGCAGAGCTGAACTACAAGCTCGGCACCCAACTGCCGTACATGATGATCGTCAACCGCCTGGCTCACTACCTCAAAGTGCTGCAGCGCGAGCAGCTCGGTTCGTGGAAAGAACGTACCGACCTCGAGCTGGAACTGAACAAGTGGATCCGCCAGTACGTGGCCGACCAGGAAAACCCGAGCGCCGAAGTGCGTGGCCGTCGTCCGCTGCGCGCTGCGCAAGTGATCGTCAGCGACGTTGAAGGCGAGCCGGGCTGGTACCGCGTCAGCCTGAACGTGCGTCCGCACTTCAAGTACATGGGTGCCGATTTCACCCTGTCGCTGGTTGGCAAGCTGGACAAAGAGTAAGAGCGACTCATGGACGGATACGGCAGCCTTTTCGAACGCCTCAACGGCGACGCGGAACTACGCAAGGGCAGGAGCCTCGAGGCTTCGGCCATGGCGTCGGTGGCTGCCCATCTGGCCAAAATGCTCAGCACCCGGGCCGGCAGCGTGCAAACGCTGTCCGACTACGGGTTGCCCGATCTCAATGACATGCGCCTGAGCCTGCACGACTCCCTGAGTCAAGCCCGCCTGGCCATCGAAAGCTTCATAGAAGCCTACGAGCCGCGCCTGAGCAACGTGCGTGTCATTTCCCTGCCGCGTGACCACGATCAGCTTCGCCTGGCCTTCAGCATCGAAGGCCTGCTGGAAGTCGAGGGTTTCAAGCGTCAGGTCAGTTTCTCCGCGCGCCTGGATGGCAGCGGTCAAGTGAAGGTCAACTAAGGAGAACCCCGATGTCTGGCAAACCTGCAGCACGCGTATCCGACCCCACCGCTTGCCCGCTCCCCGGCCACGGCACCAACCCGATCGCCGCCGGTTCCGGCGACGTGTTCTTCGACGGCCTCCCGGCCGCCCGCGAAGGCGATGCCTCCGCGTGTGGTGGTGCGATGGTCGGCGGTTTGGCCACGACGGTGAAAATCAATGGCAAGTCTGCTGTCACTGTGGATTCCGTGGGCTCTCACGGTAACAAAGTCACTGCCGGTTCCGGGACGGTAATTATCGGCAATTCACATTCGCCGGCGCCGTTTGTGCCGCCGTTGCCGGTTGAACTCAAATGGCCATTTAACGAGCACTTCGTGATCAATTGCGAAGAGACAGGCAAGCCGCTAGCTGGGGTGGAATACACACTTAAAACAGCTTCGGGGAAAATCATAAACGGTGTGACAGGTGCCGACGGGAAAACTCAAAAAGTGTTTTCCACTACTGCAGAAGCGGTTGAGCTGATCATAGAGCCACAGAGTAGGGTTGTTCTCGCTTAGTTGTTGAACTTTAAAACTGGCGAAATTTGCGTGAAGTGATATCAGAGGGATGTGAAGATGGCTGCAACGACAGTAGCAACGACAATGACTCCGGCGAGTAACAAGTCCGGCCAGACTGCTACTGCACGTCAGTTCAAGATTACTGATATTCCGAACACGATGAGAAAACTCAACTGGCCTGTTGCAGCGGATCTGATGGCCCATTGGTTCAATGGCAAACCGTGGCCAAACGAAAGTGGTGGGATGGATGATGCTGTTAAAAGGCATGAAGCTTTTGCACCGGCAGAGTACATCGAAGAGTCCATAGTAAAAATGAGTTGGGTCCTTGGGTTTGAGCGTGCAAATACCGCATTCAAACAACTGAAGGCGAATTGGAATAGCCCGCTTGGGACCGATCTAATAAAGCAGAGATTGCGCAAAGCTTTTTCCAATAGCGCTCCTGGCTGTTATCCACTGGCTTTTAATGGAGTGGCAAGTGCTGCTGAAAAGTTTGGTTACTCCAATAATAAAGTTGTCGAGTTCGAACAGACCGGGGCTGATGACGTAAACGAGCTTCGAGCAGCGCTCGCTAACTTCAATTTGCGTGTCATTGCCGAAGGCTCAGTCGTCGTGACAGGTAAGAGCATTGTTTTTACGCCATCAAAAATTGGTTTTTATATTGAAGATGCTTACGACTTTAATGATGGCATTGCTCTTTTTAGCCAGGTTCTAGGCTATTGGAACTTTGATAAATTGATTGCTGATCCCGTTGTCGGTTTTAAAACAAACGCCAAGCTCGCTACCGAAATGAATTCTGTGATGGCTGAGTCCACGTACAAGCAGGTCACGGGGCAGCAATCGCCTCAGCAGAAAGAAGAAGCCGTACGTCGTTATAGAGAGTTAGAAGGCAAGCATTACATACTTGTTCAAAATAGCGATTTTCGTGACTATCGGGATCAAAATAAAAAAGGCGGAGACTTTCGCGTTTATTCGGACATCTTGTACGAAAGTGTATCAGTCGCTCCTATTGAGGTCATTTCTAAATGAACTCATGGCGTAAGCTTTTTATAAATTTTGCAGCGCTGCTAGCTAGCTTGGTAATCGCTGTTGCTTTTGTAGTAAATGGTATTTTGAGTCGTGCGCCTGATGTCTCAAAAAAGAGTCCGTCCGGACAATATCTTATAGAGTCTATTCCGGCGAGTTCGCTTTTGACTCCACGAGATTCGGTGTACTTGCGCTTTACGGATTTGAATAACCCTGCTCGTACTTATCGAACTCCTCTTTTTTCTGATGTTTCACTGGATATGAATGCCGATGAGGATGATGAGGCGGTCGGTGTTGTATTCATTGAGCTGGATAAGGGAAGCAAGGAATTCACGTTGGCGCTATCTAATCCGAGAAAACATTGGCTTGATCTGTTTATCAGTAATACGCCTTACAAGGTGCTGGAAAATTGATGTCTGGGCTAGGGAAAGAGGGAGTTTTGTGCAATTGCACCAACAGAGCGCATCCAGCTCTTAAGTTGCTTGTTGCTTTCCTTAGTTCCGTTGGACTTCTGGCGATTGTGGTTTTGTTAGCAGTATTGCTGCGAATGGAACGATCTAACCCGCCGACGTTGATCGCTCACCCCAACGCACATTGGGTGGGGGCTGAAGATGGTGGCGTATTTGTCGAGATCGCCAAAGCCGAGGCCCCGGACTACTACGTGCAAGTCCGTCACGAAAGTGGCGAGATATGGTCAGAAGGCTGGGTTCGCTATGGCACAAAAGACGGCTATCCACTAAGTGCTGCCGGGATTGTCGGGTTTGATGGTGTAGAGCTTTATCTGCACACCAGCATGGCGATGACACCTGAAAAATCGAAGGACCAATAATTATGAGGGCGATGGATTTTCGCAATGTCTGTGAACCGTGTGCGAGGAGCCGTTGCCTTGCTCATCGTGGGCTAGGTGGTGTCCGGGCTGGCAGTCGCGCTCTACAGGATATTTTTTTGATGAGTTCCACTACCAGGCAGGTAACCCGTGTCCTTTAACCACTACTACCAAAGCGAACTCACCGCACTGCGCCAACTGGGCCGCCGTTTCGCCGAGCGTAGTCCAGCGCTGGCGCCGTTCCTGGGGCAGGCCGGGCGGGATCCGGATGTGGAGCGGTTGCTGGAAGGCTTTGCGTTTCTGACCGGGCGGCTGCGCCAGAAACTCGATGACGAGTTGCCGGAGCTCAGCCATTCCCTGATGCAGTTGCTGTGGCCGAACTACATGCGTCCGCTGCCGGCGTTCAGCATTCTGCAGTTCGATCCGCTCAAGCGTTCGGGGCCGGCGCTGAAGGTCGAGCGTGACACGCCGATCGAGAGCGTGCCGATCGAAGACGTGCGCTGCCGCTTCCGCACCTGCTACCCGACCGAAGTCATGGCACTGGATCTGGCCGCACTGAACTACTCGGTGAAGGGTGACGGTTCGCTGCTCAGCCTGCGTCTTGAGATGAGTGCCGACGGCCACCTCGGCGAGCTGGAGCTGAGCAAGCTGCGCCTGCACTTTGCCGGTGAGCGCTATATCAGCCAGATGCTCTACCTGAGCCTGCTGCGCAACCTCGAGGGCATCGAACTGATCCCGCTTGACGGCGCCGGCAAGCCGATCGATGGCGTGAGCGGCAAGCCGATGGCGTTCAAGATTCCGGGCGACCGCGTGAAGCCAGTGGGCTTTGCCGAAGAAGAAGCGTTGATCCCGTATCCGCTGAACACCTTCCGGGGCTATCGCTACCTGCAGGAATACTTCGCCTTCCAGGACAAATTCCTGTTCGTCGATGTCCACGGCCTCGACATTCTCAAGGCGCTGCCGGAAGACACCCTCAAGCAGATGCGCGGCCTGGAATTGCGCTTCGATATCCGCAAGAGCGGCATCATGCGCATGCGTCCGACCCTGGATAACGTGAAGCTGTTCTGCACGCCGATCGTCAACCTGTTCAAGCACGACGCACTGCCGATCCGCCTCGACGGCAAACAGGACGAATACCTGCTGCTGCCGGCCGAATACGATCTGGAAAACTGCGGCGTGTTCTCGGTGGAGACCGTGACCGGCTGGAAACCCGGCGGCCTCGGCTATCAGGAGTACGTGCCGTTCGAATCCTTCGAGCACGATCCGAGTTTCGACGTGCCCAACAGCCGTCCGCATTACAGCATCCGTCAGCGTTCGTCGCTGCTGCACGACGGCCTCGACACCTACCTGAGCTTCGGTATCCGCCACACCGAAGCCCATGAAACCCTGTCGATCGAGCTGGTCTGCACCAACCAGAACCTGCCGCGCAAACTCAAGCTCGGGCAGATCTGCATGGCCTGCGAAGAGACCCCGGAGTTCCTGAGTTTCCGCAACATCACCCCGGCCACTTCCAGTTTCGCGCCGCCGCTGAACCGTGACTTCCTGTGGAAGCTGATCAGCAACATGTCGCTTAACTATCTGTCGCTGGCCGACGTCAATGCACTGAAGGTGATTCTCGAAACCTACGACCTGCCGCGCTACTACGATCAGCACGCGGAGAAGGTCAGCAAACGCCTGCTCGGCGGCCTCAAGCACATCAAGCATCACCACGTGGACCGGCTGCACCGTGGTCTGCCGGTGCGCGGTTTGCGCACCGAACTGACCATCGACCCGGAAGGGTATATCGGTGAGGGCGACCTGTTCGTCTTCGCCTCGGTTCTCAACGAGTTTTTCGCGCTTTACGCCAGTCTCAATTCATTCCATGAGCTGCGGGTAAAAAGCACACAGGGAGAGGTGTACCAATGGACACCACGTATGGGCCTGCAGCCCCTGCTTTAAGCGGGCTGACGAAGGTAATACGCGAGTACTCGCTGTTTCAGGCCGTGCTGCTGGTGATCGACCGGCTGCGCGATGCGCACCCGTACCTGAGCGAAGACGATTTGTACGACCAGCTGGAATTCCAGGCCAACCCGAGCCTCGGATTTCCGCGCAGCGACGTCGATCGCGTGGAGTTTTTCGAAGAGCACGGGCAGATGCGCGCGCGCCTGCGCTTCAACCTGATCGGCCTGGTCGGTTCCGGTTCGCCGCTGCCGGCGTTCTACGGCGAGCAAGCCCTGGGCGACAGCGAAGACGGCAACCCGACGCGCAACTTCCTCGACCTGTTCCACCATCGCCTGCAACGGCTGATGCTGCCGATCTGGCGCAAATACCGTTACCGCGCGAGCTTCCAGAGCGGCGCGGTCGACCCGTTCTCCTCGCAACTGTTCGCCCTGATCGGCCTCGGCGGCGACGAGATCCGCAAGGCCAAGGAACTGAACTGGAAACGCCTGCTGCCGTACCTCGGCCTGCTCAGTTTGCGGGCGCACTCGGCGGCGCTGATCGAAGCGGTGCTGCGTTACTACTTCAAGCACGAAGAACTGGTGATCGAGCAGTGCATCGAGCGCCGCGTGGAAATCCTCGAAGAACAGCGCAACCGCCTCGGCTTCGCCAACAGCGTGCTGGGTGAAGACCTGGTGCTGGGCGAACGCGTGCGCGATCGCAGCGGCAAATTCCGCATTCACATCACCGAACTCGACTGGGAACGCTTCCACGAATTCCTGCCCATCGGTTTCGGTTACCAGCCGCTCTGCGCGCTGGTGCGGTTCACCCTGCGTGACCCGCTCGATTACGACATTCGCCTGGTGCTGCGCCCGGAAGAAATCCGCGAACTGCGCATTGGCGAGAAGAACGACTGTCGCCTGGGGTGGACCAGTTGGCTGGGCTGCGAGAAAGCAGACGGCGTGGTGACCCTGGGCAGCAAAATTCATTAAGGACGTGAGCCATGATCAACGTAGACCTGCAACAACTCATCCAGGCGCTGGACGCCGAAACCCGTCGCGATCTGGAGCGTTCGGCCGAGCGCTGCGTGGCCCGTGGCGGCAGCAAGATTCTGGTCGAAGACTTGCTGCTCGGCCTGCTGGAGCGCCCGAACGGTCTGCTCTCCCGTGCGCTGCAGGATGCCGACGTTGATGCCGGCGAACTGAGCGCCGCCCTGCAATCGCGGGTCGAGCACAGCGCTTCGCGCAACCCGGTGTTCGCTCCGGAACTGGTGCAGTGGCTGCAAGACGCGCTGTTGGTGGCCAACCTTGAACTGGGCCAGACCTCGGTCGAAGACGCGGCGCTGATCCTCGCGCTGCTGCGCAACCCGATGCGTTACGCCGGCAGCCGCTACCAGCCGTTGCTGGCCAAACTGAACATCGATCGCCTGAAGGAATTTGCCCTGTCGCAACAACCTCAGGCAGCGGCCAACGGCAAACCGGCCGCTCAAGGCGAGTCGTTGCTTGAGCGCTTCACCCACAACCTGACCCAACAGGCCCGCGACGGCAAACTCGACCCGGTGCTGTGCCGCGATGGCGCGATCCGCCAGATGGTCGACATCCTCGCCCGTCGCCGCAAGAACAACCCGATCGTGGTCGGTGAAGCCGGGGTCGGTAAAACCGCCATCGTCGAAGGCCTGGCCTCGCGCATCGCTGCCGGTGAAGTGCCGCAAGTGCTCAAGGGCGTCGAGCTGCTGTCGCTGGACATGGGCCTGTTGCAGGCCGGCGCCAGCGTCAAAGGTGAATTCGAACGTCGTCTGAAAGGCGTGATCGACGAGGTCAAAGCCTCGCCGAAGCCGATCATCCTGTTCATCGACGAAGCCCACACCCTGATCGGCGCGGGCGGCAATGCCGGCGGTTCCGACGCGGCCAACCTGCTGAAGCCGGCACTGGCTCGTGGCGAACTGCGCACCATCGCCGCGACCACATGGGCCGAGTACAAGAAATACTTCGAGAAAGACCCGGCACTGGCCCGTCGTTTCCAGCCGGTTCAGCTGCACGAACCGACCGTGAGCGAAGCGGTGACCATCCTGCGTGGCCTGGCGCAGGTCTACGAGAAGAGCCACGGCATTTACTTGCGCGATGACGCGGTGGTGTCGGCAGCGGAACTGTCCGCCCGTTACCTGGCCGGCCGCCAACTGCCGGACAAAGCTGTTGATGTGCTCGACACCGCGTGCGCCCGTGTTCGCATCAGCCTCGCTGCGGCCCCGGAAAGCCTGGAACGCCTGCGTGGCGAACTGGCTGAAGGTAGCCGTCAGCGTCAGGCCCTGCGTCGCGATGCCGAAGCCGGTCTGTTGATCGACCACGAAGCGCTGGAGGCACTGGAAGCGCGCCTGGACGAAGCCGAAGCGGAAAGGGTCGCACTGGAAACCCAGTGGACCGAGCAGAAACAACTGGCCGAGCGTCTGCTGGAACTGCGTCAGCAACTGGCCAAGGCCCGTGAAGCCGCTGCGGTCGAGCCGGTGGTCACCGTTGAAGAAGACGCCGAAGGCACGGTGATCGAAACCGTTGCTGCTGAAGTTGAAGAAGGCCAAAGCGTCGAAGCGCTGGAAGCACAACTCAACGAAACCCACAGCGCCCTGACCGCCGCTCAGGTCAAGGAGCGTCTGGTCAGCTTCGAAGTCTGCCCGCGTCTGGTGGCCGAAGTGATCAGCGCCTGGACCGGCGTGCCACTGGCGCAACTGGCCCGCGAACACAACGCCAAGGTCGCGAGCTTCGCCACCGACCTGCGCACCCGCATCCGTGGCCAGGAACAAGCCGTGCACGCCCTGGACCGCTCGATGCGCGCCACCGCTGCCGGCCTGAACAAGCCTGACGCACCGGTCGGCGTGTTCCTGCTGGTCGGCCCGAGCGGCGTCGGCAAGACCGAAACCGCACTGGCACTCGCCGACCTGCTGTACGGCGGCGATCGTTTCATCACCACCATCAACATGTCCGAGTTCCAGGAGAAGCACACCGTTTCCCGCCTGATCGGTGCACCGCCAGGCTACGTCGGTTACGGCGAGGGCGGCATGCTCACCGAAGCCGTGCGCCAGAAGCCGTACTCGGTGGTGCTGCTCGATGAAGTCGAGAAAGCCGACCCGGACGTGCTCAATCTGTTCTACCAAATCTTCGACAAAGGCGTGGCCAACGACGGCGAAGGTCGCGAGATCGACTTCCGCAATACGTTGATCCTGATGACCTCGAACCTGGGCAGCGACAAGATCAGCGACCTCTGCGAAGACGGTGCGCGTCCGACTGCCGAAGTGCTGGAAGAAACCATTCGCCCGGTGCTCAGCAAACACTTCAAGCCGGCGCTGCTGGCGCGGATGAAAGTGGTGCCGTACTACCCGGTCGGCGGCCCGGTGCTGCGCGAGCTGATCGAGATCAAGCTCGGACGTCTGGGCGAGCGCCTGAACCGTCGCCAGCTGGACTTCACCTGGTGCCAGAACCTCGTCGATCACCTGTCCGAGCGTTGCACGCAAAGCGAAAGCGGTGCGCGCCTGATCGACCACTTGCTCGACCAGCACGTGCTGCCGCTGGTGGCCGACCGTTTGCTCGACGCCATGGCCACCGGTGAAAGCCTCAAGCGCGTGCATGCGACGCTTGACGGTGAAGCCAGCGTGACCTGCGAGTTCGCCTGAGGTGAGTGTGATGTTCACTCAAGTGCCGCAGCCACTGCTCTATGCCGAAGCCTTGCTGGCGCAGTTCGCCAGCCTGTCGCGCGCGGCGGACGGTGCTGCGCTGCTGGGTGACTTCGTGCGCGGTCTGGCCGGGCTGAGCGGTTGCGAACTGACGCAGCTGTACTTGCTGGATGCCACGCACACGTCGCTGGGGATGAACGCCGAATGCCTCGACGGCGTGCTGCAACCGCGCAGTGCGGCGAGCCTGCCGGCGGACTACAACGGCGAGCAACTGTTGCAGTTCGCCCTGTGCCAGAACCGCGTGGTGAGCTTCGACGACCTGGGCGGCAGCCTGCACGAAACCAGCTTTCTGCCGGCCTCGTCCGCGCCGTGGCAGTCGCTGCTGTGCGTGCCGCTGGTCAATCAGCAAAAGGCCGTCGAAGGCCTGTTGTTGTGCGCCAGTCGTCGGCACATCGACCTGCAAGGCTTCGCCGATTCCCTCGGTCAGCTCGGCTCGTTCGTGCTTGGTCAGTTGCACTTGCTGCAACGCCTGCGCCAGCCAGTGGATGCGGCCGCGCCGGTCGTGCGCAGCCTGCCGAGTGCCAGCGGCTACGGCCTGATCGGCAAGAGCGCGGCAATGCGCCAGACCTACTCGCTGATCAGCAAAGTTCTGCACAGCCCGTACACCGTGCTGTTGCGTGGCGAGACCGGCACCGGCAAGGAAGTGGTCGCGCGGGCGATCCACGATTGCGGCCCGCGCCGGTCCCAGGCGTTCATCGTGCAGAACTGCGCAGCGTTCCCGGAAAACTTGTTGGAAAGCGAGTTGTTCGGCTACCGCAAAGGTGCTTTCACCGGTGCCGATCGTGACCGCGCCGGGCTGTTCGACGCGGCCAACGGCGGCACTCTGTTGCTCGATGAAATCGGCGACATGCCGCTGTCGCTGCAAGCCAAGTTGCTGCGCGTGTTGCAGGAAGGCGAGATCCGTCCGCTGGGTTCCAACGACACCCACAAGATCGACGTGCGCATCATCGCTGCGACGCACCGCGATTTGTCGGTGCTGGTCAGCGAAGGCAAATTCCGTGAGGACCTGTACTACCGCCTCGCGCAATTCCCGATCGAATTGCCGGCCCTGCGTCAGCGCGAAGGCGACATCCTCGACCTGGCCAAGCACTTTGCCGACAAGGCCTGCACTTTCCTGCAACGTGACCCGGTGCGCTGGTCGGACGCAGCGCTGGAACACCTTTCCGGTTACACCTTCCCCGGCAACGTGCGTGAACTCAAAGGCTTGGTCGAGCGGGCGGTGCTGTTGTGCGAGGGCGGCGAGTTGCTGGCCGAGCATTTCTCGTTGCGCCTGGAATCGGCGCCGGTGCCGGAAGACCACTGCGGCCTCAATCTGCGCGAACGACTCGAAGCGGTCGAACGCAATCTGCTGCTCGATTGCCTGCGCAAGAACGACGGCAATCAGACGCTCGCCGCCCGCGAACTGGGCTTGCCGCGCCGCACGCTGCTGTACCGGCTCGGCCGCTTGAACATCAATCTGGGTGATTTCGATGGGTAGGCGAAAGTCCGTCGGATTCACCTCGAACACCTATTTCAGCGCCGCCCGCAAGGGTCGGCGCTTTGTGCTTTGTCTACACCTGGAGACCCTCTGATGTCTGTTCGTCACTGGCACGCTGTCCTGCTGACCCTCGTCGTTCTATGCGGCCTCGGCGGCTGCAGCGGCAATTACAAATTCAACGATAACGATTACCGCCCGTTGGGTGATCCGCAGGCGGTCAATCGCGGCAAGTGACCGCAAGGAGCATCAAACATGGAATTGGTTTTCGAAATGCTGAACACCAAGCAGTTCGTGCCCACCGAGCTGTGCCAGCGGACCTTCAAACAGGCCGGTGGCGTGATCGGGCGGGGCGAGGACTGCGACTGGATCATCCCTGACCGCAAGCGTCACTTGTCCAATCACCACGCGATTGTCAGCTATCGCGAGGGCACGTTTTTCCTGACCGACACCAGCAGCAACGGTGTGCAGGACGGCGACAGCGGCGCGCGCCTGCACAAGGGCGAACCGGTGCGCATCGAGCACGGCAGCACCTACGTGCTGGGCGACTTCGAGATTCGCGCACGACTGGTGCGCGACCCGGCGACGTTCGACGGTGAAGTCGGTCTGCCACGCGCCGCCGGCAGCATCATTCCGGATGACGCGTTCCTCGACCTCGACCCGCTGAAGTCGCTGGAGCAGCAAGAGCGCGTGTACTCGGAATTCGAGGAAATGCTCGCACCGGTGACCGACCCTGAAGACTCCCGTCAGCGCGCCGACTACGCGCGCATCGACATGGAAAGCCTGATGGTGCCGGAGCTGATCGTCGAGCCCACGCCTGAGCCTGCGCCGGCGCCGAAAGCGGTCGAGCGTCAGAGCGAAACCTTCTGGGATAAATTCGGCGCGGCCCTTGGCGTGAACGTGAAGAACCTCAGCCACGACGAGCGTGAAGCTCTTGCGCTGAACGCTGCACGTCTGCTGCGCCAGAGCGTCGGCGGTCTGCAACAGAGCCTGCGCACCCGTTCGGAGCTGAAAAACGAACTGCGTCTGGCCCAGACCACCGTACAAGGCACCAACAAGAATCCGCTGAAATTCGCCGTCGATCCGAGCGAAGCGCTGGACATCCTGTTGCAGCCGCACAAGCCGGGTCATCTGCCGGCCGAGCAGGCGATCTCCCGGGCGTTCCGCGACTTGCAGGCGCATCAGGTGGCGCTGCTGACCGCCAGCCGCGCGGCGGTGCGCGGCACTCTGGAACACTTCTCGCCGGAGCAGTTGACCCTGCGTTTCGAGCGCGACAACAAGCCGTTGCTCGCCACCGCTGGCGGGCGCTGGAGAGCGTTCAACCGTTACCACCATGCGCTGCGTCAGGACGACGACTGGAGCGAGCGCCTGCTGGCCCGCGACTTCGCCCAGGCCTACGAAGAACAGATCCGCCTGATCTCCACCCTCCACACCGACCACCAAGGATGATGCGCATGTCTCGCCGCTCGACCGCTTTTTTCAAGACGCTGACCGCGCTCACCCTGTTGGTGCTGCTCGCCGGTTGTTCGTCGCTGTCGCCGTATTCGAAAGTGACCAAGATCAACCTGAAGCTGACCGGCAGCGATCAGCTGAACCCGGACCTCAACGGTCGTCCGTCGCCAATCGTGGTGCGCCTGTTCGAACTCAAGCACCCGGTGACCTTCGAGAACGCCGATTTCTTCAGCCTCTACGAGCGCGCCAAGGAATCCCTCAACCCGGATCTGGTGGCCAGCGAAGAACTCGAACTGCGCCCGGGTGAAACCGTGGAACTGAAGCTCAGCGTGGAGGAGGGCAGCCGCTTCATCGGTATCCTCGCCGCGTACCGCGACCTGCCGGAAACCAAATGGCGCCACACGTTCCCGATCACACCGCTGGAAGTCACCGAAGCCGATCTGACCCTGGATCAGGCCGGTATCCGCAAGACCAACGAAGTGCTCGCCAAGGCGGATGACTGATCATGAATACCCATAAAGTCATCTGGCAGGAAGGCATGCTGCTGCGTCCGCAGCACTTCCAGCACAACGACCGCTACTACGATCACCAGATGAAGACCCGCACCCGGTTGCTGGGCGGCTACACCTGGGGTTTCCTGAATCTGGAGATCGACCTGCAGTTCCTCAACATGGGCAAACTGGTGATCAGTGAAGCCTCGGGGATCCTGCCGGACGGCAGCCTGTTCGAGCTCGGCGGCAACACCGAGCCGCTGGCGCTGGACGTGCCGCCGAACACCGGCAACACGCCGATCTACCTGGCGCTGCCACTGGTCACCGGTAACCACATCGAGGCCCGTCGCCCGGAGCAGTCCGACGTGCTGGCGCGTTACACCGCATATGACGCCGAAGTGGCCGACTCCAACGCCGGTGATGATTCCGCCAGCCAGGTCAGTTGCGGTCGCCCGGACTTCAAACTGTTGCTCGGCGAACAGCAGAGCGACCAGGCCTACGTGAAGCTGAAGATCTGCGACGTGCTCGACACCACGCCGGACGGCGTGATCAGCCTCGACCCGGATTTCGTGCCGACCTACATTCAGGCCCACGCCTCCAGCTACCTGCTGTCGTGCCTGAAAGAAGTGATCAGCATGCTCGGTCATCGGGGCGACACCATTGCCGAGCGCATCCGTTCGAACGGCAAGGTCGGTGGCGCGGAAATCGGCGACTTCATGATGCTGCAACTGATCAACCGCACCGAACTGCTGCTGCGCCACTACCTGGGTCTGGAGCAGGTTCACCCGGAAGAGTTGTACCGCACGCTGCTGACCATGCTCGGCGATCTGGCGACATTCTCCAGCGACAGCAAACGGCCGCGTCTGGACAGCCGTTACTCCCACGCCGACCAGGGTGCGAGCTTCCGCAAACTGATGGAGTCGATCCGTCAGGTACTGTCGATGGTGCTGGAACAGCACGCCATCGAACTGATCCTGCAAGCGCGTCAGTACGGGATCATCGTGTCGCCGCTGCACGACCACAAACTGCTGGGCTCGGCGTCGTTCGTGCTGGCAGCCAGTGCCAACTGCGACTCCGAAGAACTGCGCAACCGCTTGCCTGCGCACCTCAAGGTCGGCCCGGTGGAGCGCATCCGCCAACTGGTCAACCTGCACCTGCCGGGGATCAAGGTCAAACCGTTGCCGGTGGCCCCGCGGCAGATCGCGTTCCACTCCAACAAAACCTATTTCATCCTCGAACTCAGTTCCGAAGACCTGGCACAACTCGAGCGCTCCGGCGGCTTCGCGTTCCACGTGTCTGGCGAATTCGCCGAGCTTGAACTGAAATTCTGGGCCATCAGGAACTGACCGACATGATCAAGGACATGGAACACAACCAGGACGACAAAACCGTCCTGCTCGACCGTCAGGGCCATGGCCCGGCGGCGAGTCCGCTGACCGACTTCGCCGCGCCACCGCGCTTCGAGCAACTGGAAGAACGGATGATCTACGCCGCGCGCCTGCGCCCGGCGGAGGCCTTCAACATCAGCCTCAATTCGCTGGTGGCGGCGTCGTCCGAACTGCTGTCGGAAGTGGTGCGCCTCAAGCACAGCGAAACCCGCGAAGACCTCTACGCGCTCAACGAGCGCCTGACCGCCGGGCTCAAGCTGTTTGAAGTGCGCGCCCTGCACAACGGCGCCGAAAGCAGCCAGGTGATGGCCGCCCGTTACGTGCTCTGCACCGTGGTCGACGAAGCCGTCGTGACCACGCCGTGGGGCAACGAAAGCGAGTGGTCGCAGATGAGCCTGCTCAGCAGCTTCCACAACGAAACCTTCGGTGGCGAGAAGTTCTTCCAGCTGCTCGATCGGCTGTCGAAAAACCCGGTCAAGCACCTGCCGATGCTGGAGCTGATGTACCTGTGCCTGTCCCTCGGTTTCGAGGGCAAGTACCGCGTACAGGCGCGCGGCATGCTGGAACTCGAAGGCATCCGTGACGCCCTGTACCGGCAGATCCGTCAGTTGCGTGGCGACGTGCCGCGCGAATTGTCGCCGCAGTGGGAAGGCCTCAACGATCAGCGCCGCAATCTGGTGCGCATCGTGCCGGCGTGGATGGTGGTGCTGTTCACCTTCGTCTGTCTGGTGATGATGTATTCGGGCTTCGCCTGGGTCTTGGGCGAGCAGCGCGACACCGTTCTGCAACCATATCAGCCGCTTGATCCGGCCGCGGCCCAGCCGCAGTCGCAGCCGTAAACAGGGACGTGTGATGAAAAAGTTTTTCAAGAAAGTCGGCGCCTTCCTGCGCCAGACCTGGGTCTGGACCTTGCTGCTGGTGCTGTTCGTGGCGCTGCTGGTGTGGTTCGTCGGCCCGTTGTTGGCAGTGGATGACTACAAGTTCTGGGAAAGCGCGACTTCGCGTCTGCTGACCATCAGCGTGCTGTTCCTGATCTGGGGCCTGACCATGGTCTTCGTCAGCTGGCGCGCCGGTATCCGCAAGAAAGCCGTCGAAGAAACCGAAGACGGCCAGGACCGTATCCGCCGCGAAGAGTTGATCGACGAAGAGCAGAAAGAGTTGAAGGAGCGTTTCAAGGACGCCCTGAAAACCCTCAAGACTTCGAGCCTGTACCGCGGCCGCAGCGAGCGCTGGCGCAATGACTTGCCTTGGTACTTGCTGATCGGCCCGCAGGCCAGCGGCAAGACCAGCTTGCTGGACTTCTCCGGGCTGGAATTCCCGATCAACAAGATTGACCGCAAGCTGACCCGCGACACCCACGGCACTCGTCATTGCGACTGGTACTTCGCCGATCACGGTGTACTGATCGACACCGCCGGCCGCTACCTGACCCAGCCGGATGCGGAAGTCGACGGCAGCGCCTGGACCACCTTGCTGGAACTGTTGCGCAAGCGTCGTCGCGGTCGTCCGCTGAACGGCGTGCTGGTGACCATTCCGGTGGAAACCCTGACCGGTGGCAGCGAACAGGACATCGAAACCCTGGCCCGCCAGGTACGTGCGCGTCTGCAAGACGTCTATCAGAAGCTGCACGTCGATGTGCCGGTGTATCTGGTGCTGAGCAAGGCCGACAAGCTGCTGGGCTTTGACGAGTTCTTCGACCAACTGACTCGCGAAGAAAGCGATCAGGTACTGGGCACCAGTTTCCGCAAGGATCAGGTCGGCACCGACGTGACGGTGCTGCGCAACGAGTTCGAAGAGCTGCTGCGTCGCCTCAACAGCCAAGTGATCATGCGCATGCACTCCGAGCGCGACACCCAGCGCCGTGGCCGCATCCTCGACTTCCCGCACCAGATGGGCCAGATCGGCGAGCGTCTGTGCCTGCTGGTCGACATGGCGTTCACCGGCAACCGCTACCAGCGTGCGACGCAACTGCGTGGTTTCTACCTGACCAGCGCACCGCACCTGACTCAGGAAATGGATTCGACCACCGCCGGCATCGGCGCGAGTCTGGGCATGAGCGCCGGCGTGCTGCCGACGCTGCGCAGCGGTCGTTCGCGTTTCATCCATCACTTGCTCAGCCGGGTGATTTTCCCCGAGGCCGATCTGGCCGGTCTGGACAAGCGCGAGCGCAGCCGCATCCACTGGGGCCAGCGTGCGTTGTACGTCGGCGCACTGGGTGCGCTGGTGCTGTTCGGCATGCTCTGGGCCGGTGGTTTCTCGGCCAACTACGAGCGTCTGGAAAACCTGCGCAATCTGGCGCAGAACTGGACGCAGCAACGCACGGCACTGTCGCCGCGCGATGACGCCATGGGCGCACTGAAAACCCTCGACACCAGCTACGCTGCCACCCAGGTGTTCCCGAAAAAAGGCGACGCGGCGTACCACGAACGGATGGGTCTGTATCAAGGCCAGGACGTCAATCCGGTGGTCAAGGAGGCCTACGAGCACGAGCTTGAAAAGCAACTGCTGCCGCGCGTTGCAACGATGCTTGAAGGCCAGATCCGCGCCAACATGAAGGACCGCGAAAAGCTGATCAACAGCCTGCGCGCGTACCTGATGCTGAACATGAAGGATCGTCGTGACGCGGCATGGCTCAAGGACTGGATCGCGGCGGACTGGTCGCAGCGTTACACCGGCAACACCGCGGTGCAGAACGGTCTGAACACGCACCTCGAGCGTCTGTTGCAGCAGCCGTTTATCTATCCGCTCAACGAGCAACTGGTGGCCCAGGCGCGTCAGATCCTGCGCAGCGAGTCGCTGGCGACCGTGGTTTACCGCATGCTCCGCGAGCAGGCGCGCAACCTGCCGGATTACCGTTTCAGCCAGCACCTCGGGCCGCAGGGCTCGCTGTTCATCGGCACTGAATACGTGATTCCGGGCTTCTACACCCAGACCGGTTATCAGCAGTATTTTTCGGTGCAAGGCGCGTCGCTGGTGACCGACATCCTGCGTGACAACTGGGTGCTGGGCGAAGGCGCGGGCATCAGCGACATGGATCTGCGTCGCCTGATGGTCGAGCTGGAGCAACTGTACTTCCGCGACTACGCCAACTACTGGAGCGAGGCCGTTGGCCAAGTAGCACTGCCGCCGATCAGCGATGCCGGTGAAGGCGCCGAGCAACTGGCGGGCCTGACCTCGGCCAACTCGCCGGTGCTGGCGCTGCTGACCGAAGTGCGCGAGAACACCCGTTTCCCGGCCGCTGCCGATCCGGTGGACGAGGCGGGTGACGCGGCTGATGCGCTGGCCGGACAGAAAGGCAAACTGGGCAAGGTGGGCAAACTCGCCGCGGCGGCAGCGGACAAGGCCTCGGCCCTGAACGTGGCGAAGAACCTGCCGGACACCGCCAAGAAGTCCCTGCAACGCCGCTTCGAGCCGCTGCACAAATTGCTCGACGACAACAACGGCCCGGCCGCTGACCTGACCCCGGCCTTCACCGCGCTCAACGACCTGCAACTGCAACTGGCGGGCCTGGCCCGTTCCAGCACGCCGGAGCAGGCCGCGTTCGAGCTGGCCAAGACCCGCATGAGCGGCCAGCGTGATGCGCTGACCAACCTGCGCAATGCGTCCGGTCGTCTGCCGCGTCCGCTGAGCGTGTGGTTCAACGTGCTGGCCGAAGACTCGTGGCGCCTGGTGCTTAACGATGCCTACCAGTACCTGAACGGCCGTTATCAGAACGAGCTGTACAGCGTGTATGGCAAGACCATCAACAAGCGTTACCCGTTCAGCGCCTCAAGCACCAGCGATGTGGCGATCAGCGATTTCCGCGAGTTCTTCCGCGCTCAAGGCACCATCGACCGCTTCTTCGACAGCTACATGCGTCCGTTCGTCAGCGGTGATCCGGGCAACTACCGGATGCGCAGCGTCGACGGCCGCAGCCTGCCGGTGTCCAAGGTCTTCCTCGATCAGATGGCGGCGGCCCTGAACATTCGCCAGAGCTTCTTCTCGATCAACCCGGCCGAACCGACCGTGCAGTTCAAGCTGGAGCCGTACACCCTCGATCCGGCGGTGAGCCGTTCCGAGTTCAAGTTCGGCGACAAGACCATGGAGTACCGCCACGGTCCGATCCTGCCCATGAGCTTCAAGTGGCCGACCGATGCTGAAGACGGTCGCACCAGCCTGGTCATGGACAAGATGGCCGGGCGCCCGATCGGTATTGAGAAGAACTCCGGCCCGTGGTCGCTGTTCCGTCTGTTCGACCTGATGCAGACCGAGTACCTGACCGGTCGCGACGTGCTGGTGCTCAAAGCCGACGTGGGTGGCCTGCGCGCCAACTACCTGCTGACCAGCCAGCGCACGCCGAACCCGTTCGACATGGGCGTGCTGCGCACCTTCCGTATGCCGGTGCAGCTCTGATGCTGGTGGCCAGTCCCTGGCGCAGCGCGGCGCGAACCGACCCGGGCAAGGTGCGGTCGCGCAACGAAGATGCCTTCCTCGACACCCCGCAGCATGGGCTGTGGGTGGTCGCGGACGGCATGGGCGGTCATCAGGGTGGCGACATCGCCAGCCAGTTGATCGTCGCCAGCCTGGCTGAACTGCCGCAGCACGAAGACTTCGACGAACGCCTCAAAGCCATCCGCCAGTGCCTGCACTGGCTGAACCGGCGCCTGGGGCAGGAGTTGACCGTCACCGCCGGGCGTCACGACAGCATCATGGGCAGCACCGTCGTGGCGCTGCTGGTGGAAGGCAATCGCGCGGCCTGCATCTGGGCCGGCGACAGTCGTTGTTATATGTGGCGTGGGCAGCGGTTGTATCAGCTGTCGAAGGACCATTCGCTGCAACAGCAACTGATCGATGAGCAGCAGATGAGTGTCGAACAGGCAGCGGCGCACCCGGCGGCTCAGGCCTTGACCCGGGCGGTCGGCGCGGCGGAACAGTTGACCCTGGATGTGCTGGAAATCGAGGTCTATCCCGGTGATGTGTTCCTGCTGTGCAGCGATGGTTTGTATCAAGGCCTGAGCAGCGATGCCCTCGGCAACGCCCTCAGCCTGGCGGCGCCACATGTGGCGCTGGAACGTCTGTTCGACGGTGCCCTGCGGGGCGCCGCACGGGACAATCTGACGGCCGTGGTGATCCGCCAATGACTGAAATCGAATCCTCAGTCGATGACTTGCTGATGAGCGAAGAGCAGGCCAACAACCTGACCTATTTCGCTTTTGCAAAGCAGCACAACGCCGAACCCGCGCTGGCGCCAACCAAGGCCAGCGTCGGCGCACTGCCGGATGTTCTGGCAGGCCGCTACCACCTCGAGCGCCTGCTCGGGGCCGGTGGCATGGGTGCGGTTTACCGGGCCCGGGATCTCCTGCACGAGCAGTTCGGCGATCCCGATCCTTACATTGCGCTGAAAATCCTCAGCGAAGAATTTGCCGAGTCGCCGGACGCCAGTGCCTTGCTCTACAGCGAGTTCGCCCTGACCCGACGCCTGCGCCACGACAACGTGCTGCGACCGCACACGTTCGAAGTGGACACCGATTGCCAGCGGGCCTTCATCACCATGGAACTCATGCGTGGCCTGACCCTGGACAAACTGCTCTGCGAGCGGCCACTGGGCCTGCCGTGGAAAGAACTGCGCGACATCGCGCTGCCGCTGCTCGACGCGCTGGCCTACGCCCACCGTCGCGGCGTGCTGCACGGTGACATGAAACCGAGCAACGTCATGCTCAGCGAAGACGGCGTGCGCCTCTTTGACTTCGGTCTCGGGCAGGCCGAGGAGGGCATCCTGCCCGGCCTGCCGCACCTGAGCCGCGAGCGCTTCAACGCCTGGACCCCGGGCTACGCCGCCCCCGAACTGCTTGAGGGCCAACCGCTGTCGGCCAGCGCGGACGTGTACGGCGTGGCCTGCGTGATCTATGAACTGGCGGGCGGCAAACACCCGTTCCGCCGCTTGCCCTCGACCCAGGCCCGTGACGAACACCTGGAGCGCGAGCTGCAAGCCCCGGCAAATCTACCGACACACTGCTGGCCCGCGCTGCGCACCGCGCTGGCCTTTGACGCGGCAGAGCGCAACATTTCTGCCGACCAATTGCGTGACGCCTTGGGCGCCACTTCGTCCTGGCTGCAGCGTTTGCGGCTGAGGGCGTAACGGATGACATTCGAACAGGGAGCACTTTATGTTCAACCCAGCTAACGAAACGCACTTCAGCCTGACTGTTGAAGATTACGTAGGCGACCTGCAAGTCTTGTCGTTCACCGGCACCGAAGGCATCAGCCAGCCGTTTCGTTTCGACATCGAACTGGTCAGCGAAAACCCGGATCTGGACCTGGAAAAACTCCTGCACAAACAGGCATTCCTCGCCCTCGATCCGCAGGGCTCGGGCATCCACGGCCAGATCTACCGCGTGGCCCAGGGCGATGCCGGCAAGCGCCTGACCCGCTACAAGGTTTCGCTGGTGCCGCAGCTGCAATACCTGCATCACCGCACCAACCAGCGCATCTACCAGCAGATGTCGGCGCCGAAAATCATCGCGCTGATCCTCGACGAGCACGGCATCAAGGGCAACGCCTACAGCTTCCAGCTCAGCCAGCCGTGCCCGGATCGCGACTACTGCGTGCAGTACGACGAAACCGATCTGCACTTCGTCCAGCGCCTGTGCGAAGAAGAAGGCATTCACTACCACTTCCAGCACAGCAAGAAGGAACATCTGCTGGTGTTCGGCGATGACCAGACCGTGTTCCCGAACCTCGGACAACCGACCGCGTATGTACAGGGCAGCGGCATGGTCGCCGAAGAACCGGTGATCAAAGGCTTCAAGCTGCGCCTGGAAACCCGCACCAGCCGCACCACCCGCCGCGACTACGACTTCGAAAAACCGCGCCTGCAAATGGAAGCCGCGTACAAACCGGACGGCGAGAGCGCTGAACCGGATCTCGAAGACTACGACTACCCTGGCCGTTTCATCGACCGCGCGCGCGGCAAGTTCCTCAGCCAGCGCGCCCTCGAACGCCACCGTGCCGACTACCGCCAGGCCGAAGGTCGCGGTGACCAGACCAGGCTGGTCAGCGGCCACTTCATGGAAATGTCCGACCACCCGCGCAGCGAGTGGAACGACCTGTGGCTGCTCACCGAAATCTTCCACGAAGGCAAACAGCCGCAAGTCCTCGAAGAGTCGGTGACCAGCGACACCACCGACAGCAAGGACGACTTCCACCAGGGCTATCGCAACACCTTCCTCGCCACCCCGTGGGACGTGTTCTACCGCCCCGCGCTGGAGCACCCGAAACCCCGCGTGCTTGGCAGCCAGACCGCCATGGTCACCGGCCCCAAAGGCGAAGAAATTCACTGCGACCAATACGGCCGCATCAAGGTGCAATTCCACTGGGACCGCGAAGGCCTGGCCGACGACAAAACCAGCTGCTGGCTGCGCGTCTCCAGCTCCTGGGCCGGCGACCGCTATGGCGCCATCTCCATCCCGCGCATCGGCATGGAAGTCCTCGTCACCTTCCTCGAAGGCGACCCCGACCAACCGCTGGTCACCGGCTGCCTGTACCACAAGGAAAACCCGGTGCCGTACGCCTTGCCGGCAAACAAAACCCGCAGCGTCTTCAAAACCCTCAGCTCCCCGGGCGGCGGTGGCTACAACGAACTGCGCATCGAAGACAAAAAAGGCGCCGAACAAATCTTCATCCACGCCCAGCGCGACTGGGATGAAAACGTCGAGCACGATCAGAAGATTCGCGTGGGGAATGAACGGCACGACACGGTGGTGAAGAACACCTACACCGAGCTGAAGGCTGAAGAACATCGCACCACGTTTTCCGACCGCAAGATCGAAGCGCGGATGGACGACCACCTGACCATTGGTGAGAGCCAGCATGTGAAGCTCGGGACGGCGCAACTGACCAGTGTCGGGAAAGAGATTCACATCAAGGCGGGGGACAAGATTGTCATTGAGGCGGGGACTGAGCTGACGATTCTCGGCGGTGGCAGTTTCATCAAGCTCGATGGCGGTGGTGTGACCGTGGTTGGGCCGGTGGTGAAGATTAATGCTGGCGGGTCGGCGGGGAGTGGCACCGGGATCGGGATTAAGCCGCCGGTGCTGCCGGGGGCGGCGGATAAGGATAAGGCGGGGAGTTTGATGGATCAGGCGTTGTTGAATGCGCCGCCTGAGAAGGTTAAGCCGAAGGCTTTTTTTGTGTTTTCTGAGTGATCGACATGAATGGTTTTTTGAAGAAGAGGCACGGCTTCGCGGTAGCGGCTTTCACCGCCTCGCTGCTGAGCCTGTTTCATGGCAGCGCTTATGCAGATGAGTGTCCGTCTGAGGACTTTTCCCAGTTCCTGCCGGCGTTCTCTGCGAATGCTGAAACTCAGCAGCGGTTGACCGCGATGACGGTGAAGTCGCTGGTTTTGAAACCTACTGGGGAGAATGGAAATTTTGAGCCGCAAACGAAGGGAGTCAATAGCTCGACATTGGCCTTTCCACTGATGGCACCCATAGCCACAGGCAAGGCAGAAGGAGTCGAAGTCGAAGCGGTTGACGACAGTCATTTCAACGTTGTTGATAAGCGTGCAGGTAACAGCAACATCAAGATCTTTAACTTTTCTCGCCAGGCGTGTTGGGTGCTTGAGGGTGTTGAAGATTGGTCGATCAGTAAAAAAGATGTTGTAGAGTCGAGTAACCCTCGCATGAGTGAGGCAGAGAGTTTTTGCTTTCAACGCGCAGAAGCCTTCAGAGGCTTAGGGGGGCTGGAGCAGTACCGACTCACAGGCGAGTTGTTTGAAGCCTCCTTGGAAAACTATCTCTGTGCAGCAGCATCCGGTGATCCACAGGCTAGTTTGAATGCTGCAAGCTTGAGTCTTTCGGGAATGGCTCCTCAATTGCAAACGGAGAAGGTTGAGCAACTATTCAAGGCAGCTGCGACCACTTTGCCGGAGGGTGCGATGAGCCTTTCATTGTTTTATTGCGACGGTAACAATATTTCCTCTGACGGTCCTTGTCAGCATCCAGCACAGGCAGAGGAAGCGCTGATGGAAGCTGCTCGTATGGGAAGTGCTTTTGCAACAAATGCACTTGGCCGAGCCTTTGAGACTGGAAAATTTGTAACAAAGGACATGTCCAGAGCGCTTGCCTGCTACCAACTGGCTGCCAAAAATGGCAGTAAGGGCTCGGTCGCACATTTAGAACGTTTGAATAAACAGCCAGCCGGTATTAAAGCCAGTTTTTGCTATTGATTATTGCAGGAAGCAGAAATGACAGAGCCACTTGATCTATCAGTCAATTATACAAGCGCTAATTATAGATATAAGGAGTCTGGAGACGGTTTTACTGTTGAGAATGGTAAAAAGGTTGTCGACTGCTCTCATATGGTTAACTTGTTGCTTACTGGAGCTGGCTACGAAGTCCCTTACCAGAACACGGCGGGTCTAAATAGCACGGCAGCCCTTCAGTACTATGATGTAATTAGCCCTGCTAATGTAAAGCGTGGAGATGTTGTGCTCTGGATTAACGCAATCTCTAATCGGGATAATAAGACGTTAAATCATACGGGTATTGTAGAGTCTTACGACAGTACATTGGGCTCGGAATTTGGTAAGTTTTTTGGAGCGCAAAGTTCTGGTCCAGGTACTGCGAAGTTCGGCTCCTATGATAATGCCCATTTTTGGCCAGTCCCCACAAAATTCCTAAGGGTTAAGGAGTCGACTCGGACGGGAGAAGGATCCGCAGCGGCGCCCGCGCCCGCATCTGCACCGGTAGAGTCTACGCCATTAATGAACTTTCAGTACCCGTTCAGAAAAGCGGATGGATCGCAATTTAAGGATGCTGAAGAGATATTTAATGCTCTTGAGAGTGAAAGCTCAGGTAATTTTTTACTTGGGAATCATGGGTTTTGGCATGGCGGCATTCATATCACGCATAAGACTGCTCCGCAATGTGTGAGAGATGAACCTATTCGTTGTATTGGAGACGGTGTCGTCGTAGCCTACCGTTTGAATGAAGATTATCTAGCGACTGCATTTGAGGCATCAAGTTCTACAGAAGCATTGAAATACTCAAATTCATTTTGTCTTGTTAGGCACGACTATAAGTCACCTCTGAATAAGGAAGTTACGCCTAGCACTAAGAATGAGCTCGTATTTTATAGCCTGTATATGCATCTGCTACCATATGATAGGTATGCGGATGACCCAGAGCAACCAAGTGCTCCTAAAATAAAAATGATCGCAAGTGGGTTTAAAGCGCGAAGCGATATTCTTGGTGCAAGCGGCTGCGCCGAATATGGTTCAATTTCTGCTGGAACTGAAATTGAAATACTAGAAGAACATTCTGATCACGTCCACGCCAAGGGTAAGCTGATTAAAGGTACTGTTGGAGGGCGCACTCCAGGGCAAGATTTTTGGTTCGCTTATAAGCAAAACGGCATCGCCTATCCAAGAGGTGATGGAAGCCCGAGCTGGAGCGCAATAACTGCACCAGAGCGAAAGAAACCAGACTATTGGAAGGGCAAAGTCAGAGCTGTAGTTTCCGGAACGGGGCTTACTTTGCGAGCGGCTCCCTCAACGCAAAGTCACGGTGCTTTAGCTGGGGCTGCAATTAGACAGGTAAATAGTCTAGGACAGAACGCAGACTTAGTTCTTTGTACAAATAGCATAATAGAATTTGATAGCGGGAAAGTTTTTAGCCTGAAGATTGGCTCTAAGTTTTTCAAAATGGCGGAATGCTCCTTTGTACCGAGTACTTCCGGCGCTGCAACCGGTTTGAAAAGCCACTCCACTCCTGTGCCCGCCACTTTTTGGGCTTGTGTTGAAAAACCTTATGTTCAATTGCAAGGCTTGGTTCCGACTGAGTTTGATAAGATTGTGCCGATGGATACGGCAATTAAGGCAGGCGACACAATTGGTTTTCTTGGTTTAAATGAAACGTTGGCAGGTCCAGATGGTGGGGTTTCGAGAAGTTATCAAGTTCACGTGGAGATTTTTTCGGCTGATCCTAAGATTGAGGATTTTCTAAAAAATAAAGCAAATGTTAAACAGGGGAAGCAATACCTGCATTTGCCAGCGAATACGAACTTAAGAAACAAACCACCGCAAACCGGAGTGGTGACGATTTCTAATGAAAGCTTCGTAGAACTTGGAAAGGCCGTTCTATATAAGGATACTGAAGAATGGTACGAAATAACTGTCATTGATAACGCAGAAAGCAAAACCGGCTTGCTCAAAAAAGAAGACGCGAAGCTCCTCAGTCAACACGATTGGGAAAAGCTAGGTTTTCGTGTTGTTAAGGAGTCGAATTCAAATTCCGATGGTTTTCTGGATCCCGGAGACATGCCGGAGTTTTTTCAAGCCTTATATAAGGATTTGGATAACTTTGGTGATAAGGATCAAAAAGTTACCCCCGAAGACTTTCCAATTGCGCTAAAAAATGTAGAGTTTAGGAACCACTGGTCAAAGCTTATTGCATATCACCCAACAGAGTGGAAATCTAAGTCTGATTCTGCCAAGTGGGCACGGCTGGATACGTTGCTCGAGGAGTATCCGTCTGTCCTGAAACACGAAAAAGAGCGGATAGATAGCTTAATATTTTGGGATGATCCGATTATACAATCTAAAGGTTTGGGCGATGGGGTTGTATGGCACTTTCATCCAATTGCGTTTCTAGGTAATCAGATTGGTGGGCGCGGGAAAATAAAAATTACCGTGGAGATGTTGAAAAAGGTATTTGATGGAATAAAAAAATTCAACAGAGCAGGATGATCTGTTGGCAGAAGTTGCTTCCCAGATAAATGAGAACTGTGAGAGGTATAAACTAGATACCCCGTTGAGGTTGAGTCACTTTTTTGCTCAGGTAAGGCAGGAAATTGGCTCGAAGTGCGCGGTGGTGGAGGACTTTACATATGGTGTTGAGGGTCTTAAGGGTACTTTCGGATATTTTAGGGATAATCCAAGTGAAGCAACGGTTTACGGGTATCCTGGTACTACAAAATACGTTTCACACTCTAATCAAGTGGCAATTGCCAATCGAGCATACGGCGAAAGACTAGGGAACGATAGTATCGCCTCTGGTGAGGGCTGGAAATATAGGGGGAGGGGCCTTAAACATTTGACGGGGAAAGCGAACTACAAAGCTTTTAAAGATTACCATAAAAATTTTTGGGGGGAGGAAGTCGACTTTGTTGGCAATCCAGATATTTTACACACTCAATACCAATACTCCGTGCGGTCGGGAGTTTACTTCTGGCTGAAAAATAATTTGTTTGTCGAGGCAGATAAGGGCGATGCAGAGGCCAATGTGAATGCAATAACCGCTATTATTAACCTCGGCACCGATAGTTATGCTAAGCGTAGGGCTCATTTCAAAAGGATATATCACGTTGAAAAAATATTTGACTCTATTTAAACGGCATTTTATTCCGTTTGTAGCTTTTGGCTTCGTAGCGTCCAATGTGTTTGCGGATGCCGCACCCACATTAAGTGAATTCCATCCTACGGTGGTAGCTTCTTTGGACGAAGAAAAGATCGCTGTATTTTTTTTGAAAAATAGTCTGAAGGCGTTAGCTAAAGAAGAGCATGTTGCCGATGCTGAGATATATTACTCATCATTGAGTTCCGGTAAACCATCTCTAAATTATGTTTGGAAGGTTGAGGGGGATCAGATCGCTTCTGTATTTTTTTACGAGTGGAAGTCCCCTGCGAGAGCCGGAAAATCTATGTTTGTATTGACGAAGAGAAAAGTGTCTAACTCGGCATTTGACGGTTTTGCTTATTCGGTTATGGAACTCCCGATAAGGAGAGAAGGTGGAAGTGTATCCTTGCTTCATTTTAGTGGTGACTTACCAGACCCAGCTTTAGATAATTGTATGGAAGGGGCAGATCTGGTTGCGGGAAATAAAGTGGTCTGTGCTTATAAAGATGCGGCGAGCATTAAAAACTACTTTAGCTTGCAGGACAAAAAGCATTAAAAAATTCGCGCGGCAATAGAGAGAACGGGACGGTTAATTTTTAGCTGAATCTGTCCCGTTAATCGAAAAGGGGGCAGATTTATTTTGTGTTTTGTAAAAAATGAGCAGACCGAATTTTTCGAGTTTGGTGGTTTCAGCCCTAGCGGAGCTCGATAAATAGATCTGCCCCGCTTCTTTTTTCCAATCGCTGTGACTAGTGCCAAGGCGCGTCATTTCTTCTGAACGGATTCAAGATGAGAAAGCTACTCCCGTTACTCATGGTTTTCCTCCCCCAGACTGCCCACAGCGAGGTCACCTCCGAAAACTACTGCTTCGATGACGCCCACTCGATCAAGTTCGAACTCAGAACCTTCTACGATCACGAAAGCAATTGGTCGGGTGGTTTCGTCAAATACGCCAAGTCGAAAACGCCGATTTCCATCGTACTGACGGATCATCAGGAAGAAATACTTACCCCGGACGCACCCGCGCAAAATACCCGTACCTGGTCCGAGATTGTCGACGGCAAGGTCACGGGAACCTATGAGTGGGTCACCCAGGCAGCGATGAGCGTTTCGATGGTTTACACCAAGAAGTCCAACGGCAAGGAATACAGTTTCCTGCTTGACCCCAATGTCGATGTTTCTCTAGACGGTGGTTGCAAGTGGGAGCAGGGCGATCAGTGAGTCGAGTGAGCTTGGGTCTGGCGCTGTTCGGGGTGTTGGAATCGGCGTCGGCGGGGGCGGAGGCAACATCGTTCAACCCTGTTAAAAACGTTGAAGTGATGTTGGAAGTGAGCGGGCCGAAAGTGACGGTTCAAGTCGATGCTCGCGAGTCGCGAACCATCGACTTTTCCGCTGAAAAATCCCTGCACGTCGCTATCGACGATTTCAACTTCGATGGCATGAAAGATTTTTCGGTCTGGCAGATCGACGACGGCATGGGCACCTACACCATCCACCGGATTTTCATCTACCGGCCGAAAACCGCTGACTTCGAGGAAGTGCAGCCGGATTGTGGCGATGGTTTCGTCAACCTCCGTGTCGACAAGAAACGCAAAGTATTACTCAGCACTTACTGGGGAATGAACGGGCCGCAGTCATGTGTGACGCGCTTTCACAAGCGCTGAACCTGAGCCCGTCACGGTAAACGCTTAACGCTTGTGCATCTGACACCCCCCATTTTCCTTTAAACTCCCCGCCCTCAAGGAATACGCTCAGGACACGGAATGCCAGCCCCCTCTTTCTCTCTTCGCCCCGTGATGGTGCTTTGGCTGTACGCCGCGGCAATCGTGCATGTGCTCGCAGGTCTCACGCTGACCTGGGCCGGTCATTCCGGATTACTCGACGGCTATTTGCACAACCTCGAACTCGCGTTCTGGGGCGCCGATGCGGTCCCTGCCGCCGGTCACGAGCTGCAGGTCTGGTGGCTCGCACTGTTCGGCGCGACGCTGCAAAGTTATTCGCTGTACATGCTCGCGTTGGTCCACCTCGGCAACCGTCTTAAAGCTCCTGCAATTTGGGGCTGGTTGATGGCGGGCGTCCTGTTATGGGCACCGCAGGACATGTGGCTTTCCGCGCAAAAACAGGTCTGGTCGCATCTGTGGCTCGACGGTTTTGCGCTACTGGTCCTGTTGCCGCCGCTGATCTGGTTATTGCGCCATGATCGTCGGAGATCCCCGCCGGAGAGAACGGTGAGCAAGTCCAATCCCTTTGCCGGCGGCGCCTACAAGCGCGTGCTGATCACCGGGGGTACCGGGTTCATCGGTGAGGCCGTAGTCAATCAATTACTCGATGCCGGCCACACCGTCAGCGTGTTGGCGCGTGATCCGCTGAAAGCGGCGAACCTGTTCGACGGTCGCGTCCGCTGTGTACGGTCGTTGAGCGAACTCGGCCGTGACGAATCCTTCGACGTAGTGATCAACCTCGCCGGCGCACCGGTCGCCGGTCCACGCTGGAGCCCCGAGCGGCAGGCGCAATTGCTCGCCAGTCGGGTCAACACCACTGAAGCGTTGATGACCTGGCTGAAAAACGCCAGGCACAAACCGGCGCTGTGGATTCAGGCCTCGGCCATCGGTTTTTACGGCGTGCGCGATGCCAGCGAAAGCCTCGATGAACAAGCCAGCAAGGGCGACGGTTTCATGGCCGAACTCTGTGCGCGTTGGGAGGCTTCGGCGCAACCCGCCACGCAGTTTGGCGTGCGCCAGGTGGTGCTGCGCCTCGGCGTGGTGTTCGGGCCGGGCGGTGCGCTGCTGCCGTTGCTGATTCCGTTTCGCCTGGGTTTCGGCGGTCGCATGGGCGATGGTCAGCAGATCATGAGCTGGGTGCACCGCGACGATGTGATTCAGGTGATCGCTCGATCCTTCCACGATGAAAATTTGCGCGGCACCTACAACATGGTCGCGCCTGAAACCATCAGTCAGGCAGCCTTCGCCGAGAACGTCGGCAAGGTCCTCAAGCGCCCGGTGTGGTTCCACATTCCAGCCGCGCCAGTGCGTGCCTTGGCCGGGGAGATGGCTCAGTTGTTCTTCGACGGTCAGCGTGTGGTGCCGCAGCGTTTGAGCGAGGCGGGTTACACGTTTCGCTATCCGACCCTCGACGCCGCGCTGCGCGATCTGGCCTGAGAATCGCCCATGAACAAGCCTCTGATGTACCTGCTGGCCGGCAACGGCAGCGCCGCCGATTGGTGGGATGACGCGCTGCCGCATTTTCAGCGTTACGACGTGGTGCCGCTGGAGCTGCCGGGCTTCGGCGCCAACCCGCAGCCGCCCTGCGAGGATCTGGCGGCTTACGCCCAAACCTTGTTGGCGATGACGCAAAAAGGCAGCGCGATCATGGCCGTCGGGGTCAACGCGCTGCTGGTGCTGCATGCGCTGCAACGCCGGCCCGGGCACTTTTCTCGCAGTGTGTTGCTGGCGCCGGTGGGCGCCTTTTTGTGGCAGCGACGATTGCCGGCGCTGATGTCACCGCTGCCAATCCGCAGGACTATTCACTGGCTGTTGTCGAACAGACCCACGCTGTTCGCGCACAAGTTCTCCAACCAGACCTGGACGCCCGCGCAGTACCAGCGCATGGGCGCCGGTTATGCGCGCTGCCGTGCGTTTGTGCCGCACTGGGATCTGATCCGTGCCGACACCGCGCTGCCCTTGCTGGAGTGGATCACCGACCCGGTTGAACTGGTCTGGGGCGATCAGGACAAGGTGCTCGGCATCGAACAAGCCGCCGCGCGGTCAGCGATTCTTGCGCGTGCAGACCTGACCATCAGCCTCAAACCCGGTTGGGGGCATTACCCGTGGATCGACGCGCCCGCGCAGTTTGCGCAGTGGCTGGAGTCGGGCGAGCGCGGGTTTGTCGCGCACACCAAGGGTGGGCGTTTACGTCTGGCGGAACTGGCCCGGCAACCGGTGCCAGCGGCGCTGACCCTCAACGATTGCAACGATCCGCGACTACCGACCTTCCTCGCCCTCCAACCACAGGCGATCTGGGCGGTGCGCTCCTCCAGTTACGGCGAAGATCAGGCCGACTCGGCGAATGCCGGTTTGAGCACGACCTATCTGCGCGAGCCGGCCGCCAACGTGCCGGCGCGCATTGCCGCGCTGACTGCCGAAGGTGTCGAGGAAGTGGTGGTGCAGCGCTTCATCACGCCGCAGGTGTCGGGCATCGCGTTTGTGCGTCATCTGTCGGTGGAGCTTGAATGGGTTGAAGGTCATCTTGAGTCCCTTGCCGACGGTCAGATCAGCCCGGAACGGGCGACGCTTTCGCGGCTCGGCGATGCCTGGCGCAGCGGCACATTCACATCCACCCATGGTTTGACCGAAGACGCGCTGTGGCGCTTTCTCCAGGATGTCTTGCGGGTGTTTCACTATGTACCGGGCGATGTCGAATGGGCCTGGGACGGAACACAGCTGTGGCTGCTGCAATACCGGCCGATCAGCGACTACGGCTGGCGCCGGCACCTGACGGCCGCCAACATCGCCGAGATTCTGCCGCCGCAACCCAGCGTGCTGGTGGAGTACGCCCAGCGCCGGGCCGCCGCGAGCATTCCGGCGATCATGGCCCGTTGGGATGCGCGAGTGTTGCAGGACAACGAGCCGTTCACGGCCGTGTTTGGCGGCGCGTCCTACATCAACAACGACCTGTTTCTCGCACGGTTGGCCGACTGGGGCATCAGCGCCAGCAACTATGCCGGTGAAGTCGGCGGCGCGACTCCGCATCTGCCGTGGCGACCGCTGCGGATGTTGCGGTCGCTGCCATTGTTTCTGCGCATGCAGCGAATCGCTCGCGGGCATTTGCTGGGCCTTGAGCACGGCTTGCAGCGCTTCGACCGGGAGCTGACCGACCTCGTCGTCCAAGGTGCTGACGGTCAGCAACTGGCCGACTGGTTCACCCGGTTCTATGTGTTCGTGGTGCAGGGCAATCTCTGTATCGCCACGGCGCTGGCCAGCAGCGGCGGGGACTGGCTGGGCCGACCGCCCACCGCTTACGACAACCTGGAAAACAGCCCCCATCGACTGCCATGGGAGACCGATCCGGCCACACCTCGACCCGTATCGAGCGCGTTGCCATTACAGTCCTTCCCGCAATGGTCAGGGCTGATTCGCCTCGCGCATTCGACCGGCCTGCCGGGCCTGCGTGGTTACTACCTGCAAGTGCGCGAGTGGTATCGCGACAACCTGATGCGCATCTTCTTCCGCCTGCATCACGCCATGCCGCTGGCGGATCGCGAACACTGGTTTGCGCCGCACCCGGACATCCGCACGCGCGACGGCAGCTTCTGGCAGGACGGCCGCGAAGGTGCCGAACAGGCCACCGGATTCATGATTTACCCGGGCAGGTGCGGGGCATTCTTGGCGAAGACATCTTGCTGGAAGACACCCTCGATCCCGGGCGTCACGCGCACTATCAGGCAGCGCGGGCGGTGATTGCGCGGATGGGCGGGCGGTTGTCGCATGGTTCGACGTTGTTGCGGGAACTGCGCAAGCCTTCGGCGGTGATGCCGCAGGTGGATCTGGCGTGGATCGGGTGCGAAGTGTTGTATCGGGATGGTGAATTGGAATTGATGAATTCGAAGGATGTGAAGTGACCGCTCGATACTTCCATGGGTTGATTACTGGTTTGCTCGTGCTTGGTCAAATGTGCCAGGTCGTTGCCGCCGATGCTGTGATAGTCGGCAATTCAATGGGCCAGTCACAGGCCCTTCACGGCCCGGCGGCGGCAGTTGTAGACATGGGGTCATGTCGGTTCTCAATGCCGCTGCTGCAAGACCAATGGTTGACGTTCGATGATTTCTATCCGGTCTTTGTGGCAGCCAAACAGTTGCCCAAATCGTCCAGCGCGCCTCGCTTGTGGCAAGCGCCAACATCGAGTGGCTCCGAGTGGCACTTCGAGAAACCCTCCAACCTGAGCCAGCCGTGGTTTGGTTTGATGTGTGACAGTACGGAATTCTTTTCCCGCCTCACCGCCTGGAAACCTCCGGAAGACGATGCGTTTGCGGTGCAAGTCCTGCGTGATGACAACGACCGAAGGTGCCCGGCGACCCTTACTGATCATGGTTGGGTACCCAACGAGTTGGCGGGTCGCGGGAGCACCTACACCTTTGAGCAATGGGTTGGGGAGGCGTCCTCAGGGTTCATCTTCGGCTTCCACGACAAGTCACGACGGCACATTACCCGTGTCGCATTTTGCCTGCTGCGGGGTAAAGACGTTCTGATCGGCTCTGCGGAATCAGGCTCGGCCACCCCGTTGGCGATCAGCGCTGATGGATTTGATCAAATCAAGACAGCGGTTCGCAGCATCGCCTTCGAATGAATACCCAGACGATGAATGTCAGAGATGGAGTTACAGCGTGAAAGGATTTTCGATTGTTCTCGGCAGCTTGCTATCAGCTGCCACTTCCATGGCATTCGCCGCCGATCCCGACTTCAAGGATTACGCCGTCACCCCCGTTTTCAGCGGCCCCAACCATGAACCGGTGCAGCAAGAACAAAGCAACCCGGTCATGGACAGCACCCGGGCGAAGATCCTGCAAGGCAAGGTCAACTTCGCCGGCCATTACATCCTGTACAGGTTCGGCTGTGGCGGCGGCGCCATTTGCGGCGAAGTGCTGGACGCCCAGACCGGTGATGTCGTTGGCGGTCTTCCGAATGCCTACGACGGCAGCACTTTCGACACGACGTATTTGCCCGATAGTCGCTTGATCATCATTTCCGGCGTCACGCTCGATGGCGAAGAAGACGCCCAGGGAAATCGCCTGGAAAACCGTAACCGGGATCGGTACTACGAATTCGTGAACAACGAGTTCCGGCTGCTTGGCATGACCGACGTGGAATCACCGTCGATCGATGAGGAGTGAGTGGATGAATCGTCTTCTTGCGAGCAGCCTTTCGCTGCTGCTCTCGTTTCCAGCATTCGCCGCTCCCAAGGACGCCTACACCCAGCGTGATGTCATGCAATGTGGCGGCGTTGAAGTGGTATTGGTGTCGTCCTGCCGATCCGTGACGGTGGATGCCGCAGAAACCCACCTCATCCCGGTTTGCTCCGATCAGACGATCAACATTGGCGGCAAAGTGTTGCGGCGCAACATCGACAAGGTTTCACAGCTTACGTCTGACGGTAAGAAAGCGAAGATGCTGAGTAACGTGGTTGTGGCGATGGATTGTGTGAAAGGTACCGAGGGCAGTCTTGTTTCGATAGGTGGCTACGGCGGTTGCGGTGCCTGTCCTGAATGGCGCGGGTATTACTCGATGGCGGGGCGATTGGAGCAATACAGCTTTGATAATACCCAGCGCTCATTTGGTTCGAAGGGTTCCTGGGAAGAGCTGATCAAGGCTTATGGCGTGACGAAGAGGCAGTTGCAGTCGGAAAGTCCGTCAGTGAAAAGGATCGTCTATGGGCAGCCTTAAATGGGTGATGATAGTCATGAGCCTGTTCGTTTCTGCCTATGCCTTGGCTGAGAGCATTCAGATCGTCGGGGTTGGCGGGCACATGTTGACGCTGAAGGATAAGAAATGGAGCAGGCCTGCTGCGGAGTTGGCGATCGCCTCGTTTACCGCGAATGGCAAGACTTTCCCACTCTATGTTTCCGACGTTGGTACCGAAACGCATGACAGTTGGCTAAGCCCTGACAAAAAAACAGTGCTGCTTCTTCAGACTCTGTATGGCGTTGTCATTGGTCAAGAGGGTGAAGAGATTCCGACGGAGGAGACGGGTTGCGGTGTCATTTCGATGGAGACCGGTTGCGTACTAAGTGAGCACGTAGCCAGGTTTTGCGACGGCAAGTGGGAGGGCAATCGATGGACCTCCGGTGAGGGGGAGGTTCTTGACCTTGCCTTGACGACACCGTCTCCAAAGGATTTGTTGAATCGAGTCTCAAGTATTGAGATACCGCAATCTCGCGTGGAAGAGCTCGAATTCAATCTTCGCACTATAAGTCCAGACGCCTATATGGCTTGTCACCCACCGGCACGTAATGTTCAAGCTCTCAACGACCTGGCCTTCTACTTGGCCGAGGGCGGTAACGATGAACTTGCATTGAAGTTCTATCGCGGCGTTGAGGCCGTCGGTAAACGCACAGTGCTGATGTTGAACATCGCCGACTCACTCTGGCGCCTTGATCGCAAAGACGAAGCGCAGCGTTATTACAGCCAGTACCGCGACGCGATGAGCGCCGACGGTAAGGCGCAGAAAATACCTCAACGTGCAGTTGAGCGATCCGTTATTCAGGGAATGAAACATTGAACATGTTTGTGCGCTGTATCGCGTTGTCCTTAGGCCTGCTGTCCGCTTCAGCCGTGCTCGCTGAGGACACTTGCAAAGTCATCACCGTGAGCTGGCAGTACGATGAGTGTGTGGAAGCCGACCGCAAGAGTGCCGACGCAAAACTCAATTCCAGCTACAAAAAACTGATGGCGCGATTTGAATCTCGATGGAAGCCTGAGCCTGAACAAGGAAAGGCTTACATGGCTATGGCAAAAGACTCGCAGCGTGCAGCCTTCCTGGATGCGGTCGTTCCGGATGGTCCGAGTGAAGTGGTCGATGTCGCCAAGGTTTCCAGTTCTGCTTCGCAACGATACGGCGATGTGGTGGCTCGTTATGTCACTACGTTTGGTAGCCCCTGCCTCAATGTTCAGATCCTCGCGCCCGAGGGCAATTGGCGGGTGCTCTCCTCAAAACGGTTTTGCAGTTTTAACGGCAAATCGTTTTGGGATGGTTACGCCAGTGCCTTGTTTGAGGATCATGCATTCACTGCGGATGGTTTACAGCTGACGCTCAGCTTGTTCGAGCTTCGTGAGGAGGCAGAGAAGCGCCTCGCCTGTGTAATTCCGATTCAAAACGAGCAAATCAAAGAGCTGAAATGCGGCGCACCTGAGTCATCGTGAAACCATCAGCGTAAATATTTAGAAGATTGATCATCAGGGAAGTGATCGGAATTGAACAGGCTCTTAAGTTGTTTTGGTGTGCTCGGGCTTATCGTCGGCTTGTCGACTCAGCCGGCATCGGCAAGTGACCCTCAAACCATCGGTGAACTGCATCCTCCGGTGGTTGCTTCGTTGGGTGATCAAAAGATCACGGTGTTCTTTTTGAAGAACAACCTCAAGGGTCAGGTCAGGGGCGTGCATGTGCCAGGTGCCGAGATTTTCTACGCGCCCATGAATGCGGTGAAACCTACGCTGAATTATGTGTGGAAGGTTGAGGATGAACAAATTGCCTCGGTGTTCTTCTTCGAGCGCAAATTCCCTGAGCGAGCGGGGAAGTCCATGTTTGTCCTGACAAAACACAAAGTTCTGGACGAACATTTCGAAGGAGATTCCTATTCGGTGCTGGAACTTCCACTCTTCAAGGACGGCGATCACTTGGCTTTGCAGTTCTTTCGGGGTGACCTGCCAGATCCTGAGTTACAGAACTGCCTTGACGGTATCAATCGGGAAGATGGCGTAGAAGTCGAGTGTGCTTACAAGGATGCGGCGAGCATCAAGAAGTACTTGGCGGATCTGGATGGAAGGATGATTTCGGACTCGAAACTGGATCAGGGCAACCGTCAGAAGCCACTCAAAACTGATGGTGACAAGGCCAGTGTCGCTTGCCCCTCACCCAACTTTTCAACGTTCCTCTCAACTTTCTCTGAACGCGCAGAGGTGCAGAAATCCTTCGTCCGGCAGCCGCTGAAAATGGTCACGACTGTGGCCGGTGATCCCGAGCCCGAGATGCAAAAAAGCAGCCTCAGCGGCGATCAGCTCAAGTTCCCGATCATTCCGGATCTGGCGAAGCGAGAGGCCCAGGGCCTGACGTTGACCGTCAAGGAAGAGCAGGGTGATCACGCCGTCGCCATCCTGCAGAAACCGGATACCGATTATGTCTTCGAGTATCGGTTTGCCCGTGGGCCATGCTGGCAGCTTGAAGAAGTGATGGATTACTCGCTTTGAAACAGGTGGCAAGTTGAAAAGATTAGGTTTGATTGCGTTATTGATGTGTTCTTTCTCTGCGGTGGCGGCGCCGATGTTCCCGTCTCTCACGTCGTGCAGGGATGCTGACAGCGACTGTGCGCTGGCGCTGAAAGACAACTTTCTGGTGGACGCACATTCCGGGCAGCGCCTTTCCGAGACGGCGGAGCCGGCAGGGGCGATGAGTGACTTCTGGCTGTATCGAGATGGCGAGCGCTACATCCTTCAGGAAGAAAATTACTCCCAGGCGAAGTCGCGCCGTTGGCTGGTTTTCACCTATGACAGCGGCAAAGTGGTGCTCGACGGCGCTTATGTTTTCTCGATCGACATTGATATGAACACCGGGCCCTACTGGCATGGCTACGACTGCCGAGGTGATGCCAAGCCGTTCGCCGTGCCTACGAAAGACTCGTTCAGTGAAGTCGCTTTGGATGCGTTATGCGGGGAGGCCGAAGGCTGGGTCGTCTCGGGCGGGGATACCAAGGTGCCGGTGTCGGCCAAAGGGCTGGCCGTCAGTGTTCCCGTTTATCACGCCCGCAACCGCGATGGTTCAGCGATTTACCTGTTCACTGAAAGCGATGATCCGGATCTTTCGAAGCTGGTTTGCCTGTCCAACTGTGCTGATGTCGCTCAAACGCCGGAGCGCGTTTCGCAGGAGACGGCGCTGTTGAAGGGCGGGCAGGATGGAACGTTGTGCTCGGATGACGAAGACATCTACTTCAGCTGTCCGCTGGAGGGCGGCAAGACGGTTTCTGTTTGTGCGCGGGAAAATAGCAAGCCCACGACCGGTTCTGTTCAGTATCGCTACGGTGTGCCGGGGAACATCGAGATGGTCTACCCCAAGAACGCTATGCCACCCAAGGGAAAGTTCTTTGTTGTAGATGCGTCGGAAGGCAGCGTGAACCTGAACATCATCAAGTTCAAAAGCGGTGCGTACACCTACCTCGTTAGTCAGGCCTTCGTGAGTTTTCTGACAGTGCTCAAGGAGGACAAAGTTGTATTCCGGCAGTCCTGTAATGCCGGTGGTCATGCTTACGTACATCGGTTGGCGGATTTCGGACTAGAGAAGGCCCCAAAAAGCGCAGAGGACTTTCGCTAGTTGCTGTTGCCGAAGAATGGAAGAGGGGACTCAACGTCCCCTTTTTTCCGCCCGCAATTCAGCTACGGCTTGGCGTGATACTCCCGAAACTCAATGTGATCGAGCGTGCCTTCCACCATCAACCGTACGCCGTCCGCCATTCTGCTCAGGCCCAGTGCCATTGAGCGGCGGGGGCCGTCGAGGTCGTCGGCCAGGTTGGCGGCGAAGGCGCTGATGGACAGGAGGTCTTCGGAGGCGTTGGCCATGAGGGCTTCGGCGTCGGCGTTGGGGCAGAGGGCGAACAGGCCGCCCAGGCGTTTGGGGCGTGGGGCGGTGGGTTTGAAGTGGTGGTCGAGGGCGCGTTCGGCGGCTTCGTGGAGTTTCTTTGAGTCTGGGAATTCGTAAGGGGAAACTTCTTCGTCAGTGAAGGTTGGGTCGATCATCGGTGTAAATCCTTTTGAGTTGGAAAGATTTGCTCCGGTTTTCGGACTTGCACATCCGGTCACCGATTTTGCGGTGACGGAAAGAGGTTATCGATGAACTCCGAACACGCCTAGTTCACGGACAGCACCGCAGTTTGAAGGACATTTCCCAAGGATTTGCGAGGTAGAGGAACAAGAAACCACAGCCTTCTGCAGCTCCTACAGGAATGTGTTTCTTCAGGTGTAGGACGGGGGGATGGTGTGACGCGGAGCGTCACGGGAGGCATTCCCACGCGGAGCGTGGGAAAGATCAGGTTGTGGGGCGTAAATCGTGACTTGGCAGTCATCATGCGAGAAAAGACCTGCATCGTCTTCTATCAATCCAGAATAGTGGCGAATCCGTCCGAATCCCTTACACTCCCCCAGCCGTTCATTTCCCTTTTGAGGCTGTGCGCATGAAATTTCGTTTTCTTCTGTGGATGCTGGGTCTGTTGATGGGTAAGGCCAGTCGGACAAATCCTGCGTTCCAGCAGCAGTTGGGTGACAAGGATCTGGTGTTTCAGCTACAGACTCTGGACGGGAAAGTGGCGCGGCATTTCGTGGTGAAGGACCAGCGCATTACCAGCAAGTCCGGGGTGGTAGCGGAGCCGGCGTTTGCGATTGCCTTCAAGGATGCGGCGTTCGGGTTTGCCACGATGCAGGCGAAGAACAAGCAGTTGGCGTTCATGCAGGGGATTCAGGACAAGTCGATCCAGCTGAAAGGGAATCCGGCGCTGGTGATGTGGTTTCAGGGGTTGATGAAGTATTTGAAGCCGAGGAAGGCCAAGCCGAAGTCATAGGGCTTTCAGGCAGCTTGTCGGGACTGGCCTGCCTCTTCAGCTTTCGGGCTCGGGAGGCTCGGCGTCCAGGGGTTGGGCCCGGTATGTCTTGTAGATCTGCTGGACTTTCGGGTTGTCCAGCTTCTCGTAAGCGATGTCTTCCTTGTCCAGGCCATCCAGGCCTCTGATGCCACTGATGGTCTCTGGCCATTCGTCACGACTGGATATATCGACTACGAACGGGTTGAGGTAGTTATCGAGATGCCTTTCGCGAGGTTCTCGGATCTCGTCGCTGAGTGCCCGCAAGTAGTCGTCTTTGTTTGTTCTTGACCAGTCGATGGCGAACCCGGCTCGATAACAGAGTTCCATGAAGACCAATAGAATCGCGCGTCCATTGCCGTCCAGGAAGGGGTGTGCGAAAGCCAGTTGGCCCATCACTCCACCGGGATGGTCTCTGAAGCGTTTTTT
>Ga0068830_1015082_pt1 | contig 51874 bp, 42 predicted proteins | sample Hof3ISUMetaT_23_FD_68490 | JGI IMG/M metagenome (GOLD analysis project Ga0068830, IMG submission 68490) | Enriched soil aggregate microbial communities from Iowa State university to study microbial drivers of carbon cycling -... | ecosystem: Environmental > Terrestrial > Soil > Agricultural land... | reverse complement strand
TTTTTTCCGGCGTATTGGGCACCAGCTCGATGGTGGCGCCGAGCTTTTTCAGCTCGTCGATGGCGATGTCGCTGACTTGCTTGAGCCCCGGCTCATACCCTGAACCGGAGTCGATATTGACCAGGCGCTCGAGCAACTTCAGGGCTTCGGGCTTGTATTGCTCGGCATCGGCCAGCACTTGTTTGTGCGGTTCGGCAAAGACACCGGAGGCTGCAAAAGTGAGGGACAGGCCAGCCAGCAGAGAACGACGGAATTTGAACGTCATGAATCAATCCTTGTTTCGTGTCGGGTACTGAACCGTACCTGACATCGCCCCAAGGCTCCATCCCGGATGCGACACCCGACCCGTTCAAACCGAATCGAATACCTCGCGCCGCGGCTTGTCGTCGCTGCAGCAAATCACCCGGTTACGCCCGCCGGCCTTGGCTTCGTACAGCGCCTGGTCGGCGTCATCGAGCCAGCGTGTCGCGTCGCCTTGGGCCGGATCGAGTGCCGCCAGACCGATGCTCAGGCTGACTTTCAGCGCCGGGTTCTGTTCGTACACCAGAAAGGAAAAACGCTCACGCAAGGCTTCCATCGCCTGCACCGCATTGAACAGCGGCAAGTCCGGCAGGATCACGCAAAATTCGTCACCGCCGTAGCGCCCCGCCACATCGGCCATGCGCAGGTTCTGCTTGAGCATCTTGCTCAGCTGGCGCAGGACGATATCGCCGGCCACATGGCCGTAGGTGTCGTTGATCGCCTTGAAATGGTCGATGTCGATCAGCGCAATCGCCGCACCGCTCTGCTGGCGTTTGCAGCGTTGAAACTCGACTTCCAGTTGATCCTTCCAGGCGCCGTGATTGAGCAGACCGGTGAGGCTGTCGGTGCGGCTCAGGGCCAGCAATTCGCGTTTATGCAAGCCGAGGGTGTAGGCCTGGCGAAAGCAGATCCAGCCCAGCGCCAGCGGATACAGCATCAACAAAGGAAGACAGGCAAAGAGCTGTGCCGACGTGGTCATCGGGACGAACGCGGGGGCAAATACCACCAGCCCGACGCCGACGCCAAGCAACTGCGCCGCCGCGCCGGCCAGCAGAAAACGCAGGCCGCCGATGGCGACGTTGTTCATCGCCATCATCGAAATGGTCGTGGCACTGGGCAAGGGATTGAAGTGCATGGCGGCGACCCAGAAGCCACCGAGAAAGGCGTCGATCAACAAATTACGGTGTTCGGCGTGGTACGGAACCTTCGCCCGGCGCGCCCATTGATACGCGAGGTGCGGCCAGACCAGGCCGTTGAACAGCATCACCGCCCAGACCCAGGCCGGCGGATCGAGTGGATACATCGCGACGCTCACGCACAAAAGCCCCAGAACCAGCCCGAGGATTCGCGATGTATAGAGCCTCCTGGCCAGTGAAAGTCCCTTTCCTCCCGTTCTTCCCATAGGGGCCTCGACCACTCGACGGCACTGCGCAGACCGCAGACCCGATGTATTGGGAGTCTATCAGGGCAACGTCAAATAGCCATCACCGGCCAGCGGGCCGAATACCCCGTCATCAGCACCACACGGCGAGCAAATGATTGGCTATACATGAAAGGAAGAAAATGGAAAAAAGACTCTAAGAAGGAGGCCCATGCAGACCTATCAAGTGTTGATCATCGGCAGCGGTTTTGGCGGCCAGTGCGCGGCGGTCAACCTGCTCAAGGCCGGTATCGACGACTTTCGCTTGCTGGAGCGCCGCGACTTCTTCGGCGGCACCTGGTGCCAGAACACCTACCCCGGCGCGGCGGTGGATGTGCCGTCGCCGCTGTATTCCCTGTCGTTTGCGCCTTACCGCTGGACGCAGATGTTCGCCGAACAGGCGGAACTGCACCGCTACACCGACCATGTGGTCGAGCGGTTTGGCCTGCGCGACCGAGTGGAACTGCAGGCCAACGTCGAGCGCGTCGAATGGGACGACGCAGAAAAACGCTGGGCCGTACACACCGGCACCAAAGGCACTTTTTATGCGCAGTTCCTGATCAATGCCACCGGGCCGCTGAGCCAGCCGGTTATCCCACACTTTCCCGGCCAGGATCGCTTTCAGGGCAAGACCTTTCATACAAACAATTGGGATCACAGCTACGACTATCACGGTAAACGCGTGGCGATTGTCGGCAGCGGTGCCAGTGCGGCTCAGGTGATTCCGGCCATTGCACCGAAGGTCGCCCAATTGCATGTGTTTCAGCGCACAGCGCATTGGGTGCTGCCCCGTGCCGATCGTACGTTCGGGCGATTCCAGCGCTGGCTGCTGGGTCTGAAACCGGCCTACAAGCTGCTGCGCTGGATGATCTACTGGCAGTTCGAAACCCGGGTTATCGCCTTCAAATATTCGAAACCGGCGATTCACATGGTGCAGAGCCAGGCCCTGAAGTTTCTCAAACGCCAGGTGACTGACCCCGAGTTGCGGAAAAAACTGACACCGGACTTCACCATCGGCTGCAAACGAGTATTGCTTTCGAGCACCTATTACCCGGCGCTGACCCGGCCCAACGTCACGTTGCACAGCCGCGAGCAAGGCATCGCCGGCCTCGATGAAACCGGCATCGTCACCACCGATGGCCAGCACATCGACGTCGATCTGATCGTCTGGTCGACCGGTTACGACGCCACCGACGGCGTGATTTCCTACCCGGTCAGCGGAAAAAACGCCGTGCAACTGCGCGATGTCTGGGCGCAGTACCCGCGCGCCTACCTCGGCACCAGCCTGCCGGACTTTCCCAACCTGTTTATCGTCACCGGGCCGAACACCGGCATCGGCCACACCTCGGCGCTGTTCATCATCGAATCGCAGATGAACTACATCCTCGACTGCATCCGCACCTTGCAGGCCAATGGTCTGCGCAGCATCGAGGTTCGCCCCGAAGCAGAACGTACCTACACTCAGATGATTCACCGGGAGATGGAGCGCACGGTCTGGAAAACCGGCGGCTGCCACAGTTGGTATCAAAGCAAAAGCGGTCATGTGATCGCGATGTTCCCCGGCTTCAGTTTCAGCTACCACCGGTTGACCCGGGCGCTGAAACCGGCCGACCACATTCTGTCTTGAACAAGGAAGACCCACGATGCTTTTGCTGTTTGTCGCCCTCGCGGTTTTCGTGGCCTGGAGCTGGTTGAGTTACCCGGCGGTCGGCCACTGGCTCTACGATCTGAGCGCGGCCCTGGAGGCCAGGCTGTACCGGTTGCACAAGATTGAAGTGCCGATTGCCGAAATGACCGTGTCGACCTGGCAAGGCGGGCCTTATGAAGCGTCGAGCAGCATTTTGATGCTGCACGGCTACAGCGCTGAAAAAAACCTGTGGCTGCGCTTCGCCCGGCACTTTGTCGGGCAGTACCGGGTAATCATCCCGGACCTGGCCGGCCACGGCGAAACCGGCTTCAAGGCCGGCGGTGGCTACGACATTCCGGTGCAGGCCAAGCGTATGATCCAGTTGCTCGATGTCTGCGGGGTCGAGAAAGTCCACGTGATCGGCAACTCCATGGGCGGCTACATCGCCGCGTGGCTGGCAGCGACCTACCCGGATCGCATTGCTTCGGTGGCGCTGATCGACCCGGCGGGTGTCACAGCGCCCGAGCCCAGCGACATGGAGCGCCACCTGGCCCGTGGGCACAATCCGTTTCTGATCAATTCCCGGGAAGAATTCCGACGTTTCTATGCCATGACCATGGCCTCGCCACCGTGGGTGCCCGGTCTGGTGCTCGACGCGATCGCCCAGCGCTACGAACAATGCCGCGACGAACTGGAAGAGATCTTCCGGGATTTTCGCGCCAGCCCGCCGATGGAACCGAAACTGCCGGACATCAAATGCCCGGCGCTGCTGCTCTGGGGCCGCAAGGACCGGTTGATCGACGTCAGCAGCGTACCGGTGTGGAGCAAAGGCATCAGCAATCTGCGGGTCGATGTCTGGGACGGCGTCGGCCATATGCCGATGGTCGAACAGCCGTCGAACACGGCACGTCTGTATCGGGAGTTTCTGGGGGAAAACTCGCGCCAGGACAGGTAAATGGTCAGTCGTTGGCAGAATGAAGTTCGTAGGATTCTTCGTTTGCCCGCGTTGGCGAAGGCTGCGATCTTTTCCGACATCCTTTACGTGACCGTGCCAGGAATTTTTTTCATGACCGTGCAGCCTTTCGTCAGCCCCGACCTGATCCGCCAGCGCTTCTCCAAAGCGATGTCCGACATGTACCGCGAAGAAGTGCCACTGTACGGCGCGTTGATGGAACTGGTGGAACAGACCAACCGCGACGTGCTGGCACGCGAGCCGCAAGTCGCCAGTCAACTGCACAGCACCGGCGAAATCGAACGGCTGGACATGGAGCGCCACGGCGCCATCCGCGTCGGCACCGCCACTGAACTGGCCACCCTCGCCCGTTTGTTCGCAGTGATGGGCATGCAACCGGTGGGCTATTACGACCTCACCCCTGCCGGGGTGCCGGTGCATTCCACGGCGTTCCGGGCGGTGCATGAAGATGCGCTGCAGGTCAGCCCGTTCCGGGTGTTCACTTCGTTGTTGCGACTGGAATTGATTGAAGACCCCGAGCTGCGGGCCTTCGCGCAATCGGTGCTGGATAAGCGTTCGATCTTTACGCCATCGGCGCTAAGGCTGATCGAACAGGCTGAATCTGCTGGCGGCCTGAATGAGTCCGAGGCCGGGGAATTTGTCCTGCAAGCGCTGGAGACTTTTCGCTGGCACCACAGCGCCACCGTCACTGCCGCGCAATACCAGACCCTCAGCGCCCAGCATCGCCTGATCGCCGATGTCGTCGCGTTCAAGGGCCCGCACATCAACCACCTGACCCCACGCACGCTGGACATCGACATCGTCCAGGCGCAGATGCCGCTGCACGGCATCACGCCCAAAGCGGTGATCGAAGGCCCGCCGCGTCGGCAGCATCCGATCCTGTTGCGTCAGACCAGTTTCAAGGCGCTGGACGAGCCGATCACCTTCACCGACCAGACGCAAACCCGCGGCAGCCACAGCGCCCGCTTCGGCGAAATCGAACAGCGTGGCGCGGCGCTGACCCCCAAGGGCCGTGCGTTGTACGACCGGCTGCTGAACGCGGCACGCGATGAACTGGGCGATTTCCCCAACGAAGCCAACGCCTCACGCTACAACGCGCTGATGGCCCGGCACTTCAGCGAATTCCCTGACAGTCTCGAGGGCATGCGTGAGCAGGAATTGGCGTATTTCCGGTATTTCCTGACAGACAAAGGGCTGGCGGCGAGTCGTCCCGCTGATGCTTCGCTGCAAGGGTTATTACGCGACGGCTATGTGAAAGCCGAACCGCTGGTGTACGAAGATTTCCTGCCAGTCAGTGCGGCAGGGATTTTTCAGTCGAACCTGGGGGACGCGGCGCAGACACACTATGGCGAGCATTCCAATCGACAGGCGTTCGAGTTGGCCCTGGGGCGTTCGACCATTGATGAGTTGGGCCTGTATGCCGAAACCCAGCAACGTTCGATTGAGGAATGCCTCACTGCAATTGCCCGATCCGCGTGAAAAGCGGCGATTGGCCATACTGCGCAAGAAGTTGCGCACTCGTTTCGTAAAAATGCTCACCGATTCCGCTGGAGGCCATGTGTTTCAAGGCCTCCAGCCAAGTGCGCAAGAAGTTGCGCAGTACTGCGCAACTTCTTGCGCACTTTGAGCTACCTGGCTGATCAAAAAAGGCTCAAACCCGCGATGCAGAGCGGTGAAGTCCCCGGCTCCCGGGGACGTGGCAAAAGCTGGCACGCTCCTTGATAACAGTCAGGCACCCACCGGGCGATTTCGCCTCCCGGGCACCCTAACTTTATCCGCAAGGAGAGCATCCCATGGCAACACCAGCGTACATGTCGGTTACCGGCGAAAAACAAGGCCTGATCACTGCCGGCGCCTTCACCGCCGACTCCGTTGGCAACACCTACCAGGAAGGCCACGAAGACCAGGTTATGGTTCAGGCTTTCAGCCACGACGTGATCATCCCGCGTGACCCGCAATCCGGTCAGCCAACCGGTCAGCGCGTTCACAAGCCAGTGATCATCACCAAGGTCTACGACAAGGCTTCGCCACTGCTGCAAGCTGCCCTGACCTCGGGCGAGCGCATGAGCGAAATCGTTATCCAGTGGTACCGCACTTCGGCTCAAGGTACCCAAGAGCACTACTACACCACCAAACTGGAAGACGCGATCATCGTCGCCATCAACAACAAGATGCACAACTGCCAGGATCCATCGAACGCCCACTTCACCCACCTGGAAGAAGTGCAGTTCACCTACCGCAAAATCACCTGGACCCACGAAGTATCCGGTACTTCGGGTTCCGATGACTGGCGTGCTCCAGTCGTTTAATTACGGCTGATCGTTACAAGCATCGGCCAGCTCTGCTGGTCGATGTTGTTTACGCCCCTCCAGAATTTCGCGTTCGTCGATCGTTAACGGTCGACGAACGCCGCTGTACAGCACGAGGAACAAGGGATGTTCGCGCCGGCCAATGAAACCCACTTTGCCCTGACCATCGAAGGTCTTTCCGCCGATTTCCAGGTGTTTACCCTCACCGGTCGGGAAGCCATCAGCCAGCCTTTTGTGTTCGAGGTGGAGCTGGTCAGTGAGCAGCCGTCGCTGGACCTCGAAACCCTGCTGCACAAACCGGCCTTCCTGCAGCTGTCGCCCGACGGCAGCGGCATTCACGGCTTGATCTACCGCGCCGCGCAAGGCGATTCCGGCAAGCGCCTGACGCGCTACTCCGTGACCCTGCGCCCGCAACTGGCGTATCTCGCGCACCGGATCAACCAGCGAATCTTCCAGAACCTCAGCGTGCCGAAAATCATCGGCAAGGTCCTCGAAGAACACGGCATCCAGGGCAACGCCTACGCGTTCCAGACCGGTTCGATCTACCCCGATCGCATCTACTGCGTGCAGTACGACGAATCGGACCTGCATTTCATCCAGCGCCTGTGCGAAGAAGAAGGCATTCACTACCACTTCCAGCACAGCGCCACGGGCCACAAACTGGTGTTCGGCGATGACCAGACGGTGTTCAAGAAACTGGCGCCGGTGGCCTATCAGCAGGACTCCGGCATGGTCGCCAGCAACCCGGTGATCAAACGCTTCGACCTGCGCCTGGAAACCCGCACCAGCCGCACCACCCGCCGCGACTACGACTTCGAAAAACCGCGCCTGACGCTGGAAAGCGAAAACCGCGGCGACGCCCTGCCCGACCTCGAGGACTACGATTACCCGGGCCGTTTCGTCGACCGCGAGCGCGGCAAGCACCTGGCCAAACGCGCCCTCGAACGCCATCGCAGCGACTTCCAGCTCGCCGAAGGCAAGAGCGATCAGCCGTTGCTGGTCAGCGGCCATTTCCTCGCACTCAAAGAACACCCGAAGGCCAAGTGGAATGACCTGTGGCTGCTCACCGAAGTCCTGCACGAAGGCAAGCAGCCGCAGGTGCTGGAAGAGTCGGTCACCAGCGACACCACCGCGCTGAAAGACGATTTCCATCAGGGCTACCGCAACCGCTTTCAGGCCACCCCGTGGGACGTGCCGAACCGCCCGCCCCTACGCCACCCGAAACCGCGCATCCTCGGCAGCCAGAGCGCCGTGGTTACCGGCCCAAAAGGCGAAGAAATCCACTGCGACGAATACGGCCGCGTCAAAGTCCAGTTCCACTGGGACCGCGACGGCCAGGCCGACGACAAGACCAGCTGCTGGCTGCGCGTCTCCAGCGCCTGGGCCGGCGCCCAGTACGGCGGCATCGCCATCCCGCGCATCGGCATGGAAGTGCTGGTGACATTCCTTGAAGGCGACCCCGACCAGCCGCTGATCAGCGGCTGCCTGTACCACAAGGAAAACACCGTCCCCTACGCCCTGCCGGCGAACAAGACCCGCACCACCTTCAAGACCCTGAGCTCGATGGGTGGCGGCGGCTTCAACGAACTGCGCATCGAAGACAAGAAAGGCCAGGAACAGATCTTCCTCCACGCCCAGCGCGACTGGGACGAGAACATCGAACACGACCAGAAAATCCGCGTCGGCAACGAACGCCACGACGTCGTGGAAAAAAACAGCTACACGGAATTCAAGGCCGAAGAACACCACACGGTTTACGAAGACCGCAAAGTCGAAGCACGGGCCAACGACCACCTGACCGTGGGCGTGAACCAGCACATCAAGATCGGCACCGGGCAATTCATCGACGCCGGCCAGGAAATTCACCTCAGCAGCGGGATGAAGGTGGTGCTGGAAGCCGGGGCCGAACTGACGCTGGTCGGCGGTGGCAGCTTCATCAAGATCGATGGCGGCGGCGTGACCATGAGCGGGCCGGCGATCAACATCAACTCCGGTGGTGGACCGGGCAGCGGCACCGGCGCCGCCCCACTGCTGCCGGGCGTGTTGAAGCAGGCGGATGCCGACAAGGCTGGCGCTGTCCTGACCCCGGCACAAATCAACACCCTCAAACGTAATGCGCCGTTCTGCGAAGAGTGCGAAAAATGCAAGGCAGGTGCCTGTGCCATCTAATCGACTGACACCCAAGGATTGGCTGGCACAACAGCCGTTGCAGAAAGACGAGCGGCTGTATCTGGTCATCAGCGCCGCGAGCGATGCAGAGCCACTCAAGCCCTTTTATCAGCATGATACGGCTCCGCAACTTCTACCTATCTGGAGCGGAACACCGTACGCCGATTGGAAACCGGTGATGCCGTACCTCGCAGAAATCACCCCGAACGCTGAATTCTTGTCGTGGATTGCTGAAACTGACGCATTGGATTGGGGATGGCTCGCCGTGTCTACCTGCGATCCAGACCTGGTAATGGAACATTTACGTAGCCTGACCCAAGTGCGTATGCCGGATGCCACGGAAGTATTTTTTCGATTTTGGGATGGTCGGCATATCTACCCGATCATTGAGGCGCTTGGTCCCGCCACCGGAGAAGTTTTACCGGTATTCGAGCGATATCTGATCAATGGCAAAAGCGTTGAAGTGGGCCGAAGAGCAGTGCAGCCTGCAAAAGAGTGGCCTTGGTGGGAAGTGCCTCAAACGCTCTTGGATCTCCTCGCAAAAAAGGATCACACCACCGTAGTCGAGAACCTGATGCAGTGGCTATCAGAGGATTGTCCGGAGCTGTACTTCGAATTTCCCGAAGCCAACCTGCGTAGAAAGGTCGAGCGCTTCGTACGCCAAAACCCAAATACAGAAGAAATGGCAGAGCGTCTTGCTGCTGAGCTGACAAAGGAAGTCACGTCATGAATACCCCGATTGGTACATTGGTCCTGCGTGTGCTGGACGCCAAAACACCTGACGTGAACCTGATTCTCAAAGACTTCAAAAACTGCCTGAGCGATTACAAGGACTGGGCTGACGGTTTCTGGACGGGCTGGGCGCTGGATGTCGACCAGACCTTCAAGGTCGGCAACGAAGTCAGTGTCACTAAACGCAAGACCAAAACCGGCGCAGTGGAAACCTATGCAACCTGCCCACTGGTGGGTGATTTCACGCTGATCCACATGTTCGAGTCAGCGCGATTCGTCCCTATTGGCAATACTCCAGTAAAACTGGAGCCAGTGACCAAGGGCACCTTCTACGACGACGTTACCGGACCGGTCATCGAAACCATGATAGGCCCAAGCGGTATCAAGGTGGTTGAAGGTTGCAAGAAGGGGCAGACCTATCGCATCACGTTCTTTCCCAATGTCTCGCAGAACGACGTCAAAGCGCTCTATGACTCCTATCAAGGCGTTATCGGAAAACTTGACAGCTGGCTGCAAAGCGAATGGTCGAGCAAGTTTCAGCCGCAATGGGCCAGCTACTCGGCGGCAGATCGCGCCGGGCGTTCGGTCATTTTGCTTAAACGGGCACTGGATGGTTTTGAGAAAGCTCTGCTTCGTCTGTGGGACGACATCAAAAGCCTGTTCGAGCTGCTCGCTAATCCGCGAAAAAACTACGCAAAACTCAAAAAGTATCTGTCGGACATCGAAATCGACAAGCTCTATGCCGCGTCGAAAGAGTCCATCGCTTCAGGGTTGCTGATCCTCAGCGACGAGCCGCTGATGTTCATCTATGTCTCGGCGATTGTGGCATGGGTCGGCATGCTTCCGCCGCAGGTCATCGTCGACGTTATGACGGCGATTGCTTCGGAGTTTCTGATCAACGTACTGGTGGGTATCTGCCTGACGGGTGGTGCCGGACTGGCTGTAAGAGCAGGGACGAAAGTCCTGTCCACGGTCAAATCGGGTGAAGCGATCAAGTACCTGGATGATCTTGCTTCTACTCTGATGACACTCAGCAACAAACACGCCCTGCCCGCTCATGCGGAGGTGTCGAAACCAATCATCGCCAGCGCCAAGAATGTGCCGATGAAGCCTGCCAAAACGGCAGCATTGAAGATCGACGAAGCCGCCACTGAAGCGCCCAAGCCCAAACCCCAACCAGGCAAAGCCGCACCGAAGAGCCAGGTAGCGGAGCAACCAGCCAAAGGCCCGCTGCCGAAAACTTCAGACACACCGAAACAAGAGGTCAAGGACGCCTCCTCGTTTCCACGGGACAAAAAGCAGAAACAAACCTCGCTTGAGCCAAAGGAAAAGATCGACGACGCTCCTGATCAATCGAAGACACCTGACGACAAAAGCGCCACCTGCGCGAAGAAAACCTGCACCAATGGCTGCCCGGTTTCGATGGTGACGGGTGAAGAACTGTTGACTATTACCGACGGCGAACTCGGCGGTTTACTGCCCTTCACCTGGACGCGTCTCTATCGCACCAGTGCGGCGGAAATGGATTGCGGCCTCGGCTTTGGCTGGAGCCATGCCCTCGCCCAACGGGTGGACATCAATGGCGATGAAGTCATCTGGACCGACCACGAAAACCGTGTCACGACTTTTCCTATGCCGAGCGAGCAGCGTCCGGCAATCACCAACAGCCTTTCGGAAGCCGCGATCTTCATCGGCAACGACCCTTCCGAACTTATCCTCACACAGGCTGGTGAACGCAAGCAGTTCTATCACTTCTGCTTCAACAGCAAAGGCGCGACGCTGATCGCCATCAGCGACAACTACGACAATCGCCTGCACATCACCCGTGACATCCACGGTCGAATCAAGCGCGTGGATAACGGGGCCGGTCGAGCACTTCTGGTTCGGTACGACCGCAAACACATTGTCGCCATCGACTATCAGCAATTCGTTCCGGCAGACAATCTGGAAGATGCATGGAGCACCGTCCAGACGCTGGTCACTTACACGTACGATGCTCAACAACGCCTGATCAAAGCCACGAACGCTGCCGGCGAGTCGGAGCGTTACGCCTACAACGAACAGAACGTCATTCTCGAGCGGCAACTCGCCGGTGGCGCCAGCTTCTACTGGGAATGGGAAAAGGAAGGCAAGTCAGCGCGCTGCATCCATCACTGGGCCAGCTTCTCGCAAATGGACGCGCACTACGCGTGGGATGACAAAGGTAGCGTCACGGTTACCAACGCAGATGGCAGCGAAGAGGTCTACACCCACGATGACAAGGCTCGACTCGTCGCCAAGGTCGATCCGGATGGCGCGGAACACCTCAAGGCTTACGACGATCAAGGTAGGTTAATCGCCGAAAAGGATCCACTCGGCGCAGTCACTGAATACCAATACAACGAGGCCGGTCGACTGGTCGCGATCATCCCGCCGGAAGACATGCCGACCTCCTACGAGTACTACCACGGCTACGTCCGTGTGGTTAATCGTGGCCCGGCCAAATGGATCTACTGGCGTAACGACCAGGGCGATATCACCGAACAAATTGATCCAGATGGAAACTCGACCCACTACAGCTACGATCGCCAAGGACGTTTGCTGGAAATCAGACACCCTGATGGCAGCCGTCATCAACTGGGCTGGAATAACCTCGGCCAGTTGCTGGAGGAGCGCCTGCCCGACGGCGGTCAACGCAAATATCGCTACGACGCGCTCGGTCGGCAGATCACACGTCAGGCTGAAACCGGTGCAATCACCCACTACCAGTGGGATGCTGCAAACCGTCTGGCACAGATCACCCTGCCCGGTGGTGCCACGCGCGCGTTTACCTACAACCCGTACGGTCGCGTCACGGCTGAACGCGATGAACTGGGCCGCGTAACCCGTTACGAGTATGCCGATAACCTGCACCTGGTCAGCCGTCGTATCAACCCCGACGGCAGTCAACTGCGTTATCGCTATGACAACGCACGCCTGCTGCTCACCGACATCGAAAACGAACGCGGCGAACACTATCAGCTGGATTACTACTCGAACGGGCTGATCCAGCAGGAAACCGGTTTCGACGGACGCCGCACTGCCTACGAGTACGACCTCAACGGCAAGCTGCTGAAGAAAACCGAATTCGGCGACGACGGCAGCGAACTTGTCACCGAGTACCAGCGCGACGCCGCTGGCCGACTACTGGTGAAGACCCTGCCCGACGGCGAGGAAATTCACTACAACTACGATGCACTTGGCCGCCTGGTCAACGTGGACGATGGTCATTGGCCGCTAGCTTATGAATATGATGTGCAGGATCGGCTGATCACCGAGCATCAGGGCTGGGGCACCACGCGTTACGAATACGACAGCGTCGGACAGCTCAATCACTGCCGCCTGCCGGATGGCAGCACACTCGATTATCGCCACCAACCTGGCGGGCATCTGAGCAGTATCGACCTCAACGGCACACGCCTGACTTCCCACCAGTTCAGTGCCGGTCGTGAACAGCAACGTCAGCAAGGTCTGCTGCTCAGCCAATATCAATACGACGAACAAGGTCGCCTGCAAGCGCACAGCGTCAGTCAACGCGACAAAAACCTGTTCCAGCGTCGCTACAACTACGACGCCAACGGTAACCTCGCCGGCATCGACGACAGCCGTAAAGGCAATCGCAGCTACCACTACGATCCGCTGGATCGACTGATCAACGTACGTGGCGCAACACCCGAAAGCTTCGCCCATGACCCGGCGGGTAACCTGCTCGGTCAGACCGACATGCCCGTTGCCAACCTGGCCAACGTCAAAGGCAACCGCCTGCTGATGCAGGGCGACCGCCACTACGACTACGACGCCTACGGCAACCTGATCCGCGAGCGGCGCGGCGCTAACCAGAAACTCGTCACTGAATACCGGTATGACTGCCAACATCGTCTGATCGGCGTAAGCCTGCCGGGAGGCAGTACGGCGTCGTACAAATACGATGCCTTCGGCCGCCGCATCGAAAAGACCGTCGACAGCCATACCACCGAATTCCTGTGGCAAGGCGAACGTCTGATTGCCGAAAGTGCCGACAACCGCTATCGCAGCTACATCTACGAACCCGGCAGCTTCCGCCCCTTGGCGATGCTCGACGGCGAGGGTCCACTAAAGGCCACGCCGTTCTACTATCAACTCGACCACCTCGGCACTCCGCAGGAACTCACCGACTACAGCGGCGAGATCATGTGGTCGGCAAAATACCGCGCCTATGGCAACCTTGCGGCACTGGATGTCAGCGAAATCGACAACCCGCTGCGCTTTCAGGGTCAGTACTTCGACGCCGAGACGGGGTTACATTACAACCGGCACCGCTACTACAATCCGAGCACAGCGCGTTTTTTGACACCGGATCCGATCAAGCTTGCGGGTGGGTTGAACAACTACAGGTATGTACCTAACCCTACGGGCTGGGTTGACCCATTAGGCTTGGACACTACTCCTGTAGTATGTCCAGGCGGTCCAAACTGCACTGCCCCTGTCAAAACCTTGGATGAACTGGTACCTGGAGGCAGCGTCCCCAGTGTTAAAGATGGAGCGTTCAACAAATGGTTCAACGAGCTTACACCTGATGAGTTCGACACTGTTTGGTCCAATGAAGCTTATAAAAACGCCATTAAAGATCGGCTGAGATACCCGGGAGGAATGCATGAGTGGCACATGGTTTCGAGAGCTGACACATTTAAGCGCTGGGGCGTGAGTGCTGAACAGATATATGAGCTACGGACCGCAATTAGTGACGTGAAATTTGTAAACCCTACTGGTCATCATGGAGGCAAAGGGTCTACAAAAGCACACAATGAAATACTTAAAGTAATTGACAATTCGAAAGATTATGGCGAGTTCCGCCAAGGACTCAATGAATGGGCTGGCAGAAGACTAGACGGTGGCGTTGACTCCCTTCCTTCAGGTCTCAAAAATTAAGGCACAAAAAATGGTAGAAACAAAAACAGTCTCAATCTGGACTGCAAAAACTGGTTGGGAGCCGTCAACACTCCAGGAAATAATGTTGCCGGCATATTCAGAAGATGGAGACTCGCTTGGATGCGAGTTCACAAATGCGTTTTCACTTGGCTTTATAGATAATGATTTTATCGAAGCCGACAAAGTCGAAAACACCAACTCTCTCGAGAGCGCAATTAAAGGCTTTTCTTACGACTCCGATATATCCTCAGACATAAAATCAAAGAATATTCAGCCTACCAATCAAACAATAGACACTCTTATTGCAATATACGACTTCACTTTTCAAGGCAATCCACCAGCCCGCGTAATCCGAGGCAAAGAAATCACTTTCAGAGGCACATTCACATACAAAGAGTAGCGACAAACCTAATCCAAAGGGAATAGATTTATTTTCTTTAGCAAAAATAAATCTTCCCCCTTTTCATATGAAAAACTAAGTGCGCACAATGACGAGCAACTTTGAAATTGCGCTAAGCAAACACGAGTTCCCAGATTATTTTAGGGGCAAAGGAGAGTATTTCACGAGAGACCCCGACTGGGGAACTCAGCTACATATCAGAAACTGGCAGGATTCGAGCGTATTTTTAAAATCACTGAATAACTCCACAAATGTGCTGAAAAACGCATTTAGCTCGTATCTAAGCACTGTAGAACTTACGATAGCCGATGCACACGACCTTCTTGAGAACATCGGCTGCTATTACTACTTAAGAACCAAGCACCCCCATCTTTCGAAGGATGGATTCGATCTGATCCGAGACGCTGACAACAATGATAAACAAACAATCTCGGCAACAATATCCTTTCTCAAAAAAGCAGTTACGACCTACAACACTCCTGAAGAGCTTGAACTCTTCAATCGTCGGATCAATATACTTATCAACAGTGGAGGCCCAGACAACATCACCAACCTCTAACACAACCAAAGTTAACAAATCCATCCTTCACAGAACTAAACAACTAAAAAGACAGATTCATTTTCCTTTGAAGAAACAAATTCCCCATTTTTTTTGAACCCACTAAAGTAACTAAAATACTCAATATGAGCAGACACAAAATCATCCTATCGAATGACTGGATTGCAGAATTTAACAATACAGGTGAGTTCCATATGGGAGCAGAGGGTTGGGGTCTTCTGCTAACAGGTCCTAATCAAAGCCGCATCAATTATTTCAACGACCAAATCGTACTGGTAAACGATGATGAGGGCGTACACGCTAGATCGTGTATTCGCTTATCCGATAGTGGCGTGTACGGTTACCTCACCACTGCAGTGGACAGCAGTTGGGTCATCGACTTTTCACGAGGAATGATTGCTCCGCACCGGATCAGCATCCAGCAGCGCCACGATGGTTATGATGAGAGTGTATCAGTTCACGAGCAACCCGCATTCAAACGGACGAGGCAGTATATTAGCGTTAGTGGTAAACACATTTACCTGACCTTCCCCCTCACCCGCGACGAAGACTTTCCGAAAGTCTGGGAAGAGTATTTATCGATTCGACGACGGCAGATCGACGAGCTCTACTTTCGTAACTGAGTTCACCAACGAGGCCTATAACCAGAGGAAACTTATTTATTTTTCTAATCCAAAGAGGACAGATCTATTTTTTGCTGATTAAAATTGAAAATACATCTTTCCCTTTTGTCCAATCGATCTTCCCATGCGGCAAAATACTCGATATCGGATGGTATCCAGAATTCAGCATATACGGTTCCTTTGTAATCTCTATAATCCGCAATCAAGACTGGCAAAATCCGACTCATTGTGAAAAAGCCAAAACTGGGAAGAGTTCAAAATCGCGCTAGAGAACATATTGAAAAATCTGGAAAGCTAGTATCGATAAACGCTTCGGATATATGGAGTAAACCAACTGACCAAAACAACATCACCGCTATCCGCCCTCAATCATCTCCTCCAAAACCTCATACTTAACCACCACCCGATTCCCATACAACCGCTCCCTCTCCACCAACGCCCCCACCTGCCCCTTCTCCCTCACCTCCCGCCAAATCTCATTCTCCCGATACACCCGCTCCCCCTCCCGCACAAACCGATGCCCCACTTCAAACACGTGATACCGATAAGCCCGCTCCCGATCACACAACAACTCCCCCTCCAGCTGCGTCTCCCCGACCTTCAACGTCAGCTGAAAGCTGCGATCCGTCGGGTTGTGCAGTACCAGGTCGATGTAGTTGTAGAAGATCGCCGCGCCGGATCCGAATGGCAGGACGCGGCCGTCGTCCGGGAAGGGGTCGAAGCTGTGGTTGGCGCGTTCGATGACGACCAGCGGTGAGTGAATGGCCATCCAGTGGATGAGGTTGCTGAGTTGGCAGATGCCGCCGCCGATGCCGGTGCGGGCTTCGCCGAATGAGAGTTCCATACCTTCGACGTAGCCGCGTTGGCGGGTCGGGCGGCCGACGAGGCGGCAGAAGGAGAAATATTCGCCGGGGGCGATGGTGACGCCATCGATGGCGGCGACGGCGAGTTTGAGGTTGATGACTTTGTTGTGTTGCAGCGCGAGGTCGGAGTCGCCGAGTTTGCGGATCAGTTTTGAGGTGTGTTTGAGGTAGCGGTAAGGCAAGCGCTCGGACGTCGTGGCAGGCCGCGCGTAGCGTTTGCTCGAGCAGTGCCAGGCGATGTGGCGGAACAGTCTTTTTTGCCACACGCGCAGCCAGTAAAGGGCCGGGTGGTAGAGGGAAAGTGGTTTCATCCTTCGCGAACGGCGCGGGCCGTTGTCTTCCTTGAGCTTGAAAGGGCGGCGCATCTTACCGTGGAACCGCGCTTGATCGCCAAGCGCCTCACCTGCGTCGCAAGCCGTAACAAGTCGCCCGGCCCGGGCGCTTAGAAATTAAGCTTGAACTAAGGTTGCGTCCCTACCATCCGGGCCACAAAGCAGCGGTTCTGTGTGCTGATTGCCGTCAGCAGAACCCTTCAACTTGAAGTGAGCCCGGACCATGAGTGCGATCGATTCCACCTCTAAACAACTGCCCGCCTTCAGTCTTGTATTGGTCAATTACAAGACGCCGGAAATAACCCGGATGTGCCTGGAGTTTCTCCAGCAATACGTCAAGGAGCATCAAATTCCAGTGTGGGTGGTGGACAACGATTCCGCCGATGAAAGCCTGATTTACTTGCGGTCTCTGGACTGGATCAACTTGATCGAGCGCCCTTCTCCCGGCAAGGAAGCGGGGCATATTGCTCATGGCAAGGCACTTGATCTGGCACTTGCGAAAGTTGAAACCGATTACCTGTTTTTGCTGCACACCGATACTTTCGTTTTTGACAGTACTGTCTTTTCGATGATGATGAATGAGTGCATGCAATCTTTGGATACAGCGGCGGTCGGTTGCGTCGAACAATTGGATCGAGGCGTCCTTAGAGACACTTGGCGTTTGTCTTCTCGTTATTTCAAACACTATTTCCGCCGGGCAAAACAGCATTTCGGGTTGCCGTCCCGAGATCCAAAACCCTACCGGGAAACTCACCTGAAAAGCTTCTGCACCTTGTGGAATGCTCGGTTGATCAAGGCTCACGGGCTGCATTTTTCGATGGACGACCGGGTCCCGGGATACACGCTGCAGGATCGTTTAAGCAGCCTTGGCTACGGCATCAAATGCCTCTCGCCGCGGACGATCTTCCGCTACCTGGATCACATCCAGGCCGGCACCGTGGCCGCGATCGGTGGATACGGCAAACAGCACCGCCGCACCACCATGTATCAGGAAACGCTCAAGCGCCTTCAGTTACAACAGGGCATGCGACCCGCCAAATCGTAAGACAATAAAAAAGGGCGACTTCAAAGTCGCCCTTTTTGCATCTGAATTCTTTGGCCTCCACTCCGAGGAGGTGTTCGCCCAGTGTAATGGCCTGGCAATCCATGCACCGGTAAAGAGCCCTGACACTGGGCGAACGCGAAGGATTTTAATGGAAATTGGCGGATATGTCGTCCTGCTTCAACATGAAATTTATGTACTGAAAAGTTAAAGAAAATATTCGTCGATATTTCCCGACAAACTTTCTGACATCACCACCTCGAATACTTCATATGACTGTTCTCATACAATTACTTGTACAAGAGCAGCCATTCTGTAGAGTCAATACTCAACTTTCATGCTGACTGGTCACTTTTAATACATCGGTGTAAGTGACCACGACGCTTTGCCCGACTTTCAAATCTTTCAGTTTGGCCTGAATCTCAGGCTTTTCGACGTTGAGGTTTTTCGACTGGCCCGACGGGTTTTCCAGGGTCACCTGGTTTGTCGCCAAATCAATTTTGGTGATTTTCAGTTGCACCTGAACTTGGCGGAAGGCCTCGCCACCGGGGTTGCTGCTGCCCACGGCGTTGCGCAGTTCACCGGTGCGCTCGGTGGAGCCTGGCAGACCTTTATCCACGTCGGTGTCCAGATAAGCGGCCACAGAGCGGGTCACTTCGATCTGTACCAGATCGCCCACTTTCAAATTACCGAGGTTTTTCGCCTTGTCGCTGAGCTGAATGTGCACCTGGCGACCTTCCGCGCCTTCCAGGACCACTTGATGATTGGCCGGGTCAACCGCCAGCACTTTGGTGGTGACCCGGTCGGCCTCGACAGCGGCCGACAGCGGGATATCGGCGGCCATCGCCGAAAGGCTGGCCGTAGAAAGGACGGTGGCAAGTGCTATGGCGTGCGTCAGTGCTTGGAGCTTCATAAGCGGTACATTCCCTGTGATGGATGGCAGCACCCATCGCCAACGTGGTCAGCGACGGATGTGCCACTGAGCATAGACGCCCTTCAGGGTTTGTTCCGCGATCGTTGCGCGGTGTCCTGCGCGGTGGACTCGCCACTGGCGGGGCCTTTCCCGGAGCTCTGCCGCTGTTTGGGATCGGTGGGACGCAGTGCGTCGTTGTCGCGCTCGGTTTCACCCGGCGGACGAGGTTCGTCGGGGTGCTCGTTATCAGGGACAGTGTTCATTCCAGGCCTCCTCAGGCTTCGGGGTCGTCGAGTTCCCGCACGACGTTCATGGCGGGCGAGTCCTTGTGCAGGTCATCGGCCTTGGCTCTGAGAATCTGCCACTGCTCAAGATCGATGGCACCTTGGCCGAGCAAATCGTCAGCGATGCGCTGCAGATCGAAGTAATGGGCATCCGGGGATTGTTGCCAGTACGTCTGATCGTCAAACATTTGCTGCCAGGTCGTCAGGTCTGGAGATTTCAGTTCCTCGCTCATGGATCGGATCCTCGGCCATGTTCCTCGGTAGAGGGGGCATCATGGACAGAGTTCCAATCGATTCCTTCGCAGGCATGGTGCGCGGAATCAGTACCCGGTCATTTCCAGATAGCCCTGCCCGCCCCGATTGCCGCTCAGGCGCACCGGCCCTTCCCAATACGGAATGCGCAGGTTCATCCAGGCGTCGGGGTTGATTGCATCGAGGGTGATCTGCAGGTTTTTTTGCGGAATGTCGATCGACCAGCGCACCGGCATCGAACGGCCGGCGACCTTCGCAGTGCCTTGCGGGGTCAGCTTGATCTGCTCGGCGTGCAGGGTTTCGGTCTGGCCATCGGCGGCAATCCACGTGCCGGTCAGGTACGGCGCCCCTTCCTTCTGGCGCATGCGGTACAGCATGACGTGTTCGCCGCCGTCCAGATGCAGGGAGAACCAGTCCCAGCCCGTCTGATTGGCGGTCAGCGGCTGGCTGCTCCATTCGCGGTCGAGCCAGGCCGGGCCGTTGACGGTGTAGGTCTGACCGCCGATCTGCAGGGTGCCGCTGGCCTGGAAAAACGGCTGGCTGTAGTAATACGACGCCTGGCCCTGTTCGGATTTCTGGCTGAAACCCTTGTCGCCCTGCAGCACCAGCGGGCGGCTGGAGGTCAGGCGCAGCTGGTAGCTGAAGTTCTTGTCCCGGGCGCTGAGTTGCAGGTCGGCCAGCGGATCGCTCGCCTGACTGACGAAACGCCAGTCATCGATCCACGCCTCGAACGGCGCCGCACGCACCCCGGCCTGCCCGACGCCGCCACGGGCGTAACGCTCGGCGGCGTGGTGGACGCTGGCCGAGGTCACTGCCGCGTGCCCGAGCCAGATCGTCTGGTTGGCCCAGCCCGGTTGCTGCGGCGAGGCGTTCAGGGCGCTGCGGAATAACGTCCACTGCACGCCGAAATCGTTGCCCTGCGCATCCTTGAGATTGGCCGTCACGTACCACCATTCGATGCGAAAGCCGTCATGGGCGCCGTGATCCGCCGGGAAGCTGAACACCCGCCCCGGCACCACCGGTGTAAACGCCTGCGCCTGAGCGCCCATGCCGGCGAAACCCTTCTGCTCCGCTGTGGGGTTGTCGCAACCACCGAGCAACAACGCCAAAAACACCAGCGCAAACCTAGTCCTCATGAGCAAACGTCCTCAGCAAGTCCGCCGGTTGCGTGCGGTACAGCGAATACAGCGGCCACGCCGAGGCCAGCAAGGTCGCCAGCAGCGCCAGCCCCATCAGTTGCAGCAACTGCCATGGAAACACCCGCAGCGGCAGACGCCAGCCAAAGGCCTGCACGTTGATCACCGCGTCCAGACACCACGCCAGACCGATGCCCAACGGCAAGGCCAGCACCAGCGTCAGCAGCGCCAACAGCCACGTTTGCCCGAGGTTGAGCAGCATCAATTGCCGCCGCGTCACACCCAGCGCCCACAACGGTGCGAGCTGGCCGAGGCGGCTCTGGCTCTGGGTCAGCAGGCTGATGAACAGCGCCACGCCGGCGACGGCCAACGTCAGGCTATTCAGCGCGGCGGTCGCGGCAAAGGTGCGTTCGAAGACTTGCACCGACCAGCCCTTGAGTCGCGCCTGATCGACGATCCGGCTGTCATCGAGCTGGAAGCGCGCCTGCAAGGCCGTGAGCAGCGCCGGGATGTTCGGCGGGTCGATGCGCAGGTTGAAGCGGTTCGGCGTCAGCTGCGGCCAACCGCGCAACAGGTGATTGCTGTTGACCAGCACATGGCCCTTCGGATTGCCGTAGTCGGCGTAGATCCCGACGATACGCGGCGACCACGACCCGCCCGGCGTGGGAATCGTCAGGTGATCGCCCGGCGTCACTTTCAAGCGACGCGCCAGTTGTTCGCTGAGCATCACCGCGTCGTCCTTGGCCAGCGCCGCCCACGGGTCATCACCCCGAGATTCGAGCAACGGCCAGTGCTGGCGATAGTGCGGATGATCGATGATGCCGAACACGTCCGCCGGCCAGCCTTGCAGCGACACCGAAACCTGCCAGTTGGGCATGATCGCGGTGACGCTCGGTTGCTGTTTGAGCCAGGTGGACAGCTCTCGTGCCTGCGCCGGGTTGCTCGGATTCAGATAAAGCTCGGCGGTGAGCCGTTGTTCGAGCCAGTCGTTGAAGGTCTGGCGGAAACCGGCGGTCATGCTGCCGGCGCCGATGTTCGCCGCCATTGCCAGCAGCAGCGCCATCAACGCCAGGCTCAGCGCCGGCAATTGCTGGCGGCAATCGGCGAGAAACCACTGCCCGAGGACCGATCGGCTACGCCCGAGCAAACCGTTGAGCAGCGCACTGAGCAACACCGGCAACGCCAGCGCCGCGCCGAGCAACAGCCCCGCCATCAACACAAAACCGCTGGCGAGACTGTTGCCCCACACCAGCGCCGCCAAGGCAATCGCCGCACACACGCCGGCCACCCAACCCTGACGCCGCAACCAGCGCGCATGTTGCTGATGCCAGGCTTGCGGATCCGCCACCGCCAGCAACGGCAGCCGCGCCGCCCGCAGCAGGCTGTTGGCCCCGGCCAGTAACGCACCGAGCAGACTCAAGCCGATGCCGCTGAACCACCACCACGGACTCAGACGCAACTGCCCCGCCACTTCCGCGCCGTACAGACCGCGCAGGCTGGCGGCGACATCCGGCAACAGCACGCTCGCCAGCCAATAACCGCTGACCACGCCGAACAGCCCGCCGATCAACGCCAACGCGCCGAGCTCGACGATCAGGCAAGCGATCAACATTCGCGCACTGACCCCGCAGGCCCTCAAGGTGCGCAGCAATCCCCGGCGTTGTTCAAGCGCCAGACCGATGGCCGCGTGGACGATGAACAAACCGACAATGAACGAGAGAAACCCGAGCGCATTGAGGTTGAGGTGGAAGCTTTCGGTCAGACGCGCAAGGTTGTTTTCCTCGCCACTGCTTTTGAGCTGCAACTGGCCTTTGAACGCGGCCGGGACGTCGGCGTGAAAATCCTTCGGCAGCAGCAGACGCGACAGTTGCTCGGGTTGTTCGAGCACGCGCTGAGCGGCGCCAATGTCCACCAGCAGCACGCCGGGGGCCATGTCGGTTTGCGCCCGCAGCGGCGGCAGCGTCTGGCCGGTTTCGCTGGCCGGGGTCGCGCCCTCGGCGAGGTTCAGCGCCCGCAAGGTCTCGGGAGAAATCCAGGTGCTGCCCGGGGGGGTGAAGAATTCGACAATCCGCTCGATCGGCATCGCCTGCCCGGCCACTGCACTGTCGCCGGGCAAGGACACTGGCTCGATGCCCATCAATTGCAGGCGCTGGTTTTCGTGGTCCTTGAGCGTCAAGCGCCCTTGCAGCACCGGCGACACCGGCCAGCCCAGACGCCGCAGGTCAACGAACCATTGTTGCGGGAACGTTGCGCCGTTCGGCGTACTGAGGCTGGCCTGAGGTTCGCCGCCGATCATTTGGCTGGCCCGCGCGTAACTGTCCCGCGCCTGACTGTTGAGGGCTTCGACTCCGGTCAACAGGCTGGTGGCCAGCCACAACCCGGTCAGCACACTGAAAAACTGTACCGGATGGCGCCGCCAGTGACTGAGCAGCGCCATCAGCGCGTGACGGAAAACCTTCACGTCAACCGACCGCTGGACAGCACCACGCGCTCCGCCAGCCGCGCGGCCACGCGCTGACTGTGGGTGACCATCAGCAAGGTGGTGGGTGTGTCGTCGAGCAATTCCAGCAACAGTCGCAGCACTTCGTCGCTGGTGGCTTCGTCGAGGCTGCCGGTGGGCTCGTCGGCCAGCAGCAGTTTCGGTTGCGCCGCCAGCGCCCGACCGAGCGCGACCCGCTGTTGCTGGCCGCCGGAGAGTTGTTCGGGATAGCGCTTGAGCAATTCGCCCAGCCCCAGACGCTGCACCAGATGCTGCTGCCAGCGCGGGTCATGCCGCCCGGCGAGCCGCGCCTGAAACGCCAGGTTGTCCTCGATCCGCAGGCTGCCGATCAGGTTGTACTGCTGGAACACCAGACCGATTTCGGTGCGCCGCCAGTTGGCCAGTTGCGCCTCGTTCATGCGGTCCAGCCGATGTTCACCGCTGCTGATGCTGCCGCTGTCGACCTTGTCGAGCCCGGCGATCAGGTGCAGCAGCGTGCTCTTGCCGCTGCCCGACTCGCCCATCAGCGCCAGACTGCTGCCGGGCCTGAGCGTCAGGTCGATGCCTTGCAGCACCGGCAACGGGCCTTGCGGGGTGAGGTAGCTTTTGAAGACGTTTTGAACCTGGAGCATGCCGCCATCCGATCGATCCGTGTCGGCCAAGGATAGCGGATACCGACGCGTTACTGACCCACCGCCACACTCGTCGGCGCTTCACCCGGCGTCACGATGCTGTTCAGGTCGATGTGTTTCCACTCGGGTTTGGCCCCCAGCCGCGCGTTGAAGCGGTAGTTGAAGGTGAATTCATCCGCCGTCGCCACGCTCAACGGTTTGCCGTACACCGCTTCGATTCCCGGCAGGTCGTAGCCCATCAACTGCAACAGGGTCGGGAAGATGTTGTAGTGACTGGAGCGATCCTTGTTCGCCGCCAGTTGCGCCGACCAGTCGAGTGTCTGCAACTGATCGCCCTGAATCACTACCAGCGGCACCAGCCCTTCTTCCTCCACCGGGTCGCCGCCGCAGTGAGTGTTGAGCCCGGGATTGCCGCGTTCGTGCAAGTCCTGCCCGTGGTCGGAGGTGTAGATCAGCAGCGCGTTGTTCAGATTGGCCTGGGCAAACACCCGCGAAAAGAACTCGCCGACATTCCACAGCACCGTGTTTTTGTAGGCATTGCGATACAGCACCCAGTCATCCGGCTGGCCGTTGAAGCCGGTGCGTTCACCGGTGTCGGCGACTTCCGTGAACTGCCCGCGGGGCAAGGTCGGGCGGTAGGCCATGAAGGCGTCCGGGTATTTGTCGTGTACCGGGAAATGCGCGCCGACCTTGTTGATCAGCACCAGCTGCGGTTTACCGTCGTTGAGCAGTTCGATCAGCTTGGCGGCGGCAGCCATGTCGCGGTCGCGCACGCTGGTCTGGTCGAATTGCACGAATTCGTCGATGTCCTTTTTCTCGGCATCGTTCATCAGGTTCTGCAGGTTGCCGCCGGTGCGCTGAGCGTCGATGTAGACCGTGCGCAGGCCGGCCTTTTTCGCGTACTGCCAGATCGACGGCAGCGTGCTGTTGATCCGCATGTAGTCGGCGCGGGTGCCGCCGTAGCGCAGGGTGATGTTGGTGTCGGCGCTGCAATTGGCGATGGACGCCGCGTAGCCGTAATTGAAGATCTCGACGCCGGGACGGGCCTGCTTGAGGTTGCTGTGCACGCCGAACGGCGCGTTGATATCCAGGTAATTGCCGGAAATGCTCTCGTCGATGATCAGCACGATGTCGTGGCCGACCGCCGGGCCATTGCGCGCCAGGGTCACCGGCTCACGCGGACCGACGGTGTTGTGCAGCGCTTCGTAGCCGAACAGGTTCAGATAGGCCAGCGGCGTGTACATGATCGGCAACCCGCGCGCGCCCTCCCCGGCGCGCACGAACAGTACGGCGCTGAGCAGCAACACACCGCACAACGGCGCAGCGATCCGCAAGGCGTTGGGCACCGGGATCGTGTGCCGGGGCTTGAGACCGATCCCGAACAACAGCAACAACCCGTTGAGCAGCCCGTGGATGATCGCCCCCCGGTACTGATACGCCGCTTCCTGGATGAAGCCGCCGGAGTACACCAGTGAGACAAAACTGCTATAGGTCAGGTAATCGGCGGTGACCCTCGTGTAAACGTCGAAGAACACCGCCGAAACAAACAGGGTTAATGCGAACAAATGCCGAATGAAAGTCTGACGTATATAGGCTGTCAGTAATAATGCGAAAGTCAGCGTCAAAAACATCGCGCCAAAAAGAAGTACTGCCAGACCGATACCCATCGCATTTAAACGGTCAAGGTAATATTCGGAATAAAGCAATAGATAAATAATTAAAAGCAGTTCTTTCAGATATCGAAACATGGCAATTCCGGAGTGCGTCCGACGAGAGGTTGTCAAGGGTTTGTCGGTCAAAATCTGACACTAGCACCGGGCCATTAAAGCGCAAGAAATGTCGGACATAATCAAAAAGCGTCAAAAAAACGTTGACTCAAATCTGACACACCCAAGTCGTTAAAACCCTTGAAATACGTGGCCTACGACCGTTTATCGTTTTCTTCGAACACGTCAAGAACGGGACAAATCCAGCTACAGCAAGCACTTGATGGCCTTTCGCCCCCAAAAATGGGGGTGTTATACCCTTGCAACATGTCATTTTGCTGACACGCTTTTCCCACGCTGCGCTATACCCCTTTTGACAGTTCCATTTTCAATCTTCCATCACCGTCTTACGAGGCACGCCAATATGGACGTGAGCGTATTTGGTACGGGCTATGTTGGCCTGATACAAGCAGCCGCACTTGCCGATGTCGGACATCGCGTATTGTGCGTCGATATTGACCCGAACAAGATTAAACAACTGCAACAGGCGGTACCGCCTATTAGCGAACCGGGTCTTTCGGCAACTTTGGAAGAAAACATCAAGGCCGGGCGTTTGTTATTCAGTACCCAGGCCAGCGATGCGGTGGAACATGCCGAACTGATCTTCATCGCCGTGGGTACGCCAGCCGACGAAGACGGCTCCGCCGACCTCAGCCATGTGCTCAACGTGGCGCGGCAGATCGCAAGCTTCATGGAAGACGATCGCACGCTGATCATCAAATCCACGGTGCCGGTCGGCACGGCGGATCAGGTGCTGCACACCGCCGAAGAAGAACTGCAGCGGCGCGGCAAAAATGGTCTGGCGGTGCGAGTGGTGTCCAATCCGGAATTTCTCAAGGAAGGCAGCGCCCTCGCCGACTGCATGCGGCCGGACCGGATCATCGTCGGCACCCGCGACGAACAGGCCCGCGAACAGATGAGCGAGCTGTACGCGCCGTTCTGCCGCAACCACGAAAAACTGATGTTCATGGACAACCGCAGCGCCGAGCTGACCAAGTACGCGGCCAACGCCATGCTCGCCACCCGCATCAGCTTCATGAACGAGCTGGCCAACCTCACCGAACTGCTCGGCGCCGACATCGAAGCGGTGCGCAAGGGCATCGGCTCCGACCCACGCATCGGCTATCACTTCATCTACCCGGGCTGCGGCTTCGGTGGCTCGTGCTTTCCCAAGGACCTGCGCGCCCTGCTGCACACCGCCGAACACAACGGCATGCCATTGAAACTGCTGCGCAGCGTCACCGACGTCAATGACGCGCAACGGCACATTCTGTTCAGCAAACTCAGGGCGCAATTCCCTCAAGGCCTGGCCGGCAAATCCATCGCGATCTGGGGCCTGGCGTTCAAGCCGAACACCGATGACATGCGCGAAGCCCCGAGTCGTTATCTGATGGAAGCGCTGTGGGCCGAAGGCGCCAGCGTGCAGGCCTACGATCCGGAAGCGATGTCCGAGTGCCGGCGCCTTTACGGTTACCGTAATGACCTGCATCTGTGCGCCACCCGCGACGACACCCTGGAAGACGCCGACGCGTTGGTGATCTGCACCGAGTGGAAGAATTTCCGCGTGGTGGATTTCGAGCTGCTGGCCAGCAAGCTGCGCTCGAAAGTCATCATCGACGGACGCAACCTCTACAACCCGGAACAAGTCGCAGCCGCCGGCCTGCACTACAGCGGCATCGGTCTGCGCCACATCGCGCCTGACGGGTTGCGGCCATGAAAATCCTCGTCACCGGTGCGGCCGGGTTCATTGGTGCTCATTGCGTGCTGCGGCTGGTGCGCGATGGGCATCAGGTGATCGGCCTGGACAATTTCAACGGCTACTACGATCCGCAGCTCAAGCACGATCGGGTGGACTGGGTGCGCAAGCAGACTGGAGATTTCCAGCTTGCCACGATTGATCTGGCCGACGCGTCGGCGCTGCAAGCACTGTTCAGCAGTGAACGACCACAAGTGGTGGTGCACCTCGCGGCGCAGGCCGGGGTGCGCTATTCGCTGGAAAATCCACGGGCCTATCTGCACAGCAACCTCGATGGTTTCCTCAACATCCTGGAGTGCTGCCGCCAGTACCCGGTCGAGCACCTTATCTACGCCTCGTCCAGTTCGGTGTACGGCGCCAACCAGCGCACACCGTATTCGGTGCAGGACGGCGTCAATCACCCGCTGTCGCTGTACGCCGCGACCAAGAAAGCCAATGAATTGATGGCCCACAGCTACAGCCATCTGTTCGGCATCGCTTGCACCGGGCTGCGCTTTTTCACGGTCTACGGGCCGTGGGGCCGGCCGGACATGTCGCCGATCCAGTTCGCCAAGGCCATCAGCGAAGGCTCGCCACTGAAGCTGTTCAACTACGGCGAGCATCAGCGCGATTTCACCTACATCGACGACATCATCGAAAGCATCGCACGCCTGATCGAGCTGGCACCCCGGGCCAATCCCGAGTGGAACCGCGAACAACCCGACCCGGCCAGCAGCATGGCGCCGTGGCGCTTGTTCAACATCGGCGGCCAGCACCCGGTGGCGCTAAAAACCTACCTCGCCCTGCTGGAAAAACACCTCGGCCAGAAAGCCGTGGTCGAGCTGCTGCCGCTGCAACCGGGCGACGTACTCAATACCTGCGCCGAGGCCAGCGACCTGGCCCAGGCCACCGGGTTTCAGCCCCGGATAGAGCTGGATGAGGGACTGGGGCGGTTTGTCGCCTGGTTCCGCGATTACTACCCCACTGCCTATCGCCCACGCGCCGTTCGCGGCTGAACATCAGCGGAGGACTCCATGACTGGACTTGAGAAAGGTATACCGATCCAACAACTGGTGCGTGACAAACGCATGGATCCGGAACAGCGAATGCGCCTCGACGCGGCAATTCACCGCCAGGGCCAGGGCTGGATGACCGGTCGAGAAGGTGGCCGGCCGTGGCAACTGTCGCGCACCAATCGGGTGGTCGCCTGTCTCGGCGCCCTGATGATTCTGCTGATGATTTCGCCGCTGCTGATCGGTCTGGCGCTGGCCATCAAGTTCACCAGCAAAGGCCCGGTGATGTTCGTGCAGAAACGCACCGGCTATCGCGGCCGCAAGTTCGGCATGTACAAGTTCCGGACCATGGTCGCCAACGCCGAAGAGCTCAAAGAGTCGCTGCGCCACCTGAACAAGCACGGTGCCGACGCCATCGACTTCAAGATCGACCAGGACCCGCGCATCACCGGGATTGGCGGCTTCCTGCGGCGCACCAGCCTCGACGAGCTGCCCAACCTGATCAACGTAGTGACCGGCGACATGCGCCTGGTCGGCCCTCGCCCGACCTCGTTCAACACCTACCGCTACAAGGACAGTCACCTCGCGCGTCTGGCGATCTACCCCGGCATGACCGGCCTGTGGCAGATCTCCGGACGCAGCAATATCGACTTCGACCAGCGCGTTGAGTTGGACCTCAGCTATATCGCCGAGCAGAGCCTACTGCTTGATCTGAAGATTCTGTTGAAAACCCCCTTCAAAGTATTCAGCGGCCACGGAGCAAGCTAATGGACGGTTCAACCAACAAAAGCCTGAGCATCGCCAGCCCCAGCGAGTCGAACCTGACCTCGACCGTGCTGGACCTGGATCTGCGGATCCTGTTCCTGACCGCCGCCAACCCCGGCGCCGGCACCACCACCAGCGCCCTGGCCATGGCCAGTCAACTGGCGCAGATGAGCAGCGGCCAGGTGTTGTACGTCGACGCCAGCCAGTCGGCGAGCAACCTGACCCAGCAACTGAACCTGAGCAAGGAGCGCGGCCTGCGCGACCTGTTGTTCAACCCGGACAACCCGCCGCTGTTGCAAGACTGCGTGGTGCAGGTGTCGAGCCTGCCATTCCACGTGCTGCCCAACGGCCGGCCGATCCGCACCCTGGAGCACCTGACCGCCGAGCGTCTGAGCCCGTTGCTCGATCAACTGGGCAGCCAGTACCGCTTTGTAGTGATCGACGGCGACGCGGTGTATTCGGCGGCCGACACGCTGGTCATCAGCACCCAGGTCGACGGCGTGGTGTTCGTGGTACGCGCCGAAGACACTCGCTGGGAAGTTGCCCAGGCGGCGGTCCAGCGCTTGACCCAGGCCGGGGCGAAAGTGGTCGGCAGCGTGTTCAACCGACGCAAGTACTACATGCCTAAATGGCTCTACAAAAACCTGTAAGCAACCGCAAAGGATGACGCCATGAACGCCAGGATTCTTGTGCTGCTGATGCTGCCGCTTGCAGGCTGCTCGAGCACCTCCGAAACCCAGAACATGCCGGTGAATATTCTCACCGCTACCCCGGCCAACGCCCAGGCCACCGACATGCCGAAGGTCGAGCAGACCCTGCGCCCGCAGGATGTGCTGGACGTGATCTTCCACATCAGCACCAGCGGCTCGGACGCTTATCGCGTGCAGTCGGGGGACCAGATCGGCCTTAACTTCACTGCTGCCAGCCAGCTCAATGGCAACCAGTTGGTGCTGCCGGACGGCACCATCGAACTGCCGGGCGCCAACACCTCGGTGAAAATCGCCGGGCTGACCAGCGAAGAAGCGCGCCAGGAAATCCAGCGCGCCTATCAACGCAAACAGTTGTTCCAGCCCAACCGCAATCAGTTGACGGTGCAGATCATCAGCCCGCTGACCAACGAGCAGAACCTGAAAAGCGCCCTCAACCACCCGGCCACCGGCATGAGCCGCGAGATCACTGTCGGCACCGACGGCTACGCGAGCTTCCCGGAAATCGGCGCGGTGCCGCTGCAAGGCATGACCGTCAACCAGCTCGAAGCCTTCCTCAACAAAAAGTACGCGCAACTGCCGGGCCGCATGACCGTGGACGTGCTGCTCAAGTCCACCGCCGGCAACGAAATCTATGTGCTGGGTGAAGTCGGCCAGCCGGGTTCCTACCCGATCCGTCGGCCGGTGTCGGTGCTTGAGGCACTGACCCTGGCCCGCGGCACCAACGTCAAGGCGCGGCTCGATTCGGTGATGATCATGCGGCGCAACGGCAATCAGGTGCAGGCGGTGCGGTACGACGTCGAGAAAGCGTTGTCGGGCGAGGCGCCGCAAATCGCCTACCTGCAACCGGACGACATGCTGTACGTGCCGAAAACCAAACTGGCCAGCGCCGGCGAACTCGCCCGGCAACTGGCCGACGTGGTGCTGTTCCAGGGCGTGGGCTTCAGCTTCGGCTACCGCGTCGACAACAAAGACAGTGACAGCAACTGAAGCTCAGGTGACCGACATGAACCCAAAGGAAAACTACCTGCATGAGTTCTTCAGGATCTTCTTCGCCAACAAGCAACTGGTGAAACGGGTCTTCCTGATCTTTGCAGTGATCGCGCTGGTGCTGCCGCTGCTGCTCAAGCAGACCTTCGATATCACCGCTCAGGTGATCGTGCAGTCGAAAAAACTTTCACAGGGCGACGCCACCACGTCGCTGACCGTGGACAACGCCACCTTCATCCCGCCATCGCTGGCGGACATGGAAACCGAGAGCAACATCCTGCGTTCGCCGGCGCTGATCCGTCAGACCATCAGCGAGTTGCGCGACAAGGGCGAATACACGCCTTCACCGGGCATGTTCAGCAAACTGGTGAGCGAGCCGTTCAAGCGCTACATCAGTTCGCCGCTGCGCCAGTACGTGATCAACCCCGTGCGCAACACCCTGGGGCTTGAGACCGATCCGGTGCGCGACACCGCGCTCGATGCGCTGACCCAGGATGCGATAGACAGCCTGAAAATCGAGACCCTGCCTGGCTCCAACGTGATCTCGATCATCTACAGCTTCCCCGATCCGCATCAAGGCACGACCTTCGTCTCTGCCCTGTTGCAGAACTATCTGGTGAGCCGTCAGGCGCTGCAGTCGATCGACCTGCCGCAATCGTTCTACGAAACCAAGAAACACCTGTATCAGGTGCGCCTCGATGGATTGGAAGGCAATCGCCAGGCGTTGCTGGAAAGTGTCGGCGCGTCGGATCCGAAGGAGGAAATCACCTTCCGCCTCAACGCGATCAACACCGAAGAGCAGGCGCTGAACCTGTATCGCGACCGCCTGCTGCAAAGCCAGCGCTGGCTCGAGTACCTGAAGACCGCGCTGGCCGCCGCCAGTAACAGCAAACTCAACGACTACACCTTCCCCTACACCTTCACCACCACGGTCGACAACGTGGCGTTCGAGGATCGGGAAATCAAACAGATGGGCGAGCAACTGACCACCCAGGTCAGCCGCTACATGAACGATCTGGCAGTGTTCCAGCCCGGCAGTGAACCGATGTTGCTGACCCGCGAGCAGATTGCCCGCACTCGCCAGCAGTTCCTCAAGGTGGTGAGCAACCGCATCCAGGAGCGCACCAACGATCTGGCGGTGGTCCAGCAGGTGATCGATCAGAAAACCGCGCGCATCGCCGAGTTCAAGAACCGTATCCACGAGCTGCAGCAAACCCAGAGCAAGCTGCGGCAGATGGACACCGAGATCGATGCCCTGCACGCCGCGTTCTCGACCTACGCCCAGCGTTTTGCCGAAAGCAGCACCACCCGTTCGCTGAGCGATGACCTGTCCAACGCCCGGGTGTTGAGCCCGCCGTTCGAACCGACCGAACCGGCGTTCCCCAAGCCGATGCTGATCATTCCGTTCGGGCTGTTCACCGGTTTGCTGCTGGCGATTGCACTGGTCTACGTGCGTGAGTTCTTCGACCACCGCTTCAAACACCCGGCGCAAATCAGCCACGAACTGGGCCTGCCGGTGCTGCTGGTGATCAACGACCAGAACGCGCAACCGAGCAATCCGCACAAGAACTGGACCGTGCCGAGCTTCGTGCACTGGGTGCGCAATTGAACACGTCCTCCACCCCGAACGCCGCCCTGCCGATCATGCATTTGCTCAGCAGCGGCGGCTTCTACGGGGCCGAGCGGATGTTGCTCGATCATTGCCTGGCGACACCGGGGCAGCACCAGGTGCTGTTCCTCGATGCGCCGCCGGAACTGATCGCGCGCTTTCGCGAGGCTGGCGTCGACGCACAAGGCTGCGCAGGGCTCGCTGCCCTGCTGCGGCACCTGCGTCAGCGCCGGAGCGAGCGTCCGTTAATCAATACCCACAATTTCAAGGGACTGTTGTTCGGTTGGGTCGGCGCCACGCTGTTGCGCCTGCCGCTGGTCATCACCCAACACGGCTTCACCCCGCGCAGCCGCAAGCAGAAGTTCTACACCTGGCTGAGCCTGCAACTGTGCCGCACGGCGTCGGTGGATCGGGTGGTGTGTGTCGCCGAAAGCATCGCGGTGTTGCACCGTCAGGCCAGCGTACGCGCGGAAAAATTGCAGGTGATCCCCAACGGATTGCCGGCAGCGGCCGCCCTGCCTTGCGATGCCCCAGGACCACGCTGGCTCGCCGGTTACGTCGGGCGCTTGAGCAGTGAGAAAGGCCCGGATCTGTTTCTCGACGCGCTGATCCCGCTGTGTCACCAGCACCCGCAACTCGACGCGGTGATGCTCGGCGACGGCCCGGAACGCGAAGACTTGCAATCGCGGATCGACGCCGCCGGTTTGCAGCAGCGCATCCGCCTGCCGGGTTACCAGACCGACATGCGCCCCTGGTGGCAACAACTCGATGCGCTGGTGATCAGCTCGCGCACCGAAGGTACGCCGATGATTCTGCTGGAAGCGATGCAGGCCGGGGTGCCGGTGGTGGCGTTCGGCGTCGGCGGGATTCCCGACGTGCTGGAGCATCGCCACAACGGTTTGCTTGCGGCCCCCACCGACAGCGCCGCCCTCGCCCGCCAGCTCGACACCTTGCTGTCCGAGCCTGGCTTGGCGCGGCAACTGCGCGACAACGCAAAACGCACGCAACAGGATCGCTACGACCTCAAGGCCCTGGCCGAACGCTGGTCGCAGCTGTACATCCGCACGGCACGGGAGGCACGCGCATGATTTTCCCGCTCTCGATCGTCAGTCTGTTGGGTCTGGCCTGCATCGCTCTGCTGGCCAGTCCCTGGCCCTATCTGGCGCCAGGCGCAGTCATCGGCCTGGTCGGATTCGCAGTGCTGTACCGCAAACCGACCTGGGGCCTGCTCGGTATCGCCGCCCTGGTGCCGTTCGAGGGTTTCTTCAAGGACAGTTCACTGTCGGGCAGCAAGCTGATCGGCGCTTCGCTGGCGGTGATCCTGATGCTGCAACTGGCGATGCACCAGATTCCCTCGGATCGCCTGCGCAGCAATATCTGGCGCTTCCTGATCGCCTTCATGGTTCTGTACTTTCTGAGCCTGCTCAACACCGATGACATGGGCATGTCGCTCGGTCATCTGCGGGAAATCAGCGTCGGCCTGATTCTGTTTGTCATCACCCTGCTGATCGGCCGCGAGCTGAACCTCGACCTGTTCGCCCGACTGGTGACCCTGGCCGTCAGCACGACCTGCGCCATGGCCATGTTCTCCAGCAAATTCCAGGATCAGGGCCGCGCCGCCGGCCTGCTCGAAGACCCCAATGCTTTTGCCCTGCTCATCGCCTTCGCCATTCCGCTGGGACTATTGCTTGTCATCCGCAGCCCGAACCTGTTGCATCGCCTGTTCTGGGGCGGTTGCTGCCTGCTGTTGCTCGGCGGCATGACCAAGACCGAATCGCGCTCCGGGCTGGTGGTGCTGGCCTTGAGTCTGGTGATCGGTTGCTGGCACTACCGCGCGCAACTGGCGCGGATTCGCCCGCGTCATCTGGGGTTTGCCATGCTCGGCGCGGCGATCGTGATTCCGCTGGCGATCTACGCGATGCCCGCCGGTTACATCGCGCGCATCCAGTCCCTCAGCGTGTTGAGCGCCGGCGCCAAGGGCCACAACGACGAATCCCTCGGTCGCCGTGCCTCATACATCGTGGTCGGTGGCCAGATGATCCGCGAGAACCCGCTGCTCGGTTCCGGCCCCGGCACCTTTCCGCTGCACTACGCCACCACCGGCTACGCCAAGGCGTTTTCCGCCAACCGCAAGATCGGCGACCTGTATCGCCGGGCGCATAACACCTACCTGGAAATCTTCAGTGAGCTGGGGGTTCCTGCCGGCCTGATGTTCGTCGGCATGCTCGCGCTGGGTCTGTACAACCTGATGCGGGCGCGCAAGGCGTGGATGTTGCGGCGTGACTGGCAACAGGCGGATCTGATGACCCATCTGGGGGTGAGTTTTCTGTCGCTGACGCTGTTCCTGATGTTCCTCAGCGCGCCGAATCAGAAATACGTGTGGATCATGCTCGCCATGACCAGCGTCTTGCGCCTCAAAGCCGAGCAAGCACCCCTGACGGAGAGCAGGACATGAGCCGGATCAGTATCGTCATTCCGATGTACAACGAGGCCCGGCACATTGGTCGCACCTTGCTGGCCGCGCAAAAAGCGGCGCACGCGGCGGATGTCGAGTGTGAACTGATCGTCGTCGACAACGGATCGAGTGACGAAGGGCCGCAGATCGCCCGGCAGTTCGGCGCCCACGTACTGGTGATGCCGGGCCTGCTGATCGGTGCGCTGCGCAATCGCGGCACGGCCATTGCCACCGGGGAATGGCTGGCGTTCATCGATGCCGACATCGAAATGCCGGAAGACTGGCTGCGCCCATTGTTCGACATCGAAGCCAGCGGCCAGGCCGACGTCTTCGGCCTCGATCTGCACACCCCCGCCGCCGCGCCGTGGTACGCCACTGCCTGGCAGCGCCGGACCTTGCGCCCGAGCACCCACACCAGCCACGTCGTCGACTGGCTGCCCAGTTCCAACCTGTTGATGCGCCGGCGCTGGTTCGACAAGGTCGGCGGTTTCAACGAAACCCTGCGCACCGGCGAAGACAAGGAATTCACCCTGCGCCTGCGCGAACACGGCGCGCGGCTGCTCTCGATCAATGAAAGCGTGGCCCTGCACTGGGGTTACGAAATGAACTGGCGCGAGTGGATGGGCAAGGAACTGTGGCGTCAGGGCAGCCACCTGCAACTGCTGCGCAGTCACGGTTTCAGCCTGCGCCTGTTGCGGTTTCCGATGCTGTCGATCCTGGTCTGGATTCTCGATTTCCTGGCGATCTCCGCGCTGCTCGACGGCTTTCCCCACCACGCCGTGATCATGGTGATGCTGACCCTGGTGCCGGGGCTGGTGCTCAGCGTGCGTCAGAGCGCCAAGCACCACAACGTCTGCCTGACCCTGCAACTGTGGGGCCTGCACTGGATGCGTCTGCACCTGGCGGGCGCCGCTTTCATTCTCAGTCTGTGTCATTGGAACGCCAGGAGGCCTGCCCGTGGCTGAATTCATTTTCTGGATGTGCCTGCTGCTCCCGGCCTACGCCTATGTCGGCTACCCGCTGCTGCTGACGCTGCTCGCGCCGCTGTTCCCGGCGTGGCGCCACAGCCCGGCACCGCCGCTGAACGTCAGCATCGTGATCGCCGCCCACAACGAGGCGCGGCACATCGAACACAAGTTGCGCTCGCTGCTGTCCCAGGATTATCAGCCGGCGACCCTGCAAATCATTCTGGCCAGCGACGGTTCCACTGACGACACCGTGGCTTGTGCACACAAGGTCGTCGACCCGCGAATCACCGTGCTCGACCTGCCCCGCCAGGGCAAGGCCGCCACGCTGAATGCCGGCGCGGCGCTGGCTACGGGCGACATTCTGGTGTTTACCGACGCTGACAACCAATGGTCGCGGGAAACCCTCGGCTACCTGCTGGCGCCCATGAGCGATCCGCAGGTCGGCGCCTGCGCCGGGCACATGGTGATTCCGGTCACCGGTGGCGGACTGAGCATCGGCGACAGCCTTTATCGGCACTACGAGGGCTGGTTGCGCCGGGTCGAGAACCGTACCGGCTGCATGGTCTCCGCCGACGGCGCGCTGCTGGCCTTGCGCCGGGAACTGTTCGAGAACGTGCCGGCGGAGGTCAACGACGACTTCTTCATCAGCACCTGCGCACCGGTGAAATTCAAACGCATCGTCTACGTGCCCGAAGCGCAAGTGATCGACCACGGCGTGGACGAAGCCGACAAGCAATTCCGCCGGCGCCAGCGGGTCACCGTCGGCGGCCTGCAAAGCCTGGCGCAACGCAGCGAGCTGCTCAATCCGTTCAAGCATGGGCTGTATTCGATTGCGCTGATCAGCCACAAGTTGATCCGGCGACTGGCGCCGATCCTGTTGCTGCCGCTGCTGCTGAGCAATTTCTGGCTGTGGCACGAGCACGGTTTCTATCGCCTGAGCCTGATCGCGCAAGTGGTCGGCTATGCCATCGCGATTGCCGGCCTGCTGGATTCGCAACACCGCTTGCCCAAGCCGTTCCGCCTTGCGGCATTCCTGCTGGTGACACTGGCGGGCATGAGCATCGGCCTGTGGCAGTTCCTTCGCGGCCAGCGTTATGCCCAGTGGAACCCTGACCAAAACCGTTGAGAGGGATCGAGCCATGGCGATCAAGCAACTGATTAAACGCACCAGCGGCTGGCTCTATCTCAACTCGTCCGTGGGGCGCAACCAGCTGCACGGCGCCGGCGTGATCCTGATGCTCCACCGGGTGCTGTCCAACGACCGCGCCGCCGACCTGCCGCATCGCAACGAACTGTGCGTCGGGCCCAAGGCCTTCGAACACTTGCTGGTGTGGCTGCGCAAGCATTTCGATTGCGTGCCGCTGATGGAGATCCTGCAACCCAATGCCTTGCGCACCGAGCGTCCGCAAGTGGCATTGACCTTCGACGACGGCTGGCGCGACAACGCCGCCAACGCCTTCCCGCTGCTGCAGAAACATCAGGTGCCGGCGAGCATTTTTCTCTCCACCGATTTCATCGGCAGCCGCCAGCGCTTCTGGTGGGAAAGCATCGGCGAAACCCTGTGGGGCAGCCACGGCGAAAAGCCGCGCATGCACCTGATCGAATATTTGCAGTCGATCCACCATCCCGTGCCGGTGCTGCTGGATGACATCGACGTGGACCGGCGCAGTCTGACCCTGTTGCATTACCTGCAAGGGCTCAAAGCGCTCGACCCGATGATGCTCGAACGCCTGACCGACGAATGCCCGCAAGAGTCGCAGCCCCAGGCACTGGACTGGCATCAGGTGCGGGCGATGGAGTCTTCCGGTCTGGTGCGTTTCGGCCCCCACGGCGCCAGTCACGCCATCCTCACCGGCCTTGACGATGTGCGCCTGGGCGAAGAAATCAGCCGCAGCCGCGATGCCCTGCTCAATGGCTGCAACCGGCCGCTGCCGGTGTATTGCTACCCCAACGGCGACAACGACGAGCGGGTGCGCGAACAGATCGCCAATCACGATTACCCGTTCGCCCTCGGCACCGGCACCGGCCTCTATCGCGGCACGGGCGATCCGCTGAACCTGCCGCGATTCGGTGTCAGTCAGCGCACCGCGCGCAATCCGCAACTGCTGTCGTGGCGGATCTACCGTGGAGCGCGGCCATGAGCCGAGGCAACTACCTCAAACACCTGGCGCTGAGCATGGGCACCAAACTGGCAATGATCGCCTTGCGCCTGCTGAGGAATGTGCTGCTGGCGCGGATCCTCGGGCCCAGCGAACGGGGTCTGTTCGCCTTGCTCAGTACCCTGCCGGATCTGATCAGCGCCGCCACCAGCGGCGGGTTGAATTCGGCGGTCGGTTATCAGGCCGCCAAGCAACGACCGATGGGCTTGTTGCTCGCGCAGGTGCTGGTGTTCGGTTGTCTGCTGGCGGGTCTGCTGACCTTGTTGGTTGTGGCACTGGTGCGCGAGTTCGGCAGTGAACTGGACGTGACGATGCAGCTCGGTCTGCTGGCGTGGCTGTTGCTGCTGGCGGTGCCGTTGACCGTGCTCAAAAGCGGCCTGCTGACCTTGCACAATGCGTCCGGCGGCGTGGTCGCGTTCAATGCCTTGCGGCTGGTGGAATCCCTGGCGCCGCTGTTGCTGTTTCTCGCGCTGTTTTGGATGTGGAAAGAAGCGGCCCTTGAAGCTGCACTCATCAGTTGGCTGGCCGGCATCAGTCTGGTGGTGCTGGTCGGCTGGCTGTGGCTCAAACGCGCGCAGCCGTTGCAGCTGCATTGGGATCGCGCCAGCCAGAACGAACTGTTGCGCTTCAGTGCGCGCAGCCACCCGGATCTGCTGTTCCAGCAAGTGATCCTGCGTTCCGATTACCTGTTCATCGGCGCCCTGCTCGGCAGCACCGCCCTCGGGCATTACGCGATGGCCAGCGCCGCCGCCGAGTTGCTGCTGATCGTCCCGGAAGCGGTGACCACACCGCTGATGAAACGCCTGCTGCAACAGGACGAAGGCATGGACAAGGTCACGCCGCTTGCGCTGCGCCTGACCGCCACGGTAATGCTCGGCGCCTGCCTGACCATGGCCGTGATCGGCGAATGGCTGATCGTCACCCTGTTCGGCGTCGCCTACCAGCCGGCGTATCCGGCGCTGCTGGCCTTGCTGCCGGGGCTGCTGGGCCTGTGTTACGCGAGCATCCTGCGCCTGGACCTGATCGGCAAGAACCGCCCCGGCACGGTGTCGCTGATGATGGGCCTTGGCGCGCTGCTCAACCTTGCGCTGAACCTGCTGCTGATTCCGGCCTACGGCATCGTCGGCGCGGCGGCGGCTTCGTCGATTGCCTATCTGGCGGTGACCGTGGCGATGCTGGTGTTGTACTGCCGGCTGAGCGGCGTGGCGTTTTGGCAAACCCTGATCATTCTGCCCAGCGACCTCACACCGATGTGGCTGATGTTGCAGCGTCGGAAGGCAGCATGAAAGGCCTGGCCCTGCTGCTCGGTCTCGGCCTGTCGCTGGACGCCTTCGCGGCGTCTATGCGTTGGGGCGACATTCGCGACGGCAGTCTGTACCTGCAAGCGGATCGCCCCGACACGGTGACCGTGCGCTGGGCGCCGGCGTGGCAGGCGGAGGCCAACGAAGAGCACATTTACCTGCTCGACGGCCGGGGCCAATTGCAGGGCGAGCGCTTCATCAAGGCCAGTGAAACCCGTGGCAGCCAGAGCTGGCCGTTGGCGCCGGGCGCCGCGAGTTATCAGCTGGAGATCCCCGGCTACAGCTTCCGCAGTTACCGGGTCGAACACGACGAAACCACCGTGGCGCTGTTTGCCCCGGCCAAGGTGCATTTCAGTGCAGAAACCCGTAATGGCGATGAACTGTATTTCAAGGTCGCTGCCGGTGAGCACGCGATATTGGCGGGCAAGTTTCACGGCGGGGTCAGCGCCCTGCAAGCGCAGCGGGTCGGCGACGGGCATCCCCTGACACTGTCGCTCAAACCCTATCGCGCCTATTGGCAGTTCGATCAGCTCGCGCTGCCCGTCAGTCAGCGCGAGCAGGTCTGGCGCCTGCGTCTGCAAGGCAGCGGCAAAGCGGCATTCTGGCTCGACGGCACGCCCAATCTGTTCGCTCAGACCCCGCAACAGCTCAAACCGCTGCGCGAAGACGACGGCCAGACGCGCCTGATCCTGCACGACAAAGTCCTCGGCCGCACCCCGGACCTGGGCATCGCCCTGCCCTACGTGATGCCGCCGCCCGCCAGTCATCCGTTGCTCGATGCACTGAAACCGACGGCCGCCAGTTACTACACGTTCGTCGACGTGACGGCAAAAAATCCGCACTTCGAAGATGCGTTTCGTCAGGTCTATCAGGACCGGTTCGGCATTCGTCAGGACATCACCTTGCTTGCCGGCAGTCAGCGTCAGGCCGATCTGCGCGCCGACGTGCAAAGCAACAGCGGCCTCGACGCGTGGCTCGCCGGCACCCGGGCGCTGGGCGGCAAAGGCACGCACTACATCGGGTTCGCCGACGAGCCCAACCTGAATTACTCGAGCTACGAGCAATACCGTTCGATCTTCACCAGCATGGCCCGGCAAGTGCGCAGCGATCCGGCCAATGCCAAAGCAGGTGTGCGCATCGCGATGCCGGCCAGTTCACGGCTGATCAACGGACCGTTCGCCGATAACGCGGCGAACAAGCGTGGCATCGACTGGGCCCGGCGCCTGCTCGGTGAATCCGCCGATCAGGTCGATGCGCTGGCCTGGCACGAATGGATGATTCGCGACCTGCTCGCCACCCGCGTGTACCGCGACAGCGTGCGCCGCGCGGCGGATCTGGTCGGCCTCGATGCCAAGGGCCAGCCGCGCAAGGCCTTGCTGCTGGATCAGACCAACCTGTCCAGCGGCTCGAGCCTGAGCCCCTACGATCAGGAAACCCATTTCACCTCGCTGTGGTGGGCCTCGGTGGTGATCAACGCCTCCCAGGACGGTTTGCTGACGATGCTCAACTGGTTTCAGGCCGCCGATGAGCCGCAATACCCCAAAGGCATGTTGCGGGTGCTGGGCGATGATCGCTTCGAGTTGAAACCGGTGGGCCTGGCCCAGCAGTTCATCCAGCAGCACTGGCTGCACAACGTGCTGTGGCTGGAGAACGATGCGTTCGAAGTCGATGTGCTGGCGATGGCCGGCGATGATCAGCGCGGCTTGCTTGGTGTGAACAAGGGCACGCGTTTGCAGCGTGTCGACCTGGCGGGCGCCAAATGCCCGTTGAACAACGGCGCGCTGCGCTACTTCGGCGCCGACAACCGCAGCCGCGACGCACCATTTCGCTGCCAGGACGGCCGCGTGCGCTTCGAACTGCCGGGACAGACCCTGTTTGCCCTGAGCTGGAGCGCCTCATGACCGCCCCGTTGATGTCCGGCCGCGCTGGGCCCTGGCCGCGCGATGACTCGCCATCAGGAGCAACGACCATGAACATGCTGCGCAAACTGACTGAAAACCTACGGCAGAAAGGACTCACTGCCACCGTGAAAAAGGTCTGGAAACACTACGTCTTTTCTCATCAGGAACTGCTGTGGATGGAGCGCGACCTGGTCAGTCCGGTGCCGCCCCACAGCCTCAAGCCTTACCCGCCGCTGCGGGTGGTGAAAATCACCCCGGGCAACGTCAGCGCCTTCGCCCGCCACTTCGGTGACCGGGTCGGCACCATGGCCGAACTGGCCCGGGAACATCACACCGGGCACATGCACCTGGACGATCAGGGCCATGCGGTGGCCTTCATCTGGGGCACCGCTCAAGACTATTTCGACCGGCACTACTACGGCTGCCTGTTCCCGGTGAAACCCGGCGAGTTCTTCGAATTCGGCGGCGAACTGACCCGCGCTTATTGGGGCACCGAACTGTCGGTGGACCTGCAACTGGAACTGTGGAAAGCCATGGCCGCCCAGGGCTGCGACAAGGTGGTCGACGTCTGCGAGTTCCACAACATCCCGGCGCTCAAGCTGCACCTGCGCATGGGCTATACCGAACAGGGCCGGATCATGAACATCTACAAACTGTTCGGCCGCTGGCGCTTCTACCGCGAAACCCGCTACAGCGGCTCGCGCCTGGAGGCACTGCGCAAACCTTCCCGTCCACCTGTCACAGCAACGGTGACCTGAACCTATGGCGCGACTCGAATGGCGCACTTCGTTGTGCGCACCCGACTTCCCGGCGGCGGCCTATGAAGCGCTGCGCCTGCGGGTGACGGACCACACGCCGTTCAACAGCCTCGACTGGCTGTGTGCGGCAGAGCAGGCGCTCGACACGCACGAGCGCCTGCACGTATTGCTGGGTTGGGAAGCGGACGAGTTGCGCCTGTGCCTGCCGCTGGTGGCGAGCCGTGAGCGGTTGTTCGGCGTGCCGTTTCGGGTGGTGCATCATCTGGGTTATCCACTGGCCGATCGCCTTGCGTTGTTATCACGGCTGGACACCGAAGACATGCGCCAGGCCCTGCGACTGATTCGCCAGCGCGTGCCCCACGCCCTGCTGCAACTCAATGAAATCACCGAACCGGTCGGCGCCGAAAGCGTGCTCACCGAATGGATGGCCCACAGCTCCACCGGCGAACGTCGCTTGAGCTGCCGGGTGCCGGTGCACCTGATCAGCGAGGCTGACCGCCCGGAAGTCTCGGGCGATCCGCGCTACAAACTGCGCCGGGCGCGCAAGCGGATTGCCGCGTGCGGCGCCGAAGTCCGACGGATCACGCCCGACGCGACCAGCATGGGCCCGTTGTTGCAGGCCATCAGCGAAGTCGAAGCGGTCAGCTGGAAAGGTGACGAAGGCGTCGGAATCTTTGCCAGCGACCGCAGCCGCCGCTACATGGAAAACGCCTTCACCGCCCTCGCCGCTTCGGATCGGGTGCGCGTGGTGATGCTGGAACTGGACGGACGTTGCATCAGCTATCGGCTCGGTCTGTTCGAACAAGGCCGGCTCTACGATTACAACCTCGCCTTCCTGCCGCAATACGCCGATCTGGGCAGCGGCCGGGTGTTGCTGGAGGAATGGATTCGCTGGGGGCTGGACGACAACTGGCGCTGGATCGATGCCTCGCGGGTCAGCCTGGAAAACTCCAGCCATCAACTGCACGAACGCATGACCGGACAACTGGAGCACTGGCGCTGGAGCTTCTACTCGTGGCGCCCGAGCGGTCTGTTGCTGGGGCTGGGGCTGCGCGCCTGGCACCGGCTCAAACCTGCGTTGCAACAATGGCGGGCGAAGCGTGCGGCGGCCAAAGCGGCGGTCATTGCGACACCTGTGATCAACCCCACCAAGGAGGGCGAACATGCCTCGCCAAGTCATAGTCAACGCTGACGATTTCGGCCTGAGCCCGAACGAAAACGCGGTGATCCTCGGTGCGTTCCAGGCCGGGGTCATCAGTTCCGCCACCGCCATGGCCAACATGCCGGCGTTCGAAGCGGCCTGCGCCATGGCCCGGCTGCCGCTGCTGGAGGGCCGGATCGGCCTGCATTTCAACCTGACCTACGGCCGGCCCTTGAGCCGGGCCATTGTCGAGCGCCGCACCTTCTGCGACAGCCACGGCGTGTTCGACCTCAACCTGCCTCGCCACAGCCTGTGGCTGAGCCGCGAAGACCGCGAGGCGGTGCAGGAAGAATTGCAGGCGCAGTGGCAGCGCTGCGTCGATCACGGCGTGCGTCCCAGCCACCTCGATTCGCATCAGCACGTGCACAACATCTGGCCGATCGGCGAGATCGTCGCGCGCTTCGCCGCCCATCAAGGTGTGCCCGTGCGCCTGGCGCGCAACCTGGGGCAAAACCTCAGTCTGCCCAAGCGCCTGTTCAAGGGGTTGCTCAACCGCCGATTGCAGGGATTGGCCGGGGTCACGGTCGATTACGTCTGCACCCCGGTGGACCTGCGCAACGCCCCCGCGCCGACCGACGGCGTGCTGGAAATCGTCGCCCATCCGAACCAGCTCGGGGCGGATTTCGGTGACGCCTATCTGCCACCCGAAGAGTCCCTGAGCCGCTTGCTAGAGCAGCGGCTGACGGGTGTTCCACGGGTTTCCTATGCCGATCTGAACAAGGATTTTTTGCGGGGTGCCGAAGCGATCTGAACCGTTACACAACTTGCAATATTTTCAAAGCTGGCGCTTTGACATGAACTTGCCGGCTTGATCTATACCCACAACAGCGTCATCCACAACACCCGGGCTCCGGCCTCGGAGGGCATCATGAGCGTCATTGAAAAGCTGCGTGAACGTATCAAGCAAAAAGGCCTGGGCCGTACTTTCGGCACGTTGTGGAAACGCTACGTGTTCTTCCATTGGGAGCTGTTGTGGATGGAGCGCGACCTGGTCAGCCCGGTACCGCCGCACAAGCTGCGCCCCTACGACGGCCTGCGCAAGGTCGACATCACCGCACAGAATGCCGGCGCGTTCGCCAAACACTTCGGTGACCGGGTGCAGACCATGGCCGAACTGGCCGACGAGGGCCACACCGGGCACATGTACCTGGACGCCGACGGCCATGCGGTCGGATTTATCTGGGGCAGCACTCGTGACTACCACGACCGCCACTATTACGGCTGCACCTTCCCGGTCAAACCCGGCGAGTTCTTCGAGTTCGGCGGTGAAATGATCCGCGCCTACTTCGGCAGCAGCCTGTCGGTGGACGTGCAGGTCGCCCTCTGGGAAGCCATGGCCGCCCAGGGTTGCAACAAGGTGGTGGACGTCTGCGAAACCCACAACATCCCGGCGCTGAAACTGCACATCCGCATGGGCTACCACGAACAGGGGCGCGTCACCCACGTCTATTGCCTGTTCGGCAAATGGCGGTTCTTCCGCGAAACGCGCTATGAGGGCTCACGCCTCGATCCGCTGCGCAAGCCGGGACGGCCGGTGGTGACGGCGGCTGCGCAGGCTTGAGGGGTTTAAACTGCGGCGGCCGGGACGGCGCCGCAGAATCTTCCTACTCTCGTACAGGAATCAGCGTCATTCAGTTTCGACTCCATCTGGCTGCCCGCAATCATATGAATAAATACATTCATGCAGAAACACAGAGACAAACCGATGGAACAAAACACATCCGATTTTGAAATGACGGCACTGCTGGTTGATCTGAATGCCATCCGTGAGTACCTCTCTCAGGTACTGGCAGAAGGTGACGACGAAGAGTTGTGTCGAGCAATCGGATACGTGACGCAAGCCCGTATCCGACTCACCGAAAAAGAGACAGCGCCTCTCGCCTCCCCCTCTTGTACCTGCCTCAGCGCTTCACCCCCACCCACGTAAAACACATCGGCATCTGCGCCTCGCGGTTCTGGTACTGGTCATACACTTCTTCCCGGTTCGAGTGCGGGTATTCCTTGAAGTGCGTGATGTTCAGGCCGGCCTCGAGGGCGGCGGTGAAGATCGCGCCCAGGGTGTGTGCGAACCAGTAAGACTTCGCCGCCGGCTGTTCGACCTTGCCGACGTAGACGATCGGCTCCTCCTGCACGAACGGTTCTTCGCGGAAATACGAGCTGGCAAGACGAAACGGGTCTTCCGCCTCGGGGTCGACCATTTCCAGGAACGGGTGGGTTTCGTAGATCACCAGTTGTCCGCCCGGTTTGAGAGTCGAGGCGACGTGGCGCAAGAATTCGCCAATGTCGGGCATCCAGTTGAGGACGCCGATGGTGATCAGTGCAACGTCAAAACGGCCGCGCAGCGATTCAGGCAAATGATGGATATCGGCATCGATGAATTCGGCGTTGTGCGGCGAACGCTTGTTCAGTTCGCGGGCCTGTTCGAGAAACGCGCTCGACTGATCGATACCGACCACGCTCCGTGCGCCGAGGGCGAACAGTGACAGGCTTTCGCGGCCGTTGTTGCAACCCGGTTGCACGACGTCTTTGCCATCGACACCGACCTGCTCGAGCAAACCGCGCAGGGTGTCGTCGAGGCAGGAAAAATCCGCCTGCGTAACCTCGGTCAGCAAGGCCTGCCAATCGGGTGAGTCCTGGTGATGACGGGCGGAATCATTCCACGCCTGACGATTGCTCTCGACGGCGTTTTTATTGTTTGGCACTTCCATGGCGCACTCCGGGGGATGCTCACAATTGAGCGGCCCGAGTCTAGTTCAGCCTCGCGCTACAGGTTGTTGCGAACTTGTAAGCCGACAACGCCTGCACCAACGCCTGCATGGCGGGCAGCTATAGTTAATAGCCTTGGGGAAATCCGCTTCCACAGGTGCTGCCATGGGAATGTTCAATCGACTGCTGTTGTCCGCCTGTCTGCTCGCCGCCACCCAGGCACAGGCGCTGGACAGCAACTTCAACTACTACGGGGCGGACCAGCCCTTTGCCCACCCTGCTCCACCGTCGCTGTCGGCCCAGCCGCCCCGGCCGTTCGATGACACACCGCCGCAGGATTTCATCGTCATCCCGGATCGCCGTGTATTCCATGACTCGCAACTGCCCACCGTGGCCGATGCGACGGTGCGGGTGTTTATCCGCACCTACGATGCCGAGCGCGGCATTTACGTCAACGACGAAGTGCTGGATCCGACGTGCGTGCTCGAATGCCTGAGCCCGCCGAATCCAAGCAGCACCGCCGTTTACCACTGACGCTTGTCCGGCCGCGCCAGGCCGAGCTTTTCGATGCGGTAGCGCAGCATGTCGCGGCTCAGGCCCAACAGGCGCGCCGATTTGGTGACGTTCCAGTCGGTCTTGTCGAGCATCTTGCGCACCATGTCGCGCTCGACTTCCGGCAGGTTCATCGATTCGGTGTTGCTCGCCGGGCGTGGTTCGAAGTGCGGGTGCTGCACCTCGTGCTGATGTTGCGGTGGCAGCTCATCGCACAGGCTCATGCACACGTTCAGTTGATGCGCGGCGATGGTGTCGTTCGGCGCCAGCAGCACGGTCTGTTCGAGCATGTTGCGCAGTTCGCGCACGTTGCCCGGCCAGGTGTAACTGAGCAGCAGTTCTTCGGCCTGATCGCTGAAATGCAGGTTCGGTTTGCCATAGCGCTTGCCGTGACTGGCGAGGAAGTGCCGGGCCAGCAGCAGGATGTCTTCGCCACGGGCGTACAGACGCGGCACCTTGATCGAGATGATCCGCAGCCGGAAAAACAGATCGCGGCGGAACTTGCCCTGCTGGACCATCTGTTCAAGGTTGCAATTGGTGGCGCTGATCACCCGCAGGTTGACCTTGCGCTCCTTCACCGAACCGACCCGGCGAATGGTGCGATCCTCCAGCAGCTTCAGCAGCTTGGCCTGGAGCACCAGATCCATTTCACCGATCTCATCGAGAAACAGCGTGCCGCCATCAGCGGCTTCCACCAGCCCGACCCGGCGGTCCTTGGCATCGGTGAACGCACCTTTTTCGTGGCCGAACAGCTCTGATTCCACCAGGTTGGCCGGAATCGACGCGCAGTTGAATTCAATGAACGGGCCTTTGCTGCGCGCGCCGTCGAAATGCAGCGCGCGGGCCACCAGCTCCTTGCCGGTACCGGTTTCGCCCTCCACCAGCACCGGCGGCAGATCGCCGTTGGCCATGCGCCGCTCGGCGTCGAGCAACTGAGCGATGGTGTTCTTCAGATGCAGCATCGGCGCTGACTCGCCGATCAGCGCCTGCACCCCGGATTTCTGCGCCTCGCGCTCCTGGTAGAACGACAGCGTGCGCTCCATCCGCTCAGTGGCCAGGGCCTTGTCCAGCAGCAGTTTGAGTTCCGGCAGCGCAACCGGTTTGGTGACGTAATGAAAGGCGCCCTCCTTCATTGCGACCACCGCGTCTTCGACGTTGCCGTAGCCGGTCATCATGATCACTTTCAGGTCCGGCGCGCTGATGCGCAGCTTCTGGATCAGATCGTGACCGCTCATGCCCGGCAGCGAGTTGTCGGTCAGGACGATGTCCGGCATGAAGCTTTCCAGTTGCCCCAGCGCGTCCTCGGCCGAGTGGCAGACCGTCACCTCGAAGTCTTTGCGCTCCAGGTAGGTCTGAATATTTTCGGCCAACAGTTCGTCATCCTCGACCAGCAGAATGCTGTGTTCCATATTCCCCTCCCGATGCCACTCTGAAGTTGAGACTGACGCGGGTTCCTTCCTGCTCGCGGCTGGTCAGCACGACCGAACCCTGAAACCGCTCCATGATTCTTTTGACCAGCGCCAGGCCGACCCCGAGGCCGCCCTGCTTGGTGGTGAAAAACGGTTTGAACACCTGTTGTTGCTGCTGCGCGCTCATGCCTTTGCCGGTATCGCTCAGGGTCATGCGCACCTGACCGGACTGCGCCGTTTCAATCTCGACACTGAGTACGCCGCCTCTGGGCATCGCTTCCAGGGCGTTGGCAAACAGGCTATTGAGTATTTGCGTGAGCAGCACCTTTTGGCTGACGACCGGCGGGCAATTCTGTGGCGTGAATCGCACTTCGACGCCATTGCGCCGGATCAGCGCGTCAAATGCTCCCAGGGTGTCCTCGACCGCCGCCAGCAGGTCCACCGCCTCGCCGTCATCACTCATCGGGCGCAATGACACCAGCAGCTCGCGCACCCAGCGCGACATGCGGTCGACCTGGCTGATGATGTCGCCGATATTGCGCTGCGCGCCGGGGCTGGCGATTTCCTGGGCCAGTTCGGCGCTGGAGCGAATGGTAGCCAGCGGGTTGCGCAGGCTGTGGGCCACCGCCGAAGACATCTCGCCCAAAGCGACAAAGGTCTCGTTGCTGATCAACTGCTGTTGCTGGCTCTGCAACAGGCTCGAGGCGCGCCGCACGATCCAGAACAACCCGAGGTAAATCACCGCGCCGCCGAGGATGGTCGCGGCCCAGATCGATGCAAAGCCACGGTCGATGCGGTCCACCAGATCCGCCGGTTCCTTGTAGATCTCGACCATGGCGATGACTTTGCTTTTGTCGGCGTTGAACATCGGGATGTAGTTTTCGATGAACAGGTATTTGGGTTCGCGGGACAGCCGCTGCTCGGGTTTTTCATCGTCGATCTTGTGATAGCTGGAGGACACCGGCACTTTCATTTCGAACGACTCGTCCAGTTCGTCGTCATCTTCGATCCTGACGTTGATCAGCTCAGGATTGGTCGACCAGATGATCGTGCGATCCAGGGCATACACCGTGGCCAGCAACACGTCGGGCAAGTGTTCGACATGATCGAGAAACTCGGCACGGGCCATTGCATGAGCCAGCAGATCAACGTCGGGATAGCTGTGATCCTGGCGCGGGTCGAGCATCTCGCCCATGGTCCGCCGCGGCGTGATGTTGGCGTGGCGCATTTCCGCATCGCCGATGGCCTGCACGAATTGCGCCGTGAGCAGCGCGTCCCGCTCCACGCTTTCGGTGACCACGAAACGCGTGGAGATGTAGCCCAGCCCCAGCGCCACGGCCGCGATGATGAAAAAACTCGCCAGCGAAAACCAGCGCAGCAGATTGAACTGCCCGCCCCAGCTCTTGATGGCCGCCAGCGCGAGGTTCGGTGCCGATGTTTTCTGTTCTTCCAGTCGTTGCATGGGGATGCCCTGGCGTTCTGGTATCGAGCCGGTTACAGCCGCCCTCTCGAATGAGTGTAGGTGGCAATGACCGTGACACACGGTTCAATGATGCTATTTAGCCGCTACTGCATACGACTCACCGTTTCGCTGGCAGAACCCGGTTTTACTGGCGTCAATGCCCCGTCGGCCAAGGGCTGCACCGACGGATGCTGACGCTCGGTTTCGGCACTCAGAAAGTCGATGATCGACTGCGCCGAGGCCTCGTCCAGGCGCAGATTGGGCATCGGGATGCGCTCGTATTGCTCGAACAGTTGCAGCGCGATCGGGTCTTTCTCCGCCAGCACGCGATCCGGTTCGCGGATCCAGCGATTGAGCCAGGCCGGGTCACGCTGACGGGTCACGCCGATCAGGTCCGGGCCGATGTTGCGCATGCCGATGCCTTCGCCGTCCTGCGGGCCGAGGCTGTGGCACGAAGCGCAGCGGGTGCGGAACAGCTCTTCGCCATTGCTCGGCGGACGAATCTGCGGGGCATCGGCATAGCTTTCTTCGCTGCTGGCCTGCTTCCAGTTCTGCAAGGTGTTGGCGAGCTGGTCGGCGAGGATCCAAGGGTTCTCGAACGGCGAGGCTTTCATCCAGCGCCCGGTGCTCTGGTTACCGACGATCAGGCTCAGGTTGTGATCCTTGGTCCGGCCGTTGTCGACGCCTTCGATAAACAGCCCGAGTTTCTTGCGCAGCTCGGTGACGTCTTCGAACTCGCCGGTGAGGAATTTCCAGCCAGGGCCGACCTTGAAGCGTTGCGCATAGGCCTTGAGCACTTCGGGGGTGTCGCTCAACGGGTCGATGGTGATCGAGTAGAAAAAGATGTCTTTCCCGACCCGGTCCCCCAGCAGTTTCTGCACCTGGCGCAGGCGCGCGGTTTCCAGCGGGCAGGAGTCGCTGCACGAGGTGAAGATGAAGTTGATCACCACCACCTTGTCTTTGATCAGGTCATCGAAAAAGCGCACCTGCCGACCGTCCTGGTCGGTCAGCAGGGTGTTGGGGAAATAGTCGCCACCCCACGGGGTGGCGGATTCACTGGCGCCTTCGGGCTGTGCCTGATGGGCGATGAGCACCTGACTGCCGAGCAGGCAGGTGACCAGCACCAGAATCAGGTGCATGCCCAGGGCGCGGGAGCGCGGCGTTGGCTGGGTCATGTCGGCTCCCTCCCGGCTCATGGTTTCACGGTCACTTGCGGGCCGAAGCCGTCGCCAGTGCGGAAGGTTGGCAGCGCGGCAGAGTTGACGTAGCGCACGCCATCCCAGCTCGGCAACGGCGTCGGCATCAACTGCAGTTGCCCGGGTTTTTCCAGGTCCCAACGCAGCAGCATCGAGTTGTCCTCATGCTGGGTGTTGTGACAGTGCTCCATGTAAGTCCCGGCGAACTCGCGAAAGTTGATCGCCATTTCGACGCTGTCCAGCCCGTCGGCTTCGGAGCCGATGCGATAGACGTCCTTGCGCGCCCATTTTTCCCACTCAGGCGGGGCCTTGCCGCCACGGCTGAGGATGATCCCCTCCTCGAAGTGCACGTGTACCGGATGGCTCCAGCCCGTGCCGCCGGCCTTGATGTTCCACACTTCCAGGGTGCCGATGCCGCTGACTCCGGCGTCGGTCGGGCCGCTGGCCAGTTTGGTCGACGCATTCAACCGGCGCGGGTCCATGTGGAAGCCGAAACCGCCATCGGTCTTGATCGTCCACGGCGCTTCATCGGTGCCGTCGGAGCGGCCGAAGATGAAGGTCCGGTGCAGGGCCTTGGCCAGCAGCGCCTTGTCGGCAGCGTTGTCGCGGTGAATCTTCAGCGGAATCATCACCATGCCTTCGGCCTTGCCCGGTTTGGCCGGTTCGTAGGCCGCCGGGTTCATCGACAGATCCTGGCCGGTATAAGCCTTGACGTTGAGTTGCAGGACCTTGCCCACTACCGGGTCGCCCCGGTCCCATTGCGGGCCTTTGCTGGTCTGCTTGATGACCGCCAGGTATTTCTCCGAAAGCACGTCGGCCAGCGGGATCACTTCTTTCGGGCCTTTACCGTCGTCCTGGGCTTGCAGGTTGACGAAGAACAGCTTGTCGCCCGGCTTGATGCCGTTTTTCGCGAAGTTGACGATGATGTCGAACCGCTCGGCGATGCCCTGGGTCGGCAGGATCGCGTTGTGGTTCTGCTTGTCGCCGTCGGCATCGAGGTCCATCGAGCCGTCGAACGGCACGCTGTGTTCCATGATGTTGCCGTCGTTGGCGATCATGTGAAACGGCACGCGGCTGTACGACACGCCGGAGTTTCTCGGTCCCTGGAACTCACCACTGGTGCCTTTGACTTCACGCACCAGCGCAAGCTTGAAGTAGCGCGACACCGAACCATTGAGGAGGCGGAAACGATAACTGCGGGCCCGCACGTCGAGGGTCGGTTTCCATTGCCAGTTGACCAGCACCTGATCGCCGATGAAGCCATCGGTGTTGAACGGGTTGAACCACAACTGGCCCTGCTGATCCCAGGCCTTGTCGGCGAACACCAGGTTGACGTCGTAGTCGCGGTTGCCCCACGGCAAGGCGCTGCCGCTGGGGAAACGCAGGTTGACGCCGTCGTTCACCGATTCGTTGCCACGGTCCAGGGCGCTGTAGTAGTTCATCATCGCCGCGTTGCCCTTGTAGACGTTCTGCGCGGTGAAATCGAGCATGTGGTCGTGGAACCAGTGGGTGCTCATGGTTTCGCGCCA